>JACCDR010165347.1_pt1 | contig 184007 bp, 211 predicted proteins | sample 7446431 | NCBI WGS metagenome assembly JACCDR01 (sample SAMN15323443, study PRJNA562643) | freshwater metagenome | isolation source: river surface water | place: USA:Blue River Watershed | collected 2017-08-17
CCGAGAGTGACCTGAGACCGCGCGTGGACTCTTCCCTAGTCTATTTTCTAACATGACCGAACTTTACAAGTGTGGACATCCCAAGACCGAAGAAAACACCTATTACAGCAAGTCAAGGAGTGGAGAACTTACGAGTCGAGCTTGTAAGACTTGTAAAAAGAGTCAAGGAAAAACCAAGAGCTACAAACCATCTAGTTCCATTTCATTCAATGAAATGAGAATCATGGAACTGAATGAGAAGTTGGAAAGGGCACCAGCTTTCCTAAAAGAAGAGATCAAACAACAGATCAAATCTTTGATGGAGAAATCATGAGAAAGTACATCTATCTCGTGATCGAAAAGCACCCAGATCAAGAGATAATGGGATGCTTTTCTACCAGGAAAGCTGCCGAAGAGTACGTCAGGAAGCTCGCCCTCTTGAAGAAATCAGAGTATGGTGAGCTATTGTGGCGCATATCTCAACAGGAACTGGAAGACTAAAAACAGGTCTAACCTTTTGGTTATGGCTAAGCTGATCATTCTGGCGGATGGTGCTCTCGTCCACCAACGAAATCAAATGCTAAAAGAGGAGCAATTGGGCAAAAAACTGGATTACACCACAATCCAGACTATGATCAAAAACAACCTAAATCTTAACGCAGATATTGAAACTTCTGCTCATTGGTTCATGGTTGGATCAGGTAATGCTCATACCTTCGTAAAGAAGATGGAAGAGACTGGATGGAAGACTCATCCATTTCCTCTTAGAGCATTTTCTAGAGAAGATGAGAAAGTGAAGTTCACAAGTGTGATTTCACTTATTCTTGGTACGATGCTCGACATCAAAGAGCCAAGAATTGTTGTAATTATCAGCCAAGATCCAGCGTTGGTGTTTTCTGTAAAGTACATTCAGTCTAACAGAAACCTCAATGTATCAATCTGCTGGCCAGATCCATTCTACAGTGAGATGACATTTTTCCTCACTAGAGAACAGATTCAAAACTTTACGTTGACTCAGGTCAACGTTGACAATGCATATCCCTGTCTTCTGGAAGATCTAGAATCCTTCAGAAAGTAAAACAGGTCTGACCTTTGTTTGTCTCAATTGCACATTTGCTGGGTGCGCAGTTGAGTATCTATCCCAACCAGCTTCTCTGTTACCTGTATGCACAAGAACTTCGACGTTCCGTTGACCGATGGCCTGGTGGTTCGTATTGCTCGCGTCTACATGACGCCCAAGGATGTCCGTGAGAAGACGGGCATCTACGCGAACTTCTCGATGAAGATCGTTCGCACTGGGGTTGCCACCAAGAAGGGTGCAGCTCCGCAGGACATCGACATCTGTGCGATCAACTCGCTCACCTTGTCCTCGTCCAAGAAGGATGGCCGTCCGTACATCGGAAGCCTCCGTGGGGACAATGGCAAGGGCGGTTACATCTACGCCTTCCAGCCGTTCCCAGGCAGCGCCGAGGATGACGATCAGAACGACCGCTTGGAGAGCTTCCTGGAGAAGCTGACCGCGAAGCTCCAGGAGGCGTACGAGTACATGCAGAACTCGTACATGGAGCGTCAGGCAGCTCCAGTGCCCGCCCCGGCGATGTTCGCGAAGCTCCCCGCTCGTGAGCGTCGACAGGACAGCCAGCAGCCGGACACGAGCAACGTCCCCTTCTAAGGGGAGACGACAAGAACTAAGTGTAGACATTCGCTAGCCAGGGACTGTAAACCTGCACAGTTCGATTGTCCCACTCAGATGTGGGGTAGCAACCTACCCCGTCTCTGCATGACATCAGCTACATTGCAGAGACTACAGAGCTGGTAACCAAGGACTAGGGTTTATAGATAACCTGCCGGTGCTATCCTAGATAACCGGAACTTATTTGATTAGTTTTACTAATCATAAGTATTACAATATTTGTTTCTTATACTCGCCATAAACTAGGCAAAATTCACGCATAAGTCTTATGGCATACTAAGGATAAGTGAAATCCCAACCCACGCAAGTGACCAGAGAAAACATAATGGCATACTGTAGATTTTCAGATAGCAATTGGTATATTTATTGGACATCAAATCATACTATTAATAAGAATGAAGAACTATTAGCTATATATTCTAGAAATGCTTTTTCACAAGGATTAGAAAGTAATCAATTTAAATACCTTGAAGTAAAAGAACTATTAGAAAACGATAATTTCATATTAAAACTAAGAGTAGATCATGAAGATATAGATCTAGTAAGAGAGTGTCTTACAGACTTTATCGCAGATGTAGATGACCACTATAAGAACAAGTATGAAAAAAGGACGTAAGAGGTTCGATCGTAAACCTCATGCTGCCAGCAATATCATACTGATAAGCCACATGAGTCCCTGATTGAGTTCCTTTCTAGTAGGAACAAACCGAAATAAGGAGGTAGTCTGTGCTTCTAAAAGAAGAGCGCGGTAATATTATCTTGGCTCCTACAGATGTTATTGTTAACACTGTTAACTGTGTAGGAGTTATGGGTAAAGGACTAGCATTACAGTTTAAACATGCATTTCCTAGTAACTTTAATAGTTACAAGAGAGCGTGCGATGCTGGTCTAGTTAAACCAGGAGTATGTCATATTTTTGATACAGGTGGTATCAAGCCTAAATATATTATTAATTTTCCTACCAAGAGACATTGGAGGGATAATAGCCTATTAGAAGATATTAATATAGGTTTAGATGATTTAGCTTATAAGATTAACAGTTATAAGCTTAAGTCGATATCTATTCCTCCTCTGGGTTGCGGTTTAGGTGGACTTGATTGGTCTATAGTTAAGCCACTTATCATTAGCAAGTTAGATAACATTCCAGATCTAACCCTGTTTTTATACTGTCCTAAGTAATATGTTTGAATGGTACATAGTAATTATATTACCAATAGCATTATCTGGATTCATATATGATCATTATAATACTATCAGTAAAAGAAAATATAATATTCCAATATATGATCCATATACAAATACATATGACAATGGTTTTAAAGATAAGAAAATAGCTAAAATATCTTTGAAAATATTAAGAGCATTAGTTCTATTTTGGTTTACAGTCCTATTCATAAGATCTGTAGCAGTTCTAATTTATAGAATAACATGAAAGATTCATTATTAATAGCAATTCTTTTTTATATAGATAAAAATCCTGGAGTAGATGCCGAAGACATATCTAATGTATTCAAAATAGAATTACACGATGCGGTCGAGTTGACAGAGGTCCTATTACAAAAAGGATTGGTGAAGTTCCAATGAAGATCAAAAAGGACGACGTATTCTTCCTTAATGGTGTTAGATACATCATTAAGGAGTTTTTTAAGGCATGTGATACTGCCTTTTATCGTTGTGTCGACGATAAGAAAGAAAACAAGTACTTCACTAAAGCAGAACTAGTACACATCATTAAGTAATCATGATAATAGATATACTAAATCAGATATTAGATAATTGTTCAAAGGGTAAATATATTATAACATACAAATTAGAAGCTGATACAAGAAAAGCACTATCTAATTTAAATGAAATTATTAATACATTACCTGATGATACAAAACAAATAATACTTAAGATATTAAAATGAATATGCATATAAGATATATTACATATAATTTTACTTCTAATTTAAATGAAATCAATTTTTCTAAAGTAAAAAACAAATTAAACAATTATGCATATTCATCGATTCAATTGTATACATACTCTTGTTCTTTATTTTTTCCTTATCACATAATCTTAAATAGACATATTCGTACAAATTGTTCTAGATCAAAAAGATACTCATCAAAAATATGAATATACCTACAGTATATATTATTTTATTGACTAAAAATGATTCAAGAATATCCGGAGCGCCCTGTATTTCACAAGTAAGTAAAGAGTATCGTTGGTCTTCTGGAATAGATAATAGAGGCTATACAATTTCTTATGTACATATTACATTTGGAAGAAGTACATCAATTCTGAATAGTACCTCAAAATCAATAATTTCCATACATTAGTGAAAAATTTCAATAGATTTAAAATAATGAAATACATTATACATTTTATGTTTATATTACCTAAGTCTAATATAGTTACGCAAGAAGTTGGATATATAAAATCAATTACGTATTCATATTTTGTAAATGGAAATATAAATATATATAGATATATTTGCTATTCATATAATAGCTGTAGACGCACATTAAGTATCCTTAATAATAGAATTGATTCTACTATATGTTATGAATAGATCTTTTTTAGTATTTTTAGAAATTAGTGTTAAATCAAAAGTACATTCATACCATAAATCAACATTTGGATACTATATGTATATAACATTTATTTGTCATTATACTTATCCTTACTCTTCTAGTAGTAATACACAAAGAACAGCAAGTACAATTAATAATCGAATATATTCTAAATACTAATGAAATCTTTCTTACATATATCCTATATACAAAATAAATCTAATATATGTTTTAAAGTTGAATCAAGAACTTATAAAAGTACATGTTCTTTAATTTTACACTATTATGTCACTAGTAAAACTATAAACCGTTTCGTTTACCTTTTTTAAATAAAAGATACTGTTCATACGTAGGAAAATGAAACCACATAATTTATATAGAATGTTGTATAGATATACTTCTACCTCTTATTTTAAAAATAGAAGTGATCCTTCTAAAAACATTTCAAATTTTTACTATAAATATTATACAACAAACATAAATTATTCCGTAGTTAAACCTAAACATTTCTATTTTCCTTTTGGATTCAGGAATTGTCTATCTTTACTTATAGAAGATTTCGCTTCTTCAAGAATAAGAAATGAATAATCCATTAATTCTAATAAGAAATAGTATAGACTATATAGAAGAAATAAAAGCTGCTAAGAAGTGTTTTAACACTAAACATGTATTAACTGAACTTATTGATTTTACTGAATCAATAAAGCTACCAATAATAGCAAGATATTGTGCGTTACCATTCTATAAAGAAATGGAACTTAATCTACATAACATAGGTTATGTTATGATTAACACACATAATCAGCATCTTTGGATTGCTAACTTTGAATGGTATACTCAATTACAAAAGTATACATTTAGATCTTGGACTAATCCTATATTAGTCCCTGATGTTAAATTAATTGTAAAAGGTACAACCAATTCCAAGAAATGGAAATGGGACACCCACATGTTTGCTGAGAATAAGCAACAAGCAATTAAAATTGCTTATGAATTGTCCAATGACTCTATGATTGGTGAACAAGGAATAATATTCAGAGAATATGAAGAGCTTGAACTAATTGAGTTAGGAATCAACGGTTTAAGATTTGTTAACGAACATAGACTTTTCTATTATAAAGATAAACTAATTGCAAATGGATACTACTGGTCAGTAATTGACAAAGAGTATCCAGAACTAGACCAAGAAGGATTTAAATTTGCACAAGAAATTGCAAATATCTGTAAAGAATTTACTAATTTCTATGCAATAGATATAGCAAAAAATATAAATGGTCAATGGAGATTAGTAGAAATTAACGATGGTCAAATGAGTGGACTTTCTACAATAGATCCATATAACTTTTATACTAATTTAAGAAATACAATTTACAAATGAAATTTATATATTATATGTATTGTTTTTCTAAAAAAGCACCAAATACAAAACGCAGTGGAATTTCTAGTATAAATAATTATATCACAAGTTCTTTTAATCAAAGAAATATTTATAATAAATATAGTTACTTATCTATTTATTCTTTATATTCTTACTCTATAGAGTCTCATTCACTTATCGCTCTATGAAACTTAATTACTTTATTATTATATTTTATCCATACAGTACTAGTAGTGTTATGTGTAATCCTTTTCATAGGAACATTAGTGTTATTCGTAATACGTATTCTTCTTATATTTATAAGTCTGGAAGTTCTATTTTAAAATACAAAGGTATATATGTTTACCTTAATAAAAGAAATTCTAAAACATTAGATTATGATACATCACAAATACTTTCCTAATTAACATGAGACCATTCAGACTAGTATATACCTCTTATCTAGATGAAATTCAAACAAGTTCTATTAGATCTTTAAATTCTATTAACTATTATACATATGTTAATAATAAAAACATAAGCTTTATTCTTTTTGATTTAATAGATAGTCATATGATCATAAAATATAGATCTAACTATTCTGTAATTAAAACATAATATGAAAATGAACTCTTACATTTATATACAAATTTATTGTATAACTAGATGTTCACTATTAAACAGATATACTAATAGTACAATTTATTATGATGCAAAATCAGTAATTTCTAATACTTATGAAAGATTTAGTGGTATTGGTAATAATAGAAATATTATTTCTTCTATATGTGAAAGAATAGCTTCAAGCACAAGGATAAACCCATGAAAACCATGACTGTATTCCTATTAACTGTGCTTGTATTACACATAATTGGTGTAATACATCTAAATCATACACATAACATAGTGTATGATTATCAAGATCCAAAAAAGGAAGAGCCCGCGCCTCCTGTCAAAGTAACAAGAACTACTGAATTAGGAGATTTACTAAAGGCTATTAGTAAGGTTGAGTCTAATGATGACGATAAAGCCGTAGGAGACAACGGTAAGTCCATTGGACGATATCAAATATCTAAAGCCTATTGGAAGGATGCTTGCGAGCATGATCCTACTTTAGGTAAAAAGCATAACGGTAACAATAAGTGGGAAGATTGTCATATTGACAATTATGCTACACAAATTGTACTAGCATATTTTGACCGATATGCTGCCAAGCATGTAAAAGATAAAAACTGGGAGATGCTTGCAAGGCTACATAATGGCGGACCTTCTGTATTAAAAGAAAAGCCGCCTAAGAAGATTTGGGATAACACAACAATCTACTGGAACAAAATAAAGAAAGAATTAGGATTATGAAAGACAAGAAAGAAGATTTTTTAGGTCCTGATCTCAGCTATTATACTGTAACTTTAAAAAATATAACTTCTAACACTATTAAACACAGTAAATTTAATCTTGATTCTGAGTTATTAGAAATTAAAGAATTATTTTTAGAAACAATACAAGATCTTGAACCATGTAAGATAACAGATAATACCATAACTTATATTATTTCTAGTACATCAAAGTATACTGCTAAAGATTTAAAATTGAAACTAGATTATTTATTTAATTTACATAAACCAGATCAATATTCTGAATTATTAGATAAAATTAGTACTTTCTTAAGTACGTCTAGTACTAAAGTTTCTATGTCAATAGCAAATAAAGATAATATATTTACAGTATTTTTACCTGCTAAATATAACAGGTATTATCAGTTTATTGTATTTAATTATCTATAATGAATTTATTCATAAAATATATATTATTATCTGAATATGTCACAGTTTCTAATTTTAACAATAAAGTAGCATCAAGCTTATTTAGATTGAATTATTATATTAAATATCATTCTACAATAAATCATGAATATCATTCTTTAATTAGACATGACTCAGATTCTTCTTTAGATCTTATAGGATCTTCAAGAATATATATAGAAAACTAAAATGAATTCACTAGTTAGACTACAATTATATTACGACATTTATAATTTTTCTTATATAAGAAATGATATTCTAACAATAAAATCAATAGTACAAAGTAGAGATATACATAGATTAGGTCATTCCACGTATGGCACAAATCCTAAGTATAGAGATAGATATCGTTATACTTGTTTTGTAGAATACAGAACTATATCCAGTATAGATATGAGTTATACATCAAAATTATGATATCTACAAAATATGGTATATTGCTTAGAACTTCCTTTTATCCTAGTAAGCTAAGTTATAAATATCTTTTCAATAGTTATATTAATAATTTTGAGTATTGTACTAGTACTAATTATGTTTTAAACAAATCTGTATTAGATTCTTATTTTCTTGAGTCAGCAATCAATAAGAGGAGAGTTTCAAAAACATGATTCAGCCAAAACTGTTGTCTGATTTCAATATTTCCCCAATGCCATGGTATGTTCATACTAATAATAACAAATATTATATTACATCAGATGGGCCGGCCGGCCACTCTACTGTAGCTATATTTGATAGAGAACAAGATCTTAGATATTTTATGTATTTGCACAGTATAGGAAGATATAATACTATAGAAGCAGAAGCAAAGCATGAAATTATTAGAATTGTAGATTTAGAGAATAACGACGCTATATCTTTAGATTATATTAAGTGTATTATTCCTATGTTTATATTTTCTATTTCTCTTATGTACCTTAATGTAAATCCTATTATTATTTCTTTAGGTATATCTGGTTTATTAATACCTATGTTTGTTATTCAAAAATATAACTATAATAAGAAAATTTACAAGTCTGTAATAGATGTATATAAAAAGTATGAATAATCAAAATAATAATACAAATTTCAATCATTTATTCTTATCTGGTTGTTATACTCCAGATAACATGCCACAAACACCACCATGGAATAAGACATATCTTAGTTTATTAAAGCAAATAAATGAATTAAAAGAACAGAATCAATTATTAAAACAAGAACTAGATGAAAATAAGAACATAGTTGAATACACTAAGAATGTATTCTTACCTAATATTAAAGAAATAGTAGATATTGATAAACCTAAATCAAGAAATACAATTTCTATAATTATTTTCATAATTTTGATTACTGTACCATTTTATTTATTGTTTTTTGTTTAGCCTTTTAGCAGGACAACCATGACCTACAAGACCAACCCTGTTGACCTCGACCATCTGGACGCGCTGCTATACATCGGCAGTCGATTTTCGACAGACGAGCACATTGTCACATTTTCCATGTTTTTCCCACTTGACGAGATGGGAGGTACTCGGGAGGAGCAGATAGACTTCGCCCAGTGCGGAGGGATACCGTTCTGGTCTCCTAACAAGAATGCAGCCAAGACCATCGCGGAGGTGCTTAACGCCTACCCCGCCCTGTCCGCCGAGCTTCGCCGCTTGCGCGGGCTGGTGCGGGAGTACGCGGAGGCTGCGGACGAACCACCAGCTTCGCCAGATCCCGGCTACATCTCCAAGAGGGAGGTGCGCTCCCTGCGTGCCCTCTACGACGCCGGTAAGGAGATCGCAAAGTGACCGACCAACAAGAACTCGACGCGCTGAGCGAGAGTGTAGCGAAAATAATTGGGTGGACTCCTGTAGAGGGATTCACTGGAACTTGGAAAGATCACAAGAACGGATGTTTTAGGAATGATGCATATTTTGCTGAAAACTGGGAACTGATGCCTGAGATGCTAGCGTGGTTGTGTGAGTGTTTTCCAGATGCTGATGTAGTACTGTCTCAAAACAACTTGTCGCGAGAGTGCGAAGCTTCTGTTTGGCCAAAGTTAGCATGGCCAAGAACTAATAAAGCAGATTCTAACAGCGTCATAGTCAAGGAAGGTAACACCCTTCCTGAAGCCGTATCCCGTCTTATTATTGCAGTAGTCGACAAGAATCACAAGGAGAACTGACCATGACGACGGACCCTGTGAGCTTCTGGGCCGACAACGATGGGCATTCGAGATCTTGATGCGCGTCTCTCGCGAAACCGTTATCTACTTCTTCCCGAGCACTCCGTAACCGACAAGACCAAAGATCTATACATGAAACCAAAAGGTGACAAATGGAAGAAAGTCTAACTAAAGAGCAATTAATTGATCGCGTAGAGGAACTAGAGGAAGAAGTCTTTAGACTCAAGGAGGAGAACGCACGTCTCAAGGATGGTAGACAGCCTATAGTCTGTTGTCCTAATACTGACGATCTATCTGATTGTGCTATGATATATCAGCTAGATTCTTATCTTCATTCTTTAGATAAGATAGCAGAAATGGTACCTAGAAGTCACACTGGTGGTACTATAGAAGCAGTAAAAGAAGAATTAGATAGACTAAAAGCTCAGATCAATAACCTTAAAGATAAAAAACAATAAGATCTTTAATGGTTAGGAAAGCACTTATTCCTAAAAGAATTATTAATGAAGAAACTAGCTGGGTTATTGTATTTAATCGTAAGAAAGGAATTAAATACAGGGATACTAAAATGTGGCGTAATTCTCTTGATATGTGCAGATATCCCTTTTCTTCAAAAAGGGAAGCCCAAGATATATTAGATTCATTAAATTGTAATCTAGATGAATATTATGTATCTACTATATTTAATCAAAAACTAAAAGAAATATCTGCAGAAAGATGGTAATTATATTTCATATATAAAACATGAAACAGATAATAAGATATTATAGATCAGCAGGACTATCTTTAGTATATGATTATATATTTTCTAATGTAAGAAAGAAAGATACATTACATTTTTCTCTTAATTTTTCTACAAAAAATACTATAAATACATATAATTCTTCTGCAAGTACTCGACGTGCGTACTCAGTAATAAGAATAGTTATATGAAATATATTCTTCACGGATATAGACTATTCTCCAGTATTCGTTCTAAAGCTATTTCTAGAATTACAATTAATAGAAAAGAACTTTGTATTCATACTTATACTGTTACAGGTACTTTTGTATTTTCTGTATTAGCAAAATCACCAGTATCAAAAATAAAAAAATGATACCACATATACTAATCAGCGTCTCTTCTTCTAAACTACATCATGATTACATTTCATTTACTTCATATGACAGCATGTACGTTTTAGCTTCAGTATCTCCTATTTCTTTCTCTATATTAAAAGTAAATAATTCTAAATCATATTTAAATACAAGATTTCAATATTCATCAATATGAAACCATTAATTATTTCTCTTACGCAATGTATTATACATTGCTGTTCTAGAAGTAGAACAGAAAGTCTTTTTTACTCAAAGTTTTCTAATCTACAATTTAAACGAAGAATAAATTCCTTAATATTTACTAAATATAGTTCTCGTATTAAAAGCATTATAATGTCAAATTTATGATAAATAGATACATGATACCAAAACCTACTACAGTACATTATAAATATCTATCTTTAATTAGAAGACACATTACTACATGCTTTTTTAAATTAAAATGGTATAGTGTAACAGATATAGGCTATAACTCATCTCTATTTTGTAATAGAAAAGTTAGTACATCTAATATAGACAAAAGATGAAACCATATTTTAGTACAATTGAAAAATCTTATATTAGATGTTTACTATATTCATGTTTAGGTAGACATGTACATTCTAATATACATAATTATAATTTTTCAAGATTGTTTATAATTACATTTATAAATAAGTCTCGTATTAATGGTGTAACACATTCATTAACATAATATACATGAAGCACCGAATATATATAGATATGGAAATATATTCATCAAGAATAAAAGGATTTTCTACATCTATAGTGTCTCAAAAATCATCAGATAAATATTATTTACATTACTGTACAGTTACTATTATTTTATATTATATACTTTCTACGTGTAATTACAATAAAATATCAATGATTCAAAAATGAAACCATACATTACTAATTTTGAAGTATCTAGAAATGATATACTTAGATCTTCTTTATTTGGAATTCATATTTTTAGAATATATAGTAAAAATTATTCTACTATTACTATTTACCCTTTTAGATATTATTCTTATTTAAAACACGATTATATCGCATCAACAATGCAAGACATATAATGAGATCATTAAATGAGACCATACTTTTTGTATAGACCATATCCAATAATTAACAATCATATTAGGTCTACTATTTTTGATACAGGATATGCACATGCATATACTTATAATTATTGGTACTCGACTTTTATATATTTAGATAAATCTGCTATTGTTAGTAATTCATCTGTATTTACTAATTCCATAATCTATATGACATGAAACCATACTTTGTTTCTCAGGAGATGTTTTATATACATAATTTTATTTCAAGATCTTCTATAAGTTTAGAATACCACGAAAGTTCTACAACTATATATAGTACTAAATCAATAATAAGTAAAATATACAGATCAAGATTTAATATTTTTGAATTTTCAAAAAGCACAAGCTACTTTCCTTTTTGAGTTTATGAAACCATATGTTGTGTCCTTTGAAATGTCAGATGTACAAAAATTGTTAAGATCTAGGATAAATGGTAGAAATTCTTCTAATTTAGTTGACAAACAATATTATAAAAAATATTCTTCAATTAGATATGATATAAATTATCTATATTCATTTATTAATAGTAATGAAAATTCTATTACAAAAGTATGAATCCATACTTAGTTTGTAGACCTATATGTTCAATTAAAAACATATTGTATAGTTCAACAAAAAGTAAAGTATTTAGTCCTAGATACTCTATAATATTTAATAAAGATCTCGATGTAATGAGTTTTATTAATTTTTGTTGTATATCTACTTTAGATGATATAGTATGTTCAGATTTAATCAGATGAAACCTTATATTTTTAATAACATAAAATGTTTAGTTAGATATAACTATGGCTATAGAAGCCATTTAAAGGGATTTAAATTACATTCTTTTTTTAGTAACTATTCAATATCTTTATTACATAAAAATATTGAATCTTATTTAAATTCATTAGATAATTCAAAAATGAACCAATGAAACCATTCATTATGATTTTAAATATCAGTAAAGTTAAATCTTACTTTACTTCTACTTTAAGAACTACATATATTTTGAATTATTATTCTAGAATAAATACTAATCCTATTAACTTATGTTCTAGTATGACAGGTGATATTAATTCAACACTAAATGGAATAGATTACTCGGATTAGTATGAGACCACAAGTTAGATACCATTTTATGTATACTTCGATGTCACGAGTAGCAAAAAATCTTATAGTTTTTCTAGAGTACACATACGTTCTTTATCTTTTATAAATAAACATATTGTTTTTACACAGGGAAATACATCCATGTATACAAACTATGTTATGGCTTCTACTATGTTTCCATATGAACTTACAGCTTGTAATGGCTGTCCATCTCGTGTTTACCAGCATGTGTCTATATTACGAATATCCGAAGTTTTTACCTTAGCTTATTCTAAAAAGGATGTTATTAATTTCATAAGAATATTAATATGGATGATCATCGTAGTTACCGGAATGATTTGGATTTTACCATAAACCAAAAAAGAATAGGTTAAAGACTCTTTAGTTCAGAAGATAGTTAATTTTCTCTTAAAGCTTCTCTATCGCAAAGAAAAATGAAAATTCAAATAAGTAACGGTCTTCATGACGCCATAAACAAGCGCGTCTTCATCCTTGGCTTTAGATACAACTATGATGGTATAGTTAAAGCTGTGGATACTACCTTTGTAACTTTAGAAAAAACACTTCTAGTGTTTGATACTGGAGATCTAAAGGAGAATAATTGGGCACAAGCAGAAATAATTAAGAATGAAGAAGTCCATGTCGCTATAGCAGCTATAGAATCTTGGGTATACCTAAAAGATTAATAGTTAAATGCTATTACCCTTTATTAAAAGAGATAGACTTCGTTGTTCATTAATAAATAGTAAGTGGATTTCTTCTACTAGGATAACACATATTATACTATCTGATTTAATAGCTATAGAAAGTATAATTGATAAAGTATACCGTTCTCATTTTATATATTCTATAAAAATACATAATAACCTTTATTCTAAAATTAGATATGAATAGATACATATTTCATTTAGTCAAATTTAGATCGGGAATTAGCTATCGTTGTGTTTATTTTTCTTATATGCAAATAGATGTTAATAAAGATATTCTTTATTTATCAACAATATCAAGTAATAAACATTCTAAAATAAGAACACCAACTATGAAAAGATCTATTTCTTTATTACGTGACATGTATACATATAAATCTTATATAAGAGGCACTAAACAATGATTCCACACTATGAATTTATTATGACGTTAATAAGTACACATAGATATTCTATATTACATGATAATTTACCAGTAGCTATACCTAAATTTTCATCAATAATGCACAAACATTATCCATATTATGATTCTTATTTAAGTATTTACGCAGTTTCTAAACTTGGTCCAAAAACATGACAACAAACGACTGGTACCTAAAAAATACATATTTTATAGATATCGACGGTACTCTTCTAGAACATATAGAAGATTATGAAAATATAGAGAATTATAGTACATTGCGCGCGTTGCCTATGGCTGTAGAAAAAACAAAAGAATGGTATAAGCGTGGAGATATCATAATTTTGACTACAGCTAGACCAGAAAGAATGCGCGACATTACTATAGAACAGCTAGATAATGCTGGTATTAAGTACCATAAGTTATTAATGGACATAGGCGGTGGTATTAGATATCTAATTAATGACGTACCTAAGAAATACGCAAGAGATAAAGCTATTTCTTATAATGTACTGAGGAACATCGAAGGTTTGCAAAATATTGATGACAATGACCAAAGATACATCGACGGATAAAGCATACTTTGAATGTCATATTACTTTTACCAAACCTAAAGACGTAAAGCCACTAGTCATAGACAAATGGAAGTTTTCATCTATAGATGGAGATCCAGTACTGGGCGCGGGCATTAAATCTTATTATACTCGTCAATATCCTGCTTCTTTTGATGTAAAAGAAGTAGTTAAAGATATGGATAAATTAATACCTATTATAAATAAAGAAAAAAATCATAAAGTATTAAGAACTAAGGTAGAACTTGTTCTATATGACAATAGAATAAAACAATGATGTATTATTTATATCTATATGTATATTACATAATTGCATTGCCATTATTTACAATATGTTTAATACATGTCTTTCATGGTTATCAAAAATATTCTATAACTAGCATTATAAAAACGTGTCTGACCTTTTGCTCGTTGGTTAGTGTATTAGTTTTCAGTTATTTATGCCTCTTTGGTTGATCATGCGCGGGTGTGGCGGAATTGGCAGACGTCACTCTACTTTTTCCTACGATATGTAGGAGTTAAAGCATGACAATTAGGACATAATAGTTTTAAATTAGATAATTCATTATTTAATGAATTTCCATCTATATGTTCTAATTCTAGAGGAATTAATTTATTAATCCATTTACTTTTATTACAATTTTGACATTTATGACCTAAATTATACACTAAATGTCGTTTTATTGCTTCATTACTTCTTTTTGCTTCTAATGGAATAGTAAATTTATCTTTAGCCCATCCTTGACCTTTAAAGTGCTTTATATCAAGATCAAATTCCTTGATCTTAATTTTAATAGTCATATAATTTCCACCCATTGGGGCTAAATTTAATTTTCTAAGAACCTCTGCTAATGAAGTTGAATTATGTACAGCATTTATTATATCTTCTTTAGAATAATTTCTATATTTTGGCATAGTAGCCTCCTATATTATTTGTACCTTTGCCATTTGTGGTCCTGTAGCCCAACGGCAGTAGGCAAGGCACTTAAAATGCCTCAAGGTGTGGGTTCGAATCCCACCAGGACTACCATTTATGGATTAGTATACCAGTAGGGAGCTGGGGCGCGCTGTAAACGCGCTGTTTTAACAGGCACAGTAGGTTCAACTCCTACCTAATCCACCAGTTAGTGCTTCCGCGACAGCCCTTCCTACTTATAGCTTTACTATCGGGCTATAAATAGTAGTGTCTTCCTAGGATCACGAGCAACTTGATCCTTTAACCCTATTGTCGGGCATAAGGCAGCCAAGTAACGATAGGATGTTGCTACATTTGCCCAATTAGCATAACTGGTTAATGCACAAACCTGTTAAGTTTGGTTATCTTAGTTCAAATCTAAGGTTGGGCGCCATTGCTCTTTAAATTTAGTTGAGGTTAGAAATGGTAGGATCTTGAAACTGCTTTGGAGACAGAGCAGGCTATTATTCCTTTCCTCGACTATTTGCTTAGTTAGTAGTAATTGGAAAAACACTCGACATTAGTTTGAGAGTTACAGGTTCGACTCCTGTACTAAGCACCTTTCCTCACATGAAAGCTGATAAGTTTTTTTGCAAATCTGAGCGTCACCCTGATGGTGACGGTTCTATTCTTATTCTACCAAGTAAAGACGAAGAAGTAATTGTTCTTTCTTGGTCTACACATAAATTAGAAGATGGGCGCGTGATAGGTATTGGTAGAAACTACAATGGTATTGTAGCAATACATATACCTGAGGACTTACTATGATTGGTATGTGGAATTACAGATTAGTTAAAACTAAGCCCGGCGAATATACTAGAATTGGTATTCATGAAGTATACTATGATAAGGAAAATAAGCCATGCGCTTTTACAGCTGAACCAATAGAACTATATACTTATTTAGAATTAGAATCCTCTAAAGCAGTCGATGAGCTTAAAGAAACTCTAGAAGCCATGCGTTTAGCACTAGATAAGTCTGTTCTAGATGCTGAAACTGATTTTACAGGTGAAATGTAACTTTGACTTTTTAGGTCTATAATTCAATGGTAGAATATGCGCCTTTTAAGCGTTCAATCTGGGTTCGATTCCCAGTAGACCTACCACTTCTCTGACAAACTTATGGAAAATCAAGAAACAATTACAATTCCAAAAACTATTTATGATATATACCACAAAGCCCATCAAGAGTCTTTTGGTATGAAAAATCAAATTAGAAGATATCAAAGAGTTATAGATAATTTATTACAAATTATCGACTCTAGTGAAGCATTTGAAGAAAAATACGCCGATGATTATCAGTCTTTAGCTAAAGACATGAATGAAGCTCTTGAAGAACTAGAAAAAGAGCTGAAGGAGGCGAAACTTCAAAATACTCAACTATATAATTTAGTAGTTGAGTGTGCTAACGCTGCTGGTGTTATGGCTATAGGAACTCCAATAACTATTGACATTCTTAAATCATATCCAGAAGCTATTAGACAGTATTTAGACTCTATTCAAAAAGCATGGAACGAAAAATGAAACCAATATTAATTAAGTTTGGAGATAATGATTTTAATAGAACTTTTACCTCTTTATTAACATTTCTGGCTTGTCTTAATATAGATATTACTAAAGAACAACTATTGGAATTTATTAATAAACAATCTATAAATTTCTATACTAAGTTTCAAAATCCTATTTCTCAAATAAATTTAACCTATAAAAATAAAGCTAAAGAAGAAATAGAAAGTACTAAAAGATATTTACAGATTACTATGGATAAACTATATTATGGTTTTGAAGAAGTAGATAATTTTTTAGATGATAAAGAATATGAAAGAAATAGGAATTACGAGTGCTTTTATTGGCACCCAGATCGCGGAGTAAACTCTTATTAATGGCTATTAGGGAGTATAAAAATGAAATATAAAGTAAAACTATATAGTTGGGATAATATGCCCAAGAATTGGACTGAAATTGAAGCTACTAATCCAAATGACGTTGCTTTACAATTCTATAATCTTCTCACTGAATTTTCTACTGAAGATTTAATAGAAGTTGAGTATCCTGATAGTAAAGATTATAGTTTATTTAAGATTATTATTGATAAGAAGAAGTTGCCAGACGGCACGACTTCCTACACTGCTTCGGCATGGTTAGAGCAATGAACGAACTCGCGAAAGTGGATCATTTCGATCTTCTAATGCAAACTCTAGTATTAGGGTTTTCTCTATTAGTTTTAATTTCACTAGCTTTATTTAAGATATTTGATAAACCTAAATATCATAATACATTTTTATGGAAAACTAATCTTATAACCATAGCTGTATGTTTTGGCGTATTGTTCGTAATATCTATTGGTATACTTATTTATGAATTTTTTAGTAGATTGTTTACTCTTTTAGCATACTAATATGAAACCTAAAAGCAAGAAAAAGAAGAAAGTTATTCCATTAACTAATGATAATCCCAATATTATTCCTTTTACTCTGACTAATTCAGATATTATTCCCATGACTTCAGAAAGTCATGTAATTCCCTTAAGCACAGAGGACAACGAAGATGCTCCTGAACAACAAGAGTAGTTGGGGTATAATTGATGCTCAAGCATATTGTATTTGTGTATATGCTGTATCTTCCTTTTTCTCTATAGTTATATCTCTTGTTCTTGTTTGGATTTACTTTCCATTGTTTTTAAGCATTGTATTGTCTCTGCTATATATAATTGCTGTGGCTAGCGCCTCCTTCTTGTTTTTCACTATGAACAAGCGTTAAAAGAAACAAAAATGAACAACCAATTTTTAGAAGCTCTTCAAAGCTACGATAGCTATACTGCTAATGGCGCCATTAGCCATAGCACTACTGGAAGCAGTCTTTTAGACTACTTCTCCAAAGCAGCTACTTACGCTGATAGAAGCGAAAAGGAAGTTGCACAAGATCTTGTTGCAATGTGGAGCGAAAGCCCGCTTGCAACTCTACAGATGATCTTTTACATGCGCCTAGTTACGCGCAATGTCAAAGATTTGACTAATATCAAGCAAGGCATTACTACTGGACAGGGTCGTAGAAACGAGTTCCGTAAGGCTATCTTGTTTCTGATAGATCGCTATCCACAGCACCTATATGCCAACATGTGGTTGATTCCACTCGTGGGCTGCTGGAAGGATCTGTGGCACGAAGACATTGTTAGTAAGATCGACCATGACGAAGTTATTAAACTCGTCAAGATGGGTCTACAGGACCCGTATAACGCCGAGCTTATTAAGAAGTATATGCCAAAGATCCGTAGTAAGTCTAATACTACAACGGATCGTCATAGAGCATTAAACAATTTCGCTAGAAAGCTGTCTAACGCTCTTGGTTTTACTTCTACTAGACAATACCGCAAGTTTAAGTCTTCCGGAAGTTCACATAAGTTTCAAACACTTATGTGTCAAAATCTATGGACTAACCTAGACTTTAATAAGATTCCAGGTAAAGCTTTATTTAATATTACTACTAGAAAGGGCAAAGATCAAAAAACTGTTATCGAGCGTCATAATCTTGATAGTAAATATCTAGCTTGGATTGATTCTAAGCCAGTAGCTCCATTTACTGGATACCCATTTGAATTAGCCAAGGCATATCAAGAAGATTCTACTTCTAAAGTAGTTAAGAATACTGTAGATAAACAGTTTCAAGGTCTTATTGAATTAGCTAAAAAGAATACACAACAAGGTAAAGGTCTTACTGGTAATGTATTTGTAGCAGTAGATACTTCTGGATCTATGACAATTAATGTCGATAAGAAGGGTACTACTGCCCTTCATGTCTCTACATCACTTGGTGTATATTTTTCTACTCTAAATACAGGACACTTTAAAGACCACGTTATTGGTTTTGATTCTAAGTCTACAATAATTAAGCTTACTGGTACATTTAGTGATAAGCTTGATAAGTTACGTCGTAATTCTTTTATGGGATCGACTAACTTTAAGTCTGTCATAGAAGAGATTGTTAGAGTTAGGAAAGAAAATCCTAACATTCCACTATCTGATTATCCTAAAACTGTCATTGTCGTTAGTGATATGCAGTTTGATCCTATATATCAGACATATGATTATATGAATAACAGATATATTAAATCTAATTCAGAAGCAGCTAAAAAGAAGCTAAAAGATGTAGGTCTAGAAGATATCCAATTCGTATGGTGGCAAGTTAATGCTAATTATGGTACTGATTCTACCGTAAAAGCTAAAGACGATAACAATGTATACATTAGTGGATTTGATGGCGCGGCCATTACCACTATTCTTGGTGGTCAACAAGAAGTTGTTGACCAGACAACTGGTCAAGTTCGTAAGATGAATCCTTATGAACAAATGATCAAGGTTTTGAATCAATCACTCCTGACCCAAGTCAAGCTTCCGTGATCAACCTCGTAATTGGTATTTTCTTACTTATTGTTTCCTTCGTCCTGCATGTTTTGTATCGTAAGTATAGAGATCAAAGTTTTGCTACAGTTAGCTATATCGCTGCAGGAATCGGTTTGCTATCTACCATTTCTTCCACTTTTGTGGTGGTAGATGCAGGACATCGTGGTGTGGTCACAATGCTTGGAGAAGTCAAAGATACAGTCCTTGAGGAAGGATTGAACTTTGTTAATCCTCTTGCAACCGTATATGAGATGTCGGCTCGGGTTGAGAAGATCGAAGAGGCTCACACTGCTGAGACCAGCGATACTCAATCTGTGACAGTTAGTGTTATCATTAACTGGCGACCAGAGGGCGACGCCTTAGCATCTCTATACAAGAACTACGGAAATGAATATTTCCGTAAGATCATTCCACCTGCTGCTAGAGAAGCCATCAAGTCTGAGGTCGCAAAGTACAAGGTTACAGACCTAATTGCAAAAAGACCGATCATTCATAAGAATGTCAAAGACTATGTGAATGAGTGGTTGTCTAAGTACAATATCTCAGTTCTAGAAGTTGCAATTGGTGACATCGATTTCAGTGAGAAGTACGATGCAGCCATTGAAGCAAAGCAAGTCCAAGAGCAACAAGCTCTACAAAAGGAATACGAACTTCAAAGAGTTGAGACTGAAGCCAAGATGGCGGCTGCAGTAGCTAAAGGTGAGGCAGATAGTGCGATTGCTAAAGCTCTCGGACAAGCGGAAAGCGTAAAGCTGGAAGCGCAAGCTCAAGCAGACGCACTTAGAATCAGAGGTGAAGCTCAAGCTGATTACAACAAGAAGGTTGCTGAGTCTCTCAGCCATATGTTGTTGCAGAGCGATTACCTCAAGAAGTGGGATGGTAAGCTTCCTGTGTATTCACTTGGTGAGTCAAGTAATACCATGTTGATGCTACCGACCGGTAAATGAAACAAAAAGACTGCCTCAGCAATATAAATAAAACCTTGTACGTTTAATTGCGCAGTCTGTTTAACTTGAAACAATTAGATTACCTCAGCATTATTTTCATACAATTGAAATGTAGGGGTCGTAGGTTCGAGTCCTGCCATCCGGATCATCCGGATGTAGCTCAGTTGGTAGAGCACTTAAAAAGGTAATCTGTTTAGCACACATTGACTACTACAGCAATAACATAAATCAATAGGTGATCAAACAGTAGTCATTTCAATCTTTTAGATTACGTCAGCATCATTTTTAAATTCTTTCGATACAAGAAGGGACTAGGTTCGATTCCTAGCATGGCCTAACGGTCATGTGGTGTAATGGTAGCACGTTAAAAACGTAATCTGTTTAACCATGAAGATTGAAAAAGTAGATGTAGAATTATTTTCTATACTTATGGTTATAGTAACTATGTGGGTTTTAGTAACATATATTTTTTTAAAGTATTTTGACATCATTAAGAGTTGAAGTTTGATTGAGCATCAATGGGATTAATAGTACCTTTTACAAACTCAAATCTTATGATGAATAAAAAGCATCATTTAAATTCTAAAAAAGATATTATTATAGAATATGTAACTTCATATATAGATAGAGATATAGATTTAAACAAGCTTATAACAATACTATCCACTATTGATAAGTGGGCCGAGACAGAAGCTGCATTTCACAAAAACCTGAATAAGGTACTCAAAACCCTAGAATCAACTGTTCGAGAACCAAATGTCCAAGAATAACGGCGTCGAGATCCCTATTACCGATAACTCTTTTGCAGAGATTCGGTGGGCTAGGATTCCTGCTAATCCTACTAGCAAGATCAAGGCAGAATTCAGCATGGATGTCTATGTTGACGACATCCTTTTCTGCACTATGAATTCTCTTGCTATCAAGGAGACTTACAATAAGAAGTCTAAGCGTAGCGAAGTTCATATTCATTCTCTTCATAAGCAAGTTCCTGCTGGTAATAATGAGACTAAGCTCATTTACAGCAATACTTTCTTTCCTAAGGAATATATCGAGGAAGGAAATGAAGCTGAGTTGCACACCCAGCTCAATGAAGATCAACGGTCTCGCAGAGAGACTTTTGTAAACAATATTGTTTCTGCAGTAGCTGAGTTTCTTAAGGAGCAGGCTAATTATGCTCCAAAGAAGCCCAAGTCCACTAACCCACAGATCCAGATGTTGGACAGCGTTCGATCGCTGATGATGTAACCATGAAAGTAACAGGGTACGAACTTCAGCTTCAGATCAAAGATTTGAAGCGAGAAGTAGAATCTCTTGCTACCCAATTCGATAACGGTAAAACCCGTTTCAATGGGGAAGAGAAGCTCACCGCTGTAGAAGCGTATGATCTTTATCGCAAGACAGAAGATCAGCTTGCTTTAGCTCAGACGCTACAAGCTGTTTACAACAACAAGGTCAAGGTTACCGTCCAAGGTACTACCATGACCTTAGCTCGTGCTATCCGTCTTATTGGCGGAGCTGGCCGTGGCGAGGCTATGTGGCGCGCAGTAGTGGCTCCTAAGAAGGATCGCTACCTGCGTGACGACACTACCAGAGACAAGGACAAGGAATACGCTTCCACGACCTATACTCTGGATCAAGCACGAACTCTAGCCAAGCAATCGGCTAATTTCGCCTCTGCATTGCGTCAAGCGATTCAGGAAGCCAACGCTAAGGCTGTAGAGATCTCCGAAGACGAGCTGTAGAAATACAGCTTATCTTCAGTTTATTAGAATCTACATATAACCAACCGGACACCTTAATTGGTGCGTCATGATTACTCTCTGGTAGTTCTAACTTCTAAATGTCTTGGAGCAAATTCCTGACTTTGGGACAAGTTAAAGTAATCTACCAAAGTAAACTCCTAGAGAATCAACACATCCTCTGTCCTATTTGTAGATTCTATTAGACAATACAATCACACCAAATTAATATAAAGGCAATGCTAACTTGTGCTAATTTTTACTTGGTTCTAACATGTCCTTCATGGATCTGTAGTTAATCAAGGTTAACACACAAGAAGCAAATGACACTTCTTAATTCTTTGTCCTATGTGATTGTATTCATGCCCTTGTAGCTCAACTGGATAGAGCAACGGATTTCTAATCCGTAGGTTAGAGGTTCAAGTCCTCTCAGGGGTGCCACACTCACATTCAAACAAATATGAAAATAATTTCAAAGAAACAACCTAAAAAGAGTGCTAATAAGACTTTACATGTAACACTAGTTATAGATTCTTCTGGATCTATGCAACCTTTTGTTAGATCTGTAAAGAACTATGTACAAGAGCAAATTGACTCTTTTACTCAATCTAAAGATGTAGATACATATCTAACTCTATATTCTTTTAATGAAAGTACTAGACAAATTTCTGATTATAGAGTAAATATTAAAGAAAATACAATAGACACTTCAGGTTACAAACCAGAGGGCGGTACAGCTTTATCTGACGCTATTTGTCACGTATTAGGAAGAGTAGGAACTACTCCTACTGAACCTAGTTTACTTCTATTAATTACAGATGGAGAAGAGAATCGTAGCACTACAACTCCATACGAAGTAAATAGAATGATTAATATGGCTATTAAGAGTGACTATTGGACTATAGCTATAGCTGGTCCAAGAGGATCTAAACAAACTATTAGTAGACTATATCAACATATACCAGAAAGCTGTATCACCGAATGGGACGTCAGTGACGTTGGTATAAAGAATTTGTCTGTTAAGACAAAGAGTGCTAATCACATTCTTATGTCTTCTGTAGCTAGAGGAGTTAATAGTACTTCTAATTACTTCTCTCCTGACTTACAAGTTAGTAAGTCTGTTGTTCGTAGTACTTTAGATGATGTTACTAGTAAGTTTTCTACACATACTGTACCTAATAATATTAAAGAAGACGAGCGCGTGGTTAGTACCTTTGTTACAAAGAAACTAAAGAAGAAATTCACAGTTGGTGATGTTTATTACCAACATACCAAGCGCGAAACTCTTCAAGATTATAAGGATATTATTTTAAAGAATAACGATACTGGTAAGCTATATTCTGGAGACGAAGTAAGAGATATCTTAAAGATTCCAGATAATAGTACTATTAAACTTGAACCAGCATGGAGCAATACGTATACCATGTATATTCGTTCCACTAGCTTTAATAGAAAGCTAGTACCTGGAACTACTATTCTACTAGCTAAAAACTAGTAGATTGTACCCTGGGGGTATCGTATATTGGTATTACTACTGGTTTGCAACTAGTGAAACTCGGTTCGATTCCGAGTACTCTCCACCATGGCGGGAAGAATTGTTATTCAAGAAAGCCTCATAAGCTTGAGCTATGGGTTCAAATCCCGTTTCGGCAACCATTAGTTGGTTAGATTCCAACTCCCGCTTCCATTTACTGCCGGGTCGACAAGTCTGGTAAGTCAAAGGGCTCATAACCCTTCATTCGTAGGTTCGAATCCTGCCCCGGCAACCATTTCACTACAATGTCTAAGATAGAAGTAGGAAATCTTGTAAAGATTATTAAGAATAACTTTCTATCTTCTTTATCTATTAAAGAAGCAGTAGAAATATATGAAACAATCTATACTGTAGTTAATTTAATTCCTATTGAAATATCTGATTCTCCTAATGCACATTTATGTGATTTAGTTGATTCAAATGGTAAACAATTTCCATATATCATTTTAGATTCTCAATTAAAGCTATATGCTTCTGGAAATCATTTATCTATAAATATTTTAGAATTTAAAATTGGAGATTTAGTAAAAATAAAGTTAGATAAAGATGATACAATCTACAAAATAGTAGACATTGTTTCTAGTTATGTTGAACATTTAGCTTCATTATTTGATACTACAGATACAGAAACAGATATAGATATATTTCATAAAATAGTACCTACGAGCTATTTAGTTAAATATATACCAAATAATATGACTATACCTGGTATAGAATTATAGATCGCAAATAAAGATAGATAGGAGTAGCTCAGTTTGGTAGAGCGTCTGGTTTGGGGCCAGAAAGTCGAAGGTTCAAATCCTTTCTCCTGTACCACTTTAGTAGGCTCAAGTATTAAGTTACTTGGGCCTATTTTCATTTAATAGGAAACAATAATGGAAATTAATATAGATGATAAACTTATCATAGATATGATAAGAAGACATATTGAATCTAGATCAGGTATTTCTTTAGGTACTTTAGGAGATGCTGTACTTGATGAAATTAAAAAGAAAGAACCTGAACTAAGAAAGCTGGCTGCTAAAGCTGTATCTAATATATTAAATTCTTCAGATTTTATGCAATATGTAGAAAAGATAATTAAAGACCACATGACTGCCGAAGCAGCTAGAATCGGCAGAAATTGTGCTAGAGCAATTGCAATGGATAAACCAAGACATGAAACCTGAATTCTACATAGCTTTAAGCATTGTAATCCTATCCTATTTAGGATATATTTCAATAAAATTGATTTCTTCTGGAATAAGAAAAAGATAAATATGCGGACGTGTAGTGTTGTGGTAATGCCTTACGCTTTTGTATAATATTTCTTTTTCCAGCTTCTTTTACTATTTTTATTTAGACTACCAAAAGTAGGAGTCATTGCATGACAATTTGGACATAAAACTCTAAGATTATTAACAACTGAATTAAAACAATTACCATCTATATGATCTATCTGTAGTATTGTTTTATTTGTTATTACATTTTTTCCTTCAAATTGACAAATGCTACATTTATAGTTATATTTATCTAATAAGTATCTTCTAATTGGTGATTTTATAGCACCATATTTGGTATTTCCTTCTATTTCATTATTTAGCCATTTATCTACTATAATTTTTGATTTACATTCTAAGCTACATAATTCTAACTTAGATGAAGTATTTAAATTACATACTTTACAAGTAAATAATAATTTTTTACTTATCGATTTAACTTTATGTGTGACTCTATTTTTATTTATATTTTTTGCAGCACAACTATGACTACAATATACCTTTTCTTTATCAAAGGCAAAAGATATATTACATAATTTACATTTTTTAAATACTACAGCTTTATTTATATTTATTTCTTTTATGATATTAGCTTTAAATATAGATGAACATTTTAAACTACAATATATTGAGTTTTTATATTTTGTTGTATATATACTATTACAATTATTACATGTTTTCGTGTATTTTGACATATGCCTTTCTAGTATAGTGGAATTATATTTGGCTTCCAACCAAAAGAGGACGGATCGTAACCGTCGAGAGGCTCCACCTTATTTGTGTACAAATCGTTCAAATAATCGTAGTGTTACAGAGGGTTCGATTCCCTCCGCCCGCTCCAATTTAATTTTTATGGTAGAACAGCATCATGGATTTTACATTTACAGTAGATAGCAGTTTACATACTACACTTTCTGAAGTTAAAGTTGGACAAGTTTTTAAGTTTTACCATGAATTAGAAAATAATCCATTTAATCTTATGACTGTAGATACTAGTGCTAATAAATGCGGACTTAATTTAAGAAGTTTTACTATTTGGTATTATAAAGATTGGGATCCTCAATCAGGAGTTGTAATTTTTGGAACTATATCAAAACCTAAAATAGTTTTTTAACTATGAAACTACATCAAGAACTTAGAAAGCCTAATTGTGAAGACGAATATGATCCTAACGCGATACCTAAATATATTCCAATAGATCCTGATAAGGATCTTAAATTATTGAAGGAATGGCAGTTTACATATTTTGGTGGACGTGACAATTGGCGCGTACCAGGTACTATTAAGGTATTTAGTAACGACGTATCAATGGATTTTGATTTCTATTTACAGGCTACTGTTAATTACCCTAATGAGGAAATTCCATTTTATTCTGTAATTTCTTCTGTAGATCAGTGGGGAACATATCATCATTTTAAAACTACACCTATTAGACCTAAGCAAACTGAATTAAGTTTTGCACAAGAGTGGGGTAATCCTAGTTTCCTAAAGGCTTTAGGAGAAGCTTTAGTTTATCTTTCTGAAATATCTGAGCCAGATCCGCAGCAATACAGAGACTCGTTCAAGAAGAAAGATGAAAACTAGACTCATTGTTGTTGACGTTGAGGCAGATGGACCCGCGCCTGGTCCATATTCCATGGTATGTTTTGGAGCTGTAGTTGTACAAGATACAACTAAGTATAATACATTTTATGGTAAAACAGCTCCTATTTCTTCAAAATATATACCAGATGCACTAGCGATTTCTGGATTTACCAGAAATGAGCATGAAAACTTTGATGCTCCATCATCTACTATGGAGGATTTCATAGTATGGCTTAATATTATTAAGAGTAAAGGATATAGAGTAACATTCATATCGGATAATCCTGCTTTCGACTGGCAGTTTATTAATTATTACTTTCATGTTTATGCATATTCTAATCCTTTTGGATATAGTGCTAGAAGAATCGGCGATATCTTCTCTGGTCTAGAATGTAATCTATCTGATCATAGTACCTGGAAGAAATATAGAAAAACTAAGCACGATCATAATCCAGTTAATGACGCTATCGGTAACGTCGAATCAATAATCACACTTATCAAAAAATATAATATGCAATTAGGTAATATTGATATTACATAATTCATGTATGTGGGATGTAGCTTAGCCCGGCTTAAAGCACTAGATTGTGATTCTAGATATCGCGAGTTCAAATCTCGTCATCCCACCGTTATTTATTCTTACCAGAATGAGTAGAAGTCTGAGTATGACAATTAGGACATAAAATTCTTAAATTTTCTAACCTATTATCATTTCTATTACCATTTATGTGATCTAATTGTAATGTAATAGGTTGATTATTCCAAATAGGTCCTAGACCACAAGAGGTACATTCATTCTTTAATATATTGGCATTAATAAGTCTTATTCTTAATTTACTACTACTATAAGTAGTATTTTCTTTAGTAATATCTTCTAATTTTCTTATATTTTTTTCATATCCTCCTGTTTTAATTCCTTTATTCCATAATTGTCCTGTAAAATGACTTGTATCTATGTTATATAATTTAATTTTAGATTTTATTGATTGATAATTTCCACCTGTTTCCTTTAAATTAAGCATTCTTAGAACTTCAGCTATTGATTTAGAGTTTTTAACTATATCTACTAAAACATTTTCTGTATATTTTTGTTTTCTCATGGCACTATAGGCAAATTGGCAAAGCCGATTGACTTAGGTTCAATTGTTTGACGGTTCAAATCCGTCTAGTGCTACCATTCATGGCAGACGTACTATACTATTAAGTAGTATACGTCTACCATTGTCACCATTTTAACATGAATAACAAATTGTACCAAAAATTAGCAGGTAAGTGTTATACACATAGTTCTAACATGTGTCTTGTTAACTCTGAAATAGAGTTTAAAAGAAAACGATTTAAAAGGTATTATAGAAGAAAGCTAAGAAAATTTATTAAAAAGCAAGAAGAATATGGAGAGTAGCCCAATGGTCGGGAACGTTCTTGGAAAGGACGCAAGGTGTAACAGCCTAGAAAGTTCGATTCTTTCACTCTCCGCCACTCACTTATGATAGATACAGTTTGCTGCTATAATCATTTACCTGAAGAACATAAAAACTTCTTAACTTTTATGATATTATGTAAGATTTGTGGTAATAAGCGTTGTCCCAAAGCTACAGATTGTTCTTTAGAATGTACTAATAGTAATGAAATAGGACAAAAAGGAAGCAGATATCAATGAGATTTATATTAAATATAAGTGTAAATAAAGATTCAAAAATGTATACTCGTTTATTGGATAAGTTTCCTACAGACGATACAGAGTCAGAAAATAAAATATATCAGTTTTTAAAAGAGTCTATAGAAGCTCTAAAAGATGATGTACAATTTGAAACTGAAAATATGTTCGTTGTTGATATAGAATATAAGTAAAAGATATGATAACTAAAAAGCAAAAGAAATTATGGTTAGCCGCGCTTAGAAGTGGCAAGTATGAGCAAGGATTTGGAGATTTTAGAGATGATGATTTATATAGTCATAACGCATATTGTGCTCTAGGTCTACTTCAAAGAGTATGTAAGAAAGGAGACAATTACTTTCCACAATCATGGGAAAATATTAGAGAGTTTACAACTATTGTTACTATGAATGATGATGAACATAAGTCATTCAAGCAAATTGCAGATTGGGTCGAAAAGAACGTAAAAGCAAAATAATTGCTAGCGTAGCTCAACTGGTAGAGCACCTGATTTGTAATCAGAAGGTTGTGGGTTCAACTCCCATCGCTAGCTCCACATCCTTGTGGTGTAATGGTAGCACGTAAGATTTTGATTCTTACTGTTCTAGTTCGAATCTAGACGAGGATACCACATGACTGCTCAAGATACAATTGGACAACTATTATCCAGCGTCTCTTTACGAGACGCTGTACATGTTTCTGTAATGTCTGTTGTAGCACAAGTAAATCTAGTACCTGGAGATCATGTAGGTATTGACGGTACTAGGAATAATCCGGTAGGCATTGTAGATCCATTTTTACAGAAAAGATTAAACCCTGGGGATGTTTTTTGGCTATTTGTTTATCCAAGAAAAGTTACATCTCTTAGACATGTTTGGTCTCATCCTGATATTCCTGATGAGTTTAGCTTACAGTCTAGTGAGGTTAAAGTTGTATCTAAGGAAAAAGAAATAGCATTATATAATCTAAAGACTTATGCTGAAGAAGTTGATGTAGATCTAGATGTTTTACTAAGTGCTGCAGAAGAATATCTAGAAAGCGGATCTTATCTAAATCTAGGTGGTAAACTGGAAGGCTTGTACGTCGACGATCGGTTTTGGGATAATTACGGTGTTTATACAGATAAACACGTAAAGTCACAAGATAGAGGCAACTTTTTCACCTGTAGCTGCTAATCATGCAAGAATTCACAGTAGACTTAAATACCATTATTTATAAATATCCATCGGGTGAACTAGGTATAAGTCCCTATACTATGCCTTATACTATTAAGGCACTCCCAAAAGATCAACTTATGTATATTCGGATTAATAAACCCGAACATATATTAGCTATGTATCTCTTAAGAGATTATTTTATCAAAAGTAATAAAGTTAATAAAATTAATCTATGTATTCCATACTTTCCTTTTTCTAGAGAAGATAAACCAAAGTATTATAGTGACGGGTGTGCTATTCCTTCTACATTATTTACTTTTTGTCAATATTTAGATTCATTAGGGTTTAAAGAAATTTCTACTATTGATGTACACAGTCCCATTATTCATACTTTTTTCAATAATACTACATTTATTGATATTCCTTTAACTACTATTTTAGCTTCTACTCAATCTTCAGTGAATATAGCACAATTGAGTAATGACGCCGACCTATTACTTGTATTCCCTGATGCTGGATCACTTCAAAGATATAATTATATTAAAACAGTTAATCAACCTGTAGCATTTAACAAAGTAAGAGACCAAAGTACAGGAAAGATCATATCTTCTAGTCCAAATTTTGATACTAATATACTTAAAAAGTATAAAAAAGTATTAGTATTCGATGACATCTGTGATGGTGGTTCTACATTTATCCATGTGGGTAATCAATTGTTGCTTAATATCTCTGCTGGCGCAGAGCTATCTTTATATACAACACATGGTATGTATACATCAAAACCAAATTTAAACAAATTATTTGACATTTACAAAAATGTATATTGTTGTGATACATACTACTGCAACGAAGAACTAACGGCGCTAGACAAGAGAATCACCTGGAACCGGGTAGTAGACTAAAATTTATGACCACCTCACATAGCAACATCTTCCTTTCTTCATTGTTCATTGACTCCTATAAAGCGAGTCATCATGAACAATATCCACAGGATACAAATAATATTGTAAGTAACTTCACCGCGCGGTCTTCTAGACTTGCTGGAGTTAACAAAGTATTATTTTTTGGTCTTCAGTCCTCTATTATTCAGCTTAATGAATTCTTCACAGAATTCTTTTTTTATCCTAAAGGATATGAATATTTTGAAGAATCTATTAGTACTATGTTAGGAAAGAAAGATAAAATCATGAAGCATATTCGTGATTTTCACAAAGAGGCGGAACTTCCTCTTAAGTACAAAGCACTAGTAGAAGGTGAACTAGTCAATGTTGGTGTTCCTTTATTCACTGTAGAGAATATTCATAACGATAAGTATCCAACTTTTTGGTTGACAAACTTTGTAGAGACTGCAATCTCTTCTTTAGTTTGGCATCCTATCACTGTAGCAACTATTGCTTATCAATATAAGAAGCTATTTATTGAATACCTAAATAAGACTAGTGATACGGATATTAGTTTTGCTAATTTCCAAGGTCATGATTTCTCTGCTAGAGGTCATACTCACCCATTGGCTGCTGCTAATGGTGGCCAAGGCCACCTAGCATGTTTCCAGGGAACTGATACTGTGGCAGCTATTGCTGCTATAAAGGAATATTACAGCCCTATTCAAGACGACGGAATGCTCATTGGTGCTTCAGTACCTGCTACTGAACATAGTGTCATGTCTGCCTTCGGCATTGACAATGATTTTCCTACATTTGAGAATCTTCTAAAGATCTACCCAGAAGGTATCGTTTCTATTGTTTCCGATACTTGGGATTTCTGGTATGTGGTTACCACCATTCTTCCTAAGCTAAAGGATAAGATCTTAGCTCGCAATGGTAAGCTAGTTATTCGTCCGGATAGCGGCGATCCTGTCAAGATTATGACAGGTGATCCAAATGCTTCTTCTGATGCAGAAAAGAAGGGCTTGATTGGATGCTTACTTGAAATCTTTGGATATACTACTAATTCCAAGGGATTTAAAACTTTAAATCCCAAGGTCGGCGCAATCTATGGTGACAGTATTACCTTAGAAATCGCAAAGAAGATTCTAGAAGCTTTATATGAGCAAAAAGTAGATACATCTTGCGTGGTCTTTGGTATTGGCTCTTACACGTATCAATATGTAACTAGAGACACTTTTGGCTTTGCAATGAAGGCTACTTGGGCCAACATTGCTGGTAAGTCTACGGATTTATATAAGAAACCTAAGACCGATTCGGGCGGTAAATTCAGTATTAAAGGTCTTCCATTTGTATATAAGAAAGATGGAGATTATATAGTAGAGCAATCCGTTACATATGACAAGTATAATTCATTAGATAATGAGTTAAGAGACGTATGTATTGGCTCTCATATCTACAGAGACACATTAGCTAACATTCGTAGTAGGATAGATCAGCAAATTAGAAGTGATTTAGGTATGTAATTCTCTTAAAAGAAAAGCAATGACAAAGAAAAAGACTAAGAGTTCTGTTTCTAGTGAAGATTTGGTAGCAATATCCAATCCTAACGTTCCTCAGCTTTCTCTAACAAAGAATGATATTTTAGATATCATACAGAATAATCTATTAAAAGATATAGATGATAAAATTATTCAATTAAAAGCTAATAAAGCAACTTTATTTGAACAATATTATGATGATAATATAGAAAGTTTAGTTAAACTTTCTGAAAAACAATTACTAGCTAATTTAGGAAGTATTAAACCTGATGAGATAGTTTGTTATTTTCCAGGTCATTATGATATTAGAAATATGAGAGAAGCCTTTTCTAAGGCAAATCCACGTTTAATAGATATTATCTTAGCTAATAGTATTTGTTTTTTATTTGTTGTTGAACTTACAATATTAGGTGAAAAACTATCGGTGAGACATAATATTTCACAGAAACAAGAAATATCTAAACAAAAAAGAGAAGCTTTTTTGGATTCTGTAAATACAATAGAAAAAGAAATACAAAAACTAAATAAGTCTAAAGATAAAATAAGCAATAAATCTGTTATAAAGTCTAGTATGAATCTAGCTATCTTGCGTGGCGGGCCTGGCGGTCCGGACTTGGTTAAAAACATATCTGACCTCACCAGTATCCTGACCAAGGAACTAAGCAACGATATCCCGCTGCTCTCCTGAGCAGCTAGCATGGCCTTGTAGCTCAATTGGTTAGAGCATTTATAGTAAGTTATTAAAGTGAGGATAGTGTATTTCCATATGACAATTATGACATACTAAAATACACTTTTTAACTTCTGCTTCTATTAAATCTTTACTCATATTTCCTAATGTTCTAGCATCCAGTTCAAAAGATTTAGTTTTTTCATCTATATGGTGAAAAACTAGTCCTGCTAAATTTTTATTGTAAGAACATGTAGAGCACTTTCCTCCTTGAGCTTTAACAAGCTCAAGTTTACGTTCAGTTGCTCTATCTGACTGATATTTATAAACTCCTTTATAAAAACATTCTTTACACCAAGAGTTACATCTTGCTTTACTCTTTTTATAAAATTCAGTTACTTTTTTGATATTTAAACATTTTATACATTTTTTATGTAATTCTCCAGATACTAATGAATAAATACTGCTAAATAACCCTTTATGTTCTAAACAGTTTTTTTGATTTTGACTTTTTGTTTCAAAATCTATATCACATATTTTGCATTTTCTTTTGTACATAGTTAGAAAATTCCCCCAGGTATCCCCACCGTCTCATAAGCGGCACAAAGGTAATTGGTAGGCAGATGTGGGTTCAAATCCCACCCTGGGGACCATACCACCCTGGTACATTTGCAACTTAGTTGTTTATGATTATCTTCATAACCGCTAGGTTGTAGGATCGTACCCTACCGGGGCCACCACTTCTCTAATAATACTTTGTAGTATTTATATATTATACAAAGCTATTATTACTTAACAGCATATCTAACTACCTCCACGTGGTGCTGTTGGAAACAGGAATACTCCTGGCAAAAGGTTAGAAAAGAAAATGGAACTAATAATCATTTCTTGGGCAATAACACTACTTGCCCTTGTATTTTTTCATGATATGATTATTCATTTCATCATAGCTATATTTTTATTTCTATTTACACAATCATTAGTACTTCTACTTCTTAGTGCATTTCGTGGCACAAGATTAAGTGGTATTTACATTTATGGAAAAGGTAAAGAATTATTCTCTAAGTTATTTAAAAAGAAGAAAGTAGATGTCAACTCGTAGTCTAACTATTAATACTGAAATATTCTTCATAAAATTAATTCATCTTGTATCATTATTTTTACTTATTATATTACTGCTTGATTATTTATATTTGCCCATAGAATATCAATTTTTATTGTTAGTTATTTATATAGTATCACTACTATATAACAATCATCTTCGAAAGGTAGTAAGTAAATATGACAAAAATAAATCTAGACTTAACGGAACAGAACACAAAAATAACTAAATATTTACTAATTATCTATGATCCGTCGCTAAGAAGAGAAATTGAAATATTTTTTGATAATATTAAAGATATTACTTCATATATAAATTCAATAAATACAAGACACATAGATGTAAAGATATATAAGATAAAATATAAGATAGAGAAAGTTGCTCAGCAAGAGTTAACAAGTGAGGCTGGTCAAACCTCATTTGATCCATTTCGTCTTTAAGGGAGGGAAGACGTGTCAAGACTTTCTGTAGCAAAAAATTCAGACAAATATGAAGATATTTCTATCGTTAGACAATCTTTTCATATGTATCGAGAATATTTTGGAGAACCACCTATTGAGGTTCCTTCGAGGGATTACTCACAGAGGTCAGATAAATCAGGACTACCTTCCGGTGAGTATATACAAGGAAGTATCCCTCTTGGAGAATCCTTAGCCCAATTTAGTTATAGATTATCCAAAGAAGCTAACGAGGCATGGAAGAAATGGACAGAGGTCCATGGCGAGCCTTTCATGTACGAAGGCGATATTCGTGATCCTATTGATAAGCCAATAGAGCAGCTAATGCTGCCTGAGAACGAATATGTACAATATGTGCGTGTTAAAAGACTTGTTACAGTAGAACAAGGTAGATTTCGTCAAAAATATGCCCAAAGAGCATATAGACTATTATCTGAAGCTAATAATCGTTATTATCTAGATGTTCCTCCAGACCATATTTATAATGGACCAAATAGAAAGTTTACTACTACTGTAGCTGTTACACAAGAACTAGGTAACATAGAAAGAATAGAAAAAGAGATCGATAGATGTCAGGGAAATCCTAAGATCCGAAGGATCGAAGGAGTATCTGTACCTGATGTAGATCTCGTGATGTCTACTCCTTCTTATGACGAACGCCTATTCTTAGCTAATTACACACACTATCAAACATCTGTATGGAGAGACCAATATCGTAAAGATGCGGACTCCATGTACTTTTCGAATTCTGTAGAACCGGATGATGATCCTGATTTTATCAATCCATCATCTTTTTCTAGTAGAAACTTTATAGTTTATCCTCCGGCTAGTAGGCCATATAATTGTGTTTTTCTTGCTCAAGTTCCTGAACAGACAGTAGTCGACAAGGCAGGCAACAAAAAACACTACAAGGCAAAGATTCATATCATTCGCCCTAAGGATAAGCACGTAAAGGATTACACAACTGTTTCTGGAATTGAGTATCTGTTCAATAGTAATGGTATTAAGTATGGTTGGATACGGATCCATAACATCAAGATTAAGGACGATACCTATGTTAACTGTAAGTTTGAACCAGATATAAGAGTAACTTTCGCGACTGACAAAGAAGGTTTACCTGATTTTGTCAAGTATAAGCGTGTAGATTCAGATTCTATCGCTGGTAAGAAAGTCTTACAGTTATTAAATGAACAGCCTCACCTTTGGAAAGAGCTATACATAAACTCTGAAGAAGGAAAGAAACTAGTTGTGTACTACTCTGTTTACTCTAAAGAAAAGAATGTATATCTTATCTTTTGGACATATGTAGACACGAGTAAAAGTGTTTTAGGTAAACCTAGAGCACTTAGGAAGAAGATTGTATTACCCCATACAATCTATCATTACATGCAGACGCCTGGCTATCATGAACTTCCCAACTTTAGACGAAGAAAAATCGCTATAGCCGCGACTGTCCGTGTATCTCCGAATTGCTACTACTTTCGTACTACGAAAGACGATAAAGGTAACAAGAATACTGTAATCGTAGGCTTCAAGGAAATTGAAGCTTCTATCTTTGAAGAGATGGAAAGCAAGGGGTACAACTTTATCAAAGTACAAAATGAGAATCAATATTCTAGTGTTCTAAATTATCATTTTATCCATTCAGAAGCATTGACTAGAGAGCAAAGAAAGAAACTTCACCAACAACTCCTCCTACAAAGAGAAGAAAAATGACTGAGAAGCGTAAGATCGACCAGTTTGCCGAAGTACTGTTTGAACTCGGCATTGAGACCTACGACCCAAACGCGCCCGAGGGAACTCCCAAGGCGGGCAATATCGGTGGAGCTAAGCTCTACTGGCAGACTGGCTGGCAGAACAACACGGGTAGTATCGAGTTCCACAACAAGGAATTCTTCGACGCCATTCGTCAGTTCCCTGGCACGCTTTACACCGTAAATCGTGTCAAGCTTGACGAGAACAAGCGTCCGATCCTTGTCAAGAACAGCACTACCAACGTGCAACGTATCAACAACTGCCTTATCTTCTACAGCACCTTCGATGAGGATCCGAATGTTGGCAAAAACATTCGCGATCGCCTGCTTGAGACCCTTAAGGAACGTAAGTTCCCCATGGATCTGAGCAACTATATCGAGGTATGCAGCAACATCAATTCGGACAAGATCCAAGCGTTGGAGACTATCACTTACACTGATCTCAATGGAGCTGTCAATACTTTGAAGCTTCATGCTGCAGTTCTCATCCAGGTACCATCTGGTCCTCCTGGTTCTGGTGCCTTCTGGGGAACCAAGGCAAAGGCTGCTCAGTCTCGAAAGAGCATGTCGCAGTCGGTTTCCTATGATGCAGGGAATGACCTTCCCTTCTGATTAGCCTAGTCAAAGGCTACTACAACAACCTCCTATTAGGGCCTAAATAGCACTAATAGGGGGTTTTTTTATGAAGACAGCTAGGAAATGTGGTTACAATGAAACAAAGCATATTAGAAAAAATAGCTAATAGAATTAAATATCATGCTAATCGTATGAAAAATCTTGACTGGGGTAATCCCAGAATTATCCTAATTGCTTGTGCTGTAGTCATATTTCCTTTTGCTGCTTGGTATTATATAAGCACTGGATTAGTTTTAGGTCTACTTAAAGCTATATCAATTCTTTGGATACTTGAAAAATCGCCAATGTATATCAAAGAATTAGTTGTAGAATATCCAATGGCTTCTGATATCATACTTAACCTACTAATGCTTATGCTCATAGGAGGATACTTTGGCGCCGGACTAACTTTAGGTCTTGGTGCTATATTCTCCATGGTTTTTATAAGCTGGGCTTTACCCAGTTTTGCAGATAAAGTAAGAAAAGAAAAACAACATGAAGAACCCTCTGTCGTTCTGTAATACAAATGATCCTGTCTTTTATGAACCATACTACTTGTATGATTTAATTACAGTAATCAATAAATCAACTTGTCTTCCTGAGATGCGGCACCGAGCTGCTGCTATCTCTTTCTCTGACGAAGGTCAAATTATTCTAGCATTTGCTTTGTGCAATCCTAAGGATAATTTTAGCAAGAAGGTTGCTAGAGAAGGATCTAAGGGCAAGAGCAGAGTTATTGGTTTAAATAGTAAGGTCAGATATATGTATGATCACTTTATATCCAGTGATCGTAGTAGCAGTATTTTGATCAATGACAATATGTCATACTATTTTTCTGATATTGAACAGTTTAATCAATTTGTTACTGCTCATGTGTCTGCTATAAGAGACACATTTATGCATAACAATTTATATCATACTAGACTTAAGTCATATAATCAAGGAGCAGTTCCAACTAAGATTCATTTCGATGATTCTAAGGCTCTTGAGGATGTTCTATTTCTAAAGACATTTGTTAATAATGCTTATATTAAGTTTATGAGTCATCCGACTATGGTTCAAGTAATTTCTCTAGAGGGTAGCTAATGGATCCATTAGATTCTCTAAAAGAAAGTGAGAAGGATGGGCTTATGCCCATCTTTCTCTTGTATTCTCCAACTTCTAAAACATATGTAAATATAAGTACTGGAATTACCGGACATTCTATCACTGTAACTGAAACTCAATTTTTTAATACTGCTACTATATTTTCTTCTAGAGTAACTTTAGAAAGTTTAGTTAAGTATATTCTAGCTAATGGAGGAGACAAAAATCTATTCAGTAAATATTATATTCAAACTTTATATGCATTTCTACCATATCTTTCTTTAAAAGAACAAGATAAAGTATGTGTACCGGAACCCGTAACTACACAAGCTAGTACATCAAAAGATGTTAAAGCTACTACACCCTCTACCTAATTCTGAACAGTATCATATTGCTGTATCAGGTGGTAAAGATAGTGTTAGTGCATTAAAATTTTTATTAAATGGAAAGAGAGTACCTAAAAGTATTATTTATTATAATCACAATACAGGAAATTATAGTAATGAAGCTGAAGAATTTGTAAGACAATTATCTTTAGATTATAGTATTAATTTTAATACATCTAAGTTAACCAAAGTACCTACATCTGGTGAATCTAAAGAAGCTTTTTGGAGAACTAATAGATATATCTTTTTCAATAAAATATCTAAAAAAGATAATTTACCAATTATTACTGCTCATAATCTAAATGATTGTCTTGAACAATATATTATGTCAACTTTGATTAGAATAAAACAATATAAGCTTATTCCGTATAATGGTCCTTCCAATACAATTAGGCCATTCAGAACTTGGAAACGTAAGGATATTGAATCTTTCTTTCAAAAAAATAATTTAACTTGTATAAATGATCCATCTAATTCTGACTGTAATTATACAAGAAACTATGTAAGACATAATGTTTTACCTCATCTATTACGTTTAAATCCTGGGTTATACAACCATGTATTATCTTTACTAGAAAAGGAACAATATGAAGAAATACAAAGTAGATAAACAAAATTTAAGAAAATTACTAGATGATAGAATTGAAGACTGTAAAAAATCCAATTCTCAAATATTAGAGACACCTCACGCATACTTAGATTATTTAATCAATAATCTAAATATAGATTGTTATTTTTCTACTATATCTTCTAAATATATAGATAAAGCATACAAAGATGCATGTTTAGTTTTAAATTCACTAGGAATAGAGGAATTTGAAAATGCATATTATATGACTTTAGATGCATATGATAATTTTTTAGTAGAAGTAAGACTAAGAGCTATATATCAACAATTATATGATAAAGATGACATAGTATTCTATCTTACAGATAAAAATCAGTTACATATAATGAAGAAAAAACAAAGTCCCTTAGTTTAAAGGTAGAACGTCGGCATTACAAGCCGAATACGACAGATCGATACTGTCAGGGACTACCATATCTTAACATGTATGTTAAGTACTTAATAGTGTAATACTTCACTTATAAAAAGTAATAAACAATATGAAACTAAATAGAGACACAAAGAGAGCCTGGATTAAGGCACTAAAGAGCGGTAAGTACCGCAGAGGCCGTAATAGAATTCTAACTAGAAATCAGTGCGGCACTTATTATAATGCCATTGGCGTTCTTCTCGATATCAGCGGTGGTATCCGTCGTTATAAGGACGGAACTACTACTGTTGTTCCTGAGGTACTAGATGCATTCTCTAATAATTATTCTGATGTTTATTTGGATCTAATGGATCTATCTATGGATGAAGATGATTCTTTCTCCACAGAGATCTCTTATATTAAAGAAAATCTGTGATTTTTTCTAAAAATGTCACAAAACATGAATATTTGTGACGCTACAATAGAGTAGTTTTAGAAATTTTCATCAGAAAAAGAAAACCATAACATGAAATCTAACGAACTGATTGCTATAGAAACGTTCTACGGTAATAGAACGTCCGCACGCTCTAAAGTTCCATTAATTAAACACATTCATGATGGTATTAGAATATTAGAATCTATAGATGCTTCAGAAGAAGCAAAGCGTGCATTTTGTTTACATCCATTAACTCAAGGAAATTATCCTATTCCTGATATTTGTAAAAATTTAGATATTATTACATTAGCACACCAGTATGCTAGTGTGGCTAATAGCTATTTATGTAACAAATCTACGGATCATATTACTTCTGTTAGTAAAGTAAAAAAGCATTTATCTCATATATTATGGACTGATGATCTAATTAATATGCTAATAGCAGATAAGTTTCAGAATAGATCAGATTTTATTAGATATCACAAAGATACTCACGTTAGATCTAAGCAATTAGATCTATATTTTGAGCTTTGGTTAACTTACCTTTTTGAGATGAAACCATGAAGATCGAAACAGTCGAGCAGCTAAAATCTATTTTACATAGAGCTAATGTTCCAGTACATATTGACATAGAAGATTTTAACAACAACATTATTGAAAATGGTGGAATTCTATTATTTAGAAGTTCTAACAATAAAAAAGTTAATATAGATCTTCCTTCTAATATCTTTAAAAGTCTAAGCTGTAAAAAAATAGAAATTGATCTATATACAAGTAAAGTACATAGACAGGCAGTCATTACTCTACGAGAGCCTGATCGTAAATATGTAATACCCACAAAATTCTTTCATAATAAAAAGAATCTAACTTTAAAACAATTTAAAGATCGCGTAATATCCAAAAGCATCAAAGACTATTTAGTTGATAATCCGTATAAAAATCCAGTATTTAAAAAAAGTTTAAAAGATAAAGTAACGGATGTATATGAAGTATCCGTCACTTTATTAAAATCCACTAATTGTTTTTTATTTGGAATAGATGAAAAGTATGCTTTTATTTCACATCTTCCAACTACAACTAATAGTGTGAGAAACGCACATAAGATATTACGCCCAAATGTATCTAACAAAGCAATAAGAGTTGGCGAGTGGTTCTTTGATCCTATATCTAATTCTGTAGATTTTTCAAATATAGGTACAGATATTACTACAAGCATAGAGTATATCACATCTAGATTAGAACAACATAGTACTCATATGATAGAAGGAATAAGTATGAGAATTGATAAAGATTGGTACGTATTAGGTAATATCATAGATACATCTAAAAGACATAAAGATGTCAAACTCAATAGTTTCCATAGGGTCGTTAGAAATAACGAAAGAATTAATACAAGCGGAGACTATGATTAGTTTGTTATTTAAAAAGTAAAATTTTGATGTATGGAGGGATGGCTGAGTGAATTAAGGCGTCGGTCTTGAGAACCGAAGAATGTAAAAAGTTCCGAGGGTTTGAATCCCTCTCCCTCTTAGACAGATAACTCAGTAGCCTCCACGTGGCTCTGTCTGGTAACTAGCTGTAGCTTGGCTAATGACTGAGATAATAATATCTAAAAATTTCTTAGATGTTTGTTCTTTAAAATATTTTTGACTAGATGTATCAATAACACATAAAGAAATACCTAATTTTTGACATTCTTGAAATTTATTAATATCATTATTTTGTATTTTATTTAATTTATCTTTACCATATATTGGCTCATAATGAAATATACCATTGAGTTCTATAGCAAGTTTTAAACTAGGTATATAAATATCTAATTCAGACCCAATAGTATCTTTTTTATTAAAATGTATTTCTAAATTAGGATATAATTCTTTTAATTTTTCTTCAATCCATGTTTCTAATTTAGATCTTCTAGTCCCTTTAGTTTTGTATTTACTATTATAAAACGCAGAACAAGATTTAGAACAAAATTTTCTATTTAGAAATTTTTTGTCTGAAAATGGTTTATTACAATGTTTACAATAAACAGTAACTCTACCATAATTAGTATGACATTTTCTAGAACAAAATGAATTTTTTAGATGTTTCCTTTTTCTTGAAGACTGGTCTCTACTTGATCTAGAAAATGTAGTATTACAAGCAAGACAATTTTGAATATAAACTGTTACCATACATTATTTGCGAATATTACATTTTGAATCCCTCTCCCTCCTCCATTTTTAAACCCATAAATATACTTTTATACTTGTAATATAAATCTGCATATTTGTGGGATAGCTTGAACGTGTTTCCGCAGCCTCCTTTATGTTGATTTGTACTTGTTTTATTAAAGACAAGTATAGATCAAACATACTGGAGGCTATTTTTATGTGGAACTTATTAGATATCGAAGATGGCGACGGATCAGATTTTTGCGTAGATTGTGGTTGTACCTCGTGTAATATAGATTTTGATCTATTTTTTGACTATAAAACATGTCTAAGAAAAAGAAAAAAGTAATACAACATTTCATATATTTGAGTAGAAGTAAATTCTGTAAGAATCATACGAGTAGCTCAGACGCAAATAATACAGTTTGTATCTGTCCTTATGACGAAGAATATGCAGTAGTATATTCTGATAAACATTTAGACAGAACAGAATATTCTTGCGGCTGTGTAAGGCTATTCAATAAATACTATCCTGATTTTAATTATCATCCTGCAATATGGAATGATTTTTACAATATAAGCTTACATCCTGGACAACAAAATGTACCTGCTCAAATTTATATTAGTAAATAAATATATTACAAATAGTTAAGAGTCATGGAAATCTTTATTTGGGTAGTTATTATAGCATTTTTGACACATATCTTATCTAAAGATATCACACGACAACCCAGATCCTTTCTCTTAAAGAAAGGAAATCCCAATAAGGGAAACACATATTACTTATTAAAATATAATGGATCAAAAAGTATTAAAGATATTGTGGGAGAAGTGTGTAATAGGTCTCGCGGAAGTCGACCTAACGGGTAAGTTCAAGAGAGCTAATCCAGCATTCTGTTCTATCCTAGGCTATTCTGAGGCAGAACTTCAGAAGAAGACATGGATGGATATTACACATCCAGAAGATGCGTCGGCTGGCTCTGAAATGTTACAAAGACTATCCTCAGGAGAGCTTGAGGAGTATAGCGTTCAAAAAAGATACATTACTAAGAAGGGTAATGTTCTTTGGATAGAACTGTTTATCATCCCTATAAATGGTGATGATCAAAAAATTGCTTACTTTTTAAAGCAAGTACAAACTAGTCCAATGATGTTCTCTGAAGAGAACATTACTAAGCAACCGTCTGTTGTTAAAGACAATTGGAAGACTATAATAGCCGGTATAGCAGGCGCTATTATGGCTGTAGTTGGAACTCTTACAGGTAGTATAGAGTTACAGAATTTTGGAATTGCTTTAACTGCGGGCGTTTTTGGAAATATAATGGGTAAGAAAAACTAACTATCTTACTTAATATTGGTATATATTAGAGACATCAAGTTTTTGATGTCTCTTTTCATTTATGGAACAGATACAAATAGAATTACAAGATTGGATGGGAGATGACAGAAGTATAGCAGAAGCAGCCTGGACTAGTAGCTTTACATTACAAAGTAAAGAAACTAGAACATATGACGATATAGATCGAGTCATAAATTTGCTAGCTTCTGAAAAGCATTCAGTGCCTTTTGAGTCAGTAGTATTTAGATTTTGGATTAGAATGCCTATTGCTATTGATAGGCAACATATGACGCATCGTATTGCATCTCATTCTGGTATGTCAGGTAGGTATAGAACTATGCCCACTGAATACTATGCAATACCCGAGGACGTTCAAGATATTATAACTAATAAATTACCTCCAAAAGCATATACTTGTGGATTTGATTATATATATAATGCTATTTGCACTAATGCGAATAAACAATATGAATATATTATGGCTGAGCTTAAGCAAAATAAAGCAGATGGTATTATAACTAATGATCAATATAAAAGAATGCGCGAGTTTATGAGAGGTATGTTACCTCAGCATAATATGACCGAAAGAATTACAGTTATGAATCTTAGGTCTTTTGCAAATTATTATAAGCTTAGGGGTAAATTTAATGCTCAAAAAGAAATTCAATATATAGCTGAACAAATGCATAAACAAATAAAAGAAATGTGTGTTTGTCCTATAGCTTTTAGTGCTCTGGAAAAGAATAGTTGGAATATATAAATTTAGTATGAATAAGTACGATACTCGTTTTGGTAAGGTCATTCACTGGATTGATTTTATCAAGTCTAAAAAGAATAAGTCTACACATGAAACTTTCTTTGATCAGTCTAATACCAGTTTAGACGGATATAGTCAAAGACATATTGCAATTCACTTATCTTATGATAATTATATTTATGTAGCCGTAGCTATTGATAATAAAGCTAAGGCAGATAGTAACAAGAATTGGTGGAAGTTCATTGTAAATTCCAGAATTCAAAATCTTATTAACAATGGTAACAACATGTCAGAAGATGATAAGGGAGTTACTGTTGTACCAATTAAGTATTCTGATTTATTGTATAAGGATAGTTGTGTGTACTCCAATCTATATGGTAGAATAGACCCAACAATGTTAGATATTGTTCTTAAGCAACTTAAAGAAGAACACGATAAGACAATAGAAAATGAATATTCTTCATTTGTTAAGTCTAAGGAGGTAAAGAAGTGAATTCTCAAGTAGACTGTATGATAATAGACTATGTATCTAATATACATGGTAAAACTGTAATTTCTATCAGTATGGTAGAGGAACACATTAAGCTAAGTCCTAATGATCCTAATAAGGTGGACTGTGTTAATGTACTATTTGAGGCTACTTGTTCTGATGGTTCAATAGAACCAGTTATTGTGGTTACATCTGAACATTCTCAGATGGTAATCCCTGCAAACGAGATGACACTTAAAGACGCGTTTGACCGATAATGGTTACGTTCATAGCTCCTCTAAACGGAACAGGTTATGGTGTAGCTGCTCGACATATGGGTCGAGCACTACATCAGATCTATGGTGATAGTTTTAGATATGAAGTCATATCTAAACTACATTTAAATGATTTATGTTATTTAGATCAAGGTATATTAGATAGTATAGAAAAACCAGTTAATTATGATGATGATGTTATAGTATTTTGGCACATGTTTGACTGTGCCAAATATGTAGAAAAATATAAAGGAAAAAAATCTTTATATACTACATTCGAGTTAAATAAATTATCTAATATAGAAGTTAGTCAGTTACGTTACTTTGATGAAATTTGCACAGCATCTTCTTGGGGAAGAGATGTAATTAGTTTAAATCATCCTGGTACTCCTAAAGTAATAAGACATGCTCCTTATGGAGAACCATTACATAGTGCCTATACAGATAAACAAGCTATTGAAGAATATTATAATTCCTATTATAGTGGAAATAGACTTCCTTATATAAATCAACTTATTGAATGCTTAGGATATGATCCTGCTGTTACTAATATCTATTCTTCTTCTGGTAAATATGAAGTACGTAAGTCTCAAAAAGAGATATTAATAGAACTTAATAACCAAACACTGTATAATCCAGGAGATAAATACATACTTGTAGCTTCTTGGTATAATCCATTTATAGTAGGTGGATATAATTTTTCTGATTTTAATATGTTAGGTTTAAAACAAAAACAAATAGTTTTACCTGATGATTATATTCAATATATAGATGCTGTTTATACTAATCAAAATAATAATTTTACTTTAGTATTACTTAAAAAAGATATAGATTATTATAATTATCATAAGCTATTACATGCGGATGCATATATTGCTCCTTCTAAAGCAGAAGGATGGAATCTTAACCTATCTAACATGATTGCTAATACTCTTGTACCATGTTTTGCTACTAATGTTACTGGACACTCTGAGTATCATGAAACTTTCTATCCAATACCTGTATCTGGTAGTATTGTAGTTAAAGATGACATGTTTTTTAAGAATAACAATAATAGCACCTGGTACTCACCAAAGAAGATCATACTAGATGACATGTATTATGATCATATGATAGTGTTTAAAGACCAATTTATAAAAATAAAACAGATTGCTATTGATTTTTTCAAAAATGTAACATGGCAAAACGAAGCAAAGAAATTTCTACAATAGATGTAGATTTATTATCTAAGTATTATTATTATCATGTTTGGAAAGAAAGATTAGACTGGACAAAGCATAACATTCCAGTAAAAGTTAAAGATCCTCGTACAGGATTCTTTTTAGAAGCCTATCTTGAGGCTCCTCCAAACATAACAGACATTATTACACAGACTACATCTGTGGATATTGCCTACATGTTTCTTTATGTAGATAGAGTAATAGAAGTTCCTTTAACAGATATTTATGTTTCATCTAGGACTTTTAAGATGCTAGATAGTGCTGATACTATCATGGATAAAATTCCAGGACTTGAACAGTCATCTACAGAAGAACTATTAAATCAGATATCTTTTATTCCTGTAGAAAAGTTTACAATAAAAGATATAGATAAATTATTTGATTTTTATAAGCACTCTTTTACTATAGATGAAATAAAATCTTGTTTAAATGTAAATGTAACAGAACAAGATTTAAGTTTATATAGAAAAACAGGTAAAAGAAATTGTTTAATCACATCTAAGTTATGTGATACATACGCTAGTAACATTCCAGCATTGACTAATAAAATAAACATGGCTAATACTTTCAATACATTACCTAGTCTTATAAACATATATAAAGACTGCACGCAATGTGTACTAGGACAAAAAAGAGTATCAAGATTTGCACATGTATCTCCTATAATTTCTGTTACATATCCTAGATTAGGCAAGATAAATATTGATCAAGTTACTTCTATACCTAAAGATACTATATGTTTTATTGGTGAAGCTCCAGGTATTAAAGAAGAACAAGATAATATTACTTTCCATCCTAAAGCACCTGCTGGTGAAGTATTATATAAAGTAATAACAGCTGCTGGATTACCTTATGATCTTTGTTATTTTACCAATGCAGTATTGTGTAGACCTGAGTCATCTAATAGTAGTAGTACTCAGAATGGAACACCTACTACATCTGATATTAAATCATGTAATACAAGACTTAAGAATGAGTTAGCTATATTAAAACCAAAGATAGTTGTATTACTTGGTAAGTCTGCATACTATTCTTTTTTTGGAAAGGAACCAAAAAGTGTAAAAGAAATGACAGGATGGCTAGATGATAATAAAACTGTATATCTAGTTCCACATCCTAGTTATATAGTAAGAGAATTAAGTTTCGCTTCTGATTCATCTATAGTTTCTATTAAGAGAGACTATTTGGATCATTTTAATAAGATAAAAGAACAATATAAGCCATGAACGAATTACCAAAGATGATGTCTGATCAAGTAAAAGCTAGACTTTCTAGTCTAACTTCTACTATGTTTAATGTTCCTATAGATAAAGTAACTAAAGAACAAATGTTAGTTGCTATTCAAATGGAAATGAAAACTAGTATTAAAGAATTAACAATTGGGTGTACTAGTACTAGACCTAGTGAAGTTAAATTTGCTACCAACAACTATCATGTTTCTGCTAAGCTGGATTTAGAAGGAACATATACTGTTATCTTAAATGCATTAGAGTCTGAGCCATTAGACACATTACTTGATAAATACTTCCAGTTACGTCAAGGATTGTTTTCATTAATATCTTTGAAGTACGATAATATGGAAGATTATTTAAGAAAACTATTGTATAATGCTGAGCAAAAAGATAATTGTCCTAAGGTAGGTAGATTTAATAATGAATAATTGGAATATATCAGGACAGATATTAAAGCATGGGATAAAAGGTAACCAATATCCTAAGCTTTGGGTACAAGTAGAGTTATATTCTCCTAAAGAACTCAATCTTCCTAATAATAGATTTTTTATTAATTTTGATATTGATACTAATACACAATCTAAAAAAGGAAGAGCAGCAGAATTTATTAAAAGTAAACTAGAGACTTCTAAGTTTTTCTTTCTTAAAGAAGCAATGATAGCTCCTATTAAAGTATCAGAAAAAGATAAAGACGGTAACTGGTTAAATAAAGAGGTTACCGGTGTTAAAGCAAATATTATGAATCTTAATTTATTTTCTGAAAGACAAGATAATATAAATATAGGATTACTATATGGTAAGATACTTAGTTATGCATACAATAGTGATGCCAATATGTCTAAAATTATATTAGAAGAGAGATATAGAAATATACAAACTAATGAATTTAAGTCTAGGCAAATTCCAGTAATGTTAATTGGAGAACTATCTGGTAATCCAGTAGATTCTTATTGCTTTGTTTCTGCAATGCTTTGTGGTACTACTCCTACTGGAGAAAGCAAAGTTTACGGTTTCGTAAAGAACATAATAGTTCAATGACTAATACAAATCTTTCTGAAGTGGAGCCTGCGTCGCTTCCATTAAATTTTCGTAGCATAATTGATGCATACTTAACTATTCTACCTGGTAAAGTAGATTTAGTATTCTCTTTTGTTAAAAAATTAATCATTTTTGAAGAAAAAGAAGTTAGTGGCTTTTCTTCTATTGCTACAGATCAATATGGTAATTTCTATGTATGTCGCCCATTTTGGGAAGAACATGTAACTAATTTAAAAACATTAGTATTTTTATTGTATCATGAAATGTATCACCACATTTGTGGTGATGTTATTATGGATCTTCCTTCTGATGATATGACTAAGCAGGAGAAAAGACTCCATTCTATTAGAAAGATAGCAGATAATTTTGCTATGGATTCTAGAATAAATTCATATTTATTAAGAGAATATAGATTAGATTCTACATTTGTAGACACTTTTTATACAAAGCTTATAGAAGAAAGTGGAGAATGTTTATTTAAATTATTAAAGCCTGATTCTGTTTTTGATTCTACCCATAAGGAAGAATCTAAAGTAGCTAGTTTCTATAAAAATTACTATACAGAAGAAAGATTACATAGTCATTATGATTTATCTGATGCTATATTTAAGATATTATTAGATAGAAAAGATAAATCTGATGAACAGCTACAACAAATGTTAAAACAATTATTAGGCAATCATGAAGGAGATGGTCTTACTGAAGAGCAAATAGAAGATCTTATTAAGCAAGGTAAGATAACTGTAGAAGTATCTACGGAAGGATCTGGTGAAGCAAATGGTGATGCTTTACAGCAAATTATTGAAGAATTAGTTAGCTCTAGAGGTATCGGTTATTCTAAAGATCTTAGAGAGTCTATATTAGCTACAAAATCTGAAGTTACAGAGAAGCTAAATATATCTTTATTTAAGAAGATGGCTTTTGATAATATCTTTCATAATGTTAGAACTCAAGCTAAAGTAAAGACAGCTAAATATACTAGCTCTCCTGTAATACCTGTACATATAGCAAAGACTGATGCTTTATTGATTTCTGAAGACGTCGATGTAGTTCTTTGGAAATCTAAAAAGTATGAATATAAGACTGATCCTAAGTTACTACCTATATATCTTGACGTATCAGGTAGTACTTATTCTTATCTACCAGAGATTATTAAGCTAATTGCTAATGTCTCTAAAGATCTAGATTATGTATGGGGATTTAGTAACAAAGTAGTAAAGCATACTATTGAGATGTTAGTTGATAATAAGATCAATAGTACAGGTGGTACTGACTTTGATTGCATTATACAACATGCATTAGAAAATGAGTATAATCATATAGTTGTTATTACAGACGGCGATGGTGGTACTGATTACAAGTATCAAAATATCAAAGACAAAATCAAATCCGTTGTGACCATACTTTTTGGTTACAACAACAAAAACAACTTTTTCACAAAGAACTACGGTTCTACCTACGACATCAGCGAAGTTAAGATATGAGCATTTTGCAGAAATTGAAGATTCACGGATTCACTAAGTCTCACGAGAACGCTATTCTCGCGTCACTGTTCCTTGGTGAACCATTGCTTTTTATGGGACCTAAGGGCGTGGCCAAGACAGAGGTGGTCGCGTGCATAGGCATGGCTCTTAGAGAAGCCAGTAAGCGTAAGTACCCTAATGATCCTTCTCAGTGGTTTACTTATCAAATTTATGACGCATCGAAGCTTAACTTCGAAGATCTAATTGGTTATCCTAGCCCTAGCGCGATGAAGGCTAATCCTCCTCGCGTGGAATATATTCCTACTCCATCAACCATTTGGGGTAAGAACATGGTAGCTTTTGACGAACTAAATAGATGTCAAGAGGATCGTCAGAGTAATCTGTTCGAGATTATTCGTAGCAGAAAGCTACAGGGAATTCCTACTGGAAATCAATTTATTTACTCTACCATTAACCCATATGGAGACGTAGGTACTATTCTTATGAGTGATGCCCTTGTGGATCGTCACTTATTTTATCTTCGTGTTCCTAATTTCTCGACTATGCCTTATGAAGATCGTCAAAAGATTATCAATCGTGTTGGTAATTTTGACGGTGTTGGCCTACGTTATTGGGCTAATCTAAAGGGAGAGTTTGATACTGCTGAACAAAATGATACAGCAGATCAAATCAATGATAAGCTAGCCGACATCGGTGATCAAATTACTGATGTAATGAGCATGGCTGCTACTAAGTACAATGAGATGACGAATGAATACAAGGATAACATCGCTAGTATCATTAATGAACTAGTCAAGTCCTTGAGTGATCATTTCTCTAAGGAGAAAGAGACAGTCAAAAAAGAAATAGAGCTGTCTGGTCGTAGAGCATCTGCAATGCTTCGTGGCATCTTGGCCATGAGAGCTGTGGACCTTGCTATGGTCCATCAGTTTAATGGCAAGATGATAAATGTTGTTGACTCTATCATCAATGCAATAAAGCTTACTATACCTATTGGTATCTCTGGTAATCTTGATTCAAAGGTATTAGATTCAGCAGATAAGCTTATAGAAGAGAAAGTTAAGCTATGCTGGGAGAAGCTAAATTCTAATAAGAATGAAGTCGATAACGACCAATATTCTTATCTTACCTCAGTTAATAGCGTTCTACCTGTGATTGATTCTCTATTTAACAATACAACAAATGATATTACCAGATGTAAGATCTTTTCTACTTTGTTAAAGACTAAGTATAAGGATGAAACTGCTCCTGGACTTAGAATGTCTATGGCATTGTATCTTTTATCTAAGGATTTCCCAGTTGTATTTAAGGATATTCCTGTTAAAGAATATACAAATGATCAACTAAAGAAAGAAGCAGCCACGCCCTTGACTTATGACTTAAAGCATTTGTCTAAGTATGAAATGCTACTTCAGCATCAGTTAAAGACCATACTTAATTCTAAATATAATTCTTTGTATCTTATCACTTCTGCTGCTATTGCTATAGAAACTGAAACTAAAAATAGAACAGAAAGTGATGCAATAGAATTCATGAATGATCTATCTAATTTGATCAACACTGTAACAAGAGCATATAGTTCTATAGCTGAAAAACAACCTGTGTAAAATATGGAATTTAATATAAAAATACCCTATACAGATATCTTATCACTCTCTGATAATGATGTTTGTTTCTTAAGTCGTTCTGATGCAACAATAGATGTTCCATTAAACAAATATAATTTTTCTTATTTTGTAGAATTAATACTTAGGGTAAGTACTGTTTCTCCTAAATCATTTAATTTAGGAATAAATTGTACTGATGATTTTTTCTATAGAACTTTAGATCAATTATATCTTAATCATAAAAATTATGATACTAAAGAATCTATAACCATCTGTAAGCATATACAAGATATACCTAGAAATTTACCTACCGATCTTGATTCTACACTAGTTATACCTCCTAAAATATATAATATAATATATAGACATACACATGATACTAATATAGGAGTTCAACTACAATTATTAGAATTCTATAAAGAAGCTAAAAAGCTAATAAAACCAAATCATGTTCCAGATTTAAGAATTTATCCTGATGTATTATCTTTTGCTTCTAAGTATTTATCAATTAATGTAGATAGTATTAATTTTGCTAACATAAATGATAAGAATTGGTCTAAGTTTGTAGAAGTATTTAATAGATTTAATTTATATAATTCTAAGAAAGATAATCTTGAATATATAAAATCAGCAATATTTTCTATAGCTAATCAGCAAAGTCTAGGATTACCCATAGTAAGTACTAAAAAAGTAAGACAGGAAATTTTAGATTTACATCCTAATATAGTTATTGCTATTAAATTTTATATTATGTATTTATATAGTTCTATATTTAAAGATGAAGCTATATATCCATATGGTTCTTCAGTAACTTTACCACATAACAGTTATTATGATCCTATAGTACCTATTTCTAATAATGTAAAACAAAGTATACTGAGATCAATAAAGACTCCATTATTTATGGAAGATAAATCTGTAAATTTATCAATTAAATTTAAGGGCATAGATCTTATATTTAATAAAGTAACTATTCACAGTAGTTTATATTTCCTAGAAGATAGCATTAAATCCTTAGATATATTACATAAAGTTGTTAATCCTATTTTTCAAAAGAAGTACTTTAGTACACTTAGTAAGATTAAGAAAATAATAGATATATCTGATAGAATAGATAAGATTTCATTAACAAATGATATAGCAAAAAAGTGTATTTCTTTTTTAGATAGTACTCCTATATCTCAACTAAAGAATACAAGATGTGGTACTATATATGGAAATATTTCTGCATCTTATACTTCTTTTACATCAAATATTACTGAGGCTTATAGTAGATTTAAAGCTTGTTCTGAATTTACTAATACAGACTTCTCAAGAAATAGAAGCAATATAGATATTATTTACTCTATAATATCTATGCTACCTTATAGTTTTATAGATTACTATAAAGAATTACCATACAAAGTTGCTATACTTAATGACTACTTGCTAAAAGCAATGATAGTAATAAGATATATAGGTGGTACTTCATATTTAGAATCTTTCTTATCTTCTAAAGAAAATTACTTATCAAGAAATATTATAAGTAACTATGAAGATTGTCGTATTGTACATAAGTCTGTGTCATTTGATATAGACAAGAAAATTTATGATTATATATATAATCAAGTAAATCAAAATAACTTTATAGATTACCTTAATAATCCTTATTTATCAGTAACTGATTATAGTCATACTAGACCTGTAGCAACACCTACCGTAACTAGAGATACTATTATTAAATATAATAAAATAGCTGTTAAGTTACCATGATAGAAAATAAAAAGAAAACTATAATAGATATAGATTCTGAGCTTTCTATATCTATGCCATTAGATATTAAAGCTCCTAAAGAATACTTAACAGATACTGATTATCAATTAGTATCTTCTATTTATTCTGTTATAAATAAATATAAGACACAAACTTGGAGAGATGAAATATCTATATCTGAGATGCAAACAGATGTAGTTTATCTTCAAGCCCTTCAAGCTACTCTTAGTTTATCATTAACTCACATAATTGCATATGCAGATTCAATTGAAGAACAATTAAAGATTGCACGTGCTAAAGCTAGAATTGGCATAAAGAATATAAAACAAAAGTTTGAAGAAGAAGGATCTCATGTCTCTCTTACATTAGATGATGCTAAAGACTTATCGTATGTAAAGACAGAGACTATATGGTCAAAACTTCAAGATGCCAAGATAGCTGGTGATATAATTAAATTTGTATATTATGCTGTACGAGATCATGTGTCTTTTTTAGACAAGGCCGTACATAGAGAACATAGAATAGAATGACATTTTTATGTAAGGTACTAAATAAAACAGATAATATGTATTTAGTTGAAGTAGATTCAACTAAAATAAGTAATTATCCACTCTCAAATATATCAAAAAGGAAAGTTTTACTTTCTGATACTATACCTGATAATACAGTTATATGTGTAATAGATTATGAAAAAGTAGAGGGTGCTGTTAAAGTTAATAAATATTGCATATTATCTGAACCAATAATTCCTAGTGAGTCACCGCAGGAGTTACCATTAGAGGAATTAACCAAAGAACTTATACAATTTATAAGTGACAGTAATACTTACCCAATATCAATACTACAATATGTACAAAGCAATTCTTAAAGAAATACTATGGTATGCTATAAGTTTAATATTAGTTGCTCTAGGAAGATCTGCTTCTTCTAGAGCATATAGATCTTCTATATGAACTATAAAATAATAAGATCTAATCAAGAATTAGATCAATATATAACAAAGCTTAATAATCAAGAAGAGTTTGCTTTTGATATAGAAAGCAATACTCTTCAGACTCATAGTGAATCTGCTAGATTAGTTGGTATTTCCTTCTCTTATAAAGAGAAGGAAGCCACTTATATTCCTTTTAATTATCCAAAAGATCATAAAGACTTTACATATACTTATGATCAAATATTAGAAAAAATAAAACAGCCATTAGAAAATGAATCTATTAGAAAGATAGGTCATAATATAAAGTATGACTGTCGAATACTAAATAGGTTTAACATTAATGTTCAAAATATTTATTTTGACACAATGGTCGCCGCATATTGTATTTATGGTGATCGCATAAAGCTGAGCCTAGACGATCTGACTCTTCATCATTTTAATTACATTAAAGTAAGAACGAAGTCAGTCATACCTAAGAAGTCTAAGGTTAATCCAAATCCGTCTATGCTCGATACTCCGATAGATAAAGTCGGAATATATGGTGCAGAAGACGTTGATTTTACTTATCAGCTATATAAGCTTCTTAGGCAACTTCTTTCACAGGAAGAATTCTCTTACGCTAATAATATTTTTTATAATATAGATATGCCTTTGGTTCCTGTATTAATACGAATGGAATGCAATGGTGTTAAGATAGATGAACCTAGATTAGGTTCTATTAGAGAAGATCTATCTAAAGATTTAGAATCCATTCAAAAAGATGTTAATGAAGTTGCTGATAGAGAAGTAATGCTAACGAATCCAACGGATGTTGGATCTTTATTATTTGAAGAAAAGAAAGTACATGAGTCTTTAGATAAACCTATACCAAAGACTAGCTCTGGAAGAAATGCTACTAATAAAGAAACTCTTAAGGAGTATGCTGGTAATGATTTAGTAGATATGTTATTAGATTACAGAGGTTTAGTTAAATTAATTTCAACATATGTAATTTCTTTACCAGAACATATCAGTAGACATACTGATATGATACATCCTTTCTTTTCTCAGACTAGGACTAGTACTGGTAGATTAGCCTGTTCTGAACCTAATCTTCAAAATATACCAGCTAGGTCTAAGACTGGTAAGAAAATAAGAAGTGCATTTATATCTAGATGGAAAGGTGGTCAAATTCTTGCTGCTGACTATAGTCAAGCTGAGTTAAGAATATTGGCACATGCTTCTGGAGAACCTGTATTTATAAATGCATATAAGAATAATGAAGATGTTCACAGAGCTGTTGCTGCTGAAGTAGTATATAATCTTCCTAAAGATAAAGTAACAGATTCACAAAGAACTATTATAAAAACTGTAAACTTTGGTCTCATGTATGGAATGAGAGCCAAGAAATTAGCTAATACTCTTGGTATTCCATTAAGTGAAGCAGAAGATATTATGGATAAGTATATGAATAAAATGGAAGGACTTAAGTCCTTCTTAGATGGTGCTAGAAAAACTGCTACATTATTAGGTTACAGTGAGACATTATTTGGTAGAAGAAGATATGTTTCTAAGATATTTTCTACAGATAAAATTATCCAATGGTCTGGAGAAAGAGAAGCAGCTAATCACATTATTCAAGGTACTAATGCAGACATAATTAAGTTAGCAATGATTGCATGTGATGAGATGTTGTCTAGTGGTAATTTTAAATCAAAAATGTTATTACAAATTCATGATGAGTTAGTATTTGATATACATCCAGATGAACTTTCATTTATGAAAGATAAGATAATAACCATCATGGAGAACATAGTTAGATTTTCTGTGTCCATGAAAGCTGAAGGTCGATATGCCGATAGCTGGGCAGATGCTCACTAAACTATGAGAGAAAAAGGCGATAAATTAGAAGACTTAGTATCTAATGATTTAAACATAAATAAGACTACTAATTCCGGTGCTAAATGGGGTAATGCCGATTTAACCGATAGAAAATATATAGTCGAGTGTAAGTTTAAAGGTAAGGATACTTTTCAACCTTGTGGTAGTGAACTCAAAAAGTTGATTAATGCCGCAAATAAACATAACAAACAATGGATTTATGTACAACAGACTAATAACCAAATGTTTGTTGTTATAGATTACTCATATTTTGTAGAACTTTTTAACAATGAAAGATCCTAAAATATATATTGTTACGAGTGATCAAAATAATGGAAGACCTAGAGTTATCGTAGGTCAATCAGGACTAAAGAATTATTTAAAATATAAAAGTCATATATTTTATAGTATAAAGATTTTTGAGTTAAACTATTTACGAGTAGACGTGACAGATACATTTATAGAAGGATATATAGATGAAAGTAAAGGAACTAATAGAGTATCTTACAAAATTAGATCAAAATCTTGATATAACAACTAATACCATATATAAATCTGATTTAGAAGAGTTTACTATAATTCCTATACAAGAAGAAGTAGTTATAACTCCTACAGATAGTATGGGAAATTATGTTGTTGCATCTGTTGTAAGACATCATAATGATATAAAGCATATGTTTAGAAATAAACCAGTGCGTAATCCTGTTATAGGTTACATGTTATGTATAAAAGATGATATAACAGATACATATAAAGTTATAGATAAGAGAAATAAAAAGAATGAGTAAAGAAATTGATAAAGTATTGAAAAGTTTACCAAGTCTGAGGCGCGCTTCAGACGTTAACTATTTTAAATTTTTAGATACGCCGTTTGCTACTGTTACTAACCTTATTGGTGGACTACCTTTAGGACGATTTTTAACTTTTGCAGGCCCTGAGCACACCGGGAAAGGTACATTTTGTGCTCAATTAGTAGCATATCACCAGTCAAAAAATCCTAACTTCAATGTTCTTTGGACAGATGCAGAAAATGCATTTGATAATGACTGGGCTACGAAGCTAGGGATTGATCTAGATCGATTATTTTTACAGAAGTATACTACTGAGGTAGATACAATGGAGAAGCTTCTGGATCAAGCCTTGGCCTTCCTAAAGGAACAGAAGATAGATATGTGGATAATAGATTCAATTGGAGCTTTGGTTCCTAAGAATGATGTCTATGAAACACGTGGCAAAACTTTAGTAGATAAAAGTCTTGAATCTACTAATATGTTAAACTTACAGCGTAAGCTTGGTGAGTTTTATAGAAAAGCCAATATAGCTATTGCACCGAGACCTAATGATAATTATGATGGGTGTGCTGTAATTTTGATTGGACAGGTAGACTGTAAGTTAAGCCTGGCTGCTTAGTAATAAGCAGAATAATTAATCTCTTTAATTGCTGGGAACTCTGACCGGATAATGCCGAAGACAATCAGCAGCGAAGTTTGACAACTGTCAAAAACGTTCAACGACTATGCGAAAGCAGTAGGATCAAGTGATCCGAAACGGGAGACTCCAGAATAATCTGGATGAAGATATAGTCTAGACTATACAGAAATGTATAGATTGAGTTTACTCAATAACAAGTTCTAACGAATCTTGTTTAATAATTTCGATACACAGTTCCTGACGCACACGTAGCATTAGAAGCGGTTAAAGGCGGCAATGCTGTAAAGCATTGGGCTCATTTAAGACTTCTATTCCGTAGAGGTCCTAAGTCTGATTGGCCAGAACCAATCATGCTTAAAGGAATCGACGGCATAGTTAGAAAAGTCTATCCAGGTTGGTCTGGTAGAATAAAAGTGGATAAGACGAGAGTAAATGCTAATGAAGGAAAGGAAGTACTTCTTCCTTTTACTCATGGATTAGGTTTTGACTCTAAGTCATCTACTATAAATAGCGCGTTTGGTCTTGGGCTCATAGTCCAATCTGGAGCTATATACACTAATCCTCACTTACCGGACGGTAAAATGAAAGGTAAGGATAATGTAATTAAATATTTCTTAGAGAATCAAGAAGTATTTGATAAACTAAATGCCGATGTTCTGTCTTCTGTATCACATTTAATGGATTCAGAAGAGACAGATACTGAGGAAGATTCTCAAAAAATAGATACAAATAATTTATAATATGTCAGATTTAACTTTTAAAATAACTAGACTGTTTGCTGGAACTGAGAAGCAAAAGAATGTTGGAATCCATGCAAAATTTAATATGGATATACTAAATGCCGATGGCATTATTGCTACTGTCAAAGATTTGATGTTGAGACAGTCTAGAGAAGGTAAGTATTATATTGAGTCTCCTTTTAGTACATATTCTGGTAAGGATAAGGAAGGTAATCCTAAGGAGCAGAAGAGCAATTATATTAAGTTTTTCCCTGAGGAAAAGAATTGGTCTAAGAATGATGCCATAGTTCAAATGGTTCTTACTGAGTTGAACTCTCCTAAGAAGCCTCAGTCTTATTCAAATAATAAACAGTCTAATCATTCTGCTCCTCAAAGAGCAGCTCCAGCTGCTCCATCTAAGCAATCTAACGATATCTGGTAATATATGTCCTATCATGCTTGGAAACAACATGAAAGGGATACAGCTAAAGCACTTCTAGGTAAAAGAATACCTAGAGGTGCTAATTTTTCTAGATCATTACCAGACGTTGTTGCAGATTCTATACATACTTTAAAGTTACCAGGTACTATATTTGCAGAATGTAAATATTCAGCAAATATGCCATGGTTAAATAAATATAAAACTAAAATTTATAATGAAAACTTTAAAGTATTTCCTGTAGCTAATTCAGATAGATTATTATTTTTTGATATAGAAAATATAAGTAGCTTACTCATTTTACATACATATGCTGATGATATAGTAATAAGTATTCCTGATTATATATTAGATTACTTACAACAATCTCAAAAATATGTATCTAAAACATTGAGTAGTCCCTTAGATTGTATAACTATTAAATCTTTATCAGATATAGATATACAACATAAACCAGTTCTACCTATAGTGTGTTTAAGAACTAAAAAAGATTCAACTATATTAGCATACACATATCAATCTTTTTTATCTAATTATTTAAATAGTACTAATGATAAAAATAAGAGGAACGTTCAATAAATTTGAACACGAAGGACATGTAGGATCCTATCTAACGATAGATCTTCCTGATATATATTATCAACAACTAAAATCACATATAATTTATTCTATGTTTTTAAGTGTTAAACAAATAGCAGATAAGTATCAAAAAATATTAATAAAGAGCGTAGGTGATCATTTAGATAAAAACGGTGATCAAAATTTATTAAAAGCAGATATTTGTATACATATTACATTATCTCCTATAGATCCTTCTATAGCTTCTATTAATAATAATGATCCATTATGGAATATTTATGTTATAAACAAACAGAGTAGAGATACTAAATTAGCTATTTGTATAGACAAAGCTAACGACATGATAATACATAGAAAAGAAATAACAGCACAATGAAACCATTAAGTGAAGAGCATTTTTTGAATATACTTGATGAGGCGCATCATCAAGTATTTGAAGGTAAAGGAGAGGAAAGACACGGGCATGGTCTTTGTATTGAACAACAGCCGTGGAAACATATCACCGACAACGTCGGTACAGGCTTTGTCATAGGACAAGCTCTTAAAAAGCTCATGGAGCTAAAAGCATTTTCTAATCCTGAACAATATAAGAGTTGGAAAAGAGAAGCTTTAGGAGCCATAGTTTATATAACTATGGGTATTATGTATAACGATTCTTTATATGAAGAACAGTTTCAGTCTAAGTCAGAACTTCCTGACTAAATATGAAGGCAAGCAACCCAATTGGGGTTTTGGTACATTAAGTTATTTAGTTTATAAAAGAACGTACTCAAGACAAAAAGACGATGGTACTCAAGAAGAATTTTTTGATACTATTAAGCGATGTGTAGAAGGCTCATTTACCATACAGATGAGACATTGTAAGAATTCATTCTTACCATGGGATGCGGCTAGAGCACAAAGATCTGCTCAGATAATGTTTGAAAAGATGTGGAACTTTAAGTTCCTTCCTCCAGGTCGTGGGTTATGGGTTATGGGAACTCCAATATTAGATAAATTAGGGAGTACTCCTTTACTAAATTGTTTTGGAGGAGAAACAGAAGTAATTACTTCTGAAGGTATCAAAACTTTATTTGAGTTACAAGGAACAGAACCAACCTTATTAGTAGAAGGTGGTAAATGGATTAAAGCTCCTGTTTCTGCTTTTGGTTCACAAGAACTATATAAAATAGAACTTCAAAGAAGTGGTATTAAGAAAGAAATATTTGCTACAGCAGACCATGGGTGGTTTGTTTTAGATAGAAGACAAGCCTTTAGAAATAAAGGTTACTCTAAGTTTACAACATTAGAACTTAGACCAGGCGTACATAGATTACAATATTGTTTTGGACAAGGAGTAAAAAATATTTCTCCTTCTCCATTTGGGATAGCTCATGGAGTAGTTTTTGGAGATGGTAATATTTCTAAAGCTTCTTTAAGAGCTACTGCTGGAGTAACACTTTGTGGATCAAAAAACAGTGTATTAGCAGAATATTTTGAAGGATGTGATAAGCAAACAGCAGGAGAAAACATTAGATTAGTTGGGTCTCCAAACTTCTTTAAAAAGTTTCCAGATATAACAGAAAATAAAAGTTATCTATATGGTTTCTTAGCTGGATATTTTGCAGCAGATGGAACAGTAGATAAACAAGGTTCTTGTTCTATAGAAAGTACTAATAAAGATAACTTATTAAAGGTAAGAGAGTTATGTTCTGTATTAGGAATACCTTGTTATGGAATAACTAGTGAAGATAGAATTTCTAATTTAACCAATAAATTATCAACAATATACACATTAGTATTATATAGGAATGCCTTAACAGAAGATTTCTTTTTAATAGAATCACATAGACAAAGATTTTTAGATAATCCTGAAGTAAAACTTCAGTACTGGAACGTAGTTTCAGTTGAAAAAACAGATAGAAAAGAGACAGTATATTGTGCTACAGTTCCTGGCTATGGTAAATTTACATTAGCTGATAATATTTTGACATCTAATTGTGGATTTGTAAGCACTAAAGATATACATAAAGATTTTGCAGATCCATTTGCTTGGGCTTGTGACATGCTTATGTTAGGTGTGGGTATAGGATATGACACACTTGGCGCTGGTAAAGTAACTATACATAAGCCACCGGATCCAGTAAGCTATTATGCTGTACGTCCTACTGTTATAGAAGATACAAGAGAAGGATGGGTAGAATCTATAAAGTTGTTACTAGAAAGTTATATAGATCCTAAATCAAATATTCCTGTATATTTTGATTACACTAATATAAGACCTGCTGGCATGCCTATTAGAGGATTTGGTGGTACTTCTAGTGGACCAGAACCTTTGAAGCAAGGACATCAGTCTATTAGAAAATTACTGGATTCATACGATGGTAAGCCTTTAGACTCTGTAGGCATTGTGGATATATTTAACTTTATAGGTAAGTTTGTAGTAGCAGGTAATGTTAGAAGAAGTGCTGAGATTGCTATAGGTAGCATAGATGATGTCGATTTCATTAAGATGAAAGACTTTAATCTATACCCAGATGAATTAAATGATAGAAGATGGTTAAGCAATAACTCTGTTGTAGCAGTACCTTCTTCTGATTTTTCTACTATTATATCTAATGTAGCTTTAAATGGAGAGCCAGGTATTGTATTACTAGATAATTCTAGAAAGTATGGAAGAATTAAAGACGGCGCAAGAGACCCATCTCATTATAAATATGATATTGTTGATGGTTATAACCCGTGCGCAGAACAGTCTTTAAAGTCCTATGAGTGCTGTAATTTAGTAGAAACTTTTCCAGCTAATCATGATTCTATAGAAGAGTATCATGAGACTTTAAAGTATGCATATCTTTATGCTAAGTCTGTAACATTGCTTCCTACTCACTGTGAAAAGACTAATCAAATTATGTTACAAAATAGACGTATTGGTTGCTCACAGTCAGGAATTCAACAAGCAATAAAGAAATTTGGTATTCAAAAATATTTAAATGATTATTGCGATAGCAGTTATTCAGTAATTAATAACTGGGATCATATATATTCCAGATGGTTAGGAGTACCTACTAGTATTAAGATGACTACTGTAAAGCCTAGTGGTACGGTTAGTTTACTAGCTGGATCTACTCCTGGTGTACATTGTACACATAGTGAGTATTATTTAAGAACTGTACGTATAGCTGCTAATAGCCCGCTTATACCAGCTCTTAAGAAGGCCAAATATAGAATAGAAGAGTCTGTTACAGATAAAAATACTTTAGTTGTTTATTTTCCTGTTAAAGAAAAGAACTTTACTAAATCAAAATATGATATAAGTCTCTGGGAACAATTAACTTTGGTTAAAGAATTACAATATTATTGGGCTGACAATGCTGTCAGTTGTACTATTACATTTAAGCCAGAAGAAGTTAAAGATTTACACAGTGCTATTCAATATTTTGCACCATATGTAAAAACTCTTTCTTTCTTGCCATTGGATAATCATAATTATCCTCAGGCTCCATATCAAACAATTAGTGAACATGAGTATAATACATACTCTAGTGCATTACTTGATCTTGATCTTTCTCAGTCTAGTGCTCCACCTGTTGGAGAAAAGTACTGTACAAACGATAGTTGCACGATTTAAAATGATTACTGTATCACAGTTGATTCGATACTTAGATAAGATACAAGACAAGAGCAAGGTCGTTCTGATTTCAGACGACTTTGATCATTTTCCTGTAGATCTATCTAGTGAGCCTCAAGAAGGATATTATGTAGATGGTGTTTTCTTTTCTAAAGATAGTAAGCACATTATAGATAAGGCTGAAGGTTTACCTGCAATAGTCTTAACTCCTGACTTTAATGACTCTTAATCTAAGAAAGACACTATTTAGAACAATGACAGAGGCCATACATGATAGTATGGCCTCAAATATTTCGACAGACGAATATAGAAAGATATTACGTAAGTCGAATTGTTTAGCTAAATTACATGTACTTGTAGATAATTTAGCTACTAATTATGAAGAAGCGATCAAAGAAAAAGACCGTAACACGGAAATCAAAGAAATCATCACTGAATGATGTAGTAGATGTTTTAAAAGAAATAGGTAGCTCTCTTAAGATCCTTAGTGATTACGCAAGTAAACTATTTCCTGTTTCAGTACAACCTACTATTCCTCCATATACTATAGGTTCTCCTACAGTTACTTGGCAATCTGAAACTGATAATACACCTAAAGTATCTAGTATATCACCAGAAGATGTAGATAATATAATGTCTAATGTAAATGATATACTTGGTAAGATTTTTGATAATAAGAATACTGATACTAAATAATATGAACAATAATAAGAAAACTCATCCACCAGAAGTTACTGCAGAAGTTTTACTGATTTCTGGATTACTTTCTGCAGAATTTACTAGAACTAAGTCTGATCTTAGATGCGTCGCAAAGTCGGCTGGTATGTCGGTTAATAGTGTTAAGAACATTATTGGAGGAAAGACAGCCAATATTGCCAGCTATTGTGCTATTGCTAAGGCAATGGGCACTTCACTAACTGCACTAATACAAGCTTCTAGTCTTAAGACGGATATTATATCCGTTACTAAGAATACCCCAGCTACTACATTTGTTGTAAATGTCTAATATATCTAGAAAGAAACAACTAGAGACACAATTAAATAAAGTATTACCAGATATTATTACAAAAATAAAGGGAGGCGATTCATCTTTAAAAGATGAGTTTGCCTCTCTTCTTTTTCCATATGTGTCTTTACTACTTGTAAAGCACAATAAGGTAATAGAGTGTCCACAAAGTGAGGCCGGATGGATAATAATGAAACTATTAAATAGAATACAAAATATTGATTTATCTAGACCCGTGCTAGGCTATGTAGTAAACTGTACTAATAATCATTGTATAGATTTATTACGTAAGAATAATAGAAAGAAATATAAAGTAGATAAACAGTATCTAAAAGACAAGTATAAGAAAGAAACTTATATAGAACATAGTCTCATGGATGCTAATATCTCTGTTTCTGCAATTGAATATATAAATCAAAACTTTGATAATGATTTATCTAAAATTGTAGAGCTAACATATATAAATAACTTAACTCCTAGGCAAGTGGCTGATGTGACTGGGGAAACTTTGACATCTGTGAAGCAGAAGATTAAACAACTAAAAGAGATAATTTACAATGACTGATATATCTGAAGATGATTTACCATTTGAAGCTCAATCGGACACTATTGTCATAACACCATTGCCTGGCGGCAATGTTCCTAACTGTTCTATTGTATTGCTGACAAAGAAATTTGATAGGAACGTGCATGTAAAGGGTAAATCCTTTGATTATATTGCAAAAGCTACATGTACTGCTTTTGGTATATTAAATGATCGCGCGGCTACTCCATATAAATCATATGTAGCCATAGAAAATTATCTTACGATATACCATTCTAACAATGTTATATTTAAAATAGAGGTAAATACATCTATAAATGAATCTTCTGCTGAAGAGAATAAAAAGTTATATAAGCAAGCTATTGATTTTTTTAAACAAGCAAAGGATGAAACGGCCGGCCATCTTTTTAGAGTATTATCATATTATAATACTGTAGTAAATATAGGATGTAGTATAACTGAGTCATTTTCTGATCCTATTCCGTTGGACGAAGAAGAAGAAGAGACAGACGAAGATGAAGATTTACCTAACTTCTTTAACTAATAGTTAAGATGAAACTAGAACCTAATACAGTTACTCATAGAAATGATTTTATTGAAATTAAAGTTCATCCGAGGATTATAGATTCTGAATATAAACTTGATAAATATCCTGCCGAGGATTTATTATTTTATGGATTTGTAAATACTGTAAGATATTTAAACTTATGTGATGTGGGAGATATGAGGCTAGTTGAATTAGCAACAAAATCATATAATTCCATATTTAATTATATAACAATTCCTGTTAATAGTATTAAAAATGTATCTGTAAACAAAGTAAATAATGAAGACTATAAAAAAATAATGGATAGTATTTGTTTTGAATTTACAACTGTTGACATGTATGTACAGTATAAACTTATATATAATATAGACTTAGATTCTAGTAAGTTCAGTATAGAATTATATAAATTAGACCAAGAAGGATCTAAGAAACTGGCATATGCTACAGACAATTTTATTTTTAAGTCGGATATTACTACAATCAGTATGCCCGCTATTGAATTAGATCTATGATAGATATGGAACAAATTATTAGTAAATATCCTATTCATGAAAATGACAGATATAGTATGCAAATATTCAATCATACTATATATGGAATTTGTAATATAATATATTATTTATACAAAATTAAATATGTTAATAAATGTTTATTAGATGATTTACTTATAATATATAATTCTTTTTTTAATAAGTTATTATCTCCTATAAAATCAGAATTACCTTTTAAACCATCTGGTGATCTTAAATTTTACTATTATACTAGGGAAAGATTATCCATTAGATTATATGAAAGGACATTTTTTGAAATACATTGTACTAAAAAAGATAAATATCTTATCTATATTTCAAACTTCATGGATAGATGCGATGTTCTGGGAGATGCTATAACATACAGTCCAACGACCATGAGCAGATTATTTTTACCTCCTATTAATCTAAAGTAAATGTAGATAGTCAGATTTACTTATTTGTTCTTTTACTTTATCTCTAATGTTTTGTATAGAAGTTTTAGACAGCTTAGTACATCTAGTTATATCTCTAACTGTAGTATAGTCTACTCCACTATAATAATTATTAATAACGCCTTGAATCAATAAATTGATCTTAGGTCGTAATTCCCAATCAAATTCATTTAAGAAATCAAAAATCAGTTTATTAAACTCAACACAATCTATCTCTTCTTTCTTCCATACTATGTTTTTTTTTAATTTAACTGTATTATTTGTATTTCTAGAATCTATAGAGATATATGCTAACAGTCCCTGATATCCTTCTAACTGAGGATATAACCATAATGCTAACTGTTCTTCCGCTTCTATATCTTCTTTACTTATGCCCTTCCATTCTCTTTTCATATTCTATTTTACTTTGACGGATAGCGTGCGCTATCCTCTCTGTGTTATATGTTGAATCAAATTTTGATTTAATAGTATCTATTGCGCGGGCTGACTTGTCTTTATATTTGTCATAGTGTTTTCTATACATAACATATGAGTTTCTAAGAGCAGTTATATATGAATACATGTCAGGTCTAGACCACATTTGATATGAATCATACAAAGGCGCAGCCGCGTCCTTACATGGAGTAAGAGTAAAGCCAACATTAATAGAATTAGAGTCTGTGAGATAGTCTTTATGAGCTAAGAAACGAGTAGTAATAGGTACTTTACCCATACTCATAGATTGCATTAGAGGTAAATCAAAGCCTTCTCCGTGTGATACTGATACATAATAGTCAGAAGATTTAATTAAAGATTTGATACTGTCTTCATCTAATATATCTGTTATTACAGATATTTTTGGTTTCTTATGAAGTCCTGTAGCTTTGTTACTAAAATGTCTTATAGCATCTGCTATATGTTTTTTATTTTCAGGTGTATTAGTCCCAGACCAAGTCTTTATAATTAGACTAGCGTCAGGACATCCATCAAATGCTACGTTAAATCCTAATACAAGTTCTTCAAGATTCTTTCTAGGTATAAAGTTTCCAATAAATAAGTATTTAACATCTGTATCTGGAATCTCATTTATATTAAGTTTCTGCACTAAGTCAGAATTCCATTCTTTAGTATCTATAGTAGCACTAATAGGCAATATAGGTACTTTTATGCCAGCAGCTTTAGCTGATTCAACTAAAGAATCACATCCAGCCCAAAACACATGAGACATTTTGTTGATAATATCGGCCCATTCCCTAGGATACTGCGTAGTTTCCCACATGGCGTAGTATATATTTATCGCTTTGATATTTGGTTGAGCCCTACTTGGCAGACAATAACATATTCTAATAGGCATATCAGCCATAAATTTTGATTTGTCTATTTGAGATTCCCAAAATGGATCATTTATCTTCATATGTTCAGGAAGATAATCTTCATCTGGAATAATTTTGACCATAGCTCCGCCCTCTATCAAAGGGCGAAGCATACGTCTAGCCTGTAGACCATATCCCATCTTAGCTCGGATTTCTCCAAACCACTCTATTTGTATATCTTTATATTTATCCATTAGACTAATGTAGTGTAAAGTCTCTTACTAGTATCTTTAGAATGTACTTCAGTAAATATATTATCCCAAGGATCTATCATGTAAGGGATAGAAAATTGCATCATATATTTTCTACCTTGTTCACCTAATTGATCTCGATAGTCAGGACTACGTATCAATTTTAACATTTGTTCTATAGCATGGTTAGTATCCACCATGGCTCTTTGAATTCCATTATTTAGTTCTGGAATATATTGACACCTAATAGGTAGGCCACCGAATTTACAGAACTCAGAGTGAGAGCTATAGTCAGAGTACACCACGGGTGTACCTGCTGCCATAGACTCAGCCGCTGGATTACCATATCCTTCTCCACCAGAAGGATAAAGCATACAGTCCCAGCTTCCCATAACAAGTGCTAAATCTCTAGGTTTAATTCCACTTAAGGCTCTTAAACCTTTATTATATATACAGTTATTCTCTATCTTCCACATCCTATGATGTGTGTCCGCATGGTATCCTGGATCTTCCTTAGACATATGGAACCATAAGTAAAAGTTAGAGTAAGGATGTCCTGATACAATGTTAGATGATTTACAGTACCAGCAATAATTATATCTATAATCATGTTCATATAAAGTTATCTTATCAAGCTCACCTGGATACTTGTCTGGATCTTTAGTAGATCTAGTAGTATGATTCCATTCTTTTCTAGTAATTCTATTACAGTCTTTACACTCTATATAATCTCCATAGATTATATAATGTGCTATTTCCCAAAGCTTATAGTTTTGTTTACGGAATTGATTCTTTCCTACGAAACCACAAACAAAGCTATCTCTAGATAAATGTTTTGGTAAGATCTTATCTTTAATCTTCATTCTATCTTCTCTAGATAGAACTGGATATCTAGGAGTATCTATAGGATGGTACATAACTTTTATGTCCATATCCTTAAGTTCTTTATTGCCCCTAGTTAATACTTCCTTACCAAACTCAGATAGTACTATAACACTATCTGCCTTAGTAAGTTTCTGACCCCAATCAGTAGTTTCATCAGCATTGATATGTCCAAAGTAAGGTTGACCGTCGATTGTATAGTAGCATATTAGTTTAAAACTATTACGTAATGGAGAATGAAGTATGTGTTCAAAATGCCACATGTCTCCATAAGCAAATACTATATCTGGTTTAAGTTGAGCAACAATCTTATCAAAAGATTTTTGACCAAATCTATCATCCATGTCCGGCTGTGGACCATTAGGTCCTGAGACTTCCATGGTCTTGTATATAGGCCATGGAACTTGTTCCATGACACCATAATGAAAGAATCCTAATTGATGTATTTCATACTTATCCGGATACTTACTTAGTAAAGGTATGAATATATGTCTTACAGTTTCACTAAGCTAAAGACCACTATGCAGAGCGGCGCTGTGAGTGCTAATAAGAATTTTAATCTTATTGCCAGCGACGTTGCTAGTGGTCTTTTCTCCTATTATGTTATTGTGTTGCATTATGTATTTTTACTCCATGTACATATTTTCTTAAAACCACAGAACTCGCAGGGCGGTCGAGTCGGTGGTAATTTATTTTTGTTTTTCATATAGCTTATAAACGATTCTAAGTACTTTCTACTAGTACTGATATATTTCATATCATCTTCAATTGAATTAAACGGATAGAAAGTAACAATAGATAGATTTGCTATCTCAGGCGTATCTGCTATATCGTCTTTAATCATTGAAAGAACGATATCTATATGGGACTTACCAGAAATTCTATCTCTGTAATATTTTGAAGTACTAGTGAACGATACTATTTTTTGACCATTATTCTTTTTTCTAAAAACATGTATATGATATAGTATTTCTAGATTACCTATTTTAACAACTCTAGGAAGATTATAATACAGTACTTCTAAGTTAGAAACATATTCATGTAAGTTTTTAATTCTATACTTCATGGAAAGTTTATTATTAAGTCCTATTTTACCTTTAATATTATTCCATAATAGATTCAACTTAGTATGTAAATCAGATATTGCAACTTTATCATTTAAAAGTATGCATTCTATTGCATACTGATATAAATCAAAAAATACACTACTAATATATTGGACTTGCTGTAAGTCTTCATTTGACCGTTGATTCCAATCAAAGTCTGATTTAGTAGGACAACTTAAATATTCTAGTAATGTATCTACATCTAGGATAGCCATCGTAAATTCCTTATGACAAATAATTTAAACGACTTAATTGAACAAGTAAAGCCATATCTAAAACAGTACCTAATAGATAATGGTGTGGAAATAGTAACTAAAGGACAGACTGAGTTCTTTAAGTGTATAAATCCAGACCACCCAGACAAGAATCCATCAAATGGATTTGTTAAGAATACTGGAGATCAACAATTTCACTGTTTCAGTTGCCTTTCTTCAGGTGACATATTCACAGCAGCACACTTATTAGAGAATAAGCCTTTATTCGGGCTTGGTTTCATTAAAGAAAATCTAGAGTATCTATTAAGTAAATACTCTATTGAGTATACTTTAAACTATACAGAAGAACAACTTATAGCATTTAAGTATGAAAAAGTATATGATGAAGCTGCTAGATTAATGGTAGCTATAGATAAAACAACAGGTAAACTAAAATATTCTACTACAGAACATACTGAGAAAAGAGGATGGAATAATGAGTTCTGTATAAAACATAATATTGCGACTATTCAAGATTTTGATATATACATCAAAGACTTATCTTCCCACGTAGGCTTATCAATAGATGAGCTAAAAGCAGCAGGAATAAAGCCAAAGTTATTTGGTAAAGACTATATTACTATAGCTATTAGAGATTACGCTAATGTAGTTAGAGGGTTTGTAGCAAGATACATTCCATATAAGAAAGGATCCGAAATACCAAAGTATTGCAATACTTCTATAGAAGATAATCCTACATATCATAAAGACAAGCTACTGTACTTTCTTGAGATAGCTAAGAAGTATAATAGCCGTCGATTGGATATATTTGAGGGATATGGTAGTGCTATAGTTGCTCATCAAAATAATTATCATAATGCAGTAGCAATAGGTAGCACCGCGTTCTCTGAACATCATATGCAGATTATCAGAGACCTAGGATTCCAGCATATCAATTTTGTGTTAGATCAAGATACTACTGGATCTGACATGATGGAAAAGTATATTGAAAAGTTTAGTGGATATAATGGATTACAAGTAACTACTACCAAACTTCCACTTACTGTAGATGATTTATCTATATCAGGTCAAAACGATCCAGATTACTTTATTAGAAAGTATGGAATAGATGCTTACCGTACTTTAAAGCCAGAGGGTGTCTTTAGCCATATGTTAAAGAAGCACTCCACGAATCTAAATATTGAGAACAACCCAGTATTTACTAAGAACTTTACAAAGCAAATAATACCACTTATTATCAATGAACCAGACATGCTAGAAAGAAGCCAAATGATTAAGTCTTTGGCTGAGATAACTGGTTTCGATAAAGAAGATATCAGATCAGAAATAAGTAGAATAGAAAAGACAGACGTCAGAACTCTAAGAGACGATCTATCTAGAAAGATTCGTAATGTAAATACAGCAGATGATTTACAAGAACTTCTAGTTAAAGCACAAGACAATATTAAAGATAGTGGATCAACTAAGAATGAAAAATATTTAGTATCCCTTACTGAATCTATAGATATTTTAGATGGTATATTTACTGAAATGAATAACCAACCAGAAGGTATTCATGGTTGGAAGACGGGTTATAATCAATTAGACATCATGTTAGATGGCATTGCTAAGCCCGTAAAAGGCGGTATAGCAATTGGATTTGCTGGAGCCCCTCAGCATGGCAAGTCAGCAGCGATGCTCAATCTAGTGACCAAATTGGCCGTCAATAATGATGATATAGCAATATGTTACTGGGCGATTGATGATCATAGAAAAGCTATTGCTTACAGACTAGTTAGTATGTTGAGCGGAGTCTGTATGAAGAAAGTAAGAAATAATATAAAAAGAACACTTTCTGATGAGATAGCAATCAAAGAAGCACAAGACCTAATAAGAGAACTAACTGCATCTAGAAAGCTTGTATTCAAAGATGATAGATACGGTAGAACAAAGAACAAAGCAGAATCTTGGATAAAAGAAACACAAGACGCTACTGGTAATCATATTCTATTCTGTGTAGACTCTTTACATAACGTTCAGGGAAGTGAAGGCATGGAGTCTAGAACCAAGTTAGTAACTACTTCTACTTGGTTAAAGAGTCTTTGTGCTAAAGTACCTGTAACTATTATGGCTACTCTTGAGCTTGTCAAAAATAAGACAAAAGGAGAAAAGCCTACATTGCAGAGCATCTCAGAGTCAGGAAAGATGGAGTTCGACTTTGATACACTAGCTATAGTATGGAATGAAGCTCAAGGTAATTATTGTCCTGTAGAAATGGTACAAGCCAAGTGGGGAATACCTGGAAACTATAGACCTATAATTGAACTTGACTTCCAAAAGAACAAGTCTGGAGCTGGTGAAAAGTCTTCACTTTACTTTAAATATGATACTGATACTACTTCTTTTGTAGATTGCTTATCTTATCAGGAGTATATGTCAACTAATAAGCCTAGCAAAATAATAAGTCCTACGGGAAACCAGTATAACTTTGGACAAAAAGAGGAGAATCAAGTAGAAGACTGGGACAACGTATAACCTTATTAATGAACTACTTATCTAACAAATTAGCAACAGCACTTAATACTGACATACTACCTAGTCAAAAAAGTTATAGAAGTATATCTCCGTCTTCTGCTTCAGTAGAATACCTAGATGAACATGGACAAAAGAAGATAGTAGGCGCATGCTTACGTCAACAATATTATAGACTAAAAGGATTTATTCCTGACGAGGGAGGACGTAATATTGACTGGAACTTATCAGCAATGATAGGTGACAAATGTCATGAGCTTCTTTCGGATATTATAGACCAATATGGCTTCTCTATGGGCCTACAAAGGTTGGCTAGTGAACACCCTTTCTATGTACAAGGAAAGGGTATATCAGGAAGAACAGATTTAATCCTATGGGACTATAATAATAAAGAACCTATAGGTGTAGAGATTAAATCTATAGGTGAGTTTAAAGTCAAAAAAGCTATAGAACAACCTATAGACGAACATGTTCTACAATCTGTAATATATCTAGATCACTATAGTAAAACTATACCTAAGGATCAAATCGGTATTAAGAAATGGTATTTGTGGTATATCAGTAGAACTGAAAACTGGTCAATAAAAGGTAAAGCCCATGATAGTCCATTTGCTATGTTATGGGATTACTGTATAACATTAGAAGATAATATACCTGTTATACATGGATCAAATTTTAAACAAAAGTTACCTCAATATAGTATTGAAAATATTCACAAAAGATACGACTCTCTTAGAGACTATATAAATAAAGATATAGTTCCACCTAGAGATTACGAAGAAAGATATTCTGAAGAAAAGCTAGCTCATATGTTTCAAACTAATCAAATAACTACTAAAAGAGATCAAGAGATTATATCTAAGTGGTTAGACAAAGGAGCTAAGCCTGGTACTTTAAAAGTAGCATTAGGCGACGCAGAATGTAATTTTTGTGAATTTAAAAAAGCATGCTGGTCTGGTATAACTAATGTAGAGAAGCCCTCGTTCTCTAATCTTCCAAAGAAAGAGATACAAACTGTTATATCTAAGCCAAAGCAACCAGATATATTTTTATGAACGACCGTAATAGGTATATAAAAAGAATTCATCCTGACCCACCAATTAATGAAAATCAAGTAATATACAGAAAGATGTTTGTGATAGTAGATAGTAATCACAAACTAGTAGTACACAGAGATGGATATTTACTTATATTTTATAGATCTAAAGATGCCAAGAACTGGTTATATGATAATATAAAAGAGAGTAAAGGATGGAGAGTAATAAAAATGGAAGTGGATATTACGAAAGTCTAATATGGTTATTATTAACTACATATGATAATGGAGTTTATACCCCATCATCTTTTTTATTAGACACAATAAAACCACACTTAGTTACATCTTGTAAAGATAGTATCCCTTTATATATATTAGATTCAACTATATATGATTTTAAAATAGCCAAAGGATTTAAAGACTATATAGATATGCTTAAAGATATATCTATACAATTTAATAAATCATTAGTAATACTATCTTATCAAAATGATAAATATATAGTAAGAGACGAATTCTTAGCAGCTATTGCTAAAAAAGCTACATGTTGGGATACAGCATATATTGATTGTCCACAAACAATTACTATTAATAAACATTTTGATTTTATTATACACAAAGAGAACTTACCAAAAGGATTAGAAGATATAATATGGCGACCGATAGATCTTTAAAAACAAAAGCATTACAAGATAAAGCTAATAACTTCGTTATGCTAGCGCATAAGTATGATCCAAATAAACATGTTATTGATTGTACTAATAAAAGACAAGTATCTATTAAACATTGGATGGCTTTTGAAAAGATAGATGGTATTCGCGGAGTATATAAAGATGGAAAAATATTATCAAGATACGGTAATGAATTTACTGTACCAAAAAGATTCATAGAACATATTCAAGACAATATATTACTAAATGATGGCGACGTACTAGACGGAGAATTAGTATCTACTAAAGGCTTCCAGCATACTACGTCTATTGTTAGAGATCAATCTAAGAAAGCTACGATGGAGTATTGGAAAGATATTAAATTTGTAATTTTTGATTTCTTAGCAAATAATTCTGCAGATAGATTTATCGATAGACACCGTGCATTAACTATGTCTCATATTAATGAGACAAAATATGTAGAAGTATTAAAACCATTAGGTGTTATTCAAGATAACGCCGACGTCTTTGCTTATCATAAAGAAGTAAAGAACTTTGGTGGAGAAGGTATTATGCTACGTAACCCAGATAGCCTACATAAAGTAGGTAGAAGCTGGGATCTTTTAAAAGTAAAAGAGTTTCAAGATATAGAATGCATTGTCACTGGGTATTTTGAAGGAGAAGGAAGAAATAAAAATGTTCTAGGAGGAGTAACCTGTAAACTTGATAATGGTATAACATTTGAATGTGGAACAGGATTCTCTGATGAACAAAGAAGAAACCCACCTAAGATTGGGTCAAAAATAACCGTTAGGTTTTTTGAATATACAGATCAAGGTAAACCTAGATTTCCTGTGTATATAGGAGTAAGAGATTATGAGTGATATTGATTTTAATGAATACCAAAGACTAGCAGCTACTACTGCAAATTACGATCCACCGCCGCAATATAGACTATGTAACTGGTCTATGGGATTATGTGGTGAAGTGGGAGAATTCTCAGAGCTTATTAAGAAGCATGTATTCCATTCTAAGGAACTGGATAAAGACAAGTGTCTAAAAGAGCTAGGAGATGTTATGTGGTATTTAGCTATTGTAGCTAAGGAATTAGGAATATCTTTACAAGATATTGCTTCAGCTAATATTGCCAAGCTTGCTGCTAGGTACCCAAATGGTTTTGTCGATTGGAATAGCCGAACTGATAAAGATAAGTAATTCCACCACATAGACTGAATTAATCTGTAGCAAACACTCCTGGAGGAGGTTTGCTATGGATACAAAATTTAAACCTAAAGATTTAAAAAACCAAAAGTTTGGTAAATTAACAGCAATATCAGTAGCTGATAAAAGAAGTAATAAAAATGAATATTACTGGAATTGTATTTGTGATTGTGGAAAACATTGTTTAAAAAGAACATCTACTCTTACCTCTAAAAGAGGAGTAAAATCTTGCGGATGTGCTTTTTATGAATTTTGTAAAAGAACAGGAAAAGAATCTAGTTCCTGGAAGGGATATAATGATATTACAGGAACATATTATAGAAGATTAATAGAAGGTTCTTTAAAAAGAAATATAGAATTTAAGCTAACAATAGAGGATATTTGGGAATTGTATATAAGTCAAGATAAAAAATGTGCATATACTGGAAAAGATATATACTTCGATTCGCCAGGCTATCTTAACAGATATACTGGAAATCTATCATTAGATAGAATAGATTCAACCATTGGATATGTAAAAGGCAATATACAGCTTGTGCTAAAAGAAGTAAATATAGCAAAGGGACAATTAAAGCACGAAGATTTTATAAATATGTGTAAACTAATAACAGAATATAAGAAAGGATTTTTACCTGGAGGTGGGATACGGGATGAAACACCAAAAGCCTAAAATAAAAATAGATGAAACATGTTTCACGACTAACTACATAGATTATATTGTAAGAGAAAAATTTGTAGCAGATGGGGTAAGATGGATTCGATGTACAGATCCAAAGCTAGAAAATAAGTACTTCACTGAAAGAGAAGTATTCAAAATTTTACAAGAACAATGAAAACCGTAGCTATAACTATAGCACTTAATGCTGAAAGACATCTGAATCTACAGACGCTACATACTATTGTAGATAAATGGATTATAGTAGAAGGTGCCTCTGAAAGTACCTTCTGTACTTCTTGGTGTAATACTATGCCCCAAGAGTACCATGACAACGGAGCATCTGTAGATGGAACCAGTAAGGCTATAGAATCTATTAAGAATCAAATAGCTTACTTGGACCTTGAGTGTGAAGTAATACATATCAAACCTAATGGCTTATGGCCAGGTAAAGTAAATATGTTTAATGAAGCACTAAAGCACATTGATGAAGAATGCTATTTATGGGAAGTAGATGCTGATGAAGTCTGGCAGTATGATCAAATACATAACACCAATAAGATGGTATCTAATTTAGGATACCATGGTGCAGCATTTATGTGTAACTATTATTTATCAAAAAATATAATAGTAAGGGGTACATGGGGAGAATCTACAATCCACGGATATAACCGCATGTGGATGTATAAGCCAGGAATGAAATTCCTGTCTCATGAACCACCACGATTGTCTGGTGCTACTAAAATATTGCATCATAGACTTACTCCGCGCTTCAATCATTATTCTTATTACCATGAAGAAGATGTCATATTTAAATCTAAGTGGTATAAGATGCACGAGAATATTCATGAGGGATGGACTAATATAACATCTGGTAAGGTACAACTTCCTTGTTCTATAGAAAGTCTATTTAGAAGACAAGTCCCAGAAGATTGGAAAGATACTATAATAACTTATTCATGATTAATAAAACAATAACCCTAATGACAGTTACGTGGGGAGACTATATTAAATTTGGTAATATGGCATTAGGTCATTCTTTAGCTCAGTTTCCATATTTTACAAAGATACATAACTTTACTCATATAAATAATCTAGAAGAGTATAACAGATTTTTTGTAGAAGATTTAAATCAAAAAATAGATACAGATTTTATTCTTACTGTACAACCAGATGGTTTTATTATTAACCCACAGAAATGGGATAATCAATTTTTAAAATATGATTATATTGGTGCCCCATGGCCTTGGTCTATGTCGTGTGGAAATGGCGGCTTCTCTTTAAGAAGTAAGAAATTTTTAGAATTATCTTCACGATTAAAGTATGATAAGACACACCATGAATATCCTTTGTGTCCTGAAGATTATTTCTTATGTATAAAGTACAGACAGTACTTTCTAAATAATGGATGCTTATTTGCACCAGTAGAGATAGCATTGAAGTTTTCTTTTGAACATCCTATACCTGGCATTAATCATGTCATTACAGATTCATTTGGCTTTCATGGGAAACATAACTTAAGATGATATACATAGTTAACAGACATTGTGCATCTTCATCCTTATCTATTAATAAAGCTAGACCTAGTTATTTTTCTAGGGAATCGTGCTTTAAAAACTTAATTGAGACGTCTTCTGGTTACCCTTTTGTAGAACATCATGTATTATTTGATGGAGATCCTACTGGTCATTTTCTTGAGAATAGAAAAGACTTAGTAAGACTAACTTCAGGATGTGGCGCTAAGTCATTCGTAGATGCAATAAATTATGCAATAAGTATTACATCTAAAGATGATGATATCATTTATTTTGTAGAAGATGATTATCTACATAAGTTACAATGGCCAGAAAAGATGTTAGAAGGATTTACTATAGAAGATAGTTCATATATTTCACTATATGACCATAATGATAAATACTATAGAAGATTAAATCCAATTATTAAATCTACATATCAAAATATGTATAAAGATTTAAAATCAGAAATAACAGTTACTAATACACTACATTGGAGAACAGTAAGTTCTACAACTGATACATTAGCTATCAAAAGAAAAGATTTAATTAGATACAGGGAAGTATTTACGTATTTCTCATCCATAGCTATGCATAGTCTAGATCATGAACGTGGTCTATATTTAACATCTATTGGATTTAAATTATGGACATGTATTCCTGGATATTCTACACATATGGAACCAGACTATATGTCTCCTACGACTGATTGGTCATTAATACAATATAGCACTACATGATAACTGCTCTAGTAGAAACTACAGGATGGATTGGTGATATCTTATTTTCTTTATCTTTAGCAGATAAATTAAAAAAAGAACAAAATATAACTAGATTAGATTATCTTATTGATAAACCTCAACCATATATATTAGTTAAAAACAATAAATACATAGATAATGTTTACCTAAATTCTATAGAGAATAAAATAAACTACGACACTACATATAAACTACCAGTCATCGAAAGTAAGGAAGAACTTCCTACTATACAATATCAAAAATATTGTAACATAAAAGAACTTGATTCAGAATTTTATGTAGATGTCCCTGAGGATTTTGATATAAGAGCAAAAGAAATATTAAGCTCATATAATAAAGTAATAACAGTACAGGGAGATTGGGGTTATAGATTTTGGGACATTACTGAAAAAGAATCTATAGATAAGAAGTTTGATCAGAACGGAATATTTCCATATCACAAAGCATTAAGACCTGGTAATATAGTTGAAGTAGTTAAAAGCGTAGAGTCTAAGTTAGACAATGACTATAAGATATTTATAATAAATCCATGGTCTGGTGATCCTAAATTTAATTTAGATCCAAGAGGCTATTCTAGCGATACCGCGCATTACACGATGTGTGCTGCTATAATTAAAAATTCTTGTGCATTTCTTGGTGCAGAGGGCGGCCTCACAAACTTATCGGCCGCTCTTGGTATAAAAACCATATACACTACATGTCATATGCATAGAATGTTTGGTTCAAATGGTGTCATGTCTCAATCAAATGACATACAGTTAGGACCACAGAAGCTATTTCCAAATAAAGGACATGTAGCTATATCTCCATACGCAACATTAGATCAGGTTGTAGAGACAATTATAAGTAATATACAATGAAGCCCGCCGTATTCATACTAACATATACTGATGCAGAATACATGTCTAGTTGGCTAGATCTAGACAAATATAAGGATATAGATATTTATATTCTTAACAATGGTAATCAAGAGATACCTAATAAGTTAAAAAGCAAAGTAGTTTACAATACTAAAAGAAACATATTTTGTGCTGGTGGATGGAACTTAATATGTAAGATTGCTTTTAATTACTGTAATTATGATGAGATAGTAATAACACAAGATGATCTTATATTTACACAAGATCAGGTAATAAATACACTATTACATACAAACTATAATACAATGGTTGGAGGAACTAATGATATGTTTTATTATTCTTTTTTTGGAATACACAAAGATACATACAAGACTGTAGGTGAGTTCGACGAAAGCTTTATTGAAGTAACTTGTGAAGATAATGATTATCATTATAGATGTATATTAAATCATATAAAGCATAAGTCTATGAATTACAATATGTCAAATCAGCATTTTTCAACTTCTCATTTATCTTGGAAATTTGGAAATAAGGAATACTTATTAGAGAAGTGGGGACCAGAAATTAATTGGGGACACTTTACTTATGATTTACCATTTAATGGATCTAAGCCTTTATTTAAAATAAACAGACCAGAATACTTCGATAGAATGGATTGGTCTATATATGGAGTTAATAAAAGTTTGAGTACTGTTATAAATTCCTCAGATATAGAATATTCTATCTTTTTAGATAACCAAAAATAAGGAAATAATGAATATACTACAAATTGGTGTGAATGATGCAGTAGATGTATTTTTTGATTTTGTTAAACAAAACAAATCAAAGATACAGAAATCAATATTTGTCGATGCTTCAATAGAAGCTTTAGATAAAGCCATAGAAAGATATAAAACAATAGGTATAACAGAACACTTTTATAATTATTTAGTAACAGAAGATAATTCAGAATATCGTTCCTTTTATATTCCTGCTGACGAGAAAACTTCAGGACACTCGTCTATATATCCAGAATTTTTATTAGGATCTCACCACAATAATGGAATGATAGAAAGACAGGTTAAGTGTATTAATATTAATGATTTAATAGCAAACTTTGACCATATAGATTACTTTCAACTGGACGCAGAAGGTATGGATGCTGATATTATATGTGCTATAGATTTTAAAGTACCAATAGGTCGTATTGAATTTGAATCAGTACATTCTGATGGAATGTTTACTAGAGGAAACAAATATAAAAAAGCAATAGAATATTTATATTCAAAAGATTATAAAGTCTATAATAGAGATTTAAATACAATAGCTATTCATAATTCAATAACATGAAAGTACTAACGGTAGGAACCTTTGATTTAATACATTCTGGACATATAAATTTATTTAAAAAATGTAGAATATTAGCAGGTACAGGAGAAGTTATAGTAGGAGTTAATACTGATGAGTTCGTATTAAAGTATAAAAAAACTAAACCAATAATACCTTTTGATCATAGATTTTACGTAATTAATAATATAGTAGGAGTAGATAAAGTTATATCAAATGATTCTTTTTCTTTAGAAGATATGTTACAAAACATTAAACCAGACTTATTAGTAATTGGGTCTGATTGGGCTAGTAAAGATTATTTAAAACAAATAGGAACAACAATAGATTGGTTAGAAACAAATAATATACTACTTGTGTACGTACCATACACGGATGGTATAAGCAGTAGCTTAATAAAAAAGAACATAAAGTTATGACAACATATATAATAGAACACGTAAAAAATGGATTAACAGTATTTACAGATTTATCTGGTAAAGCATATCCAAGTCCAATAGAATGTACTGCTCCATTTAAATCATTAAATGATGCAGTAGTATATGCCCTAAATAATTTAAAAGGTGATTATAAGTATTTACCATACTACATTTCATCTAAAGAACTTATGGAACAAAAACAAACTAAGCAAGAGCCCGCGCCTACTCAAATGAGTAACACAGTAAGTAACTGTACTTTCCACAGTAATGATACTTATAATATTGATGTAGCAGATACAATAAAGGCACTAGCGGATGCCGTTAAGGCAAACGCAGAAGCTATATCTTCTATATGTTATATGGTAAAAACATTACCACATTCAGGACGACCGGCCATGATATCTTTTACTCCTGATACAGTAAAAGAGAATGGTAAGGAAATAAAGAAAGCCACTTAATAGTGGCTTTTTTTATGTTATATGCTACAGTTTAGAAGTTAGCTGTCGTCAATAATTGTTACATTATAGTATTTATTTTCATCTACTTCTTGTTTAGATACTATATGTTTTTCTCCATTAGAATCTATATAGATGATAATATCATCATCAGTAAGAAGTATACTATTCCATACTACCTTATTAGGTAGATTAAGATTAGATCCGTTTGATTGTATTAAGAACGGAGGGGTCTCCTCTAAGGAACTTCCTGATAACGTCATGTATATTTTCTACTTTTAACTTTTCAAATACCCTAAATATTTTCTCAAGGGCTCTATCTTTTCTTATCCAGCATGTAGATTGCGGCACACCTAAGTGTGCGCTAGTTTCTTGCCAAGTAAGATTCTTATTAAAGATACAATCAATTACTTCTGCTTCTTCTTTAGATAATATATCTAATAAGTATTTCCAACTAGTAGAGTATTCTTTACCACTAGATACTTCTTTAGTTATCAATGAATTATATTCTTCATTAGTCATATCACCTAAATATTTGAAACCAAAAGATCTGATATATGCTTCATCCTGTTCACAATTCTTTCTTGGTCTTTTAGGTAACTCAAAGATGTATCCATGCATTCTTTGATATTCAATACAATAAAAGCTAAGACATGATTTAAAATATTTATCAGGATCGTTTATTCCATCTTTAGTTTCTTTAAGTCTATTGCTTAGTATCTCTATTATTCTTGTAGAAATATATTGTTTAACATCGTCAATATTATACCTATTAGGTATCAAAAATTTTCTACCTATAGAATTAATTAAAGAGTTATGCTTTTTCATAAACTCTTGTACAAAGATATTGACTTGCTCTTCTATACTCATATCAAGAATATACGCTAACTAGAGACGGTGTAAGATATTAGCTGACATTGTCCACATGGGACTATTGGAAAGAAATATCGCATTGTACCAGGGTTTAAAATCCATGTGGCATTATTCTTATATTCTATCAACCATGTTCTAAATTTATTATCTAGTTGGATAGAATCCATACATATATGTATACTTTTAACTAAGCTTTCTCTGACTTGATGTTCTATTGTATACGGAGGAACACCTAATTCTGACATGAATACAAAGGTATGAGTAACTCCGTTGCGCATAAATCCTATAATAGTCCAAGAAAGATATGTTGGACTTAAATAAATATAGTTAGTTATAATACTATAGCTATATTCTTTTTCTCTCCAACTATAGAACCTATAATCAGGTTCTTGAATAGTTGGTCCTTGTAATATGGAACTACATGTTATAAAACATGTAGTAGCAATAATAAGTTTTTTGAATAACATTAATCATGGAGACTGGCCGCTCCTGTATGTCCAGTTAATATAATATAGTTTGTTCTAACTGTCATGTATAGGTTACTATACAAATTTTGTAATATTTGAACTTGATTTTTTATATTAGACACTAAAGTATCAAGTTCATCAAATTGTTGATTCCATACAGTAGAAAGACTTCCCGCACCATTAAGATCTAATTTTTGAAGAAGATCCTGTGTGAGATATGTCATTTGTGATTCTAATGAATCCATTCTTCCTGATAATTCTGCGCTCATATTATATTTGACTCATAGTTGTTATATGGTTTTTAATAGATTGTGAAGAAGATAGTATTGTACTTTCCTTAGCCAATACACTTGAGTTTTCTATTTGACTTAGAGTTGCTCCAGAACTTCCTCCTGTGGCTACAGTAATAGCTTGAACGGGTTGACTGTAATTTATTCTTATAGCAAAACTACCTAGGGTATTAACAAAAGGATCGCCGCCTCCATCAACAATCAATATGCCGTCGTTAATTATCAGCGTATGATTACTTTCTTGTGGTCGTATTTTCCAATTGTTTTTCATAAATACATAAATAGGAATTGTTGTTCCTATAGAAACATCTATATCATTACCACCGACCTGTTCGAACGCTATTAAATATTTTGAGTTATCACTGGTTAAAAACCAATCTACCCAGCGACTCCACAAATCTCTTATAGAAACTTCAGTGGTGCCGCTAGTAAGTATTATTAGTTTATTTTCACCATTAAATGTGTAACCCATTACGCTAGATAACCACGATCCTGTTCTGCAACCAATGAAATATTTTGACCGACCGATCTAGTTATAGTGTAAGAAGTTACCACAGGTTTAGCATTACCTGCATTACCTGCAACAACTACTACAGAACAATCTGTGGCCGGAGTACGACCAGACTGACTGTTTGTATCATATGCAAAAGACCAGGCTATGCTAGCTGACGTAATCGCTCCGGATATAAGAGAGTCTGATGCATCAAGTACTGTTACTGCTCCGGGACTTCCGTAGTTGTATCCAGTACTAGCACCAGTATAGTCATTCATATACATTCTATAATAGCCAGCACTGTCTTGGGTCAAGAAGGAATTAAAACTAAAGGTACCAGCCGCAGTATATGGTTCACTTCTTTGTGTATTAGTTGTATCTGTAAATACAAGTCGGTTTACATCGTTTGAGTTATATGAATCAATATATACACCAGAAGCTGTATACAAAGTGTCTCCAACGAAACTAAGTATAGAGTCCGCTATTTTACCAGTAACAGCTCCGGCGTCGCCAGTATGGTTTATATTACCGGTATAACGTAATAGGTATTGTATTTTTGTATATATATCTTCTGCTTCAGCAGAAGCACCATATATTACTTTATTAAAATTATAGTTTACTCCACCAATTGATCTTACTTGATTTCCAGTAAAATAGCTTATAGTAATTCCAGTATAAGGATGAGATCCAGTAACTTCAGAGTCTGTAGCTTGTATTTTTAAGTCATCTTCATTACTTAAAAGTAAGTTAACAATAAATGCACCAGTACCATTTTTACCAGTATCAGCAAGAGTAGAGTCTCTATATTTTTTTGCGTATTCTCTAACGAATCCTCTAAAGTAAACTCTATCATCAAAGTTACCATTAGATGCGTCACCATATATTTGTATACCTTCATTTACTTCATCTGTAAAAGTAAAGGATACAGGTAGCCCTGGATTTCTTTTTATATAGTATAGCTGAGCGCCGCTGTTGACGTCACCTAGTGACACAATACCTACGTATTGTCTGTTTAGAGATCCTGCTACAGAGAACTCGGACCATCCTCCGTCTCTAAGCATTTGTCTTGTGGCATCATCTGCAGGTTTCCATCCACTATATGTAGATCCGTCAAACCCGAAAATATATTGACCAGACAGGGCGTCAATTACATACATGGGAAATGGAAACTTATTATATGTAGAAGTTAACCAGAGATCTACAAACTTAGAATATAAAGCCTGTAAAGTTACTCCGTCTTTTGCTACTAAGTTTCCTGCGACATTTAAAGTAAATGTTTTGGAAGTTGTGTCAATCGTTAGTTCAGTACCAACGTTAATATCATCTGGATCAGTAATTTTGACCATTATATTTCCTTATATAGGATTGTTATAGTTTCTATCTATAAGCTGAAAGACAGGTATGGTTAAACCATCTTGTTCTAAATTTTGATCAGAATATCGTATCCATTGATATCCTGTTCTTAAGACTGTTATGTACACGGAGCTATCAACTCCAGTCCATGTGTATTGATATGTAAATGTAGATCCAGTAACGGATTCATTACCTGCTAACTCAACGTCACTAGAAGAATCATATACATGAATTTCTGTACCAACTTGTAAATTGTTTAAAACAAGGTTAGCTTCAGTTACATCAAGAGGGTATAAATTATTTTGTTGAGCAGAAGAGCTGCTTGTAGTGTCAAATCTTAGATAAGTTATAGGATTACTATTAGTAGTTACTGTAGTAATTCTTACTTTTATTTTGAAACCTATACTAGGATCAATACTCTCTGCAGATAGATTTGCACCTGTTGCAGTTTGCCACGTACCACTAAATCCTGATCCAGTATCTAACTGATATTCTATAGTATAGTGACCTATAGTGCCACCGGACATTGTTGGAGTAACATTCTGAAAACCAGTGTGTCCTAATCTATACACACTGTCTTCCCAAATAGCCTGATCTCCTATAGTTCCAAGAATAATTCCTCCTGAAGAGTTAAATTTTTGAGAACCAGATACCATGGTAAATTTAGAAGAAGTTTCAGAAGTAGGCTCATTAAACGTAAGTATTAATCTTCCTGAATCATTACCTAAAAAGAAATCACTATAATGTGTTCCATACACAGATGCTTGTGCAGTAGTAGTTGTGTTTCCTACTGTACATCCTTTCATATTACAGTTTAGAAAAGCATTAATTTGTGTAAATATTGCCATAGCACTCATAATATATCTACCAGATCTTACTGATTCAAAAATAATATTTTTATCAGAGTTAATAGTAGATATGCCACCACTTCTGGCATTATCATCTATGTAGATTCTTTGTAGTTTTATAGTATTGTTGTTTCCTCCAGTTACCATTATAGTAGCTAGAGCGTACAAGTTAGGGCGCCAATCGCCACATGCTAATGGAGAAGAAAAGGATCCAGCATTACGTAATTTTATATTGACACACGCTGTAACGTTTATAATTCCTGTATATGGATGAACATTTGATATTGTTCCATAACCAAATGTAATACCATTAATTGTAAAATTATAACAACCAGCTCCTAATGCTATTGCATAATATGCGGTAGTTGAGTTTGTATATCCAATATATCTGTCAACATGATTTAAGTTTGTTATAGTAATATTTGAGGAAGCAGTAAAAGGTAAATCAGAATTGTAGTTATTAATATTATTAAATACTAGACCATCACAATAACTTACCGATATTGATTTACCAGAGCTTCTTGCGTATTGAATTATTCCACAAGTAATATTACTAAATGTTATATTATTACAATTAGAAATAGAGATAGCATGGTCGCTAGTACCTGGGGTATTTCCTCTTTGGAAATTACAGTTGTTTACTGTGCCACCAGCAAAATTAGAAGTACATGTAAATGTTACTACGTCTAGAGCACTATGCATTCCAGTATTCATGTTATCTATATCTAAGGCAGAAGCACACTCGGATATAGCAATGTAGTCAAAAGTGGCTGAATATTTTAATTTAATTGAATATGGTTGAGAATAGTTATGATACCAGGTATCATATACATATTGTATATCTATAGCTCCAGCATTAGTTGTGCTAAACTCTGGACGGTTAGCTATAGTTCCGTTTACTTGATTAGATGCTCTAGCAGCAGTTGAGCATTCTCTAAGAAAGATATTAGGTATTCTTATTTTACATCCAGATTCTGGAATGTTACCTATAGTCTGTTTTATAGTAACATTACCAGAAGTTGCACTACCGGAATTATGAGCTATAACATCAAACGTATTAGCTGCAGTAGCAACAATTGTGTATATACCATCTACTCCGGCGCCAGTAGTAAAGTCTAAATAAACTCTATTTCCTACAGATAGGCCGTGAGCAGTAAAGGTAATTTGAAATCTAGAGTGAACAGATACGTTACCGGAAGTTAACGCAGAAGTATGCGGGTATTCTATTAAATATGCGTTAGCAGAAGTTACAGCATATATTGTATATTGTCCATCTACACCAGAACCAGTAGTAAAATCACAGTATACTGTATCTCCAACACCAAGAGTGTGTGCTGTAAAAGTAACTGTTACACCAGGTCTAGCTGTAACGTTACCAGATGCTCCACTTCCTGCTAAAGATACTGTGTATGTATATGCATCTATAACTGTAATAGTGTATATACCATCATTAGATGTAGCTCCACCAGAAGTAAAGTCTAGTCCTACTTGTTGTCCAGTCGTTAGTAGATGGCCAGTACTGTATGTTACAGTCACTATGTCATTTGCCCATGTATAGGTACATGAATGCGCTAGAGTTGCGTAAGTAGATGCTTGTGCTGCAACATTGGCATATGTTGCAGATAAATCAGAAGCTTCTCCTATTTGAAGTTGTCCAGATCCTAATGACTTTACAAAATTTTGTCTTTTATCTGTAGAAGAGAATGGTCCACCTATGTGTTGTCTGGCCCAACCATTAGTAGATCCATTAAGCGCAGGCCAGAATTCATAGCTGTTTGAACCAGGAGAAGTTTCTATCCATAAACCAGGACAATGTGTACCAGATCCTCCGCCGTTGGTAGGTACTTGAATTGTTTGTGCAATACTTCCATTAGTATTATCTAAATAAAACCAAGTACCTCGTGTTCTGAATTCTCCTAGTCTAGGAACAGTAATGAGAGTACTGTTATCCATTACTACTTCAATCCATCCAGCGACGTCAGCAGAAGTTGCGTCAGCACCTATACCTGTTAATGTACCTACAGCAAATGCTCCATCTACTTCTCTAAATTTTATGTATCCAGAAGCAGGCATAGCATTTCCAACTGTGACTGGAGCAGAAGTATAGCTAGAATATACAGCAAGTAAATAACTACTAGTTACTCCACCTTGAGTAATATTTGTTCCTATTGCTGGAACGTTACCAGATCCATTATTGAACGGTAGCCATCTTACTGTAGTACCATCAATAGATACTCTTCCTTCATTAATGGTAATAGAACCTAGAGACCCAGCCATAGAAGCTGGAGAATTAGAGTGCCATCTACTATCGGTTCTTATAGTAAGCACTGCATTACTATTAATGGTCCAAGTCTCACCCGCAGTTCTGGCTACGCCACCATCTAAGTAAGTATCTGTAGAAATTGTTGCCATGGACTAGTGGTAGGTAATTGAAGAGACATACTCCCCAGAGTACTCTATGTGTTTATTTAAAGAATAATTTCCAGAAATACCTGATAATGTAATTCCTGTGAGTATATCATTATTATATTTTAATGTTTTATAGAACACAGTTGTTCCACTATCATATATAATTTGACTAAGAACACCGGTAGAATAGATTAAAGTATGGTTATATTCTTTAAGATTTTTGTTAATAGTTTCAAAAGTTTCTTGTAAATAATTAGATGAACCAGTACTTGTTGTACCAGTACTCTGATTTAAAACTAAATTAGAATATAGAACTTGTAGTTCTTGTAAGTTATCTTTTAAATAAAAATACTTATCATCTAATGAATCAAATTGTTGATTCCATACCTGACTAAGGTTACTAGCTCCAACTAAATCAAGTTTTTGAAGCATGTCTTGAGTTAACATGCTTACTTGATTTTCTAAGGAAAGTACTCTACCAGATAACTCGGAAGACATCTTTTTAATTATTAGTCAATGTATAGCTTAATCCTAGACCATGCATGAATGGTGTAGTTCCTACTCTGTATGGAGATAATAAGCCACCAGAGCTGTCTACAAAGTTCATTTGAACAAAGGCATATAAAGTATCTGTATTAGTTGTAATAGGAACAGCACTAGACTGCGGCGGGAATTGATTGTCACTATCCCATAGAACATTATTAATAGTATCTGGGGATGAACATAATTTAATATGTACGTGTCTATTATTAAAGTCTTCTAGCAAGAAGTTAGGCTCTGGATTAATACTATATATCTTATTAAATGAGGTACCTGAAGGAGCTGGTATAGTTATTATAAAGGAATTATTCGTACCAAAACTCGCTCCAGGTACATATTGTTTATCGTAGTCGACTAGTTTTAATGAGCATTCTTGTAGTCCATAGTAGAATACTTTTTTGCCATTCTCTTCTACCCAGTTTCTTTGTCTAAATCTTATTTTTATTTGATCAACTGTAGTAGGAGTAAAGTGATATCTTTTAGCTGTTAAATTATTGACTGGAGTAAATCCGGATACTCTTGTAAAATTATTACCTAGGTCACTAGCTGTAGCAAGTTCAGTAATGTCTACTGATCCATTAGGAAATGGATTTAGCTCTATTAAGTTTGCATTGGAGCTACTACCTTCAGGTACTACTACAGTAAGCTCACACTCGACTTGGTCTACGCGCGAGTCTAGTGGGAATTCAACTCGTCTTACCCAGTATAGTTCATTTACACCATTAAAAGCATTCTCAGGTGTACCTAGTGTAACTTTACCTCCGCGCTCATAGTTTACTATACCATTACCATCTTGTTTATCGAAAGAACCATTTACGGTTATATCTAGAGATGGTGATACTACTTTATTTGTAGTCAAACTTATGACATAGAATTTATTTTCTACACTATTGACAGGCAAGGTGACCTCGCCATACTCTGAAGAAAGCATGGCGGATCTAGTATCATCAAGATCATTAGGAAAGCTAATACCTTCTGTGCTAGATAGATCTATATATCTAGAGACGACACTACCTAGAGTTGTGGATATTCTCTCAGAATACTCTTGTTGATTCTGTAAGGAATCAACTTTTCTTCTTAAGAAAGAGTTCTCGTTATTTAGAATTAATATTGTTTTTGATAACTTAGAACTCAAAGAATTGACAACATTAGCTATTTCAGCTATGTCTGAGATCATCTCTTCCTGAGTATCATTGTAATCAGAACTCAGTAATTGACCTCTAAACTTAGCTGGTCTTCTAACAGAAGTTATATTAACTATCTTATGATCTGTCATGGTATTAAGCTGTGATTATGGCAGCTATGACTTTGTTCAGAATTCTTGTCCATGTTTCCTGGACTATGGATTGCGCTCGAAGTGCTACTGCACTTCCTCGCAATGCTAATTCTGCTTTAAGTGATTTAAATAAAAGACTTACGTCTTCACCCTTAGCTGCTCTAAGAGTTAGATTTATCATGTCTTCAGCTATTCTTTTTAAAGCTATTTTGTGTACTGGATCCGTACCAATAGATTTTAATGAATCAATCATTTGATTCATTTCTTCTTTAGCTTCTTTTTCTATATCTTTAAAGTCTATCATTATTTAATCTTTAAGAATTTTTCAGCTTCAACTAGCTGTAGTTCCTTAGCTTCCATGCGGCTAAGGTGGATAGCTTTATCCTCTTCTGACACTCCAGCGTCTTCTAATAGCTTTATATAGTGTTCTTTTTGAACATCAAAAAATAGACGATCAGCGCGCACATAGTGCTCAAATGGACCAGCACAGCTGGTTAAGCCTAGTAAGGCACAAACTTTAATTAACTTATTCATTGGATTCTCCTTGCTTATTTGCGAGCTTGTTTTCTTCTACTACTCGCTTAGCTTCAACTTCACTGTAGCCTTCGGCTCCTATGTATATTAACATGGGTGTAGTCAAGGCTACCATGAGACCAATAGTCTTTTCAACATCTAGTTGCAGACCAAATTCTGAAACTAAGAAAGTCAAAAGACTGGTCGCTGCAGCAATAATTGCAGTTCTAAATTTCTTACTTTTAAAAAGTTTATCATTCATATAATTATCCTACCCTTATTCTATAGTCAAAAACTTTAGGAGTTACCCCACCATCTACTGTAGAGTTTCTAATAAGTTCTATTTTAACAATGATACTATTTCTAGTATCTTCTGACTCATCTGTACTAGTCCAATACATATTATATATCTCATTAAAAGATAATGGAATACCAGTATCATCTGAGTCTTCTGTAGCTGTTTTACAGTATAATTCTGAAGTAGTATTTGGTGTATAGTTTAGAACTAGATAAGCTTGTGTAGGATCTGTTATGGAGTCTATAGCAAATACAGTATGATCTGTATATAATGTATTTACCTTTAAATGATTAACAGTGCGCTCTTTTAGTGATTCTCTAAAAGCTATTATAGTGCTAAAGTATCTGTTATTTTCCTTAAATATTTTTTGCTTATAAATATCTCTAAGCTGTATTATTTGATCTATTAGATTAGATCGGAAGGCAGTATTAGTATCTGGGTTCTTAGATCTTACGACAAATTGCGTCCATCCACTTGGCAACATAGGAGTACTTGTTGCTTTATTTAAATTGATTAAGCCATTAGTTGTATTAATATAGAAAGCTTCTCCAGCGTCGGTATCTATAATAAGTCTATTAGATGTACCACTAGAAGTATTAACTATATCAAACTTAATCTGAGAACTATTAGGTAAGAATACCCAAGTAGAAAATGTTTGTACAGATTGTTCTGCATCTTTATATATAAATGAAACATAAACAGAACCATTTTCCAGAATTGAACCATTATCTAATCTTTGGATAGTACCAGAAGATTCATCTACTACATAATCTATACCTTCTGTATAATATATTCTTGAGTTAGAAGAGCTAGGTAAGTTACTAACCTGAAATGAATTTTTAACTATACTGTTAGGAGATACTGGTATAAATCTGTAACTAACTAATACAGTATCTAAAGAGTTTAAATTAATATGGTTAAGAATTATATTGTTACCATTAATTGATGAAACCTTATTTGTAATATCTGGATCAAAAGTATATGTGAATCGTAGGGCTCTAGGACTAATATCTCCGTTAGAATCTCTAAGTAATGATTCAGTAGGTATTGTAAATCTACCAGTAGGTTTAGATATACCTCCTACGCTTTCTACTTCTAATTCATAGTCTTTACCTAATTCTAAATTTTGACCATTAGGTATGCTTAGTACAGGAAGCTCGGACGCGTTATTACTTTGTACTATAAAAGAATTAACAGGAAGATACTGAGGGCTAGTAGCTGTCATCTGGAATTCTTTAGTCTCTCTGGTAGTTCCTTTTATTAGAGTAACTTTGTATATAGCATAGTTAGGTTTATTATCAATATTTGAGTTAGCTTGTGTAGATTTTACAGCATGCCCCTTACTTGAATCGTAGTAAGGAGGTCTTGTTAAAGCTAACATTGTTCTTTTAATTCCAGAACTATTTGAAAGAGTGGTTGCAGGTGTTACTTCTTCTGTAACCGCATATACCTTTTCTGTATTAGATGAAAAGGAAACATATGTATCTTGTACTTTAATATTGGTTAAGATACCAGTAATGTCTCTGCTCCAAGCATTATATCCACGATATAGTTTGGTCTTTCCATATATTGGGTAAGATGTAATAGGCGGGCCTATTCTTTTAAGAGATATTCCTGCATATGGACTACCATACTGAGTCGGAGATCCTTCGCCTTCGGTAGGAACTTGAAACTTAATATTGTTTTCTTTGTTTTTATTAAAATAAACTATTGATGAGATACCTAAGTTATTGTTAAATCCAATAGGATTTATAGGTATAAAGTCAGAAGTATCTTCCCCTGTACTGTCTGATAAAGCAATAAAATAGTTTACAGTACATCCAGCCGGTATATTTGCAGTTGATTCTATAGATACTTTGTTAACAGTATTATCAAATGTAAATGGAATACTTTGATACACACTGTTAAGTACTCTACCAGTTTGGTACGCAGCAAAAGACTTAAGACCAAATAAGTATTTATAGTACTTATTATTACCAATTATAATTTCTTCATCAGCTTCTGCTTTTGATAGTCGTAATCTGACATATTGAACAAGACTTGTCTCAAAATCCATGGCATATGTCTTTTTTTGATCTTCTACAATTATACCATCTTCATATCCATTTATATTCAAATAATTGACATTGTCATTGGATGTTTGAATTTTGATTCTAGTCTTATTTATTATATGTGGTATTACTTCAAATCTACTAACAAAGTATTCTTTTTCTACTTTAGATGTGCCGCCTATAGGGAAGTCAACATATATTTCTATTGGTACATTATCTGTAGCAATGATTTCATATCCCCACACAGACAACATGTCTGTAAATATATTACCTAATTTTGAATTAGGAATATTCTTACTAGAATAAATCCGATTTATATCATCAATAACTATATTAATTTTTTGATTATCAACATCTACTATCTCGCTAACATCGATTCGTTTAGTAGATTTTCCTTTATAAGGAAGTAATATGCATTGTTCTACTAAGTCAATAACATCAGAAGTTGAGATACTTCTATTAGTTTTAGTGTAATCACTAAAGGTATCGTAGTTACCAGAGAAGTAAAAATCAGCATCTCTAACTGAGAACAGTAACATTTCCAGTTCAGCTTTTAGCTTATTTAGTTCATAACTATTAAGTTTATGGTATAGATCAGCAAAATTTATTCTTTTTGATGTTTCAGTAAATAGACTTAGAAGCTCTTCTTGAAACAAATCTATGTCAAATTTTATTTCATTAAGAGACTTATTATATGAGTTATAGTTAAATACATCTTTATAGTTTTGAGGAATATATTTAAATAAAATTTTTGATTTATTCTTATTTATCTCAGAAACACTTTTACTGATTTCTGCTGAGTTTGGAACAATGCCTTTAAGTAAATACTTTAGTATTTCTTTAGCAAGTATCTTTTCAAATTGTTTCTTATATATTCCCATTATAGTCCATTCTTTGGATACATCAAAAGTCTATATGATCTTAGTATAGGACTATACCCGTCTGCAGGGCTACCGTCAACCATACTGCTTGGTCTTGTGAATACTGCCTTAAATATGACTTCAGTTACTGGCTCGCTTGTATATATGTAGCTGTCTTCTATATTAGAATTAATAGGTTTTTCTACATTAAATGAGATAACTCTAGGTACGGCAGTACCATCTTCTTTAAACTCTGTAGGTAATCCAATAGGATTTATCTCTATATAATTTGAGTTTTCAGTATTTGGTTTAATATAATATTTTATATATTTACCATTAGGGAAGCCAGGTGGTATAAATTGATCTACATTTAGTATAATTTTTGATATCTCTTTAGGACTACTCCAAGGAACAGAAACAAACTCACTAACATTGGTATAGCTAAACTGAGATATATCTAGTTCCTTTATGCCTATTGCATACCTAATAATATCAAACTGAGGTTGGTTCCATACTTTATTTATAGACCATCCTGAAGCTCTTATATCTGCTTTAGCGGATACTAATACTTTCTTACGTCCGAAGACGCCGCCCAATATACTATCTAATATAGAGCCACCTAGGCCCAATAAAGAGCCTATACCATATGTTTGACTATCTGGGGATCGGTTCTTGTTCTCGTTTACACCTAGACTCTTTGGATCTATGTTTCTATTTATATCTTCCTGAGAGTCGGTTTCTGTGACAAAGTCCTCTACTCTGGCTACTCCAGAATCTACACTAAGACTTTGAAGATAAGATAACTTAACTATTTTAGAATAAATAGTTTGTATCTTTTTCTTAGTAGTTTCTGTTTTAGTCTTTTTAAATAAGCCCATTAGAAGAGACCTCTACTTGTTTTCTTTGTAACTGTAAGATCTATATCGACCATGTTTTTTAGAAGAACATACACTCTTTCATATGTTTGAGCTATAGGTGTAGCAGACTTTACTCTTATCTTTATCTTTTTAGCAAACCTTAGAGGGAAAGGATATATTCCTTGACCTAGATAGTTAGATCTACTAGGAGATAAGACAGCAGAATTTTGACTATCTGTCAGGTATTCATTTGCTTCAGGAGTTATACTTTTAGGGTACTTAAGACTATTCCAACCATCTACTGTATAGAATACATCTTCAGATTCGCTAGCCGTGGCTATATCCAGTATTTCTAAAAAGGATATCTTACTAAATATCACTGGGTTAATCGCTACAAAATTAATCCAAGTTTCTCTAGGTAAAGTTACAACAATATCAACAATTAAATCTACTGAGTCTTCTGACTGAGCTAGTTCATTTAGTTCTTCTGCATTAAAGCTATAGTTAGTATTCTGTAGGTCTATCTGATTACTATCATTAGTTACTTCTATTGTAGAACTATCAACTGTGGCTTCATTTAGTTGCTCGTCTGTTACTAGAGGACTAGTTAGTGGTATTACATATTCACACTCCCAGAAGCTAGTCGGATCTTTGTCCGTCATTTTATTTCTTATTGTATTCTTATCAGATATAGATGCTCCTGCGTCATAATAGAAAGAATTATTCTTTACAGAAGTGTCTATGAATCCTTCACCTGTAACATATATACTAAGATCTGTTGCTTCTTGTTGTGTCGTTACTTTAGATTCAACTTTATTACCTTGGTCAAGTGAACCATATCTAATGTTGAATTTACCACCTTCTGGTCTAGAAGCTCCAAGGAATTCGTAATAACATCCTTCATAAAATCTATTAAAGTTATTAGGAGTTGGTTTTGTATTAACACCATTAGAAGAAGCGGGAGATACTGGAAATATTTCTATCTTTGCATTACCTATAACAGATGTACTTGTATCTCTTGCTAAAGCCATGCCATAGCCTCCAGCAATTGGTTCTGCAGACCTGCTGGCTACGCCAGCATCCTTATCAATAAATTCTGTTGTAGTAAAATCATCACCAGCAACGATTGCGTCTTGTCTATTAAAATTAGATAAGATATTTAGATCCAGCACTATACTCGAAATACTTTGTGCTCTTTTCTTTATTTCTTCTATAACTACTTGTGAATAGTTATATGAATTTATAGCTACAGTATTTATATTATTTAATTCAGTATAGAATCTTTTTAAGTCATTATATATCTGACTAATATTTGAATTATAGATATCAGACTTAGGTGTATCTCCTTTTTTAAATTCAACAGGATTAAATTCAGAATTACCTACTTCTTCAAAATAAGTTTTGATAACAGCCATAGTTTGAGATATAACTAGATTTATATCTCCAGTATCTATTTTTTGAGATATTAAATCTAAGCTATCTTTAAGCTTTAGTATAGAACTTTGTGTTTCTATTGGTATCTGTTTATCTAAACTCATAAGATAAGATTGTTAAGAAATATATTTACAGAATTAACCTTTGGCGTAAGGCTAGGATTTATTGGTTCATTACATTGTAACTTAGCAAGAAGTTTAATGTACTCAGTAATCCAACGGTATGTAACTCTTATTTCTTTACCCTGTATATTTTGGTTAAAGTAAAGCTTATTACCTGCATGAATATATTGATATTCGTAATCTAAACTTTTAGATAGAGTAAAAGAAGGATGACTTAGTGTGCTATAGTCAGATATATTAGCTGCTGGCTTATCACTTATTGTGACTTCTATAGGATTGTATTCAATATTATTTAAAGTAAATATTTGATTATCAGTCTTAATACCTACTCCTATTGAGTAGTCTACAAGAAGCTGTCCCGATAATTCTCCAGTGAAAGCTCCTTGATATACTAGTCCTGTAGCTATTGCATCCCAATTTTTACATTCATCCAGTGTTACTACAACTGGAGACTTCAATACAAAGTTTCCTGTATTACCAAAGTTATTAATTTCTGCATAGGTATTACTATCCATGACCTGCAGAAAGTAACCAAAGTTAATACCGTCGATGCTACCAAAGTAGCTGGTACTAACATTGGAAACATCAAATATGTTTCCAGGAACTTCACCAGATCTAGAGCCCCATTCTCCTGAAACGATATACCCGGTTAAGTGACCAGTCTGAAGTATATTACCTATACTATCTATTATAGTAGGAACAATACTTAACTGTCCTGTAATTAAATTAGGCTGTGCTGGAGTAAATATCCAACTAGATTGAATATCTTTTTTGATAAAGTGGCCAGTGCTATTTACTATTTCATAGTTTACATATGGAAATTTAGATAGAACAATTTCATTATCACTTCCTACGCCAGAGAATATTTCTGGGAATCCAATTTGTTCACTACCAAAGTTAGCCAATACATCTATGTTATAACTAGAAGGAGACACATAGTAGTCTACAGTATAGATACTTGAAGTATCAATCCAAGTACCAGTAAGAGATATACTAAGTGTAGGAATTGTACCAGTTGATCTAGTAGATGACCAAAGCTCAGGAGGTATCATTATTCCATTCTTTTTTACTCTATGAGGATGTGAATATCTGCTACCGAGTCTTGTAGATCCTGTTCTTGTATTTATGTCAAAATATATTCTTTCATCTTTTGATATAGGATACCCATTATCTGGATCCACAACGTTGGCGGGATGAATTGGAATAACTCTATTATTACCAAAATCAACATCCCATTCAATAGATGTTTTTCTGTAATCTGTTTCCCACTCAGTATTAAATGTAGGATGTATTTCTTCTACATTGATTTTAACTTCAGATATAGTGGCGTCACTTATTAATTTATTGGATTCATAATAGCATTTAGGATAATATATTTGATTTCCAATAAACACTTCTCTTAGACCTAATAAGTATTCATATTTAGATACAGTAACTAATGCAGTAGTATCTGTGTTTTCTATAGATTCTATAGAGTTTAGATTGTTTATCTTTTCTGAAGAATTAGAGTAAAGAATATCTTCAAATAGCTTACTTATAATATTTGATACTATTTCAGAATATTGTAGAGTTGGTTGACTTAGATAATCGGCTTCTGCTTTAAAGAATATATCTTCTAAAGAATCTATAGCTTCATCATAGGATGTTTTATTGCTAAGTAAGTATTTACTAAAATCAGAATCAGCTATATCGGACTGAACAAGAGTGTTAGCCCTATCCTTTATTATTCTATGAAAGATATCTGTATTGTGAACTACAGATTTAGGAAGTAAATAAGATAGCTTCTTATAGTTTTCTTGTGCTATTGTTATTTTTACTTCCATGGCGTGGACTGGTTTGAAGTTATATTCTTCCCAGTCTAATGTAGAAGTAGGAGTAAAGTCATCTATTTGTGTAAATATTTGATTACTTAAATTAGATCTATATGCTATATCTATTATTCTTATTGGGTATTCAGAGAATGGACAGATCTTTATAGTGTTTACTTTTTCAGCATGAGAAAATCTAAAGTATATTTCAACTACAGGACCAGATACATCTACTCTATAAATATTACCAGAACTAGTAGCTCGCTCATATACTTGTTCTAAAGGAGTATCTGCAAGGACTAATGTTCCCCAAAATGTATCTATTTTTTGATCTACTATATTCTCTATGGGAAATCCAGAACCAAGATCTTGCTTTATACCCTTACTATATGTCTTACTATATATTTTGGTATGGCGGCTACTTCTATCTAATTGATGTATTCTAGATTTAATAGCCGGCTTAAGCTTCAATAGTCTAACGTCAGGATCAATATCGGCAGAAGGTTTTAGAGTGGTATTATTTGTTGTACTGTTAAAGTCTATAACTTTAACATCATTGTATTCAGGATATTGCTTTCTTAAAGAAAATACTTTTACATCATTAATAAGTTTTTCAATAGAAGCTCTAGACTTATTGTATTCACTAGATAAAGTTATATTCTGTTTCATTAGAACAGAAGACAGTAGATCTATGTTTGTATATAGTGCTGTAAGATCTAAGTATATAGCTTCCATCATCTTATTGTGATCTTCGGAAGATATCTTTTCTCCTGGAATAGCATACTTAGGATCAAGTAGTATTGTGCCTATTCTACTCTTTATTCTATTGTATATTTGTTCTGCTTCTTGTTCTCTTGATCTAATAGATGTGATTTCTCCTCCAGCGGCTTTGTCAATTACTAAAGCGCGGATAGCTATTTTTTGTGCTTCAGGAAGAACACTTATTATTTTATCTAAAAAATTAACCATTGATGTTTAACTTCCTACAAATCGTGGCAAGAGCGTTACCCCAAGAAGTATTGAATGTTGTGCTATTTTGTATTAGAGATTCAGATCTAAAGTAAATTAGATTGTAACAATCTTGAGTACTAAGTAGTTCTGGGATATAGTTATTTGGATACAAGATATAATTGTATATATCTAAGAAATCATGAACTGCAGATAGCTTATGTCTTTCTTTGGCTATAGTTGTATCGGGTCTATATGACCAGGTGTATATATCATTTATTAGATTAGAAGAAGTATAAGCAGGCTCATACCCACTATTATAGAATAGCTTATCTTCAAAAGATAGCTCTTGAGTTATGTCTGCACTTCCAGATGTAATATTAAGAATATATCTTTGTTGCTCTTCAGATCTAGTTTTACTGTCTGTATACATATAGCCAGTAGCCTCTCCATAAGCTTCTGTGATTAGTATATTTGAAAGAATAAAAGGTATGTCACGAGAAGTAGCTCTGTGTGCTGCTATATTGTAGCTGCCATATGTCGCTTCTCCAAGATTATTCAATACTATAGGTTTATTATTTCCTACGAATCCAGTAGCAATATCTATGTACTTACTGAATGTATTGTTTGTGTTTAATGCTAAAATATCAATATAGATACTATCTTTTAAAGGTGTGCCATATTCCGATATCTCGATCTCGGTGGCACCTGGATCTATTTCTACCCAGTATTCAGAATTTTGATTTATATTATACTTACTGTTATGTATATCTAATGTAACCATAATAGGAAGTCTACTTAATTCTTGTGCTTCTTTTGCACACCTGTTTATGACACATAGACTTACCTCATCTGCTTGAGTATTATTAGATATATCCCAAGCTATAATACATGGACAACTATCGTACCTAGATATAACTCCAGAAACATATTGTAGCCCTGAGTATGAATCTAAGAATTCCTTATTCTTATGTAAGTAAGTACTATAGTTACCTGATAGATAGTTTAGTCCAGTGTAATAGAGCGAAGAGCTAGAAACAGGTAGTCCGTCATCTTTTAGGATAGTAGGAATTAGACGTAATTTCTTTTCCTTAGCAATAGATAAGAACGTATCAACATTGTTATAGAAAGTAGATGGATCTTCTTTCCACACATGATAGTCTAACTGGAATTTAACTGTATTAATTCCTTGTTCTTTTATTATATCTAATTCAGAAGAAATGTTTCCTGAATTAAAGTACTTCCACATGACTAATGTATTTACTTGTCCTGTATAACTGTCATACACTGGTATGTAATTAGTTCCATACATGTAGTCTAATCCAGTACTTATAGCTGCGTATCCAGAAAGAGTTACATCATTAAAGGATGAGTTTATCTTTATTAAAGATTTAACTATTTCTGTTTCAGGACCTGGAACATTTGTTCTCTTTAAAGGATCATTATAGTATAAACCATCTTCTTCATATAGTCTGTTAATTGTGTTAACAAAACCTAATATTATATTATTAAATATAGATGGATCTAACTTTCTTACTTCAACTAGACTATTATATATTTTAGTAGGAGTAGTTAAAGCGAATGGGCCAGGCTCTTGAGCTATAAATGTTGTTTCATATATATCTCCAAGATCACTGAAGTGAGACTTAAGTAATGAGTATGCACAAGAGATAGCTAAATCTTTATACTTAATTCTATAGTCATTATTGTATAATACTGAAGTTAAGCCATAGATTTGTTCCCAATTGTTTACATACCAAGCATATGCTTCTATCACATTAGCTACATCAGAAGTAAATATACTTGACTTAGTAACCATGTTATAGAAAGGAACATAAGCACATTCCAATATTGTTTCTATGCCAATAAACATTCTATGTAACAAATCTAAACCAGCAAGATCTGTTGTAGAATAGTTTAAAGAATTATCGATACAACTAGTTTGTAAATATTTTATTGACTTTACAAGATTCTTTAATACATTACCTAAGAATGTAGAGTATCGTCCTTGGTCAAAGCACCAAGATTCTGTTACTATATTTTGACCATTATATGTTCTGTTGCTATTTAACAATACATCTATATTATCTATAATAGTATTTTTTGCAACAGTATATGTATTTTCTATTCCAGACTTTATATAATTGCTTATGTCTCTATGTGTATTAAGTACAGAGAAGATAGCTGGCATGCTGTCTAGGTATTGATAATCTTTATTATATGCAAAAGATATATCTGTTATAGTACCAGTTAGTTCTGCGGCAGTCGGTATAGACACACCAGTAAATTGATTGGTAGAGCTATTCCACATGTAGTTATATGGAACAGATTCTAATCCAGTGTGTATGCAGCTAACTATGCCACTAAGAATTCCATTTGATGCAGTTATTCCTTTAGTATATAGAGAATCTTGTTCTCCTATAACTTTTTTGTAGCGTAACGCTTGATGTAGTATGTCTAGTTTATTTTTTATACTAAAGAAGTAATCGGTACTAGTTACTGTGTTAACATAATCATAAGAACTTTGAACATAGTATTTAAGGAATAATCCAGAAGTTTCTATACCATTAGTTAGTAGATTATGTATAAGACCTGTAGTAAAAGAATGATATTCCCCGCTAACATCACTTAGTGCGTAGCTAATTATTGCTTCATTAAAGTTAGGACTAAAGAAATAATCAGAATCTTGCTCTAATGTTAAATCTATAATATCTGTGTATTTACTAGTAGAATTAAAGTTGTCATAAATCCCAGTTCTCTTATCTAATATTCTATGAATATTATCCTCAACCGTAGTCTGTAAGTTTCCTGTGAAGTGGAAAGGAACATGTATGTTTATGTCTTTATATTCTTTTATAGATCCGTTAGGATCTAATACAAAGTCTCCCTTTATTAATTCTCCAGAATTAACAGTTCTAGAATCATATGCATACATTTGTTTCCAGGTAGATAGTGAATTATTATAATTACCTGTAAATACAACTTCTCTTTCTTTCCAAGAGAATCCAGCTATAGGACTTGATTTTAAATAGAATTGTTTAATTGGAACATCAGTAATTACAGAGTTACCAGTTATTTGTAACGCGTAATTAAATTCTGAATCAGAACCACTAATATATGACGTTGTATTATGTAACTTATGTTTTATCCAGCCAAATCCTTTACTAGAAGTAGGTAAGGTAGTATACAAACCGCCCGTGTTAGAGTGATATAATACTTTTGTAAAATCAGAATTAAATGTACATGATACAGAAGTAGATAATCCTGTAATAGCCGGAAGCTCTCGTTCAGAAAACGAGATATGTGGATAGACACCTGCCGCTATAAACTTACTAGTTTTATTATGTATTTCAGTTATATCAAAATTATCTTTAATAGAAGAAGGTAAGTCAACCAGTACTGCGGCGGATCCTGGGTATGCTTCTCCATCATATGTAGCTATATCCCAGTGACCTATAGTGTGCGGAAGACTATCTTCTATTTCAGGAAGATTTTGATTTAACGCTTTTTCAATATAGTGAACCGGACTTATAGGACTGTTGGCAAGCTTTAATCCACCGCCAAGTACTCTTGTATCCAGTATTTGAACTTTATCAGAAGAATATACTTGCTGTACACTATATGCACCAAGAACTGTATAAGGTATGTTTCTATCTCTAGGTACTATAGAACTAATAGCATCTTCTATAGAGTCTCCTATAGAATGAAAGATAGTTCGCTTAGTAGCAGGGGATGCGCCTTCGACAGGTATAATATATATTACAACATACTTATTAAGAAGTAATGGATTTTGATTGAAGTGTCCATTAAGGTTTATATATGGATATACATATGATGTTTCAAAATAAGTATAATCTACTCTAATATCTTGTACAATGTTTATTGACTTATTTAAATATAAATATCCATTTTTAGTATCGATATCTTCTATACTACTTGGAGCTAAAGGAACATCTCCATTGTATACTAATATATTAGCCCCATCCCAATATACAGGAAACCTAGGTAATCTGTATACTCCTACGTCAACTTGTAAAGGTTTTATACCAAACAATGTTTTAAATGGTTTACCATAAATAGGTGACCAAGTCTGATTATTATACTCTGGTATATAGTAATGATAGATCTTACCATCATAAACATTTGTGAAAGAACCATTAGTTATTCTTGGGTACCAAGGTAGAGCAGAGTCTTCATAGTACGGAGTAAGTAATTTGATATTACTTATAGATTTATGTTTAACAAAAAACTTATTACTTCTAATCAGTACTTGTTGACCATATCTATCATATATAGAAAATCCAGTAGGAATACTGACGTACTGAGATCCTAGAGAAATAAGGTCTCCTTGAGATAAGGATTGCACGTCGGCTAGAGCTGTAGCCTTTATAGGCAAAGATAGCGCGTTAATCTCTTGGGCTACTTTATTTAATGATTTACCTACAAAGCTTACTGATTCTGTCGTAGTACTTCCTGCGGTATATCTTATACCTATAGCTGTGGCATTGTCAATAATTTGAATACTAAGAGTAGTATTAGCTGAGTTTAAAGGAAGTAACGACAAGACGGCCGGTGGCCGTCCTATCTTTTTAAACAGACTTTGTCTGGCAAATTCTATATTTTTATTACTATAGTTTGTCACTGTAGCCGCTTAGTATTCCATATATGGTTAAGTCATAATAGTTATTAGTATTAAGACTTAAATCAAACTTACCGATAGATGCAGATTCAGATATATGTCTTTCTCTAAATATCGGTTGTGGGTTTATTATCTCTTTATGATTATATAAATCCTTATTATTATAAGGATCATATCCAGGGTAATGAACAAAGACCGAATCGTCTCTATCTATATTAGTCAAAATAATTACAGAGAACAGACCGGCTGCTAGCTTACCTGTAGCATATTCATAGTTACCTATATTATCTAAAGCAATGTTACTGTTATCAGATACAGCATTTACAAGGCTATCTGGAGTATACGGACTTATTGTAATATCGAACGGTATTTCACTAGTTATGTCCTTTCCAGATCTATCTTTAAACTTAATGGTATTCTTTATTCTCTCTAGATTTGCTACATAGCTTTCTGCATTACTGGATTGATAATCAGAAATTTGACCAGTAGCATGTGGCTCTGCATTATCTAGTTTGAATAAATTCTTACCTCTACCCAGTAAGTAGAATTGAGTAAGTGGTATACCAAAGTATCCTGCGTTATCTGGGATGTATACTGTGCTTATTTCAATATCACTAGATATTACTTGACCAGAGAAGGTAAGGTCTACAGATCCTGTATATAGGGGTTCATTAATATTTTGATATGAAGTAATAGAAGATGTAGATATTAGGTTTGGATTTACACTATAAGTGCCACCCATATATGTAACAATATTATCAATATTACTATCTGATAGATCTATAGTGTTTATAGCAGATTCAACTGAATACTCTGGACTGGAGAACTTAGCTATGTTAATAGCATTATCTGGAACTACAGAACCTAATCTAATAGGACTATCTGTTGCTCCAAACACTCTTTCTATTGGTGCTGTATCATATTTTAAGTGATATGTATTTACTTCTTTAAATGGTTTGTTATCATATAACAACATACCATTTAACTTAGGACTATCGTCATAAGAATTAAACATAGCAACTGAATAAAACTTTTGACTTATACCTGTACTGACTGGTGATATAAATTGGCCCTTATAGTAGTTACTCCAAGAAACATCTCCTGTAAATACAGTAGATCCATCCATCAGAGTTTGATGCCGCCCTCCCTTATTTATAGAAGTATCTATACCTGTTATGATAAAGTTAGAATCGCCACTATGTGGGAAATATATAGCTAGGTTAAACAAGTTACAATCAATATTACCAAGTCTAAATTCAGATTGTGGTAAGTACTTCATAGAGAAGTCTATACCAGTACTACCATAGAATCGACCGGTCTCATTAACTTGAAAAGTAATTCCTGCATAGCCAGTATTACCATCCACTAAATGCGGATTCAAGTCGTTCTTCTGAAAGCTAAAGTTAAAGAAGTTCCATTCATTTAGTGTGACATTAGATCCGGTAACAGTGACAGCTACTGAATTAGATGCATTGTATTTTTTATAAAAGATTTGACCAGTACCTATGTCTAGACTAAACCTATTACCATTAGCTGAACCAGTATTTTGATAACAAGTAAAAAACGTACCGGTTTCTCTAGGATATATCCATCCATTAAATCTAAGCTCACCATTATTATATCCTTGTAGGTGTCCGGAATTAGGTATTATTCCTAACTGACCTGTTGTATTAAACAGTCTATCTATGGCACTAGAATATGGAGCTACAGCATATCCTGTATTAAATCTTGTAGAATATATATTCTCCAGTTCGTAAGGATTGTTATTTTCTATAGATCTATTACCATAAAATAATAAATGATTAGCAAATGGACCTCTATCCCAATTAGTTAAATTAGGAGACGATAGATTATAATACAATCCAAAGAATAGATCGTTTCCATATATACTGTGGTTATTACTTATAAGTAGATTGTCTCCTGTAGTACCTGCTTTATAGAAGCAATCTGGTACAAAGTATGGGAAATGTCTAGCTCCTTTTATAGAGCATTCATATTCCACGTCTGTTATCGGTGGTCTAGCTATTGCTAAACCATCTATTTTACACATTATACCAGTACCAATAAATCCTGTGATAGCGCCTGTTAATGGAATATATGATGTATATGGTGCTGCATCTCCAGAGTATATTTTTGATGACCATCCGGTCATCAAATCTTTACTAGCTTGTATATCTCCATCAAAAGTTAAGTATGCTCTATTAGTAGATGCAAAATTTAGAGGAAACGAGCTACCAGATGATTGTAGGTAACCTAGCTTGTTATAATTATGCGAATCATGTATAAAGCCAATATTAACCCAAGTACCAAGCGGTACTTTATCTTTAGATACTAGATTAATAGATTCTAAATTTTGAGTATATAGATTTTGACCAGTAGACCAAGAGTCAGTGACATGACTTGCAATCGCATACATCTTTCCGTCTGGTCTTATCTGTAAATCAATACTGCAATTACTACCTGTTAATTTAACAAACGAGCCAGTAGTTAAAGATGGATATGAATCTAAAAATATATCACCATTGATTATAGTAGAAGCTTTGTGTGGTAATTGCTTAGTATTATCAATGTAATCTGTAACTAAACCAGACTGATGTAAATAACCTGTCATTCCAGTAAAAGTTAAATATGAAGTTAATACTGGAGATACAGTTACATTATCTATATAGAACTCAAGAGCATCGCTAGGATAGCCATAAGGACGAACAAATCCAAGTTTAAAACTATTGTAGCTGGTATTTGTTATAGGAACTTCTACACGAATGTATTCTCTAGCGTTATTAGCGTCGAGTATTATAGATCTAAAGCTAGAAGATGTACCAGAGCTATAGAACTCTAGATAAGAGCCAGTAGTAATATTTATGTCAAAGCCAACAAGTAGTTGGCCACTGGCTATACCAGAAGGAATATACAACTCTATACCAGCGCCGCGATCTAGTGTTAAAGAATCAGCATTAGAGTGAACGTAGACTCTCTGTACATAATCAGTTTGTTCTTCTAAGGTATTACCTAGGAAGGAATTAACTCTATTGTAAATAGCTTGGTCTTTAACTCTATATACAACCTCTTTAGAATAATCAATTAAATGAATACCAGTATATCCTGTAGGAATATATGCATAATTTGCTAAGAACCCATTAACTGTGGTACCTCCGAAAGCTAGTAGCTCTGAAGAAGTTATTGGTCTAAAATTCTGTGAGAATAATGGATTAGGAAAGTAATTTGACGTTAGTGCGGTACCAAAAATATGAGAAGCTTCAGATCCAGTCTGTGCTGAACCAGAAAGTATAACATAGTTTTTATAGCAATAGCCATAATATCCACCTTCTACAAATTCTCCAGATCCACTAAAATGTAATGGTAATTCAAATTTAGATTCATCAACAAAGTATCCATTAGCTATTGATGTAGTTAAAACTGTACCTGTCTTAGGTGTATTAAATAAGAAACTAGTCCAGACTTCTGGTTGAGGATCTTGTAATATAAAGTTACCAGTATCTATTCCTATCTCTACATTAGTAGATAGATTATAGGGCTTCCAGTTAGGTAGTAAGTCTATCTTATATTGTTCTTTATTTGCATAAACTGCTATAGATTCTACAGCAGGAGCTAGCCCAAGACCATTAGTTGAGCTTTGTTCTATCTTAAATCTTATAGGATTAGAAGTATAGTCTGTTCCTAAATTAGTTCTTGGATATGCAAATATAGGAATGTCGCTAAGATCTAGTGTGGCTACGTTAGCACTTGTAGAAAGTACTACAGAGCTGGATGCCGTCTGCCACCCGGTTATACCAGAGTACTGTGCATATATTTCTGTAACGCCACCATCATATGGTAAGTACTCTACGACGGCTCTAGAGTAAGAAGATATACTAATACTTGGATCAAATGGCGCGGTATACATAGTTGCTATACCTGTACTGTATAGCGCATTAAGTCCAGTATTATAGTATAGAGCTAACTGACCGGTCAGAATTCTTATATTATCCCAAGTAGAATTACCATAGAATCCATAAGCAGAATAACCTGTTGCCCCATGAGTTACATCAAATGCAGTTTCATCTCCAGAGTAGACACCAAGGAATGGTGCCCCAAAATAAAGCATTGGATTAGTTGGAGCAGAAGGATGTGCTGTATCAAATTTACCAAGAGCATAGACCGCTTGTCCATCGCTAGTAGCTATAAACAAATCAGAATCTCTAACTCCTATTCTTATTCTTTTTGGATTCAAAAGATTGATAGGTATAGAAATATCCGGATGGTTTAAGGACCTTATTCCTTCTGGTGTACATTCAATAAAGTCCCACTTAGTTGTAGTTTGTATATAAACACCATGATTTATTATACCACTAAATGGTACTGTAGATCCAGTAAGTCCTGCAAATCCAGAATAACTAGTTGAAGAAGTTATATCAAACTCTATAGTAAAAGCCTGACTACCAGCATTTATTGAATTAGCGTAAACAACATTAGGAGATCTTTCTCCTAAGTATAATCCTACTTGTTTTTGTTTCTTGTATTTAGCTTGACCAGTATCGTATTCCGGATAATCAGTTATTATATTCCAGGCACGTATTTCATTTAATATACCCTGACTACCCGATTGTGATACCGAAGAACCGGATATAGCTCGCTCACTGCATGCTAAGAAACTACCTGTGACACTATTAGCATCATATATATTGTTTGAGAATGACCAGTTATTTACTGGTTTCCAAGAAGTATATAAACTTGTGACTCCTGTTTCACTAGAAAGTAAAGTGACATATCCTGCTACAATTCCTTGTAAGGATAGATTTGTATATACTGCATCACCTGTATAGCTAAATGTTTCTATACTGGTTAGACCAAAATTTGGATTAAACGTCATATGTAACTACAGACCAATCTGATCGGTTTGAAATGTCACCATATTTACCTTTGAATCTTACAGCATAGCCGTAAGTTTCTCCAGGAATAATGTCATAGTCTACAAAAAAGTCCCAAGAATGTTTTGACCAATCTTTCCAGACTTTTGTATTTTGTTCACTGCCGTGATATTTTAATATTTGATATTCTACGTCAGAAGATATTTCTGTACCATTAGTAGTTGCTCTTCTTAAAGATACATCAACTCTTTTTGGTCTAGTTCCCATAACTGTTACTGGACTTTGTGGTGTAGCATATATGTAACTATTGTAGTCTATACTAGATTCATTACCAAGAGAGTCTGTTAAATTAATAAGGATTCTATATATATCTTCTTGGTTATTACCATTATATAATAGTACTGTTTGTGATTGGCCAGGACAGAATACAAGATCTTGTGATAACCCAGAAGGTATTACACAAGATATATTACATGAACAGTTTACATCTCCATTATAACCAAAAGTAACAGATACATATCCATTAGTTGTATATGTTATATTTATTGGTTGAGGTAGTAATCCTTTATTCCATGTGTAGTCTACTTCTGCACTTTGGTTAGGAAATGAAACTCCATACGATTGTGGAATAGTTCCATTCATTTGTAACATAAATGTAATAGTACGTGCAGATGTATAGTTATGTATTACTTGACCAAAATCAAAAGCAAGTGATCCATGTAGCGTCTGACAATTAGTTGATATTGGAATTGTTACATTAGTTGGATAACCTACGGCAACTGAAGCAACTACTCCATTAGTTCCGTAAGAAGTGTCGCCGTCTACATCTAGTATTTTTAATACAGGTAAATAAAGAAACGTACCAACTAGTGTAAAAGTAATTACTACTAAGCTAGTGTTATTCGGATCTTGACATACGCTAACAATGTCCAGTATGTCTTCTGACTTTTGTAGGAACCTACTGGCTGATACACACTCATGTATATTTACTTCAGAAGGACTAAGGAAGCTATGATCTGGAACTTTAGGCATAATTAGTACTGTGAGCTATAAATTGTATTCTTGTGTGGATTATATATTCCATTAGTCTTAGAGAATATTGCGTAATATTCTCCTTTAGATATGTTGATGTTTTCAAAAGATATAGCACCCGCTCTATTGGAAGTTGCTTTGTAGATAGTGTAAGTACTTCCTATAAATCCAGGAGTTTTTCCATAAACTATTAAACCACAATCTTCAAGAGCATATGGTATTGTTCCAGAGATTAATGTACCACCATTAAACACGAGTAAGCTAGGTGTTTTTAATCTATAGTTTTCTGATACAAAAATAGAATATTGAGTTGACCTGGCCGACTCTGTGTTAGATATTTCCACTAGTATTTCTGAATCAGATAATGGAAAATTAAGGATGCCAACGTTATGTGTTTCTGGGTACCAATATGAATTATGGATTTTGATTCTATCTTCTGTAAAAAATCTAACTATGCTATTATATATAGCATCACCAGACCCATCTATAGGGTATACTGCACCATCCGAGTTGTATGCTTTTAGATAAACTTTATCTGTGGTATCATTACCAGCTACAATAATAGAAGTAGAATTGGAATACCCGATGACCTTACTCAGAATTAAATATTTAGTCTTTAATAGATCTAAAGTAATATCTAAAGTTAGAAGTTTATTATTGCAGTAATTAGATAATTTATATGGAATATCTAATGTAGATATATTAGTTCTATTAGAAAAAGTATTAGAAGTAGTAGCAGAAGTTTTGTCTATGTTTGCAACAACTACAGACTTAACAGCTATAGGATTATTATTTTGATCTAGTATCTTAACAGTAAATATTAAATCTCCTAATTTAAATAATCCAGATTTAACTGACATACCATATTTAATTGGAGAGTCTTGTGTTGCTGCTGAATATTCAGTAGAGCCAATTAATATACTAGTTTTATTATCTTGAGCATAAAGTTCTAGCTTACATATGGTTGGAGTCGATGGAGAGAATACAATAGATATTGGTACTGGGCTTCCTTTAAATATATTCTTATATGGAGTTATTATATTCAAATAGCTATTAAAATCTATTGATGTTCCTCTAACTCTTTCCATAGGAGTAGATCCATATAGATTTCTTTCTAGATTATTAGTATTGTCTTGATTAGATAATACAGGAGAATCAATGACTGCCTTATTGAAAATAAACTTAGTTCTTATAGGTCCTGTAGTATTTTGATTAGTATTAACTGCATTAGTAGATGTATAGGATTGTGAATAGGTCATAGGATCTACAGTACCTACTCCATTACCATTAGGTCTAGTAGCAGAGATGCCGGTCGTGTTTGTTTGGATGTATATTGTAGGAGTCACCACTACTCCTGCTGTATTAGTTTGAGTATATAGTTGATTATAAGTAATTTGAGCAGGAGACGTCGGAACAGTAGAAGTACTTATTGCTCCTACGTTAGGATCTATGTTAGGTTCAGATAATGTACCATAGGAAGGTATAGGCTCATAGTGATATCCTCCCTGATTGCTATTGCCAGTTGTACCCGTAGCAAGTCCAGTATCTGGTCTAGCTGGATCTACTGGATCTGAAGTATTACCATTAGGATCTGGCTCATTTGTACCAATACTAACTCCTACACTTGGATCCGGAATAGATGGATCTAGAGAAACATAGATCGTAGGATGTGTTGGTCTAGGAATACCAGGGAGAACAGGATCAATAGGAATACCTGGATCGCTTCCTGTAGAAGACCCTGTAGTGCCTGTATTAGATCCTGTAATAACTCCAGTATTAGAGCCGGTATTACTTGGTTGTCCCGTATAATAACAGTCTAAATTATAGATACCTAGCTGCGTTAAATAACTTCTAGATGGATTAAAGTCTTCTGAGCTTATACCTGGGATTCCGCCATAGTTCCATGCAAAAGTAGCATTGTATCCAGGAGAAGTAATTGTAATAGGAAGATCCGTATGCTGTGGGTGTTGATAGTTTGGACTCATTAAAGTCCACTCATCATCACATACTCCGCGATACGCTGTTAAGGATGTTTCTAGATCCCAAGTACCTGTACATCCAATTACGTACCTAATAAGAATAGTAGTCTCGTTAGGTAGATGATCTATTTTTGATATTGATATACAGTATGACATTATATATCCAGAGCTACTACGTTATACGCACGTTTGCTACTCATTAAAGAATTTTGACAAACTAGTTTAAATACCTTGTCAAAATATTGCTGATTCGGTGGATCATAGCATCTAACACTTAATTTTAATAGAATATCGTATCCTACCGAAATCGTGCTTTCGTATTGTCCAAACACTTTATCGTGATAAATAAAGATTCTATAAGGATCTATGTCTGAAACATAGACATAATTAGGTACATATTGTACACTAATGTTTGTAACTCTATCCTTTACTTCTATAGTTGAAGTAGTATAGTTTACAAAAAATTGATTAGATTCTATAGAGTCGCTTGGACTTTCTGTATAATAAATACCTTCTACTTGAACAACTACTGTGCCTGGCTTAATTGGGTATTCAGTAGTTATCCTAGATCTATTTGAGATGTAGGTAGGTTCATAGTTTCTGCTTATAGGATTATCAGCATATGTTTTTATTGGATTACCTAAGTAATCAAAAATAATTATATTACCACCAAAGTCAGTATATACTGGATATTCTGTCTTAATAACAGATATGCTATCTTGTGTATTAGATGTATATTGTTTGATTGGTACTGGTCCCGTATAATACGTACCTTCTTTAGAAGGTCCTATCCAGTCAATAGAGACAGATCCATAGTTATCTGTAGTAGTAGCTATCATTGTGCTTAGTTGCTCTGTGAGCCCATATAGGCGCTTGTGTAGGACTCCCGGATGCTGTAGTCTGTCGTCAAACAGTTCTATATGTATAGGGCACAAGGCGCACGGATTATTGTTGTCATCTACAACTTTTAAGAATAAACCCACCCCATTAGGATCACCAATTACTGCTATAGGATCGACCGGATAAAGAGATATATCTTTAATAGGAGATGAAGAAGTAACAGGAACTATTTGTTCAGGTTTTACTTGTGGTATATTATGGAACTTATTGTTAGGTCTTTTTCTTAACTTATCTTTACCCTTTGGTCTGGACCATGGTAATATATTAATTCTACCAACTGGCCATTTCCATTCATGTAGTGTGCTGACAGTTGGTGTCATTGGTCCACCATAGACTGAAGCAGGTATTTCTGGTATGTAAATAAATCCCTCTGTTATAAGATTTCTTACTGGGGCCACGGCCTGGTGCTTGTCAATAAAGTAATCAGAACTATCTGTTTCATATTCTACAGTAAGCTCATTAAGATATATTTTTCTATGATACAAAGTAGGATAAAAGTCAAACTCATATTGAAACCCAGTAATGTGCATATTGGCTCTATATGCAGGATTATAGATATGTTCTACTTTAATCAAAATATATGCAGCTCCAGTAGGACTAGCTGTAGTTCCTAGGTTTACTGTTTTATACTTGACTTCTTTATTATATAAGGAAAAATTAGTATGATCCGCATCTATAGATATGGAATATCTAGTCCAATCATTTAATAGATTAAATGTACCAGTATGTGTAGTTCCTATGCTATCTTGATTTATATCAAAATATTGAATAGTATATCTACATTGTCCTCTACCGGAGCTTCTAGTAAAGAAGCTAAGAGTAGAATGACTATTTATATTAAGCGGCAACATCTTTCTTAGATACCCTTGATTTTGTATAACACATACATTGGTACCTATTGCAGCGTACTGTGGAGACACAGCTGGTAGCACCTTGACGTTATATGACTGCCAGCCAAATGGTTTTCCATCTTCATCATAATAATCAAATTGACTATTATGTATTTTATTTGATTTATTATATAAAATTAATTCAGATTTTTGTTCTAAAGAATCAAACTTTATAGAGAACTCTCTATTGCAAAAAATATCATCATCAAGATGATTAGTCTTATCATCTGTAACTACTACAGGACCTATTGGTACATAATCTTCTGTCAGATAATATCTAGTAGTTCCTTCGTTTATCTTAAGCCTATAGACAGTTGGTGTATATGCAAAAGAATTATTATGCCACGAAGACACGCTCGCGCTAATCTCTATTTCTTCTTCTCCATGTACTATAGGAAGATCTCTATGATATAGCTTTAGTTTGTTTCCAGAAATGTCATAGTAATCGGAACTAATATCTTTACCAGCTACAGTTACAGTTATGTCTTTATTAATAGCTATGACTCCAGGAAGAGTAAATAAAGTAACGGCTAGTTCTCCAATATACTTACATGCTTTTTTAGAATACAAATAGAATTCTCGTTCATTAGAGTAAAAGTATCCTCTATTCAATTTAGGAAACCATATATCTAATGTCTTTTCTATAACATTAATAAATGGTTCAGTCTCACATGACTTATTTAGATTAAAGTCGTACGGTTGACTTAATATATCTTGACCATGAAATCCAGAAGTACTTGCTTTATCATTAGTACCTGCTGCAGTAAAATCTTGATTTCTATTAAACCCTAATATATCTTTTGCAAAAATAGATGAATCTACATACGATGGTAACCAAGTACTTGCTGCAGTAATGTTATAAGCAAATGAAGGAACCATAGCTAGTACTGGAGAGATATTCAATATGTTTAAATCTATCTCGTAGTTTACTTTATCTTTTCTAGTCTTTATTGGAGATATAAATCTAGGATCTTGACTCTTAGAATTAGTGTCAAACCCTAATGACTTCCATGATTGTAGTGTATTGTATTTTAATCTAGGAGTACTAGTGTTGCTATAGAAAGCATTATCTTCTATTACTATAAAATTATCTTTGTCTCCTATAACCCAATTATTATAATTACTTATTACAGAGCCGGTTCTTTCTATGTCTTCGTAGAATAAAGTTAAACATCTGCCTGATGTATTCCAAGCTATATTGCCTATTAAATGTAATACACCAGTATCTACTAATCCAGCACCATAGTCAAAAGCTAATTCTCCCCATATAGCAGAAATAGACTTACCAGGAGTGGTGGCTATTCCACCATTCATGAATATAGTATTATGTACTAGAGCGGCGGCTCTACACTTACGAACTACTATTCCATAGTCTCCATTTACAACAACACATTGTGATGCTTGAGCTTGAATTACTTGTTCAAAAAATATACCAACGTTTCTATTATTGTATATAATACAGTTTTTAACAACAGGGTAGTGCGAGTTAAGTCCGAATCTGATTCCTACTGCAAAAAATTGAACTCTAAGACCATCGATAGTTACATTAGTATTTCCAGATCCTATGTCTATTCCTACTGTTTGATCTTCATCTGAATAGTTATAGTCGATTATAGGAAACGTACCTGATTCTGCTTTTATGATAAGTCTATAAGAAGTTCCATTAAAAGGAACTAAGCATGCGTCAGGTATAGTAAATCCTGAGTAGCTACCAGCTCCTACGGTCACAACTATGTCTTGTGATACATTAGGATCAGCACTAAGCTCATCATATATCTTATTAATTACAGACTGGATGTCTGTAGTTATTCCATCTTTTCTAACTGCGTAGGTATAAGTTATCATTACACTTGACCAGAGAAGTAAACTGTTGTATTATTTTGATTTTTAGTTGGACCAATATTATATTGTATATATGAATTGGTCTCATTATAACTAAATGAAGATGTTATTTCAGGAGATAAATCTTTATATCCTGCTACTCCTGGTTGAAATAAATAGTGTTTGAATCCTTTATTGGGTACATATTCACCAGAGTATCCAACGCCTCTATACCACATATTTGTAGATTCTATTCTTGTATCTATTCCACTTAACAGCGACATGTACACAGATAGTTTTGGATCAAATAAAGTAGGTATAGAATCCATAGACATACTATTACTATCAGACGGATCCCATACAGATCTATCTGCTTCTACAGATCCCCAAAATAGTTTTAGGTTATCTTTCATCTCTTTGACAAAAGTATAGTATTCTGTTTCTCTTAGATCATCTGTACCTGTTAGATAATAATCTCTAAATCCTCTATCTGATATTCTTTTTAAATATATTGGAGACCAAGCAATAGTAGTACCCACTGATTGTGTTATTGTAGTATTAGATATAAATAAACCTAGACACTCTTCGTTACCAGATAGTTTTGAAGAGATTACTGTATTTAATATTCTATTACCATTAGTAGCAACAATGGTATCTAATTTTGTTTTTAAAGAATAAAGTGTTGAGTATTCTTTAAAGAATATTTCTTCGTAGTAAGGATATGTTATTTGGCATAGTTGTCCAGAGTATTCATCTGAGTTTATTTTAAACTTAAACTCTATAATAGAATCATTAAATATTAGATCTTCTTCTATTAATGATATAGGTACTAGCTTACCATTTACCAAAATGTTAGTAGGAATTTCATAAGGATGCTTACTAAGTTTTATAGTATTATAGATATTATCGATTATTATATTTTCTGTTATTACCATATTAGTAGAATGCACTAATATGGAATATGCCGTAACTTGAATAAGAACACTTGAAACTATAGGTATACCATTATACTTAGCAATACTAATATCTAAAGCATCAGATATTTTGTTTATACCAAATTCTCTAGAAGCACCGTGTACTATTCCTTGGAAAGAAGATCCTGGTTTGTTAACAAAATAATCTTTCATTCTCAGCGAATAATCGTAGTTACTTTCTTTGTTATTTCTATCTATATCTAATGTAATACCATGATTGTCAAAAACATTCCATAGAGGTAAATGTTGCTGATCTGTAGAGTTATCTTCTATATTTACTAATATAAAACTAGATAGTGCGCCGTCTCTATCCTTAGCTTGAAATTTAATAGTCCTACTTATAGATATTAACTTAGTAGTATATTTCCATAGTACGTCTGAGATGTATTCAATATTTGGATTATTAGCTAGATCATCTACAAGAATAGTAGTATCCTTATCTCTAGTTCCTAGTACAACGTAAGTATTTGAGTTGGGTTGTTGTACAAGCTCTGTAACACTAAATCTATTAGTATCTACCTTTGATATAAAATCAAATCTTTGAGGATAACTTCTATTATTATTTTCAATAGTAATTTGTCCATTAGGACTAACAGGTAAAGCTCTCCATAGATATTTCTTAAAAGACTCAGTAGTAATTTGTTGAATATCATTACTAGATATTGTCGCGCTCACCGAGTCATCTAAATTGTCAGTTAGTCCACCATTACTTATAGTGTAAGGACCTAAAGTTACTAAGTGAGGATTGTATATATCTAGTCGACTATTGTCGAACATATCAAAAATATTATGCCATCCAAGATCCGGAGTAAACTGCAATATATATCCAGTAGGAACTAGATGATCTAAAAATGCATTCTCATACAGATATGTATCTATGTGTATATCATCTATAGTTATAAATGTACCAGTATTTATACTTTGTACATAAATATCATACTGTGAAGGAACAGAACCGGTGAATCCAGTAGGAGTAAAATCAAAAATTATCTCATGATAATTAGTTCCGGTTATAGTGTGATATCCAGTAGGAATAGAATATGACCAACCAGTAGTGTATGGGTTATAGTAAATGTGTGGAGAACCAGACACATATCCACGAATATATGTTCTTAATCTACCTTCACTGCCATAGTTTAACCGACACTGTAAGTAGGCTTGATGCATATCATCTGGAACTATACCAGACTCTGCTCCAGTAGATATTGGATCACAATATACTGCTGGATAGTTTGTCTGACCTGTAACATATAAGCCTATGGCTTCATTACCAGCTATAGGATGTGCATAGAAGTTACTATGTATTCCATACATATCTCCAGACATAATTCTGAGTCCTGAAATACCTATGTATACAGTATGACTTCCTGTCAGTGTCCAGTAAGGATACGCATCAGATTCTTGACTGGCGTCTGTTATCTTATTTAACAGAGCAGGATATTCTATTGCATTATCAGCAACATACGTATTTGATTCAAAGCTACCTTCTTGTGTTGATTCTCTTAAAAAGTAGACACTATCTGTGGTTACTTCCTCCCATCTAAATTCTAAATTACCTACACCACGAACTGGTGTGTTTGTGGTATAATCATAATTTGTTACAGGAGGAAATCCTTTCCTCTCACATCCATAGTATCTTCCTCTTAAGACCATTAATTATCCTTTCTAACTACTAGACGTAAGTAGGTAGGAGCACTTGCTGTACCTGCAGAACCCGTAGGTATTGCTGCCATAATCCCTGGACTTAGGTCAATACCTATTATAGCACTATCCATGTAGAATATAGATGCATCTCTAAAAGTTGACAAAGATGTAGTTCTTGTAGTAGTTAATGGTAAATGCATAAAGCTACCACTTAATCCATGAGGTGCTCTAACATCTTGACCAAAGAAACTATACATTTGTGTATGAGTTCTATTCCACTTATTAGTAGCAGAGCTTGGGCTAGCGAGATATAGATCTGCATTAATCTTACCAACATCGACGTCAGCACCAAGGTGGTGATTAAAGTATACTTTCAAAGGAGACGTGGATGCAGAGCTATGTCCTGGAACAATTCTTCCTTCGGTATTCTTTACAGTATTATCTGAGAATACAGGTATCCATGCAGAGTCATATACACCATTAGGTCTGTATGTAATATTTTCTAATATGGTCCAGTTACCACCGCTGAGACTTGCTACAATTTCTCCTATAGGAGTTTGATTTGGCATTCTCATTGGCATAGCTCTAACCTTAATAGTAAACGGATCTTCAGGATCGGTATTAGTTGCATCAGCAAAAATATATGCAACACCAGTTACTGGTTCACCACCAAGACCATCTACAGAAGCCTCTAAAGCGTCATATAATACTATGCTTGTTTGAGTTTGTGTCATAACTCTTATTTCATCATCAAAAGAAACTACAAGAGGATCAGATGCAGATGCAAACACAGACATGGTCGGTAGTGGTCCGCCTTCTGCTTCTAGTGCTTTATACTCTATAGATAAAGGATTATAGAGCATGTACTTGTCATTAGTTTGAGGAGTTATAGTGGCTTCCTCTGGTAAGAAGACATTAAGTCTAGTAAGCGTATGTACTGTTCCTGTAGTCTCAACAGTATAACCATATACTGGAGCAGTAAATCCTGCAGACTGACCATTCAACATTTTGACATACATAGAGCCTGGATCCATCATGCCTGGTGACCATATTCCAGATTTAGTACCAAAACTAGAATAGGTACCACTAACAATCTCTACGCTCATTAATAACTGTAGAATGTTTGGATGTGATCCAGAGGATGAAGCAGCAGCGTTTAGTTGGCCGGTTATATTAAACATATCTCCTACCAAGTTAGTGGGACCTAGTTCCATCCATGGTCGATAGACTCTATTCTTAGGAACCATATGTCCTGTGTTCATCTTAGCCGTAAGTATTGTGTACGGTTTATGGTTCTTTGTAACATAGCTATAACTATGTGCTACTTCAGAACAGTCTAAACCATCGACTAAGCTTTGTCCACCGCCTCCAAGACCTACTTGATTATTAGCGATTATATCTCCCTCAATATATAGTTGCTCGTTAATAGTTGCTACATTAGCTTCGACTGGACCAACTAAATGAGATATACCATAGACAAACAATTCATCTCTAATAGTCCAGTCTCCTAATACTGTAGAAGATGTACCTGTAGTATTAACTATAGTTATATTACCTACGGCTCTAACATCTCCCATGAAGGAAGCAGAGCCATGTACTCTAAGTACTGACTTTCCATAAAAGCCTGTAGTAACTTCAGATGCACCAGTACCAAAAACTAGTCCACTGTATATAGAAGTCCATAAAGGTCCACCAAGAGTTAGTTGACCTTCTCCGCTAGCCGAGCCCATCCACGATATCTTATCACCGGTCTTATTTCCTAGAACAATTGTATTTGTCTTAGTACCATCTGTCTGTTGTATCTTGAATCCAGTAGCATCTATAATAACGTTATCTGTTTCTCTACCTAACTGTATGGTATGTGCAGTACCTCTAGTAATTCTAAGAGTAGAATCTGCACTAGATGCTATAGTGACATCTCTGTCTAAATGATTTAAGAATACACCATTCTGAAGTACACCATTAGCTACTTCACCAGTAGGATTATCTAATATAGCAATCTGAAGATTACGGATACCTGGATATGTACTATCTGAAGAAGGACCAAGAACTTTCTCTAGTTCCATTACAGAACTCTGAAGATTATTAACAGTCCAAGATAGATCACAATCCGGAACTGCAGTATAGGATACTGTAAAATCAGAAGTAGGTAATGTAGTAAATACAATATATGCAGTACTTGGATTAGTAAAGACTGTATCTATTATACCGTCCGATACAGATATCGTACCTACGTTTCCGCTAAAATCAACTATAGGTCTATGATATAAATAAAGTCTATTACCTACCAAGTCTGTGGTCTTTCTACGTTCTACTACAGAAAGAGAACCATCTGCATCAGAAAGTAATCTAACGAATAGATCTAGGTTAGTTGGATAACCAATTATTCTACCCTCTGGGGCGTGCTGGTTTGTAGATACAACCCGCGTAGCAGTTTCTCCCGTAGGAGCACTAGATGAAAAGATATCGTAACTCATATTTAGATTACAGCAATTCTGGAATTGGTATATTTTTCTAAGAAATAGAATCGGTTATTTGTACCATTAAAATAATAATAGTCAAAATAAAGTTTATAGTAAAACCTTCTATTTGCAGTGGTGTTTATTATTAGCCAATTAGCTCCTACGTCTGAGAAACCAATTGTACTAATTTCTTCATTAGTAATTTGATTATCACCTAAAGTTCCTTCTAAGAAAAGATTAAGATCAAAATCTATTATAGATTCCAGGTAAGTCTTTTGATTAGGAGGAGACTTTGGTATTAGTATTTTTATTGTACGAATAGTAGTACCGTTAGATACTTCTTTACAAGCTACATACAGTATGTCTTTTCTTATGGCTGTAGCTAAAGGAGTTATTGTGACGCTATCATCTTCAGTAGTACCGTATTCCAAAAATTGATGATACCTTAATTCTCTAATATTATACTTACCGAAGTAATCAAAGATGGTTGGAGAAACAGATCTTTCAATTATTTGAGTATCATCATTAACCCATTCTGTAGAAACGACCTCGCCCTGGTAGCTGACTCTTCTTCCATATAATTGTATTGCATATGGTGACAGCTCCACTGCTGGTTTTATAGAAGACTCTATGCGAGTAGGTATGGAAGCATATATTAAGTCTTTCTCTGTTTCTACTGGAAATATAGGTATTCTTTTTGATACAGTATTTTTAGGTATAGCAGCTACTATATTACCTATAGGTATGGCATCTGTAAATGGTAAAACATCATTAGAATTATTAGACCATTCTGTTAATATATCTTTTTGTAATTGAACTGAAGATATCTCTACTCTACCAGAACATGTAGCTTCAACACTAAAAGTAGTGGAATATAATTGGCTATTTGTAGTTAATCCTATAGACAGTCTAGTCCATTCAGGAGAAGTACCAGTGTATATTCCAGTAGAAGCTAGTACTGTTCCGTCGATTGATTCTGTAGAAACTATTACTTTTACATTGGTTCCTGTCGCACACTTTATATAAGTAGATGCATATAATGAATTGTAGTATGTATTATCAAGATATATGTCTTGACTAATACGTAACAAGCCATTATTACTTACTAATGCACCAACGGCTGGAGCATATCCAGTAAATATAGTTTCAACATCGTTACCAGTACCTAGTGTCCAGCCAGCCGGCATCTTTGTTCTACTAGCGTCTTTTATGCAAAAAGAACTATTGTAGAGTATGTTTAGATATTGTTTATTTAATATATCTTCGTCTGGCAATTCTACAGTATATACTGAAGTATTTTCTAGTAGATCAGATGTTGCTAAGTGCATATTGTATATGTTTTTAGTAACATTATCAACAACTGATTCTAGGGCCATTCCCCAAGCATTAATAAACTTCCATCCAGTAGATGTATAGTTTTGTCTGATCTTAGTCCACTCAGGAAAGTTATTAGCTATACTCTGAGTAGATGCAGAATGGAAACCTATTGTAGGAGGAGTTACAACCATTAGATTACCTGAATTGGATCATTTACTTCATTGTCTGGAATAAACAATTCGTCTTCTTTTAGTTGCACATTACGTAATGTTCTAGGTCTGCAATTAATATATAATTCCAATATTTTTATATCTTTAATATCTGGATCTACAGACATTATGACAGAGCGTAATTGATTTATAATAAGCTCTCCACCCATGGAAATACTTCCTAGATATCCTAGTATAGAAGATTGTATCTGTGCCGATATAGTTTGTTTCTTTCCAGAAGCCACGCCTGGCTTATATATTACTTGTAATGATATTCTAACAGGTACATATTCTGGTTCTCTTACTTTAAAAGATATACCATAAGATGTTACCTGTTCTAGTGCTCTATTAGTTTGTGCTATAGCAGATGGAGTTAGTTTATTTCCTCTTGGAACAAGTAACACGTCATACGTACCAGCTCCTCTACTATATTGCATAAGTTTAGATTCAGCAACTCCAGGACTTACCATAGAAGCTACTTCAATAGCAGCAGGGTTATTGCCGTATCTAGATGACATAGCTCTAGACAATCTAAATCTATATTCTTGATCAGATTCTATATCTGCACCAGAAGATATAGCTAAATCATTAGTCACATAGACATCATTACTGTCAAGATTGTGTACTATTAATTGATTGGCGCCCACATTGTATTCTGATCCATTGTCTGCAGCAATTACTGGTACTGATACTGTTTTTGAGTTCTTAGGAAATACAACATCATTTAAAACAGAATAAGCTATACTACGAGAACTATTATATATCTTTGTGCCAGCTAAAATTATACCTTGTGTAGCATTTATTGGATTAGGAAGTCTGGTACCTAGTGTACCAGAAGTGACATAAAATCTAACTGCACCATCTTCTATATTAGCTGAGGCCCTACGACCTGTTATTCTAGGAAGTCCAAGAGTCTCTCCCCATAGATCTAAATGAAATCCAGTAGCAGTATTAATAAATGCATTTTTGAATACCTCAGATACATAGTCTTGAAGACGGCTAACTTCAAGGCAGTTTGTTTCAACAAACGCCTTTGCCATTGATCCATCTGTCAAAAATGTTATATCTGTATTTTTAACTAGATATTCGATGGCGTCATTAACCATCTTGAAGTATTCTTTTTTATTAACCATCTTCTAGTACAAAAGGAATAAGATTACTACTTTCTAGATATGGGAAAGTATATGTAAGTTTTTCTGACTCATAAGAAACTATTTCATTGTCTACTATATAGTATCCACCAATAGTGACTACGCATAAAACTTCATTCTCATCAAAAGACATAACATCTACTTGTATGTCTTCTCTATTAAACAGATTGGCCACTAGTTTAATCGTGGCTTGCTGTTCCATTAATTCATGGTTGACTATGTTATTTAGCTTACCTATAAAGGTACCTAGATTACAACCAACCGTGGGAGTAGGAGCATACTCTCCATTATCAGTTCTTAATAAGAAGTTGGCTGCAGACTTATAGGTGTCAGTAGACTCAGCTAAAGACAAATCTCCTCTACCATTTAATATAATGTCTCCGTAGAAGTCTGTAGCGATATCTCTATTGCCGTAAATAGCCATGGTTTATATAGTTGCGTTAAGTAAGATATCATTTTGTAGAGTTTCATTATCTACGATCAATGTCTCGATTGATTTGCTCTCTTTAGTTTCTGTATCAGACCTGTTACTGTTTAGTCCAGCCAATAATTTGACTAAAGCCGCCTGTACTATTTCTGCCATAACTATTAAGGATAAGTTTTCAAAATTTAAAGGAAATAGAACTTCTACCCAAGTCCTATTTGGAGAAAATGTAGTACTAGGATAGTAAACTGATATAGGATTAGTTTGTTTACCGTCCAGTGTATAGATATTAGTACTACCTAGTATTGTCGATGGTGCTACAGACTTAAGTGTACCTTCTTTATCACTAAATCCAAATGCAGCAGTAGCGGGCTCAACCGTAGCTTTTTGAAATATAAATTCTCCTATACCTGGAAGAACGGAAAAGGATCCATTACCAAAGTAAGCTACATCTGGTGAAGATGCATATTTTACTTCAGAATTTAGATCACTAATACTTTCTAAATGAAATTTTAGTGTAGTTAGAAGCTTATTAGCTGTAGTAGATATACTTACCTGTTCATCTAAAACAGGTAAATCAGCTTTAGCTCTAAGCTCTGTAGCTGTTGTGGTACCATGTGCTGCACCACCTTGTATCTGTAAATCAGATAGATCTTTAATCATTACGTCTTATTCCTTCTTATGTATCTTCCTATAGTTATCTGTCTTGTATCTTGTTCTATAGCAACATCATAATATTTAGGATCTAAACCAGCTTCCATGCCTCCTGGCATGGTGACACTATCTAGTGTGATCACTTGTAGGGTCTGCATTAGAAGATTTTTGATCTCAAGGGTCAGCTCTGTATATCTGTCTATGCCTTCTACATTATCATTATTTTGATTCTGTAGATCTTGTATGTTCTTTAGATAACTATTATACTTTTCAGTTAATTGATTTAACTTAGTTACAGGAACTACTACTAATGCTTTATATATAGGTGAATAACCTGTAGATTCAATAAAAGGTATGTTTCTATCTATAACACCAAGATTTTGAGATAATGATAATAGATTAGGTAACAATCCGTCATATACAATTCTACATACTGTAGACTTTGCAAATCTTCTTGAGTCTAGACGGGCCTCATTTCTTATAGTCTTACGGATATTCATATTACCTCAATAGCTCATCTACAAGAGCAGAATAGCCTTGCTGCATCTGTTTATATGTATAATACGTACCAAAACCAGGTATAGCAAATACTGAATCTTGTGTCTCTAGGCCGGCTGTATAAGGCAACATACCATTACGTAATGGACTAAGTATTACAGGGAGCTGTGAGTATTCTCCTGCTGTTTCTACAAACGAAGATATAACTCCGTGTTTAAACCACAGACCTAGTCCCCACTGGCTAGATGCAGCTAAGAACTCATTAAGCATCAAATTATTAGCAAGTCCACCAACTGTACTCCCGTACAGTCCTATCATACCACTCACTAGACCTTTCTCAGTGAATGCTTTTTTAGCTGTACTAGGTAGTGCTTTTAGTGAAGATAAATGTGCTTTAAATATATTTGTGACTGCCCCTAGTCTATTATTTAAAAGATTTTTGGCAAGTTCTTGACCACCTTTCTTTATTGAGAACTTACCTACCGCTAGTGGTGTAGCAGCACCTAATGTCACTATGACAGCAGCTATAGTTGCTGCATCAGACATGAACTCAATAGTATTGTATACAGATTGATATGTAGCTTCTAGGAGAGCTACTTCTAGTATAGAAGCTCTTGGGTTTGCTGAAGCCATGGCTTGTGGTATAACATTTGTTACCCAACCCATACTTGTATTAAAATGATGAACTACAGATTCTATTTCTACAGGACCAGATAGTCTTCTATATGTATCATTTAATATGGCTACGTCATGTGGTTTTATATGCATACCACAAAGTAACATAGTACCACGGTACATTCTTTTTATGCCTTCTGCAAGATGATGACAAGCTAGTTTAGCCGCCATGTCTTTAGTCTGACAGTTTAGCTCTGTAAATACTTCTATCTTTTTATTAGCTAAAGTTAGGGCCGGATTAAACTGTAGACCAATTACTCCTGTAACTTCTTGTGTTGGGAAATACACCCAGTTGGCACCGGCTGTTAGTTTCTGTACAGAAAATTGATCTTCGCCATCTGCTATACCCTCTACGTCACCCTCGCTAGGATGTTCAACAACTACAGTGTTCCACATCTCTCGGGTAGTAGCTTTAATCTCATTCTTTATTATATTGTGTTTATTGTTTAAGTAATGGATAACTCTAAACGGACGCATGTTAGGAGGTAGTACATTTGTAACATTAGATATATTATTATAGATCTCTCTAGCTTCAACATTAGTTGTATCTTTTAGAAATCTATACAAAAAGTATACATATGCATTAAAGTATTTATATCCTTGTATGACTTTATCTGTAGAGTTATTAAATTGAAGATCTACATTTACAGGAAGTTTATCAGTTAGTTTCTTTAGCTTGTTTTTAGTTTGTAGTAAAGTAACTAGATCCTTATGTAGCTTTGCTATATTACTTAACTCAATATCCTTTCCTGATATACTGCCGTTAATAGTAGTATGTAGGACAAGTAGTGGGATACTATCTTGAAGGGATAGTGAGACGTTATTTGAATCAAGAATCTGATTATATACATCAAGTAGTCCTAAGTAGTGTAGTTTATTATAGATAATCCTCTTAAGTTCTTGATTTTGTTTATATGTTGAAGATGAAGTAATAGAAGACGGTCCGTCTACCTTAGGTGTCTTTATTATATTAATTATTTTCTTTTGTAAAGACGCTCCTTCCTTGTATATCTCATTTAATATGGCTCCTTCTTGAACTAGACCGGAGTCCTTTAAGTACTTAGATACTCTAACTAAATCGCTCCAATATTGTACTGCTCCTCCAAATAATGTATTTTCAGAGATAGCTAAACCTGGTAAAAATAGACTTTTTAATCCCGTATCATAATAAACTGTCTCATTTACGTTTGGACCAATATTCTTGTATTTCAATTCAAACTTTTGAATTAGATTTAATGTAGTATTGATTAGTGAATCTAATGAAGTATTTGTAAATGTTATACCATTAAATATTCTACTTGGACCAGTATTGTTTCCAATCCAATTAGAAGCATCAGCATTATCTAATGCTAACATCATTCTCTTTATTATTTCTTTAGATGCTTCTGTGGTAATATCTAATCCATCTACTAGTATATCTTTTATGTCCTTTTCATGGTTATGCCACAGTAATAAACTTTGTTGTGGTATATCAAAAAACATAGAAAACAAATAAGATACATTAATATTTTTGCTATCTAATTCTTGAATAGCATTTGAGTTCTCTTTGAAAGATATAGATCTTGTATTAAATCTTATATAGTGATTAAGACTTTCGAATTCGCCTATTTGGGATGGTGAATTTTGACCTATTGATAATAAAGGATTATCTAATCTATATGAATAATCTTTGTTGAAATATTCTGACTTACTAAATAGCTCTAATAGTTTTCCTATAGTTTCAAGATTTTTAACTTTACTTCCTCTTTGTCTCTTATTGTAATAAGCCATTAGTATTGGATTACCACGAGTATAGTAGTAAGGTTGATCTGGATTACCCATGAATAATGTGGCTTGTGTATCAAAAGGAACTACTTGTACGATACAATTCCATCCAGCTCTAGATGCTTCTTTAAGAACATCCCATGCAGGTTGTATTGGAATAACCCAGCTATCATTAAGGAAGTCTGGATAGACACCAAACATATCTCTCCAACCAAATAGGTTGTTAAATCCTACAACGTCTGGATACCATATATTTTTTAATCGAGTATCAAGACCTCTAGAGCCAACGTTGTTTGCTCCTAGACCGATACCCTGTCTTACCCAGTTCCATACTCTATCTAATATACCAACGCTTGTTCTTCCGTCGTCTATTTGAATGTTATCAGAGTTAGCTATAATTTGTGTATAAACACTTGATATGTCATTACTTGGTATGCTTCTTAGCAAGAGGCTGGTATCTTTAATACCAAATATATCTCCTATACCATCTGGATTAGCAATAGACACTGTTTGTATAGCTAGATCTCTTGCGCCGACGCTATTGTTATCTCTATTAACAAAAGATACTTGACGATTAATTAACTCAGCTTTCCATCCTTGAGCAACTATAACTAGTTCTTCACCAGACATAATTTCTGTAATTCTACCTGTAAAGACTATAGGTAAATTTTCTGATACAGAACTGTAGCCTATTCTTATTTGAATTGGTCTACCTTGTTCTAATTTATATCTTTTGATTAGTGAGTTTCTATTATCTCTAAGCGAATTTAACACTATATCATTACTAGAAGTATTTAGTCTAGTTAAGTTTCTATTAGTGAAAAAATCAGTTTGTAACTGGTACAAAGGATCCGCCAGTTTAATTACAGCAAGGTCCGCGTCATCTTTATCTAATGTTATATCAATAGATATAATAGGATTTATTTGAAATAGTACATCATCTGATACAACGTCATTGCCTCTTCTATCTATTAGATATACTTTAGCAGCAGGAAACATTCTTTCTGGTGAGTAATAGAAATCTCCAACTTGATCTAACATCTTGTTAGTCATTTGTTCACTAGATTCTATCATTCCTCTTTTGAACTGTACAGTTTTATCTACTACAGATGTTGTACTTATAGTACCTTTAGAAGAATCTTGTACAGGAGAAAGCTGTATTATTTCTTTGGCCTTTCTATATATGATGCCACCCAATCCCTTAGAAGACAATCTCTTAGGAGCACATCTATTACCATTATGGTGATAGTTAGTCTTTAAAGTAACAAGCATGTCATTAAGCTTAGTTCCATTTGGATCTTCTTGATTAATAGATTCCAGATCAGTATATATTTCTCTAAACTTATGTGGTTCTGTTCTTTTAACTTCTAATAGTGACTTTTCTATTAATTCAGCAAGAGTTTCTTCAGCTTGTAATTTATATATATCTTCTTCGTCACTTGTTGTAGTCAATAAAGACTTATCTATTATATCTAAATCTTCTGTACTAAATGGAATACTAATTGATAACTTCTCATTTAGTCTATTGTCCTTATATGCTTTTACAGCAGAAGATAGATTTTTCTTTATAGTATCTTTTGTTCTTTCTATATAGAACCAGCAAGCAGGGCTGACTATATCATTCTCACTTACAGCTAGGAGGGGCTTGCCTTCTAGGTCTATTGTGGCCTCATTATCGATACCAAGATCTTGATAGGTAGGCGCAAACTCTCTCCACCTATCCTCATATAACTGAATATATGTTGGTAGTATTAAATCTGGAAAAGTAGTATATCCTTTATTATTTGAATAGTTAGCTTTCTTAATACTATCTAATAGATCTTGTTCTGTTTTCTCAGAGATACTATTTACATACTTGTGTATTAACTTAAAGAAAGCAGTATGCACTCCTTCTTCATTATATATGTAAGGCAATTCCGGTGGCTTAACAGCACGCTCTACTATTACATTAAATAGAGCATCAGTAAACTGTGGTTGTAGTTGTATTTTATATCTTAAGTTTGCTATATTAACTAAAGTATTTCCTATAACAGAACGGTCAGAAGTAGCAACACCTATGCCTGAGTAATCTCCATAGAATCCTACAAAAATACTATCAATAATTTGGTTCCTATGATAGTCTCTATCTGCTTTACCTAAAGTATCATCTGAGTATCCATTGAATACAAATAATTGATCTACATATTCCGCAATGATGTCATATACATTCTTGGATGGTTCTAGGCCAGTTAGTCCTAAGGTATAAAAAGAAGTATATAGAGATCGAAATCCATAACCAAGTCTTCTAAAGAAGCCTATAGTATTTTCATTATTAGTTAATATAGTACCTGTGGCCCATGGATCATTCATTAATGCTTTCATGAGTCTGCCATTCCTATCTATCTTAGGATGCAATAGTGTGGCGCGGAAGGTGTCTACATTTAATAAACCAAGACGTGCAGATGCTCTAAAACTATCTGAAGTATCTTCTATAGGCCAGAATATCCTATATTCTTCAATGTTGGTTCCGGTCTCGTCGATACCAGCTAACGCTCTGGATAATGATTCAGGATCATTTAACTTTAGAGAACGATATTTCTTTTCACCAGCTACTATTTTATCGTAGTATTTTCTTAACTCTTCAATATCAGTACCACCGGACACTTGAAGGACTTGATTGTCTTCTCTGAATGTTATGTTGTTTTCAACTAGATCTATTCTAGTATTAACCAGATTAGGCTGGTCGCTTGTCTCTGTATTTAAGAAAGCTATACAAAATACATCGGGCTCATATGGGTCAAATTTTATACTAAGTAATTTAGTAAGTGGTGTATTTAGTTTAATACCTAAAGCTTTATCTATAGATAACGCGCTTCTTCTTAAGTTATCTGTATATTCTTTGATATAATAAAAGATATCAAAATCATTATATGACCGTTCTGGTTTTACTTGATTATTAAATACAAAATCAAAAGAACAGTAACGAGCAGTGCTTCCCATATGTGTTGGATATGGGTATGCCTTACCCATTGGCTTATTTAATGCAAATTTATGACTTACTGTACACGAGTGTGCTAAAGTCTTAAATCCACCGCCAATGTCGTTCTTCATTATATTAAGATTAAGGTATGCCTCATCCTTTTTATCAATAGTATCTTGTTCCTCGATAAGATCTAATCTTGTGATATCAGGAACATATAAACTCAACTGTGAGTTAATAAAATCTGATTCTGTTATTAACGGAATCTTAGTATCTAATAGTTTAGTAATCCACTTAGTTAACCAGTACGGAGAAGTATAATCTCTTGATTCTTTTAGACTACCCTGATACTGTATGTAAGTATTTGGGAACGGATTCTCTGTCTCTTTAAAGAACATGCTAACATCTACTATTTCAACTAGCAGCGTAGCTTGTATTGCATTAACTAACTCAGGAACAGTTTCTAAAGATATAGTTTTAAGAATAACTGGAATTAGGTGTAGCCTATGTTTACTCTTTACATCTTGAAAGATTTTAGACAATTCTACATTATAACAGTGAACTATTGGACAAGTTCTAAATAAAGCAATCAAGCCCCTGAGGCCGCCCTTTACTCCTTCATTAATCTCATCAAGATTAGAGAACAATAATTTGATTTCAACAATATTAGAAGACTCTCCAGAGTCTTTAATAAAGTGATCACTAGATCTAACTGTATCTAATACTTCAATGGCCTTTCGCTCGACCACCTGTATCTTTTGTACATGGTGGTCAAACTCGCAAGGACCTAAGACTAATCTACTTGGACTTTGTTCCATTATCTTCTTCTTTGGAATCTACTAGCTATACCATTTATAGATGTTGTAAATTTTTGATAGTTGGCCGTAACTACTCTTACTTTATTACGGTTCTCTATTCTACTAGTTTGCTGTATTGTATTCTCTATAAAGGTCTCACTAATATTATGATTCAATTTAGTTACATCATTCTGTACGTTTGTGGCTATCTCAAGTATAGGAATAATATCAATATCTTTATTCTCTATATTTTCTTGAGTAGTAAAATTATCATCAACTCTTAGATTAGTTGAATCAATATTTTGATTAGGTACGTACTCATAATCATAGTACTCTTTACTATTAGCATTAGGCTCAACCGGCTGTCCAGGTATATTACCACCAGGGAGACTGGTCGTGTATACTATTGGATTTACTACAGTTACTAGTAGGCTCCCGTACCCTGGATATGTTATGACACCTGTACCTGCTAGAACTTCGACGCCAGTGCTTATATTATAGCCTATTACAGAAGGATCTTCTTCTATATATACTATAGAGCTTATAGTACCTACAGACGGCTGGTCATATATTACTGTTTCACCGGTAGGCTCAGCATAGATAGTGTTACTATTGGCTAGTACAGTAGGAGTTATTAGATTATAATATAGCTCAAGAGCGGTTGGTTCTACATCTACGTCTACCTGTCCTGCAGCACTTTGAATATATGTAGTAATCAAAAATTCTACAGGATCTGGGTCTGCATATATTTCAGTAGTATCTACTGCAGATACAGTTACAGTAATTTCGTCACTATTTGGTTGAACACCAAGTAGTGTATCAGGATCTACTGGATCTATTTGTATTTCTAGATCAGATGTATCTTCAGTATAAATATATGAAGTTTGATTTTGCGTAGATATATAGAAGGTAGAAGCATTAGGTTCTACCTCTACGTCTATTGCAGAATCTTCTATAGGAGGTTCAGGTAATCCAGTAGCTAAATATTCATATGGTCCTGCAGAAGGAGCTATTGAGCTTCTAACAAAGCCATCATAGTCAAGAATGTATTCTTGTGGATAACCGGCCTGGTATAGTGGACTTCCTGTAGATGTAATTCTGCCATCTGCTCCATATCCGTATTGTACTGGATACCCAGCAATACCCAACGGATCACTATATGCTAGATTGATTGTGCTATCCATATCAAAGCTAGATCTAGTTCTCCAAGCAGCAATTAGGTCATCACCATCGCTAGCTCTTAACATAAATGGAGCAGATAGGTCTCGTTTACCTATATGGTTATTTTCACTAATAGTAAATAGGTCTGCTGCTTGGTCTCTGGTAATATTTGCAAACTGATAGAAGCTTTTTGATCCACCAGAAGTACCAGAAGCAACTGACCATACGTTACCCACAAAGGTTAACGTACCTGTATTAGTGTAGCTTAAAGGAGCATTACATGTAAAGAACCTTGGAGCAGTATCTGTTGACACAAATCCAATATTATTTATAGCTCGTAGATGACCGACAGCACCGTATGGTACTCCAGTATTGTGTGAAACTATAATGCTATTTGGGCTGTGAATAGAGCAGTTAATTATATCTATTCTATCAAAATTACAATTCGCTCCAGTTGTGTATCCTACAAGTTCAAATCTTCCGTTACCTAATTTCCAGTTTATGTATCTAATATCTTTGTGTATAGCCATACCAGAGGCAGGAGCATCTGACTGGAAGGACACGCTATTCTCGTTTGTAGAAGCTACTATTTCGCCACTATACCAAGATCCTGGACCAAAATATTCATTTCCATTATCTACAGTAAAGTCGCCACCTTGCATTCTTATAGAAGTTGTTACTCCAGTATATAAACACTTCCAGCCTTCACAGTAGTGGTCTGCCCACATCTGCAGACGGTTGGCTACATCAATATCTCCTCTAGGCTCATAAAACGTAGGATTTACAACATGGTTATATCTTCTGTATCTCATACCATAAATATGATATGTACTGTTATCATAGAATGTTGTATCTTCTATACCAAAGAAATCATAATGTCCACTGTATCTACTTGCATTGCTTGGATTATCTGAAGAACCAATACCTATGTAGAATCTGTCTACTGCCCCACTCATCATGTAAGAACAGTTAGGATAGTTTTGAGTACTATAGTCTTTAGAAACACTTATACCATAGTTACCTGCGGTAATACCAGTATGTCCGCTTAAATTTATTTGTTCAACCTGGACGCTCTCAGCATTTCCTAATAAGAACATACTAGAGTTACCTGTCATATGGAATATTGGATTTGATCCATTACCCCACTTTAGTACACGAATAAGCCTTGGAGTAGATCCTCCAGCCCATGCTGCTGTACTAAATGTATATGTAGTATCGCCGCTAACGTACAAGACGGCAGTCTGACCAGATAATAGACTAGACCTTATTGTAGATATGGCATGTTGTGGAGTTTGGAATGGTTCCGTAGACGTACCTGAATTGGAATTGCTTCCGTAAGAAGCAACATAATATGTTATGTCTGCAGAACTATTCGGAAGAACATCAAATGTATAAGACTCCCATTGTCCTGTATATCCGTATGAATCTACGTATCTAGCATATACAGTATCTCCGTCTTGACCGATGTATGAAAAATCTAATACTCCATTTACTTGTTTAATCAAAGTATTAGTTGGAGAGTAAACATACCATTCTCCTAGACCTTTCCACATCTCACCTTCTTGTGGTATTGAGTCTCTTAGATTAAAGAATACATGTTGCTTACCTATATTATATGTACTTTCGTATGCATTTAGAACTGTTTGAGTAGTACTAGTAAGAGATATAGAGTGTCCAGTAGAAGTATTTATGTAGTAAGTTACTGGATTAGGTTCAATATCTACATCAATCATCGGATCTTCTAGAGGTCTTTCGGGTGTAGCTACAGATGCAAACTCAAATGCACCTGCGTCTGGTGCAACAGAATCTCTTAGATAGTTATCCGCATCTATAGAGTAGGCTACAGCTCTACCAACACCTGTCTGTAAGCCGTTACCTACTAACATTCTACCGTTAAAGTAAGCTAGCCCAGAACTTCCGTCGTTGACAAAGTCTCCAGGATATCCTGTAGAAGATTCTACGCTATTACAGTCATATCCAAATATAGAACAAACTTCTGATCGTAAATAAGTATAATCAAATCTAGGAGGTGGATTAGAGTCATCTGGCCACCATCTTATAGACATCCCTGTATTCTTATATAGCTGTACGTTATGGTCTGAATAGCCCAATACTCCAGACATTGCCTCAGGAGTTAACGTCGACCAGCTCATAAATGATGCTCTAGATTGATTCTTATTTAACCACCAGAAGACGTTACTATCTATATTTAGAGTGCCAGATTCAATTCTAGTGGCCCAATCACCTAGCTCTATAGCATAGTTTGTATAAGAGTTATTACTAGTGATTAATGTAGTATTATTTTTGAATTCAATATTTGTTGCAGTAGTACCTGTCCAAGAAGGTGTAGTGTATCTAGGAAATGCAAAATTAGAATTCCATACAGAAATATTATCAATATCTGTAAATCTCCAAGTAGCATTGTCTTCATTAGTTGCAAAACTTAATCCACCATCAGATCTGCCGTCGTGTACAAAGTTACATCCATTAAATCTTACATTCCTAATTATTGTTCCAGTACCTAACGGTTGAAACCTGACTTCAGCTAAAAGTCCTATGTTACTAGATCCACTAATTGTAACATGACTAAATGACATGTTTTCAATAAATCCTTGTTCTCCAGATCCTCCGTATATTCTCCAAGGATTAGCTTCTTGTTTATTTATTCTATAGTTATGTGCAAATAGATTAGACCAATTGTATACTCTATGACATCCTTCTATAGCATTACCTGTAACATAGTTTAATGTAAAGTCTACAAGGGATATATTAGTTAAGTTATGCCCACCCCACCACTGCCACCATGCTTGTGCTGGAGTACCATTAGTAGAATTATAGACAAAGAAGTAGTCGGCAGCACCATTGACTTTATCATCTATGGTCATATTAGATGCGCTACTTAAGAATGAAGCTAGTCCGCTACATGTAACATTATATATACCACAATCTATAGAAACATCTGTTTGACGACCTGTATCCCATGATAAAATGTGATTACCACCACTGGATTGATTATTAGTAGCAAAGAAATCTATATCTTTGACAACTACGTGCGATCTTCCACCTATTTGGAATAATGCAGTAGCAGAACTTGCTGAACATGATATTTTCGGCTTATTACCAGTACTATATCTATCAAAGAAAAGTCTAAAGTCTTGACTACTTCCAGTCCATACAGGACTAGTTCCTGCTGCAAAAGTCTCTCCAGCTTTTAACAATATATGTACAGTGGCACCACTTGCGATGTATGGTACCATATTAGTAAATGCTTGTGCAATAGTCTGTACTGGAGCTTCTCCAGAAAGTCCATCGTTGACATTATTACCTAAAGTAGAATCTACATATTGTTCAAAATCCCAATTATATGTTGCTTGAGATTCTATATGATTCCAGTTTCCTGTAGTTCCATCTGAGAAAGCATAGCGATAATAAAGATCATGTTCAGGAAGTAATGGCCAAGAAAAGTCAAGAACATTGAAGATTCCTGTTTCATAAATTCCATCTCTATATAAGTGCCACTCGCCCCAGGCTTGCCAAGCATCTTCTCTATCGGGTAATTGTGGTCTTAGATTAATGTGTACGTGCTCTATACCTGCTTTATATGTAGACCTACTAATACTGTTTGTAATAATTACTTCTTGAGATTGCTGTTGTATTTGTATTTCAGAAGTATCTGGCTCTATGTCTACACTAAGTATCGATGCTCCAAACTCATATGCACCAATATCTGTAGTATCTGAATATTCACGAACAGCAAGAGATATATCTTCTCTGACATTATTTGATATACCTGCATCTATGGCGTCGCTAGTTTCTAGTAATGCATAATTGTATGATGCAGAATTTACAAAATCTGGATTTGTAGTTAAGTTATTACTAGAAGTAGCTGTACCACTTACTACAGTAGCTGTACCATTTTCTACCCATAATATATTATTCCGTACTATAGGACTATCTTCTGCAAGTATAACGCTAACTAATGTTCTATTTCCTGCACTGCTTCTATGTGCAGTATTGTTTTCTACCTGAACGCCATTAGGAACAATGCCACTGTATCTTTCATCTATTGTTATACAAGTTACTGTGCCGTCTTCAAAAATATTATTACGTATCCAACAATCATTGTCTAGTGCTACGTGAATACATGTTGACACCGCATTTCTAAACTTATTAGCAACAATTAAAACTCTATCTAAATACTGCTGGCTAGATACGTTTTCAGGACCAATAGATACCTGCCAATTACATGCAGTTCTAAATATATTATGTGCTATAACGTTATCTCCGATAGAAGCAGTATCTCCTACCATCTTTATAGCATTTTTAGTAACGTTACCTACGTCATCAAAATAACAATCTGTAATTAATGTAGTAGATGAATATGATCTTATGTGATGCTCGGTATCTGCTGCATCCCAACTATTACCTATTAAGGTAAGTCTAGACATACCTGGTTGAACAAATATACCGTAATCTACTGCATCTGAAGTACACTCGCTAATGCACACATTACTCACAGCGGAAGCAGGTGTTTTAAAGCTATGAGATCCACCTATTACATCACACTGATGTACTATTGACTGATTATTTAATCTTATAGATTGTCCACCAGATCCAGAAGATATAGCAGATCCATCTATGTCTAATCCAACAATAGTTACATTTCCTCCGTTTACTTCTAGTACGGTACTACCCGTAGACACTAGTCGTGGCTTAGCTCCAGTACTATATGCACCTAAATACTTAGGTCCAGTAAAGTTACCAAAAGTAACAGTAGATTCTGTCCACGTCTGACCCCTCTTTAACAGAACTCTATATGTTCCATTCTCACCTAAAAGTTCTGTTTCTGCTTTAGCAAGAGTTTGCCAAGCTGCAACTTCTGATGTTCCGGCATTTGAGTCATTTCCATCTGTGGCATCAATATAGTAAGTATTACCTGCAAAGACCACATCAGGATCTGTTACAATAATATTTTGACTGTATATTTCTTTATTGCCATCTGGCTTAGTTACTACACAAGTAACAGTATGTGTACCTGTAGCTTCAAATACACAAGCAGCAAGGAAGTTTGCCGCATATCTTTTATTTCTTTGGCTATGTGTATATGCTCCAGAAACTAAAGGACCAAAGTCCCAATAATAGCTATAGTCAGCATGAGATTCTCCTGTACCTGGTAATACCATACCTGCTCCAGTTAGAGCAGAAAATTGAACACCTAAAGGAGCGACACCGCTAGTAATATTAGCAGCAGTCATAGGAGACAATCCTACCAAAGGCGTAGGAACGTTAATGTATATACCTGTAGAAGATGGTTCTATTTCAACATCTACTGTACTAGCTTCAAGCTCAAATGCACCAGCGTCGTATGTTGATGAACGAGATATACCTAAAATATCTCCTGTATATCCAAGGACGCTGGTAGCGTGATTTATCGCAACATTATTAACACTATCATATAGTCTAAAATTACCAGCACCAGTGCTGATAAAACCGACTTGTCCAGAAGAAGGTTCTCCGGCAACGCTAGTAGCAGATAGATAATTATCAAAAGAAGTATTCCATGCAATCTCGTGCGCCCCATCTCCTTCTGATCCTATTTGATCTATAGATACTGCAGAATAAGAACCAGTAGGATGTCTCCAGGTAATAGATGCTCCTGTATCTGGTCTATAAAAGATATTACCTATTCCGGTAATAGTCATATCATAGCCAGTCCAGAATCTACTTAGATATATACCAGCATTGTAGAATGTAGAGTTTCTAACTGTTGCATATCCGCGTAGTGCTATTGAGCTAGACCAAGAATTCAAATAAATTGATGCGCCGTCTGATTTTGTTGGGCAATTCCAAAACACACAGTTACGAAAATCAAGATCATATGTGCCGGTACTTGTAGTACCAAGACTACCAAATGTAAAACAGGATTGATTAATGGCGCTATTATTATTAAATCCACTAAACATTAAATTTTCAAAAATTCTTGTCTTTTTGACATTTACGGTTGCGTCAGTTTCAATATATCCTTGTAAAAAGCTACTGTTTGCAATTGACACGAATACTATGTCTTTTACATAAAGAGGATTTGTTACAGAATTTATAATACCCCTACTAAAATTTCCAGAAAGGTTAACTCTTGCACCTTGAGAAGTTACATTCCAATCACCAGTATGAGAGTTTTCACCAAATATTTCAATATATACACCACTAGTCCATCCTGCTAAAGTTACAAGACTACCACTTATGCCTACTGAATACACACCATTTGTAAGGACTGCTCGCTCTGTATCTCCTGGAGACGATGCCCCAGCTCTATCTAGGTTCCATCCAGATAGGGTTTCATAGTCGGCACCAGGACCAACTGTAAATATATTAATTGCCATAGTACTTTATGTTAGTAAGTATAGTCACTTCTAGATAAGCTCTTTAAATGCATTTCTAACAGATATGGATTGTTAGGTGCGGTCTTATCTGAGATAGTTATGTTTGTTGTACTTTTATCTCTAGTAGAATATGATCCTACTTGATTAAAATTTTGATTTCTTTTATTACTTGAAGAAGTAAAAATTTGATTAGTTCCGTAAACTCTAGGTCTTGGTTGCTGTATAACAGGCCCAGAATCTGTAGGTCTTCTTGTATCTATATCTCTAGGAAGTGGAGCTTCTGTGGGCGCATTAGGTAGGTCGTCGTGCAGCATATTTGCAACTCCAAAACCCGCTATAGCACCGCCTAAGAATCCTAATCCTATTGCTCCACGGTTACCTGATAAGAAAGATTTTGCAGTCTTAGAAAAGTTAGAAGCAGCTTCAGCCTTAGCTATTTTTTCTGTAATATCATCTATAAAGTTACCACCTCCGCCAAATGGTGATAAAACTTTTGACTCCATAGTTTCTTCTGTTACTTTACCCCTAGCCGCTGCAGCTATACTTCTAACCGTTCTTGGTAAAGATGCACCAAGCACTAAGCCAGGACCTAGGATCTCTGCCATCACTCTAGACTGTCCTCTTTGTAGAGCTTCCCAGACTTTGCCTATTCTTTTTCTAGAAGCATCAGATAGTGCTTCATAGGATCCTTGTTCAAGATCTTTTAGAACCAACTGCGTGGTTTCTTTATCTACACCATACCTTGTCATTAACTGTTCGTTTTCTAATAAAAAGTTAATGCCCTGGAACATTCTTTGTTTAGATTTTTGTGGTTCAACTATGTGGTTGTATATTATCTTTTCTACTTCATCTACAATGTTTTCTTGATTAAATAGTCCGGCTTTATACTTATCTGCTACAGCTAATAGTTCTTTACCTGCTAAAAGAATACTGGTTTTTGATGTAGCTTTTTGAACTGGAGCTTGTAGAATGCTCTGCAAATATTGCATACCAAAAGAGAATCTTGTTTTACCTGCTTCTCCTAAGAATGGTTTAATTGCTGCAGTAGCTATGTCTTCTGTTACTGAACCAGATATAATACCTGCCTGTCTACCGGACAAGACTCCGCCTTCTACTAAGACTTGCATTAGCTCGCTAGGTCCTCTAGCTATAGTATATCCTAAAGACTTTGGTATAGGAATAAATGTACTTATAGCATTCTCTAGCTTAGAGAATACCATATCTTTGAATCTAGAAGCAGAAGATACATACTCTCCATCTTTTATGTATTTATTTGACTGTAAGTTATATCTTTCGAATAATAAATAGTTTCTAGATAAAGCGGCTTGCTTTTGTATCTGTGCTTCAAATTCTTGATTACCTATTAGCTTACCTTGTCTATCTAATGTTTGGTTTAATAACATCAATTTAGCAGCGTCGCGGTCAACGTCTCTTTCCATCATCTTTAGTAGCATAGAATGTGCTTCAACTACCATGTGACCAAAAAATCCTCTACGACGTAAATTATCATCTAGGATAACTCTAACCACTTGGGAGTGTTCTGCTCTTTGCATTGGATCAACACTTAATAGCCCATAGAATTGTTTATCTCCGGCCGCCAGTCTTTCTCTAAAGAACTCTAATTGATTCTTCTGCATTAACCCAGACTTAGCGGTTAATAGATCACTAAATTGATCTCTGGACATAACTATATTAAATAGCTTATTAGGATCTAAGAAATTTTGACCAGAGTGGTATCCTGAAGCGGATGGCGCAAGTCTTACTCTAGAACCACTATGAGTAAGTATTGTAGAGTATCTATTAAACCTTCCTGCCTTACCACCTAACTCCATTCCTAGCCTATTCATATAGGCAGTAGCAGAGTCAGTAAGATCTCCTCCTGTAGTTGCTTTGTCTAGAACACCTAGTAGTAGGTCTAGGGATTCTCCTTTATTGGCAACAACTGCACCATCTCTTTCTTTTAATGCTAAATACTTAAGAGGTATAGGTAAGTATCTTACTTCTTTATCGTTATACTTAATAGCTTTACCCATATCTAGGAAAACAATATCTCTATCTATTCCTAGTATAGTATCTTTTAATGATGCTTTTGGTAGACCTCCTTGACCTAATGTCATAGGAGTCTTTCTTAATAGTTTATCACGATACGTAAATGCTTTTGCAGTACCAAAGTTTGGATCAGATATATCTGTAATGCCTATTGTATATTTACTATCTGGTGCGTATTCTCCTAAAGCTGCTCTTGCAAATAATCGCATTGCATGCTTACTGCCTACGTCAATTTGATTTGTATAAGGATTAATGCCTATTGATGCTTTACCTATTGCAAAAGGTCTATCACCTTTTGCTGGAGCATATGTCCATTGTTTTGAATTAGTAGTTCTACCAGTGAGGGCGCGGATGACTGGGTTCTGGTAAGCATTAGAATATCCATACATTCTATTGGCAGAGGCCATAGTTTGTATTTGTGAAGCAGTATATCTTAGTGGTTTCATTATATTGATATCACCACCAAAGTCAAGACGGTTTGCTCCACCTACATTAAATGTACGTATTCCTTTTATGCCTAGAGATGTAAATTCACTAGAGAGACCCATCTCCTCTGAGGAGACACTTAGTCCATGATTTATAGCATGCATCAATCTTAGTTTTTGATCTGTTGCTGAGCCTGCTGGTCCAGACTGTAACCAATTCATAGCTGAGTCAAATGCAGAATCTAGGCTAGTAATGTGCGGAATTACTACTGGTTTCTTTGGGTTTACATATACTTTATTTACTTTTAGATCATTGCCAAATACAGTTTTAAATATCTCTTCAGCATTATCTTCTTTTTGTATGGCACTAATAAAGTTGTTTACAAATACTTGAGGTCCATGCATCTTATAGAATTCAGATGCAGACATGAACACGTCAACTTTACTATTAAGTCTATTTACAACAGTACCTAGTGCTCCTCCGTCCTTTGCTAGTGTACCAAAGTAGCGAGTGGCCGTAGTTCTTCTTGTACCTATTACTAATTCTGCTGCGTCAGGTGTCTTATCAAAGCCTTGCCTAAAAGCAAGCTGCATACCTGAGTCTGTAAATGTAACTCTATCAAGAACTGCACCTTCTCGTTCAATAAGAGGTAACAATCCTCTCATTTCTTTAGAACTCTTTGAGAGTAGTTCTATAGCTTCTTTTTGCTCTGGATTAAATTTACCGCTTAATCCATGCAATTGAGAACCACCTAAATTAACACCAAATACAGATTGTATTGTTTTTACAGTATCTGCTGATACTCTCTTTATATTTACTGAACCAAATGCGCTAATCCCTGCTAACTTAGAAGCTCCTTTATGTGTTAGAATAGAACCACCGTCAGACAGTATAGTTCTTTCTGCAAATTCATCCATGAAATCAATAACACCAACTCTAAGGTTGATATTTTGATCAATAGTAGTAGAGCCTACTGTATATGCAGCATATGGGTTAATTCTATTAGACAACATTGAAGCAAGCTGATTACTGGTTGTTTTTGCCATATTTGCTACTTGGAATAAACCTTTAGTAGCTGGACCTTCTTCAAATCTAGTACCATAAATTTGATTAAAGTAAGGCGCGTTGGATACTAATATCTTACTTCTATCACCTGATAAGAACTCAGGCTTAGTGAACATATAAGAACTAAGACTACCTAAGCTACTATTAAAATCATTGATACCAGCAAGATTGTTTTGTAAAGATTCTATATACTTTTGTCTAGTAGTTATAACTAAATCAAAAGCTGCAGAAGCAGAAGGTCTTACTCCTCTCTGATACATTGAAGTAGGTATATATCTTCCACTAGAAGACATAATTTGATTCATATTACCTAGACTAGTTTTATATGTATTTAGATTAGCATACATATAGCCATAGTGGTCTTTAGGTAGAATTAATTGGTTAGATACATACTCTCCTACTTCTTCTCTCATTACTCCTTTGAAGAAAGGACTTTTAGCATACATCTTTCTTCGTATTGATCTAGCTGTTCCTATATTAGTAGAGAACTCATCAACAGGAGATATAATACCGTGAGGAGTTAGCGAAGAATACATAGCCATAAACTTTTGGTTGTATGTATATAGACTTCCTACTTTTCCTAATATAGGTATTATATTTTCTGAGTCTGCACCATGTTGTATAAAAGAATGAATACCATTAGATATGAAAGATGGATTATTTAGACTAGAGCCAAGATGCAAAAATGTACTTGGTAGTCCAGTTTGTTTATATCCATAAAAGTCAAAAGATTTAAATTTATTATTTAGTGATCTCCAGTTTAAATTTGATATATCAAAGCTTTGAGCTAAATGATCACGCCTTTTAATCGTTTCTGAACTAGCTTGTCTAAAGTAGCCTTCGCTAATAGGTCTTTCTGAGAACAATGCTTTGCTAACTACATCTGAAATTATACTTTCTTTTAGTAGTGGATTATTAGCTACATGATTTCTTAATCTTGTTATCTTATCCTCAAATGAGGAAATAGGTCCTTGTATTCCAAGAACTTTATCTATTATATTAAAAATAGGATTATCACTAGCCATTAGTATCTACCTTTTAGGTAATCGAGCGACTCGTTATCTCTGTTAACGCGAATGTCTGCGTTATATCTATATCCACCAGATGTGCCAACTGTTTTTATTTTAGCAAAATCTTTATTAGTTATTTGTTTAACTTGATCTTGTGCAAAAGAAGATGCAGACAAATGCATGCTAGGCTTTATAAAGTTAATTTCTTGATTATGGAATTTATTTAATCTAGTCTTTAAATCAATCTCATGTCCTTCATAATAACCAAACCTATGTATGCTATCTGATACTCCTCCGACTCCATGATCTATAAATCGCATTCTTACTGCTTGATTAGATATCTCTGGACTCCAACCTATCCAAGAAGAATCAGGAACATCTTGTGTTTCTAAGAAATTAGAAACCATTGCGTCTGTTTCTTGATCTACATTAGTATTATTCCAGAATCTATTTAATCCAATTGCCATATATTCTGGAACACCTTTTATTATTTGTGTTCTAGAAGGATTAGCTTCTTCTGACATGAAGTAATCAAAAAATCTTCTTTCTGAAGAATTAGGTAAAGCAGACCTATATTCTACTGGAGTCCTAGCAGCTACTATTGTTTTTCTGGCCTCGGTCTCAGCTAGATTACCCATACCTGCTGCTACAAATGTTTTATTTCTTAGATAGTTAAGGTTATCTGAATACCATATAAAATCTTCTTGTTGCCTAGAATGTAAAGGAATCATATCTTGGTCATATCCTCCTAATATTCTAAGAATACTTAGACCAGCTCCTGCAGTAGCTCCTCTAATAATAGTTTCTCTAGGATGTTCTGAAGCAATTTCTGTAAAAGGAACAAACCATTTCATTGGTCCCCTAGCTAATAATCCTATTGCTGCACCCTTACCCGCTGCGGTTATTGGATCTTCTAAAGCTGCATCATATAGTGCTGGTCTAATAATATTTTCCCAAGGCTTATCCCATGAAGCAAATTCAGCACCTTCGACGTGCATCTTTCTATATTGTTCATATGGTGACCTAAATGGGAATAGCTTAGAACCAACTAGAGGTATCTCTGCAAGAATATCGTGTGTTAAGAAGTCATATGCTTTTCTTACTGGCTCATAAATAGATCTAGCCAGTGTGCCCATGTTTAAAGCAACAATATCTTCTTCGTATCTTTTATATCTTTTATCTACTCCTAATGATTCTGCTCTGTATTGTATAGCTTGATCTACTTTAGCTTTCCACTCTGGATCCAAATCCATAGATAGTACTTTAGACTCATATTGATTATATGCATTACTATATGGTGCTACATCTGCTAATATCAAGAATCTATCTACTGCATCATATGCTCCAGGAGTACCAGAATGTAATTTGTTTAAAGATTCATAGCCTGCGCCAGGAAGTCTAGATTCTCCATCGGTAATCTTAATAAAAGGATCACCTTTAGTAAAATCCATAAAGTATTCTCTATCATTACCATTAGCTGATCTAGACCCTGGTAGCCAGTTTGGCATATTATTTGCTACATCATTTACAAGATTGCTTCTGGCATATAGAGAGCTATAATCAGATAGCATGTATCTTCTTAAGAACTCAGTATTACCTAATGCACCACCTAGACCTAAATCATATAAGAATCTACCTCTATCATCTATCATAGAGCTAGTAGCTAATTGTGTACCTATGTTTGGCTCTAATTTTAGACCAAAGAATTCCATAGCAAACTTATAAACACCTAACGGCTCTAGAGCTACGTTAGCTTGTTTCATAAGTATATTTAAAGGAGTAGCAGGATCTTCTGCTTCTATTGCAGTAGCTGCTGCACTAGGCAATCCATACATCCTAGCTGTATTAGCCGTTAGACCTCGTGGAGCTAAATTACCTTTAACCATAGGTAATTCTTCAGAAGATCTGTATTCTCTAGGTTTAAAGAACTGTCCAACCGTAGCTCCAAGTATCGGTCCTATTATAGGGAAAGAAGAGAACATACCATCTGTCTGAGGATATGGTCTACTATTATAATTTAAATCTTCAAGTCTGTATGGATTGGCTAAATTTCTTAAACCAAATAAGTTATGAAAAGTAGGTATTGGTATGCCACCTACATTAGCATGATACTTCCAGTATTCGTCCTTAGATCCATAGATACTATTAGTTCTATAATCTGATTGTAGTTTATGGTACCAACTATAGTCGTATCTTTCTACTTTACCACCAAAGTATCCTAGATAACCCAGACCCCAGAACGCGCCTTTCCTAACAGCTACCTTTTTATCCCCACTGTACTCCGCAGATAGATCTTCTGCTGATTGTCCTGGTTCTACTCCGCCAATGGCTGCATATGTACCTAAACCACCAAGAAACGCTTTACCTATAGTAGTTCTACCTAGTAACATGTTTGTTACAGCTAATGGAGCTACTATACTTCTTGCTAAGAATGAACCCTCAGAATCTACAGACCCAGGAAAGTATGTCTGCAAGAACGACATACTCTGCTGTATACCGATCATTTCTCTAAGGTTCTGTTGACCTACTCTTAGCCCAGCATAAATAGATGCTGCAGTCTTGATAGGACTAATGCCTGTTATTTCTTCAGTTAAATAATCACCGTACTCTAATGCTTTTAGTCCTGCTTGATATGTTAAATCAAGAGCTATCAGCCTGCCTATGTTAGGAAGCATATTATGAGATGGCTTAAATCCAATACCTAATAGAGATTCTGATGCGAGGTTGTTTAAACGATACAACATGTATGCTGCAAAGTTTTTACCTGTTTCTGTCTTAGATGCTGCGTAAAAACCATACGACTTAGTTTCTGTTCTATATCCTACTGTAGTTAAACCAGTAGGTACAGCATCTACAGAATCTATAGCACTATTTGGTGGAGCTATCATCTTACCAGTTATACTGTAACCACCCTTTCGTCTTGGAACAATTAGGTGTCTAGATGACAATACTCTTTCTTTACCTTGTGCAGCTTGATTTTGTAGTTCTTCAAAAGCACTCTTACTAACTACAGATAGATCTTCTGCGGTGTCAAATAGTACACCAAGTCTATCAGGAATTATCATAGCAGATCTAGTAGAGATAGTAGATAGTTCTTCTGCCATACCTCCACCACTCACTGGTACAATAGTCTTTCCTTTTCCTACTAGTTCAGGAAACTCTGCACCGATAATTGCATCTACTACTTTAGTAGTACCACTATCCTTAAATGGGTGACGTACTATAACACCTTGTCCAGAATTAATTGCTCTTGCTCTTCTAACTGGATCGATAACTAATCTATGTAACAGTGAAGGACGACTGGCGTATCCAGGACCAATACCTAAATTATCTTCAAAAAAAGATATTATCTTACCAAAGAATCCAGTTCTAGTTGGTAAATTAAAACTAAGTCTACCTTCTCTAGAAGCTTGTATTACTTCTAGTGGATCATTTGTTCTTCTTAATGAAGAGCCGGTACTATCAACTATTGGAGTAACTGACCCACTAGCACCAGAGTATCGTATTACATTACCATCTATAAATATTCTAGATGCAGTAGAACCAGATCTAGGACCGACTACAGCGACCCGTCTGGTAGAACCAAATATAGACTGCAGCACGGCTGCTTGACCAAACATATCATATTTGGCTACTCGTTCATAAGAAACATTACCAGCAGCGTCGACCGTCTCTTCTACTCTAGATACTAAGTTTCTAAGTCTACGATCAAATACTGTGTTAGTTGCCGTATTAATAAAGATATTCTTATCAATAACATGACTTGGTGAGACAATCCCCATGTCTCTTGAACGTCTTAAAACATCTAATTGTGTTTCATTTATTACGTTCTTCCATAGGCTGTTATTATCTAATAGATTACCTACGGTTAACCGCTGTAAGCCTTGGCTAAAGAATCCAGATACGTTACCACTATTGGTAAATCTTCTGTTAATATATTCTGTTACTCTTTTAGCAATATCATTAGATACGGTACCATCTACTTTAGGATTACCTAATACCTCTACAGTAGCGCGTAGATCATCAATAATATCTATAGGGCCTAACTGCTGTATTCCTTTTCTAATATTAAATACAGTATCTACTATAGACCTAATACCCGATGTTCCAGAAGTAGGAGTTTGTGAAGCTACGTTAGCTGCTTTATCAAGATTTAAGTTTATGCCACCAGGCATACCCATAAATTTGAAATAACTATCTCCTATCTCTTGTCTAGTCTTTCCTCTAAATAAAGCATAACCAAGACCAACTACACCTAAACCAGCTATAATAGGAGCTAAGAAGCTATCGAATGAGCTTCTAGTCTCTGCGCTTATCTGGTCTTCTCTTCTTTGATTTAGGTAATTTTCGCTGGTCATTCGAATTTATCTGCTACTCTTGGACTGACAATATCATCTACTCCTAATACTTCTGCTCCTTCAGCAAATCTATATTTCTCTAGGTGTTTCTTAATATTAGGTTTACCTATATTTAGTTGTGTACCTAGCATAGTTTCTGCTTTAGCGGCCAGATTAAGCTGTTGAATAGTTGTAAAATTCTTTACGTCCGACGGCTTTAATACAGGAAAAGCTTTAGATATAAAAGATTCAAATGTTTCTTGAATAGTATTTGCTAAATCTCTAGATTTGTTTAGTTCAGTAACTAGACTAGACTCATCTGATATATTAGATTTCTCTAGTATCTTTACGGATATGTTTTTTGGAATCAAAAACTTTTCTTTAGTAATCAAAAAATTAATATCTTGTGTACCACAAACATATGTCTGTAATAATATCCAGTCTTCAATATAGCATTCTGTTATTGTATTTAGTAGTGATCTTACTGCCTCCAGCTCCACTATCGTTAGTGGTCTAAATATGTACTTTTCATTACCTATATTAAACACAAAAAGTTGCCCATACGTCATTTTAGCATGGAACAACTTTTCTATGTTTATCTGATTGGTTACAGATAAGTTATTCACATTACAGTACCTCTGGTTCTGTCTCTACTCCAAATCCAGAAGCTTCCATTACTCTATCTGCTAATGAGCTTACTACGCCCGCAGGACTGTTAGCAGTTAGCTGTGGCTCTATGAGCCCTAGCTTAACTAAGTCTTCCTCACCACTATCCTTGACGATTATAGCAATCTCTGCGTCAGGCTTAGTACCTTTCATAGACTCAGTCATTTTATACAAACTAGTCTGCAGGTCTTTGTACTCTTTTCTGTTTATGCTTCTGTAGTAGTATTTTACTCCAGATATAGTGATAGCATGGACAGAGTGTCCTTCGCTCTTTAGCTTCTCTATCTTGTCTTTAAGATCTTGCGTTAGTGTCATATTGTTATTTGTTTTTCTCTAGCTATAAATGAGTATACCTCGTAAAGGGGTTCTGATGAACCTTCTGATCCTGCCTGAGATATTATTTGACTTACTTCTGTAAAATATACATTAGTAAATCTTATACTATTAGACGATTCCCCATAGAACACGTCAAGATTTAGATTAGGTTTATTCTTTAAAATAGAAGACTCAAAGCTACGCTTATAGTTAGTTTCTTTAGTAGTCTGTTGATGCATTACTTGTTTTAGTTTAGTAGATTGCTTTTTGTTTTTCCCTACTAAATTGGCTAAGTAAGATGCGCGAGCTTTCCTTTCATCTAGACTACCGTTAGGTGGTAGTTCAGTTTTTAGATTTCTATTAAACTTTTCAGCTACAGCGTTGACATCACCTAATCCAGTAATTTTATCATTAGTGTTTAGTACAAACTCTGTTCCAGTAGTTAGACTTAATATATTATTTAGATATAAGGGAGTTATAAAATTGATTACTAGAACTCCTTGAACAATGTATTTACCGTGTGCTACCGTGCTATAAAATCTGTCGTTATATCCATATATAGGTAATATATTATTTGATTCTTTATATTGTATTTGATATAACTGATCAATATGATATCCATCTAGAAAGCCAGCGACTGAGCTGGCTGTAGGATAGATATATGTTTTCTTAGGATTATACATCGTCAGTATTTATACCTTGTCTTGACTGTAAAGTGTCAAAATTTGGTAAAGCATTTATATCATTTAATAGGTCGTCTACTGTACCATTTTTTGAAATATATCCATTTCTAGATCTAGTACTTATGTACTCTTGCAAAGCATTCTCCATGTCTGGAGTCATTATTTGCATTATATCTTTTCTAGATAATAGTGTGGTCCAGTCTACTCGATATCCTAATCTTTGTAAAGTCTGAGCCATACCAGCCGCAGTCTTCATTTCAGAATTTAGATCACTAACAGATTTGGTGTATGTAGTTTCATATTTGGCTAGAGTTTCTCTAGCTAAAGAAATAGAAGCACTAGCTAGCATAGTTACGTCTTGTGCTACATAACTGTATGTAGCTTCAGTATACATATCATCTACGCTATGTGTTGTGCCGTAGTTCACGAGAGTGGCGCCGACTATTAGTCTACTAGCTGCCTTACCCATCTCATTAGTCACTGTAACTAATAGATTAAAGGGTGGCAATTGGTCAGATACAAAAGAAGTGCTGTGTTGTAAAGTACTTTCTGCTAAGTGCTGTTTGTATATAGGAAAAAATGTGTCATTAAATCTTGACACAAAGACCATAGTACCTGCAAAGGTACGACTACCACGGGTATATGCTATTGGACTAGCTGATCCTAATACTCTTACTGGAGATACAGATCTTGTACTAGAAATAGACAGAGTCTGTAAGTCGTCAAAAGTATGAATTACACCTTGCTTATCTTTATTTAATGGAGGTATAATAATAGTAACTTTAGTATCGACACCTGAGAATGTCTCTACTTGTTTCTTCTTACCAAGCTCTTGGAAAAAAGAATTTGCTGATACTCCTAGTCCTTTTTCATTAAAGACATTAGAGTTCAGCAAAAATTTATTATATGGAGTATTGCTTCCCATAAAAGATGACTAGCCGCTTTACACGGCTAGTCAATATTAATTAGCCACCAAAGAACGCCGCAGACTTACCATCGCCATTGACTTTGATAAATCCTTGATCTCTGAGAGGTGTTATGGAAGTAGCAATGTAGGTACAAGCTTCATCTGTAGTAATATCGTTAATAGACATAGATGAACCAACGTTGAGTATTTCTACTCCGTGAATCATCATTCTTGCAACAGCACCGTACTCGTTAGAAGCTGTGATAACAACGTCAAACGGTAATACCTGGTCTAGGTAATTCGGGGCAGCAAGAACCTTGTCTAAAGCGATTCTAGATACAGTTGGAGAAGCAGCACCAACGGCCGGTCCTATAATACCACTATCTATCTCGATTGTTCCTACATTAACATCAGCGATAATAAACCCTTCAGGTATAGAATATCTATTAGCAATGTACGGACGATCTCTCATAGCTTCCAATAGAGCTGATCTATCGAAGACTACGAACACCATGGAGCCAGCAATACCTCTCTTACCTCTAGAGTAAGATCTAGGATCGGCTTCACCCATAGTATAGATAGGAGCTTTCTCTCTTTGTATAGTGTATGAAATTCCTTGTAATTCACCAAGAATTTTACCACCGAACGTTACGACCATATCAACTCCCGAAAAGGAGTTGTATGTCTTGTTAGGAAGTATGTTTCTTGGAGCACCAGAAGGAGGCAAACCTCTATTTGCTGTCATTTAAGTTCTCCTAATATTAGAGTTCTTTGCTTAGAGATACTGTTAAGTTAATAGTAGTAATCTCGAAAGCAGGAACAAGAGTCAGATTTATATCTAGCTCTCCCAGTACGCGTTGGTCTGGAGTTGATGAGATAGAGAAGCTATGTGATACCAAGGCTCCCTGGCTCTTCATACTGAGCAATACTTGCTCAATTTCCGCATCTAGTGCATTCAACTGAGGTGCGTTGTTTGGCTCGCCAATGTACTTGTTTGCTACAGTACGAATTGCGTCGACTGTTGCATGAACAATTCTCATTGTAGAGAGTCGGGTATAATCTGAACGTACATATCTAGTTACGTTATGCGCTCCGGTTACACCTGAAGCTACTGTAAATCCAGTGGACTTAGAGTACATTGTAACGTGACGAATACCCGTTAGATTATTTGCTTGAGATCTAGATAGCAGCTTAAGCGGCAATAGACCAGTGACTTGCTTATTTGTAGTAGCAGATTGTGGAGCTAACGTATTGATTAGACCTGCATATGCTGCTGCACCACCAGTGTTCATACTAGTATTAGTTAAGCTTGCGCCAAAGGTTAGGGCCGTCTTAGTAGTTTGAGTACCTACTGCTCTTACTGGAGCAGAGAACACACTGATATAACCACCAGCGTCTACCTTGACATTTCTAGAGTCGACCACTGCGGCTCCATCTGAATCTGCAGCTTGCCAGTAAGTAAAGTAAGTAGGACTTACAGCAGAGGCTGAGCCTACGCTGATATCACTTAATAGATTACCGTTAGAGTCTGCAGCTCCCATTATCCAACCTTGATAATGAGTAGAGTATAGACCAGACATAGCTGTTACCATGCTATCTAGTTGATATGTGTGATAGTTATACCACTCATTAACTAGTCTAGTAGATGGCGTGCCGAAGGCAACGCTAGCCATAGCAGATCTTACTTGAGACACAGAAGGAGAATCTCCAGTGACCCATGCAGCACCAAATAAGCTTTGTAGCTCAGCCAATATAGTGGCATCGCCATTAGCTAGTGTAGCTCCGCTGGAACCTGTAGTTGCAGCAAAGTAATTGGTCTTTCTACCATTTCTCATGGCCCAGCTTAATACTGGTCTAGTAGCAATTACGCCCATGCATGCATTCTCTTCAGCAGTAGACTGATAGCAGAAGTTAGCTAATTGCTTACCAAAGTTCCAAGATAGGGGCGCTGCACCACTTACTGATGTGTATATCAAGTCATCCATGTATACACCTACAGGAACAACAATATCAGTTGGTCTGTTTTTTAGTACGTCATAAGCTGTTGCTAAATCAGAATATCTACCTGATAACGCTGCACCAGGATAAGTATAGTCTACTAGCTCTTGACCTGATTTATGTGCTATTATGATAATCTCTATGTTAGGTGCGCCACCTGCCACTGCCTCTTCTAGGGCCAAAGACAGTTCACCAGGAACGTTATCCTCTGGATAACCTGCGACGCCACTGTAACTAAAGTACAAGGAATTAATTGCTTTTTCTACAGATCCAACTGTGAAAGGCTCAAATAGGGTAATCGTTGAATTAGATGTAATGCCTAAAAGAGTTACTTTCGGACCAGCCGGAGGAGGAGCAACTTTAAGCCCTTGATCGTTAATAACTGTATTGATACGAGGAAGGTAATTTGTCATTTTATATCTCCATTATTGGCGAATATCTATTTCTCCAAATAAGTATTCACCTGATCGATAGAATAAAGCTCTATACTCTTCCGGAGTATAGTTTCCTGAAATAAGCTGATCTGCAATGTACGTGTAGTAATTGTAGGGACTTGGTCTTGTTTCAGAAACGCCTAAGCTTATATCTACCTTCAGTATATCTCGGGTATATACTGCTTCTAGTTCTTCGGTTCGAAAGTAAAACTGAGTACTCTTAACAGGTAAGTCTTGACGCCAAACATTCGTCTGTCGTTCTCCATCTCTCTTCCAGAAGAAGAGATTAGAGACACCGCTCTGTCTTAAATAACCAGCATATATTTTTAGTAGCTGTTCCATCCAACTTATTAGTCTTTCAGAAGTTCGAAAACTGTTAGACCATGAGTCAAATTGAACGATATTATCAAACCACTGTCCATAGATCTCTACAGTATAGCCTGGAACTAAGGGGTCTTTAACTAACTCTCTTAGCATTGGCTTTAACTCTTTGATCGTATCAAACGGCTTACCTCGACCTCCTGGTTCGACAACAGATAAGGACCAAGTAATAGTGGGATGAATAGGGGGTATGATTGGTATCTTACCCTCCGAATTTGCGTTAATTATGTTTAATAATTGATCAGGGTAGGTATGATCAAAATTTATATATCTATCGGGATTTAAATACTCTAACGAATGTCTGAACTCTACAGAAGGCGGATTAATTAGGTTTAATTGAACAACACCATCCCACCTATTAGTGACAGGATTTTTGATTATTTGTTCAATAGTATAGACCTCACCGGTCACCTTATTTCGTAGTTGATCGCCTACCTGAGGTTCAATTATAGCAAAAGGCAAAAATATTAATTTAGGATTTACTCGATTAGGTACAAAAGATAGCTGATGCTTTTTAATTAACTCTCCTACAAGCTCCATAGCCTGTGAGATATTAACATTATTTTGCTCTCTAGATTTCCTACGTACCTCGAACTGCTGTCTAGAAGGATCATAATATTGGAGATAGTAGTCACCGAAATTGGGTATATTACTGGATGTCATTCAATCTCCTATTTACTTTATATTCGAAGCTGTTACCTGTAGAACCAGGCTTACCATCATCGACATTTCTTTCTTCTAAATAGCATTTCCAAAACTCAAGTCTTCCCTCGTCGCCCCGATATTGCGCGACATCTTGTATTTTGTAGTATCTTGTTATTTTAAAAGGTTGCTTTATTTTACCAGTTATATCCTGGTCTAACTCTAGTACAAAGTCAAATTTATTTACAGTTCTATTATGTTGTATAACTATATTTTTTGACTGTGTAGACAATACTCCTGCTGAAGTTCCATATTCAAACCCTAAAATACCAAGCCAGGTATACCCTTTTACAAGGTAATCTGTAAACAAGAAACCAGTAGATAAGCACCTAGTACAGGTTTCAGTTGTACTAGGTGTCGTAAGGCTACATCCACATCTTTTAGAGTAATCCGCCTGCCTAAGTCCATACCACTGAAATCCTAAGGATTTATCAGAAGTAGGAAATAGACTACTAGGAATACCTAAAAGAGATGAGATTACTTTTCTTAAATCAATCATTAGAATAAAAATATTTCTGAATTATTCCATGAAACATTTAAAGTAGCGTTATCCACTGATATATCTAGTTCATCTACATGAGCTATAAGATAATTGTTACTAGGTAAACTACCGGAAAGATACAATACTAAAGAAAATATATCTGCTGATATTCCTGTATAAGATACAGTAGTACCAGACAGATATAGTTGGTTAGTAACCGTGTTTATTCCTACAGCTTTATTTGGTAAAGCTACTCCGCCTTTAGGGTAATTACTTGATACTATTTCTCCGATAACATGTCCTGTCACGGAATGGTCATGAGAAAAAGTATAAGAATCATCAACAAGCATGACCTTCACAGGAAGGTCATACAAGTTAATATTACCACTAGCTAGATTAGCCTTAAACTGGTTGTAGACTGTATTAGTCATTAGGAAGCAGATACACCAAGTATACCGTTGGTAGTATTCCAAGTAATCTGGAAAGTACCGTTAGTACTTGAGTTATTGCCTAAATCAACATAAGAGACAAGTCTCTTCTGTGCATCAGCCGCACCACCTGAGTAATAGATAGCTGCTCCAGAGCATGTAATAGTTGCAGAGGTCCAGGATGTGGCGCTTGCCATTAGACGAACGCTACCTGCCACTAAAGACAAGGATCTTCCTGCTATTGCTTTACCGCCAGATAGGTAACTACCTAGTGGGTCAACAGTTTGGTGTGCAACCACATCGGCAACTGTTGCGTGGCCGGTGTTAGGTGTATATGTGCCAGAAAGCAACATAACATATAGCGGATCGTTGAGTAAATCAATACGACCAGTCGCCGCATCATATAGATAGCTTGTATAAACTAAATTTGCCATTGTGTTACCAAATTGGGTTATTGTTTCTAGCGTGTCTATTTATTGACACGTTAGAGGAAGGATAGTCGTCTTGGCTATAACTAAACCTTGTATCAGTATATCTGTAGTTGACATTATACCATAGTCTATTAATTGTACTGGCTATATTGTCATATCCTAAAGTAGATGTACCGATTCTGAATTGCCATCCTTTTATCATTGACTCGAAGGCAATCTCTTTTGCCTTCTGGTATTTCGCTACTTTCATGGCTACTTTACCTAGAAGATTCTCTATTGTGACACCTAGATCTCCTAGTTGTCTTTTAGTACCTGCTAAAAGATACTTAGTATATTCAGCATCTTCCATTAGGTCTAATATTGTTGTGTATATTACATATTGCTTTGCAGCAAACGGGACATTATCTAGAGTAAAGTTTCTACCTATTTTCTCCCATGTCCATATAGTGTTTTTAAATAACAGTGCGCCAATATAGTCATCATTGTATACTGTAGTCAATTCTTTGACTTCTCTCTTAATAGTTTCTACCCCATATATTTGTGGGTATAGAGCAGTATTTATAGAATACTTCATGGAGCCGCCATAGTCTTCACCATCTATGGATTCTATATCGGTCAATAGGTCTATTTGAACACCTACATTGTTTGGTAGTTCATGTGAGAATGTAATTAATAGGTCCGATCCAGTTACACTTACGGTATAATCAGGGATAGATCCTTGTCCTAAGCTTTGTCCACTAGCTAAATAATCTGTAGTATCTAGTAACGGAAATACGTTAATATTTACCCAATCTTCGTAGTCCGACACGCCCGTTAATAGTGCTTTAGTAAAAGTAAATCTGACCGTATTGTCACCAGTCAATGTGGGCTCTACTCCATGTTTATTATTTTTAGGTCTTACTTTATCAATAGTAAAATCATAACCTAGTGCTTTAACATTTGTAGGGAGAAATATGTCGCCTTCTAAAGATAAAGAAGCTGTATCTTTTTCTACAATAGTATCTATTTTATAGATGGTACTACCAGAGCTAAATTCTACAGTAATAGATGTAGATAAAGTATCTGCATCTTGTGCTGTTAAATTAAATCCTAGCCCTAAGTCACTACCTACTATTATTACTCTATATTGTGTATTGTTCTTTAGATTAACACTAGGGAGTAATATTACCTTAGTTGCATCATTTGGAGATGCTGTAATAGTTAGTGGTACTCTAGTACCTGAATCTATATCTAGAATAGAGAATATGCTATTCGTAAGACTAGTCGTGGCTATAGCCTTATTGAATATAAGCTCTACTGACTTATTAATAAAGTAGTCAGTAGAACCATTAGAAGGAGTACTAGATGTTAAGGTAATAGCCATAAATTCAATTAGTCAGGACTAACAGAAAGAGTATCTGGACAATCTAGTCTGTTAAATATTTGATTTAACAACTTAATAACTTCCGGCCTACTTTTATATTTTAGCTCACATGTTATACAATACTTCACTACTTCTTTGGCTGTCCAATTACGATCCGTGCCATACTTAAATAGATTTTTGAATCTAGAGAAAGCCGGATGTTTTGGAGAATCTTGAAAACCAAAAGATTTAATATAATTCCAATACTCATCAAGGACGGCTTGATCCTTGGAAATATTTGGTATAAAATGGTTCCCTAAAACTATTATACCTTTTTGTATAGCATCTCTAAGAATCTCTTCATCTTTCTCCTTAATATTCTCTGGAACAATACAAGTATGTTTACCCTCTTGTAACCAGATATCCCCTACTCCAAAGAATGATTCTTTAGCAAAATTAAGAGTTATACTTTTCCCTTTTAGCGATACAGTATTGTATGTATTTTGATTAATAGTTACACCTACACTCATAGACTCAATAGCGGTATCTAAGTTAGTTTCTGAAGTCTTGGTTTCTATTTTCTTTTTACTCATATGAATTCTAAATGAAAAATAGGGCCGGCTAGGTGTTTTGGCCTAGCCGTACCCTTGACAAAGTCAAGATAGCGAATTGAAAAACTTTGTCGTTTTGCTACAAGGGCTCTTTAATCCACACTGTAGCACGGTCCAACCGGTTGCACGGCCGGTTAGTTTTTTGATGTTATATAATTTCATCCTCTTATATTATTGCGGATCTTTTATATACAAATGATCTAGTCAATATTTTGACTATTCATCACCTTCTTGCTCTTCTTCCTCTATAGCATCCGAAATATAATATTGATCATCATATATTGGTGCATCTCTTATTGGTTCTGTAACAATAACTGGTTCACCCATGTATATCCATACATACTTTCTATTTTGTTTAGTAAAAGTAGTAGTTGTTACAGATAATACAGATGCAACAGACATATTTATAGACGACGAGGTAGTGACTTTAGTAGCTCCAGCAGACGCTACAGCTCCTATGTAATCACCATCTTGTGTATCCATAATATGAAGAACAAGATTAACTGAAGCAGGTTTTGCGTATGCAGATATTACAGTAGATGTAGTTACTACTGGTTCATATATAGTTATACCTACGCCGCTGGTATTTGGACTACTTGAAGCATTAATAATATAGTCAGTAATACTAATAGTTGGAGTATTGACTGTACTAGTTATATTTATAGTGCTTAAGTTTAAATCTACTACAGTATTTGTTTGTTGTGTGAAGTCTCCAATATATCCCATGAAACAATCTAATGTCTCGTCATAATCTGTAGGATTAGAACTTATGTATGTCGTCGTCAGTTTATTGTATAGATATTCGGCTTTTTCTTTAATAAGCTGATTGTTATTAGAGTAAAAGTTTTGAAGACTTGCTTCTAAAGCAATAGCTACTGCTGGACTCATTACTACTGGATATGATCTAGAATATCTTGCATTTCTGAAATAACCAAATGGAAATCTTTCAACTGGGTAGTTTGCATCTTGCGATGTAGATACTTCTAGTGCGTTATCCAAGGTTAATAGATTACCAAAGTTATTTGAGTCCTGTGTTACTTGTAAATTTTGAGACATAGCGCCCCAAAATTGATGTTTTTCATATATAGGATATGGGACTAGTAATCCTGTGTCAAATCTAATATTTTCTCCTGCTTGAAATACACCGGCTACGTTTCTTAACCAGAATGTTAAATATCTACCAGCAAACCCACCATATTCTGTGGAAAAGTGTGCTAATACTAGGGTAGCACGGGCTCCGCTAGTTTCTCCTATGATTGTTCTACCTAAGCCAAATCCTATATTAGACATTAAAGAAGATAATATAGGACTGACGTCCCCAGTATGTGCAGGAGCAGGACCTATTGTAATACAACCTGTTCCATCTGGATTATTATCTGTACAATCTAGTATACAGTGTCCTAAAACTATAGATGCTGCAGCATCTCTTGCTATATTTAGATATTTTTGACCTATAGCACTAGATGGATTTTCAGATAGTAACGATTTAGCTAATAGATAGTTACCAAAGCAAGCAGCCCCTTCTTCCCAAGGTCTCCAATGTCTAAATCCACCTAGACAAGCAGCATTACTACATACTTCCAACACTTCTGTTCCATATATCTTAGAAGTATAGTCTCCGCTAACATGTTCCCTAGTAAGTCTACCCCTGTGTGTTATACTATAGTTATATCTTTGTTCTATTAATGCTTTTAGCTCAGGGTTAGCTGTTATTTCATATAGTAGAGCAGCATTTTGCGATCCTCTACCTATAGCACGAGGAGATCCCCAGTGATGTATAGCAGAAAAACTACTAAATGCGTTGGTTCTATTTCCATATATCCAGAAATTTGTATACATATTTGCATACTCTAGACTAAACCAATCCATAGAGATAAATGCTTGTAGAATAAACATTAAGTTTGTATAATGTTCTTTATCTGGACCTAACAATTGTTGAGAAGATCCATTTGTCCTATATGCTGTTGGCAATGAATCAGTTGGTACATCTCTTGTATATCCTGCATAGGATACAGGAGGTAAATGATACATTTTTCCATGCCAAATATGTACATTAGCATTATTTAATTCTGTAGGATCTACAGGATTTCCAGAGTCATTATAGTACCAATTAGTTCTAAGACTTTGTTGTCTTGTATTGTATTCTAGATAAGGAATCCAATTATAGTTATCACAAGAAAATATTGGCCATCCTCTTAATCCAAAAGGATAATCCCTAAATCCATGAGCACCCGTAAATGTACAATTTGGTTCATTGGGTAGAGGTGGCCAAAGTCTTGATCCTTTTCTAGAAGCAGTAGTAACTTGTGTATTAATTGTATTTAATAGAATATTACTTCTATTAAGTTTTTCTGATAAACTAGTCAAATAAGGATGCCTACTATCTTCTGGCATTTTATTTGTAATAGGATATAGCGTCTTCCAGTCAGAAGCTATAGCAAGAATCTGACTTTCGGATTCTGCTGAAGTAGTTGCTCCATCTAAAGCACCAAAAACTAATGTACCTTTATATGCGGCACTAACTCCTGCGCATATTTTTGCATTATTACCACTATTCTTTACAGGATCTAGTAGCATAAATGTCTTATCAGTGTCAGATGCCGTTGTGACACCATCCATTACTTCATTTTCATATCTAAAAAACGTTCTAGGACCACTAACTCTTAATGTTATTGGAGATCCTAAACGAAATGCCGGAGGAATTGCTTCAGGATGCGTGGGCGTGATGCTTGGCAAAAATCTATAAAAACCATATCTAAAATAGAATTGAACAGCATTAATGTTAGTAAATATATCTATAACAATATCTACCCAAAAATGTCTAATATTTGCATTGCTTGTTTGTGGTAAATGTGTAAATAACCTAAATCTAGCGTAATGGTCAGAGGGATTTCCTCCTTCTATTAGTGCTATATTTGCTAAATTTAGTTGATAAGAATATCCTTCTACAGTAAAAACAAATATACTTGATAATAAGTTTGTAAATAATTGGTTACTTATATTAAATGCATTGCTTGTTGAAGAATTTGACTTAAATAGAGTGGCTGTTTTTTCTTGATTAGCAGCTAGATCACTAGTAAATGATACTTTGGCATACTTAACTGCACCATTATCCCATCTAGCACCTACAGGAGTCCATTGTACTTTTTGATTAGAGTTATTATTAGAGTATGCATTAGATATTACTAGAGTATCTGAGTCTGTAATGTTATCTGCTTTAGCAAATGGAACACCCAGTGTTACGACGCCTGTTCTATTATAGTTAGTTGAGTTTTTTATTTTAATTATTGCCATAAGTATCCTTCAAATAAAATAGGGGCTGGTTATGTTAATAACCAACCCCTATAAGACTCATATCAGTCCACTATTAGAGTGGGTTACCTACGTAACTATCGTCACCAGTTAGTGGGCTACCCACGTCACCAGTACCATAAGATACGCTGATTCTCTCAGCGAAATCCACACTCTTGCCGATCTTGATGTTCTTAAACAAGCCGACGCCAAGGCCATCATTCTTGATTGCCAAGCCGTAACGCTCACGGAACTTGACCTTCATGATGTCCTTAGATGGATCGGTCCACTCGTCAGAGGTGACCTCTTCATCCACAACTATAATACCAAGCTCGTTAACGTCGCAGAACACGAGGTCAGTCGTGTTGTTGCTAGCGTTGAACGTCATGTACGGAGACACGATGATGCTAAATTGAGTTGGGAATATAGAAGGAACTCTCGTGAATGTAGTAGCTAGCTCTTCAGGACCAGATACATAAGTATTCTGATTAAGCATAGTCTGTGTCCACTGAGGAGCATAACCACGAGACCCTTGAGGCATCTGCCAGAACATAGAAGCCATGCCATTCTCGAAACCAAAGGCGCGAGCTAAGCCGTTCTCAGAGAATATTCTCCATGCAAACGGGTGCATGATCAAGGTATTTGGCATAAAGCCATCGTCAACCATGGTTGCCCATGCCTTGAAGATATCATCTAGAGTCAGAGTACCATTATATGCACCAGCAGCATTTCTACCAGTTGCGCTTGGATAGTCAGTGCTGGAGTTATCTATAAGGGTTCTGCCGTTGTTAACAATCAAGTTAGCAACCTTCTTCTCCTTGTGGCGTGCTAAGGCACGACCGCAAGCCCGTAGGTTCATAGAAATGATGTCATATTGGTTGTATCTCTTTTGTTCCTCTGTAACCTTGCAGGCGATACCGGACTTACCGATGATACACTCAGTCTGACCTCCCACTTCCATGGTACCTTCTGGGTATTCCTCACCCTCTGCTAGATCTGCAGCAGCATTAGATAGAGCACCAAACGTTGGGAAAGATACTCTAGTACCAGCACTGAAGTTGACTCTAGTCATCAAAGGAGTCAGAACTAGGTTAGGCTCAATTGCCTCACGAACAATGTTACTCAGAGTCCGTGGAATCAACATTGGAAGATCCGTGCTAAAATTGTCACGCATCTTCTTATTGATCTCTTTATCCTTTTCTAGCAACTGGTCGATACTAACCATATCGATAGCGCCAGGTAGACGTCCACCAGACTTCCAGATCTTCTCAACCTTCTTCAGGTTTTGACTATCTCTCTTAGTCATAGGATCTTCATCGAAGCCGACATCGTCTTTCTGATTCTTAGTCGCCTCGATCATATCTTTTAGGTTGAGTAGAACCTTCTTTTGTTCTGACTCAAACACATCAAAATTAAGATTATCCATTTGTATTAATCTCCTTAGTATTAGAGGCGAATCAGAAGAGTTAAGGCCCAATAGACCTTATTAGCATCTGCTCTTGCTCCAAGGTAGAATCCTGGGATTCCCTTTGTTCCTGAACCAGTCAAAGTAAGACCTGGAACGGTCTGTATCTTAGAAAGGTGAGAGAACTCTTGTACTGCACCACTATCTATGGTAAAGTCAGAAAGCTTATCGCTTAGGACGTCACCTTGAGAAGTGCTAGAACCACCGGTACCTAGCTTTAGCTTCTTCAAGCAGCGACCAACAACTCTATCGTGGATATCATTGTAAGTGCTGTGATAGCTCTTAACTGCAGCGTACCGACCAGCTAGGTGGTAACCAGCAGCGTGAGTAGGATAGGTTGGCGACGGCGGCATGAAACCAATACCGTGACGCTTACCAGAACCTAGCATTACTGCATCGCCTGGCTCAATCAACCACTCGTCACTGTTTACAGCAGGAACCTGAATAACGTAGTCAGTAACCACGCCAACTGCAGTGTTTCTGGTATAGTTAGTGTATAGGCTTTGCAGAATAAAGCTATAGATAGGCTGATAGCAGACGCCTATAGGCTTGACTCTACCTACAGAGTGCGACCCAGAAGTACTCGGTAGCGACCAAGTATTGGATGCACCTACTTGAATAAGACCACCAGCGTCAGCGTAACCAGTACCCAGAACGGCTGGAACTAGCTTACCTTCACCTACGGCATTACCACCAGTAATCATACCCACTAGGGTACCTGGCTCTATTACTATTGGATCATGGTGAATCTCGTCAACTCTTGTGTGAGCTAGACCAGTCCATGCCTCTTTAGCAGTTGCTCCTGCAACTGGACGAACACCTTCGCAAAGCTCATTATATTGAGGGCGAACAACTTCATAACCACGTGGGACTCTAATTGCCATTGTTATGTTCCTTTATCTTATATATCTAAGTGTGAATTCAGCATATCATTTGCCTTTTTTGAATTTGGCTTCTTGACTACTGAAGGGGCCGGTTTATCGCCCTTTGATAATGTATTTGCATCAAGTTTATCTTTTGAAGCTAAATCTTTAATGTCTTTTACCTCTGGCTCTACTTTATCCTTTTTAGATATTTCAATTTTTGGTAATTCCTGTAAAGTATCTTCAATAGAATCTCTTAATGATTCATTTGTACGACTAGAGAGCTTTTCAATATATTCTTTTAGCTTCTCTGTATTGTCAATGCCTTGAGTATCTGCCTTTTGTAGCTTAACCCGTAAAGTAGCTAGTGTCATGGCGAGACTCTTTGACATCTCGGTCTCCATATCCTTAGCATCCTTGTTGAGCCCTTGAATTTGACTGTCCTTAGCTTCGAGTTGAGAGGTAATCTCAGCTATCTTGGCTTTGGCAGTAGCAAGTTCATCTTTAAGGCTCTGGCACTGAGCATTTAGTTCATCTATCTGCTTAGTATCCATACTATTTTCCTTATTAGATGTGTTATCTAAATTAGCCTTATCAAGATTTTGCTCGACATCTAGGACTCCCGAGGCATCTCCAGAAGAAGTATTACGGACATCATTAGTCTCGTCACCTTCTTTTTGGTCTACAGAAGAAACTTTATGCTTGAGCTTGTCCGCGATTGCAGGGCTAACTGCTATCACTGTCTTCTTAGTGGAAGAGTTATACTCTCCATCTAATAGACTTAATTCACCATTTTCGTCAATAAGCTTAAAAGTTCGAACCAACTCTTTCTTGCCTTTTGAGAAACTGGTAATAGGGTTTTTATTCCAAGAATCTTTAGAAGAATCCTTCCAATTAAAGTTCAATAACTTAGCAGGAGGTTGCGCAGGCATATTGACAAAGCTGACTTCATCATACATCATGCGTCCGGTTATGCCGTAGCAGAGTGTTTGAGCGTCACTATCTTCATCACTATATGTTTCTCCTGGCATATGCTCACATGTGAATAGACTATCTCCACATACAGAGCACAGGAAGCTGTCGCTTTGATGTCCAGCAGACACGCTCAAGAATCTTCCATCAACTATCTTAGCTATAGAATCTGGATCAGTTATAATTCCCTTAACTGTGACTACGCCTGATCCCCTAGATCCTATCTGATCTGGAACAAGGTAATCAAAATTATATTGATCACCAAATTTTAGTTGTGTGTACTTAGCACTGACTACTCTACCAATAGCATCTTTTTCTAAGTCATGATGCTTTAATATTGGTTTATCATAGTCAGAGGTACCACCATTCTGTTTAGAAAAGAAGGATAGGTATCCAGAAGAAACATACTTGGCTGGATACACTCTTTTATTTGTTAATACACCAGAATGTGTAGCATCTATCTCAACCTCAAGACGAGTCTGACGGTCCTTAGCTAGGATTCCCGTAGCGTCAGTCTTAGTAACAGGTTTAATAGATGGTTCTATTAGAACAGAATCGATAAACTTAAATTGTTTTCGCACGATATTATTTTTTCTTTAATGAGAGGAAGTGACTGATATTGTCTTGTGTAGGTATAAAGTTCTTATACACTAAGTCACTTATATCTAATGTGGTGCTCTCCAAATTATCAGGATTTACCAACTCAATAGTTTTGCTACCTATTTTTTTTGCAAATTTAATAAAACCAAACCTTTCCGACGTTATGAGTTGATCTTTAGTCAATAAATTGATAGATTCACCTAAGGCTTCTAGACAAGAAATTACCTTTCTTATATCGATATTATCATCAGAATCCTTATTTAAGAATTCAAATAATTTATCTTTGTGTGGATTAATTATTTTCCAAAAAGATTTAGTTATGAAATTAGAAAAGAATCTATCTAGTGCGCGCTGGCCTATTTCTTCTATTTCATCATCGTTATCTGGAGCAATAACGTCATACTGCTTTTTAGCTTTCGTATGACCGTCTTCTATCCTATCTAAAACATATTCTTTGGATATCTCAGTAGAATTTTTGATAAATTCTCTAAATAATTCATCAATAGAATATGTATCTACAGACTCTTGTAAAGCATTTAATATAGAGGTTTTAAGTAAAGAATATCTTTCTTTTATTATAGATTCGTAATCATTAGCTGTAATTCTAGTCTTAGTAGGCTTAGTTCCGTGCTGGTTAGTAGGTTGTCCTCTGTTCTTTATAGTATTAGATACAGAGGTATCAGAGCCAGCGGCTGGTTTTAGCGACGCCTGTAAGCTTACTAATTCTTTCTGTGCATCAGTAGTCTTTCTAAGGTTAGTATCACCATCATCCTCGTCAGACATTGGTTGTCTATTTAGGAACTTCTTTCTAAATTCAGTTCTAGAAAGCACGTTACCCATAAACAACTGTAGGCCGTGGTTTTGATCTGCTCTTTCTTGTTCTTTATCTATTGTTGGGAACTCAAACATTACCATGTTTTCTTCAGTAACATCGAATCCACCCTCTAATAGCATAGGAAATATAACAAAATGTGTTAGCAAGTCAGCTATAACCATTTGATAGTCTTTAGCAGATTCTTGTAGAGCTTTATTGATTGTACCTGCTGTGGCTCGGTTAGATGTACCTCCACGACCTAAATCTAAAGGGCTAAGGCGTAAGCCTGCTATAACTCTAGATTCAAAGTAATCTAAATAAGGAGATAGATCTAAAGACGATCCTTCTCTACTTATTAGCTTAATCTCATGTCTTTCACTAGTAACAACATACCCTTGAGCAGGTAAACCAGCCACGCTATTTAATACTTGATCGACCTCATTATCCCCACCCTCATATGCTATAGCTGGGCGGGTCTCTGTACCAACTTTATAGTGATACAAAGGAAAAGCCTCTTTTGAGGCTACAATAACTGCTACTTCTTCTAACTTTCTTAAAGCTCTAATATCATCTAATACAGGGAGAATATATGGCGTACCAAACGTAAATCCTGTCTTTTTATCTATAGTAATATGAACTACGTCTTCTACGTTATAATTCTTCTCAGCTAAAGATCCACCTACTTCAGACGCATCAAGACGTTGTCTCCATTTCTTTGGAGTTCCCCATTTATCTACAGAAACTTCCATAGAAGTTGGATCACCAACGAATATGCCCGCTATAGGATCTAACTCTTTGCCATATAATCTAATAGGTTTACCACTAGATCTATCCCTATCTCTTCTAAATACTAAAAAGGCGTTATGGTATGTTACTAAATTACTGACTACTTCTCTTAGCCATTGCTGTGTAGTTATACCAGTTACTACTGCTATTTCAAATAATCTTCTTTTAATATAAGCTACCATAGTCTCATCTGCTCCAGAGACTATGTATCCTTCCTTCATTATCTGTTCTCTGTGTTTTCTAACAGATTGATTAATATAGGGCTCAATATCTGCGGCCTTTCCTATCTCAGATAAGTCATAGATAGGTGGCATGAATCTACTACTATTTCTAGTAGATAGTGTAGCAGAACCCCCGGTATACTCATAACCGCGTACTCTGCCAAGGATCTTTGATCTAGTTTCTAGGACAGTTTGTATCTCTTTAGCTCTTACTTCAGAGATGACCGTCTTTATGTCAGATCCTTTAACTGGTGCGGAAAGTTGTGTAGTTTTACTCATTGAATACTGCGTTTATAGAGTTGGTCAAATTTTTAACCATTAGTTCAATATCTGCTGACTTATCTCTATTATCCTCACAGGAGGACGTAGATGTAGCGTCCTCATTATTTTGCTGAGGATTTATTCCATATATATGCTTTAGACGAGAACTTACGGAAGGTGTGGTCTTGTCAAAATATTTCTTTCTATTTTCTTCAGATATAGGAATTACTGGCTCTGCTTTATCTAATATAGATAAAATGGCAGGATTATCCAAATCTATATAGTCTACACCGCTACTAGCAGAGCTTTTACCTAGTTGACTGTTAGCGCAATTATTTGCCAGTAATATTTTATTAGATAGTAGTTCTAGTATTCTAGAACACCCAAATAAGAATCTACGGTCGGCTACTGTTGCCCAGTCAGCTCTAGATCCAAATCCATTAGAAAACTCACCGAGTATCGCAGATACTCTCTTTATAAGACTCTTTATCTTTTCAAATAAAGTTCTTACTGCATGAAGCAATGCCCATCCTAAGCTTAACATGCCTGAACAGGCGGTATAGTTGTCTATGTTTATTGTAAATGCTTCTGTTATTTTGACAGCCACCTTATCATAAAACACATTTAGTTTAGTTAATAAATCCATAAGAACATCTTGCATTTTATCTACAAGAGTTCTAGTAAACTTATCGAATACGACCGACATTGTGATTCCAAAGTCCATGGCTAGTAGTCTAAGCAATACTGCCATTGAATATAGTGTGTCCTGGCCCGCTGCTTTACCAAATATTTGAACTAAACAACATAAAGCTTTATCGTCAAGATAATAACTTAATGCATTTACTATATCGTCATATAAATCATTTGTATACTTGGCTGTACTATTTATTATACTAATAGTTATACCTAGTGGTCTAGAAGTTCCACCAGAGAACTTAGTATCCGCATCTTCTATGGTACCCGAGCTATCAAATATAGTTCTATATTTAGAAGAGAAGTGCGGAGCATTATTTAGTGTTGTTTTTAACAATTGGTTAGCTTGTGCTACCTGTAGGTATCCAAGCCAGTGATCTATAGTAAGATATCCATCTTTCAGCTGTAAGCCACCGTACCTAGCATAATACTTATTTACATAGTCAACAATAAGCTGACAGTCGTTCTTCTTATTAAATTGTGTAAACTCATCTAAATCTATATCAAATTGAGATAATATATCTCTTCTACTTTTTCTTGATTTAGATAACCTAGTGACTTCTGATTCTAAATTAGGAACACTTAATGATGCATTTTTGAATATAGCAATAATACTATCGTACTTAGCTCCAATCTCAAGAAGTATAGATATAGCTAATACTACTTTAGATATGTGTACAGTTTTTGAGCTAGCTTCTTCTGCAGATAATGCATAGAATTCAGTTACCCAAGGACTAATAGTAATAGCAGCGAGTAAGCTGCATGCTACGCCATTATCTTTAATCCATTCTATAAGAGGATTAAAAACACGCAATCCTCCGCTATTATTTGAAGAATATGTTTCTATTTGCTTTTTTACAGTGGCGGGTATACTTCCGGATAATATTTGAACAGATGTATCTTTTCTTGTATCTATTATATAATCTACACAAGACTGAAACATAGAATATGTAATAATTGTTCCATTCTTAGAGTCTTCTTCAGAAATACGAATTGCCGCTGCAGATTCTAGACCTGTATCTTCAATAGGGATCCATTGCGCTGGATCCATCTTAGATAGTGCATCTTTAACAATCCTACCCTTTAGGTAGGATTTTGCAACATTAGTGAACGCTTGATCTACTTCTGCAGATCTTTGATCAATAATAGGAGGTAACTCAGTAGATTGATTAGGAGATTCTACTTCATTAAGTATTCTCTTTCTTGAGAATTTAGGTTTACCGTTATATTCTAAAGACACTAGAATTTACCTCTTTTATATTGAGAAGGTGTGCTTCTAGCAGAACTTCCATTTATGTTCCTTCTAATACCGTTTATTTCTCTCTTAAACTTTGTATCAGATACAGACTTTAATACATAACCACTTCTAGCGGTTTGTTCTCTCTCTATTTGAGTAGCAGACTTTGTATTATTGACTGTGTCGCTAACTTCTATACCAACTGCTCCTCTAAGATATGGTGGTTGCTTAAGTTCACCTTCTTTCCAAAAGAATCCACCACAAGCCAAGTAAAACGCAGTTAGTGTATGATCCTGTCCTTGACTATATCTAGGTAGACCATACACCGAATAAGACTCTACTCTAAAGTTTCTCATTTGCTGTATAAGTCCCATTTGGGTATTATTTGCATTTACAGTAGTATCTTCAGACTTTGGTAAAGTAATATAACCATCGTCTAGTAATTTTTTAGTTTGTTCTATTAAATATGGCTTAGCAAATCTTTTAATTTCTTCACCAGTTATAGGATCAATGCATTTAATGTTTTGATTCATATGTATTGGTATAAGCTTTGATTCCATCATAGAACTAGGCTCGCTCAATGAATGCTTCTTTAGTAGTTCTGTTTGTACAGTTCCATATCCTGCATCTACAAAGATATACTTAAATTTCCAATGTCTGTTTAATCCTATTATAAGTTGAACAGAATCTGTCTGAGTATATTGACTTTCATCTACGACTATCTTACGAACCATGGTAAGTTTATTATGCTGCCATCGCATAATTACCATATGTGTACCAGCAGACTTATTCCAGTCTACTCCCATAATGTAATCTGCTGCATCACTATATTCTATAGCTCCCATATCATAATCAGATATGCATGCATTTATCTTACCTGCTTTAAATACACCATCTTCTAGTTCTGCAAAGTCAGCAAGATATTCGTGAGTAAATGTCACTTCATCATTAGTTCCTCTAAAGAACTTTTCTTGCTTTTCTGTCCACTCAGGTGATTCTGCAGATATAAACCAATATTCTTTAAATCCGGCGTCTTTCTCTGTACAATACTTATGGAATCTCTTGATCCATCCTCTAGGAGTAGATGCAGCAATTACTCTACACTCTCTGTGAGAAGCTAAGATAGCCATAACAGCATCTATATCTGAGTCTTCAATAGTATCTATCTCGTCAATAACTATTAAGTGTGCGTCTTGTCCACGGATCTTATCCGATCCGCTACTACTTGTAGCACCAGCAGAGAATCCTAATACTTTACTTCCGTTGTTAAATTCTATTCTCGAAGGTGTTTTAGTATATCTGGATACTGAATTTCTTAAGTTAGCACTTAAGTTAATAAACCTAGACATATCATCAAATAATTTAGTTACTTGTCGTTCGTATGGAGCTACAACAAGAACAGTATGATATTTGTGTGTCGTAATATGGTGTAATATCTCAATAATAAGAGATTCAGATTTTCCAATTCTTCGACCTGCTCTAAGTATTTTATACTGAGAAGAGCAAGATATCATTTCGTGTTGATACCATCTAGGCTTCCAGCCAAACTCGGCTTCCGCCCAAGCTATAGGATCCATTAATACTATAGCATCTAAATAGTCTTGATATGTATCAAAGTCGGTCGGCTCCACATACATTAAAGACGACTGGACGTGCTTAGTACATGACGGAGGGAAAGGCGTTGTGGTAATTTTTTGATCATATAGTTTTTGATAATATTTTTCACAACGAGTACACATGTCCTCGTCAAATCCTTTATATGGTTCAAAATTACGACTGTGATAGTCGTTCTCAGGTATATATCTACCCATCTTTGTGTATAGGTCCTTGTTTCCAAGATCCGCACTTAGTGCAGTGTAATCTTTGGTACTTAGTCTGTCTAGTATAACTAAATCCACGCTTTTGTAGTTTATCGTTACCACAAGCGTCACATGCTTCCTTAGAGATATTTATACCAACGTTAGGGTGAGGATTCATCCACGGACGCATAGTCATGTATACTTTCTCTAATAACACAACATCTTGCTTGTTGTATTTCTTCATCTTATCCCAGGACTTCTTATCGCCTTTCATACAACCAAGCCATAAGTCAAAGCCTCCTGTGCTCATCTTTCTTCCTAAATTAAGTATATCTCCAATATCATCTAATTTATTGCTATTTAGTCTAAAATATTTCTTAGATACTTTCTTAGTATCTATAGAGCGAAACGGACTAGTAGGTCCTAGTCCATTAACCAAAAATCTACCATTGGTATATTTAATATCAAATGAGTCGCCGTTATGTGCTACAATAATATCAGCTTCATCCATTAACTGCCATAGCTTTTTACATAGCTCTTTATCATTAGGTTTCAGCGGGTCGTAGTCTTTGAAATCATCTAATCCAAAAGTAATAGTTTTATCTGAATCTAACCACTTTGCTGTAAAGCAAAGCATATAGCTTTCTTTTTCAAACTGAATAACATTTTGTTCGTATTTACCCCATGTCCATCCAAGGTTAGGAGAAGTTTCTATATCTATTAGTAAAACTTTTAGTGAGTCTTTTGCTATTTTATTTGTCATTTGTTATCTGTGAAAGTATTGAGATTCATTGCCTATTACACTACTTATACCCAACTGACTGTCGTGAATAGCCATTAATGCTCTCTGTCTTTGTGTATACGCTGTGGCAGAGTCTAGTGGTCCTTGGCCTATATCTGCATTAGATTGTTTAGCAGCAGCAGTCATAGAGTAATTAGGAGTTAGCATGTTTTCAAATATCTGAGCAGTACCCATGGCTAAATAACTATACCCTACTCCCTTTAAGGCCCATTTAGTCGATTTTAGTGAATTTATTTTTTTACTAAGCTTTAGGTCTCTTCTTTCTGTTCTTATAGTATTTAAGATATGTGTTCTGGCTGCCGCATCTCCTGGTAGAAAAGGACCAATATTTTTAGATTGTATTTTATTTATAGAAGAAGCAGTATGTTTTCTTTTTAAAGCATCAATAGCACTAAGTCTGTTATTGACTGCAGAGACACCGACCACAGAAAGTCCTATATCTGTTAGTATAGATCCAAGACCAAATTGGAAGGTATTGTCAGAGTATCCACCAGTTGGTGACATAAAATTTTGCCAATTCTGTACCATTATCTGCCTCCGTTATTTCTATGTAGTGCTTGGACCAAACCTGCGGTAGAATAATTTAGTTTATGAATATTTGCTCTTTGATCCATAGATGTAATATTTCCTTCTGCTACACTGTTTCTAACATCAGACATGTGTAATCCTAGACCAATGCCGGCTGTAGCTCCAAGAGCTGCTACACCAAATCCAATTGCTGCTTCTCCTAAGAAAGATGACGATGCAGCTTGTACAGAACTATCTTGTACACCTATAGGTTTCAGTGCTGCTCTTTTATTTACTTTATTACGTAAGGCACTAGTAGCTCCTAATCCCATACCTATAACTCCTGCACTAGCCCAAGCAAGAGCATCTGGACCAGATAAAGACATTACACCTATAGCACTTCCTATAGTAAGTCCTCTAGCAGTAGCACCTAAGGATCTAGTAGAAGAATAGCTAGGAGCTAAGTGTTTTGCACTCTGATACATTTTTCTATCTATGACTGTACCTAAAATATCATCTATGGCGTTTCTAGGTGCTCCTAAGTCAGATTGAAACTGAGACATCTTAGCATTAACTGATTTAAGCTTTAGGTCAGTTCGCTTTAGTCTATTCAATCTATCTGATATAAAAGTTGCAGAATCAACTTTATTACCATTTAGCTCATATACATTACTTGTTCCCCTAGCCTCTGCTATCTCTTTTTTAAGTACTCTTCTATCTGCTTTAAGTTGGTTATATCTATTATAATTCTTTTCTGGTTTACTATTTAATATACCTTCTTGTAGTCTTCTTTTTCCACCTCTGAATCTAAAGTCATAAGTGTTAAGTCCTCTACTAATAAAGTCTCTACCAAATAAAGCTTGAGTACCAAAATACATACCGAGGAGACCAGTCATATTTTTCATGTGACTAGCTCCATCTCCAAACTCAGTTCTAAATCTAGAACCATATTGAGCCTGTAGGTTTTCTACTCCTATATTTGTTAATTGAGAAGCACCATATGCAGCGCCAAGATAACCAGAGCTTAGTGCTAGTCTTGTTCCTATAGATGAGGTACCAAATAGCGCGCTTATTCTTCTAGCATTGTTATAGCTGTACTTACTAGTAATACCTTTACCTATAGCAGATGAGACTGTTTTATCTGCACCAAATAATATTTTTCTAAGTAGTGACATTAGTATTTGCCCATTCTTCTAGATCTAATAGGATGATTACTTCCTATAATTCTTTTACTAGAAGGACCTATTCTAGTATTACGCGTAGCAAAATTATGAAGATTAAATGGTAGATTATCTACAGACTTAGACATAATATTTAATGAAGGTCCAGTCTTAGGAATTAGTACATCAATATGCGACATAAAGTATTTATAAAAGTTATTCATCTTTTACCTCAAAATCTGCATCAACTAATGTTTCAGATTTTATTCTTCTATTCTCTAGCTCTTTTCTACGAGCCATAGCAATCTTTTGAGCAGCTTCTCTACGCTCAGCAGACAACTGTGTAGGATCTGTAGAAGATTGTCCAGCTTTAAGCTGAGACTCTCTAGTAGCCACTAATGCATTTCTAATAGCAGATATGTTCTTTCCTGCAGACTCCATGACCTGCAGTACAGGATTAATAACATCTGCAAAGATCGGTTCTCCATGCATAGTACCACCGACCATTTTAGTACTTACTAATCTAGGATCATCGGATAGATGAACACTGCATCTCCATCTTATTAATTCTTGACCTGCTAGTTCATATAGCATGTCCATATCAAAAGAGTGAGCTGGGTCATCAATATCTTCAATGCCTAGTGCCTTTAGATGCTTGGTGACCCAAGTCACAATAATAGTTTGTTCCAATGGACAAGGTTGACCTACTGGTAATGCCGATCCGACTTTATCTAATACACACGCACTAAGAAACGGACATTTTTTGCCCGTACATTTCATAGACATCGATGCCACGAATCCTTTCGTATTCATGTCAACAAAGTTACGAAGAAGAGCTTTTTGCTCTTCTTTTAACTGCTTACCATCTTTTTGAGCAATATCTACTAAAGCATTAGAGATGGCTGTCTTGGTATGCCTTTGATCCCCACTCTTTAGAGATAATAGATCTAATGAACTCTTGTCCTCTTGAGGTGTGTTCAAATTGGAATATCCGTCTAAGCGCGGCTCTAGCGAAGGGGCAGTGTTGTCCATTCTTTGTTGAAAATCGTGTCCAGATATCATATTCGTATTGGTACTTTTGTGCTAGATAAGTCCTGCATTCTTCTGAGTTATCTATTATTATAATCATTAAGTCAACTGGAACTGTCATGATCTTCTTATTTTCTCTAACACATCAGGACGTAATCTACCTTCTAAAGATTTGAGTAGTTGTTCTTTATGATCCCTTGGTAGAGATCCATAGTATTCCTTTCTCCACTCATCTATTCTTTTTTGTAAAGCTACAGCATCCTCTTCAGTGTTATTGTTTAATACCATATCGAGCAGCTTACGCTGATCTATATGCAACTTATTTGCAAGCTCAATAATTGCCTTACAAATAGTATAGGCTGTTCCTGGACCCACTGCTAGCTTACCTACTATGTGTTTATTCAACACTATGTCAAGATTTTTCTCAAAATCAGATCTTAATAGTATATATCCACTATCTGACAAAACTTTGACTACATTATCAATGTCTATTCGAATGATGCTAGTATCTTTTTTATCTTTATAGATATAAACTAAAAGTTTATTTATTATCTTTTCTTCTAATGGTATCATGGTTATATAAAAAAACCAGCATATAGGATGAACCTATAGCTGGTTTATACTTTCACAGGTGCTAGTTATTAGCACATATCATCTTCATCTGTATGCTTGGCAGCTAGGGAGCGCATATGCTGCTCAAACTTCTCAGGTTCCTCTATAGCTAGTCTACCCATTTCAATTACTTTATCTAGCTCATGTAGGACGCGACTTTTCAGGTCTACAAGATTGTCCGCAGTAAAAAACCTTGATGGGCTCTTAGGTAGCAGAGTAGGACCATTGCCGCTTGGAATTTGATCTAATCCAGGAACCATTGCAAAAGACACTGTTATACCCCAGCGACGATTGCGCTGGTTACCTGACATGAAGTCAGTAACAGTCTTTAGCTCTGGTCCACAATAGATTTCATTTAGGAAGTAACCTTCCGTATTCTTTAGATTCTCAGGAAGAGAATTCTTATCCTTTAAAGGAAACTGCTTTATGTTATTCTCGGTCATTAGTTTTATCAATCAAGATTGGTTCGTGTATGCGTTTATGACAAAAATCACATACATCATCATTTAATACGATATTACTAGGAATTTCTCTTGAATTAGTTGTTTTGCAGTCTCTTTTATCGCAAACCCAAAATATTGCTCTTATTCGCTTATTTGCTTTTTTCATCGGAATCCTCCAGCCACGTGGCTATTGCTATCAGTGGAATAAAGAGATGCATGTGTGCTATTAACATATCACCTCTTTGCGCGGGCACTACAAATGTTTGAATTGTAATACCTATTAATTCTTTTGTCTTCTCTAAGAAGACACCGCCGCCCGAGTTACCAGGACATATTGGAGCAGAGCAGACGTAACCGTCTTTCTCTTTAAGGTTGTAGGCTATTAAGCCTTCGGTTGTCAACATCCCTATTCCTAGAGGAAAGCCAACTGCTAAAACCTTATCTCCAACAATAGGAGTTTCCGTGTTTAGCTTTACTGGTTCTACGAATTTATCATATTCTGCAAATAACAACGCAATATCTAAAGTATTATGTAATTTTGTAGATGTAACTTTAGCCGCGCCCGTTGAGACACTAGTACCATCATAGAACTCAACGTAAAAATTATTATAATTAATATTTTCTTCTGGAAAGAAATGCTTACATGTCAGTAATGTAAGTATGTACTTTCCTTCTTTTTCAATGCAGTCTATAACAACTGCTGTGCCCATTGATACGCGATTTTCTATCTCATAGATAGCCTTGACTACCTGGTTTGACTTAATCGATTGTGGGGCCGTACAGGACACTGTAGCTAGTAATAAACCTATAAACATTCTTGTTAACATACTTATAACCTCCTGTAGGAGGGACTGTTAACATGATAGTCAATAGTTACCCAAAAGGTTTGTTGCTTTAGTATTTATATAAGTTATAATAACTCCCAGGTTGATGGCGCGTGTATATCAAAATTTTGCTATATAAGGCTAAAAATTTCTAGAAAATATAAAAAATTTCATAGTGTCAATATTTTGATTATTAAACTTTAGTGTTTTAGTGTTTTAGTGCTTTAGTGGGTAACTATTTGATAATCTGGGGTCCTGAGCGCACGTTGCGTTTCATGCCCACCGGGTTGTTAGTCGTGGTCAAGTTGACTGCGCATTAGAAGGAAGCTCATGGAAGCAATCCTCGCCGTTGTTCTCGCTCTTCTGCAGATCGTCCTCGCCGTGGCCGCGTGCATCCTCGTGGTGCATGTGTGCTTCGGCGGTGTGCTGTCGTCCCTGTGGTCGATGGTGACTGGCGGTCTCACGTGGGTGAAGCGGTCGCTCAAGGCCCTGTTCCACGTGAAGGGCAATAAGCTGACCATCTACCTGCCGACCGTTGACGTCAAGGTGGGTGAGAAGGACTGACAGTAAGACCTGAGTAAGTCTATAAACTACTCAACCTACAAGGCCATAGCACGTTGCTATGGTTGGTATTGTACTAACCATTAATAGTACACATACGCTTATGGAGTAATACCATGAGTGAACTCGAAAGCCTGATGCGCGACATCAGGTGGCTTCAGACCAAGCGTCCCCTTGGTTGGAAGGCCAAGGTCAGGAAGCTGGTGCGTCGGTGTCACCGGCTTCTGCAAGTATGAACACCGAAGATCGCCTGTTGGAGGAGTTGAAGAAGCTCCTACAGCAGGAGGAACTCTTGAGGATCAAACTCTTCAAGACCAAGGGCATCACCTCTGTCGAGAGGGCGACTGTCCTTAAGCAGCTCAATGAGATTGAGTTGCAGAAGAAGGTCAAGGGACAGACCCTCTTCAGGATGGGTGTTAGTCAGATCAGGATCAGGTCGATCCTGTTCGGAGACTGACACTTGGCGCCAATAGCCCCGCGCGATACAAATAGGGCTAGCAGTGTATCAGCACTTTGTTGATATACCGTAATCTCCTGCATTGATGGGGATGGTGAAGTCCACGAACGGACATGTATGGTTACCATGGGAGGTTACCATTCAATTTAGATCCATGGACGAGGTGTATAGTCACCTCATGTCCCTCTTGAAAAAGAGGGATTGGAACAAAACATGCACCCATGTGGCCACGGTCTCATTACATATTCTACTGGATCTTAACGATCTCGTAGGTTATGTTGTGACTACCGATGGTCGTTGTGGGGTAAGCTCCACAAAAGAGGACTGTCAGATTGCTTATGCTCTCCTAAAGGAAAAGTATAAGCTCTGATAGTTGGCGCCAATAGCTAGGCGCGATATAAGTATAGCTAGCAGTGGTACATACACTTCGTGTGTATCACCGTAGCCTCCTGTCTGATGGAGGCCATAAGGTCCACGTACGGACGATAACATGACTCTCAAGGAGGAGTTATGTCGTTTGATTTCAAGTTTGATGTTCCGACTGACGCGGTTGACAGCTTGCTGGAGTTCCTGAAGGATACCCCCTTCAGGGACCTGGTAGTCTGCTCGGTCTCAAGACACTACAGCGTGATGGTGTATGTGGCGGATCAGCGTCCCCTCCTCAACCTCGCTTCTCACGACTGGTTCATTAGGAGCAATGATGGGGAGTGGACGATGGAGGTCCACCAGGAGCCGACGTGGGCTGGGGTCAAGGTGGTCAAGAAGATCGTGGGGTATAGCCCAATTGAGTGGGCTGCCTCCTACTGATTGAGGCCAGCAAGCTCATGTAATATGAGCATGACCTAAGCATGTCATAAAACTGCTCAAGCTACAAGGCTACCAGTGATGGTAGTGTGGTGCGAAATCCTAGGCCACAGCAATCTAAGTAGAGGTAATTAATATTTGAATGCGCGTGTGTTCAAATATTTGCTCTTTAAACGTATCGCAAGTGATGGAGATTCGCAAGTGATGTAACTTGCACTATCACATGTATTACACCTGATTGGAGGCTAGACATGGACGGTTACACTCGCAAGGAACGTTTGTTTGAGAATAACGTGAAGCAGATCACCTACTCAGACAATCTTCGTAAGAATATGTACGTGGTGCGTATGCACCATGACAAGATTGTGGTGATTGATTCTTGGGTAGAACACATCACTGATATTGAGGAGCATGTTATCAAGAGTGTGTACAAGCGCACCACTTATGTCATTTATCACAACCCTTACAGGGTTGTTAAGATAGATGGCAAGTTCATAACCACGAGTTACTTTGTACCTACTCGTTTGTTGCGTATTCTGGAGATTCGCAACTTTTATCCTTCGGATATTGCTATAGAATTTGTATTAGCTCCTAACTTGCTGGAGCTGATGGTAGATGATGACTATAATAGTCTCTGTATCCCATACTTGTATAAGTATGAGGAGTTGTGCCGTGGTAGACTAAAGAAGGGCCTGAAGCAGCTCTTTGGTGTGGCTGGTCCTTCTGCCCTTGAGCAACTCAAGCTCATACTGAGGGGTGCTGGTCATGTATACCACACACATGTGTCTCTCAAGGGACTAGTACCGTGGGATATTCAGTTGCATCTAGCTAGGAGGGTAGCTACGATCATCAGTGAAGAGTACCGTGTTTTGTTCACTAAGGTGAGCAAGAACATGCTACTGCGTATCGGTAGTGAGGACTACAATCGCAGCATAGTTGATACCTACGGTATGTACAAGAAGCTGTGGAAGTCTAAGTACAAGAGGAGGGTGCGCGCTATACTCTCTAGGGCTAAGACATGGAAACAACTACATGATGAGCTGTCAGACTTCCAGCGTAAGATGACGGTCAAGAATGTGGTTTACAAGATACCACATCATGAGTTCTTGTTCAAATATTTGAATAGTGTTGACTTTATGGGTCACACTATCCGTCCACCGAAGGATCTCTATGAGGTCTACAAGTGGGGACAAGAACAACAGCATTGCATAGCTATCTATGCAACAGAGCACGGTAATGACGTGTTGCTGTTTGGTGTATACAAGAATGAAGAACTTGTATACAACATCATGATTACTACTGTAAACTATAGGACCATGCAGTTCTATGGTAAGTTCAACAAAACACCACCAGAAGACTTGGAGATGGCATTTCGCCATGTCATGTCGTTGGTGGAAAAAAAGCCTGTTAAAGGAGGCTAGACATGGATCGTCAGCAGTTGTTGGATAGGCTCAATCTGATCGTGAACGACGATCAGAAGGTCGTACGCATTGTGGATGCGTTCGATCTGTACCTGAGGTGGCGGGGCTACTGCCCCAACCATCTGGTTGCTCTGCAGCCGAATGGTACGGATGAGTTCGGTGAGCTGCGTAGGCTCACCTGTCCGAAGTGCTGTGAGGGCAGCGAGAACGACATCCCGTTCTAACCAACACAGGTTACTAGGGTTATCCTGAGTCAAAAACCCTAGACCATTGGGTGTTGCCAACTACCCATTTCAAAATGTTGGCTGTTTGTGTTAGTTAGGATAATGCTATGGATAGCAACATCATGCAGAAGAAGACCAAGGCGATGGCCTTGGCGTTCGAGGTCAAGACTCATGAGGAGATCCTGGGGATCCCTCAGGACGACTCGGTTCGTTCGGCGTACGCTGAGCTGATCGAGAAGCTCGGTGGGTTCAAGGCATGGGCTAAGCTTATGCTTGGATCCGGGGGTCTGCTCAACCTTCGTAAGAAGGCTGAGAGGAGGATCATGCAGGGGCATCTGCGTGAGCAGAAGCTCCTTCGGGGTCCGGAGGGCTCGGTCAAGAAGTTGATCAAGCCCAAGGTTCTCAAGGGGCTCGTGGACAAGGAAGTCGAGCTGCTCGTCAATGGCCGTGAGGCCATCGATGTCACGGGTAGCGCCACTACCCACGGTGACCTGACTGTGGAGGTCCACAGGAAGGAACTCACCAGGAAGCGCCATGGTACCCTGGATGATGGGTACTACGACGGCCAAGGTGAGAGCCTGAGCTACAGCCTCTACAAGGGGTTGTACATCGGACGGTTCCAACACCGTTCGAAGTTCACCAAGCTGGAGGGCTGGCGTGACAATGCTCACGTCGGTCCCATCGCGAGGGGCGTGGATGGTCTCTACTTCTCTGGTCCCAGTATCTGGAACCAGCGTGGTGGTTTCCTTGCTCAGGACACGCCTGAGCACCAGGAGCTGCTGCGTAGGCTTCGTAAGGAGCCTGAGCGTCTCCAGTGGCTGCTTCAGGGTGCTCCGGGCAAGCCCAAGAAGTGGGCGTTCGGGTACTTCCTCCGTGCTGAGAACGGGAAGTCCATCTACTACTGGGCTTGGTTGTCGACCAAGTCCAGCCAGGAGCTGGATCGCAGGACCCTTGGTGTGAACAAGGCGCCCATCACTGGGCGTCTGCATCACCCCAGTGGTGAGTGGTTCTGTGACTTCGTCATGTGGACCAAGTCCAAGCAGGGCGAGCCCAGGACTGAGTTCTGGTTGTACCGCCGCATCTACCATGGGTTGGACATGGTGGATGGTGGTGCGAAGTTGGTGAAGACCAAGATGGTCCTCACCGACGAGTTCAAGGCTCTCATGGATCTCAGGCTCGAACAGGGGTGGACTCTCACCCATCCCTACCTCCCACGGAAGGTGCAGGAGTGAGAATAGGCGTGTGACCCAGTAAGGTCACGCGCCTGTAATGTAGCCACTATTCAAAATAGTGACTGTCCCAAGCCAGTGTAAATACAGAGGGAATACATATTCATAAGGATATGTTCTAAGGGTACAGATCTACGTTATTATAGTGAAGCAGTTACGTAGTTGTGTAGTCAAAAAAGATATGTACTTATTTAAGATATGTATTACGCTCTCACTAGGGTGAGAGCACTCAGGTGTGAGTAGTCAAAATAAAGCTTACAGTTATCTATCTATCTAGATCAAGCGCGGGTTATTACATATCTTCTTAACTATTATGATACATGTCAATATTCTGATGTACATGTTATAAGGAGAGACTACTGTCTCTCCTATATATATATATATATATATACATGTGTATATACATTGTCTCTCTATGTGTATAGAGAGAAGGAAGAAGGCGCGCGTGTCTCTACTTATATATATAGAGAGAGAAGAGAATGCTTACAGTACTAGATAAAGATATAGCCCGTGATAATCAAATATTTGATATATCCGCGCTATCTTGAAAGCTTTATTAAAAACATAATACATATTATCCTTTCTCTGTAGGAGAAAGGAAGTAATACATAAGTCAAGTATATACAGACAATTAAATATGTAGGTATATACATATACATAGTATCATATTTTTGACAAATATACTATATAATTCTATTACATTCATGTATAACTGGTAGCTTTCAGCTCCCAGTATTATATACATCTCCTCTTACAGAGAAGATTGGTAGCTTACAGTACTTCTCTTTGTCTATACTTATATATTATAGATATCTTGTTACTACAAAAGAGAATTGCGCGGGCTATGTCAAATAATTGATTTATTGTACATGATAGAGAATAACGTAAAGTTATTCTCATTATACATATATCCTTATATTTCAACATGTTACATAAAAATAAATATTTTGCTTTATATAAACAGGCTTAACCGTTCTTTATGGCTAACAAAGCGAGCACAGGTCTATCTCCGAGTGTACATGCACCTTGCAAAGATTGCAAGAAGTGTACCACAATTATGAAGGAGTGGTATGTTGTCAACGATGTTCTATGGACCATTGCTAACAAGGGTAAGATTGAAGGATACCTTTGTATAGGATGTATAGAAAAGAGAATTGGTAGGAAGCTGGATTACCTAGACTTCCAACCAATGATGATTAACGTCATCGATGGTAAGAACAAGTCTTTCAGACTTGTAAGTAGACTATCTCCACAATCTAGTGAGTTTGTTAGGAGAGCAGAAAGAATGAGGGATACCATCATCTATTTCAACACCCACTTCGTGTACTGATATGGACAAGGAAATACTCCATAAGGCTATCCAAGAAGCTATCCGTAATGATAAGATGATTATCACTACGGACAATGATTATTGGGTAGTAGGATACAGCAGAGTGCATGGTCCATTCGATAAGAAGAATGCCGTGCAGTTCTGTAAGAATCTGAATGACTACATTGCGCGCAACAATGTAGGTAAAACAGGACTCATGAAGTTCAGGGAAAACATCTATTTCGTAGTAGATGCAAATGGAGAAAAACAGACATAACCTTTGGGTATGACTATTTCCTTCCAGTTTGTTGTCGACTTCTGTCAAGTAATTGACAATGACGGTAATGCCCTGGAAGTAAACAGGGGTAGTGAAACGCACTACTCTGAAAAGAATGCAGAGGCGCAGGCTACCTATTACAGCCTACAACCAATTACCAAGGTAACACTTACCAAGTACGTGCGCACTTGGTTCCCTGAGTTCGAGGGATATGAGTGGGTACCTGAGTGGACCAAGAACTTCACCTGGATGGAGTGACTAATGAGGAAAGCAGTACGCTGTAAGGTAAAGAATCAAGATCTTGAGGTAATCTATACCTTCAATTCTTTTAGTGATGCTCTCAAAATGTTATCGACATATAGGAAGATGATATCTTTCTATAGTGTCAAACTGGTAAATCTCGATACGTACCACAGTACGTCCAAGAAAGTTGAGATTTACGAAGGAAAAGTACACGAAAAGTTACCAAGGAGGTAACAATGAGGATTTTCTTTTCAACGGCAGGTAATGTTCGAGATGATCTTATCTCCGCGTCTGTTCTCGATGGATTGTTCTGGCATTGCTTTAGGTATTGCACTGAGGTAGCTTGTGACACACTTCAAGATTTTGACATGTTAATCGAAGCATGTCAAAAGAGGTGGGAAAAGGAGATCGATACTAACCTTCATAAGGTTACGTTCAAGGGACAATTCCGACAAGACATTGTTGATATCTTCAACATGGGACTACCAGAAAGGGGATTCTGAGATGGATCAAAAAATCAAAGAATTGAGGTCTCGTATGTATCACGAAACCTCTGACTGGGAAAGGCAGTCATATTCCTCAAACGTCATTGTCAATGACAAAGGAAAGACCATTGCTATTGCAGCAGATCATAATACGCTGCAATATCTGGTGGATTGTGCATCACCATCAAAATTGATGATGCTTTTCCAGGGTATCCAAGAGTTGGATGCTGAGGTATCGCGTCTCAAAAGAGAAGTAAAACATCTGCTAGCAGAGCAAAGATCTGCAGCAGAACTTCTACGTGAGTATGTATCCAATGGACAGTTGGATCATGAAACATTGTTGACCTTGGCTTCGTGTTTGGAGACACAAGTCTGATGGAAATCAAGAAGAACGGTAACAAGTTCATGGTTGTTGACACAAACAACAACCTGTTGTACAGCTCTCACGATTACACGGATTGTGAGAACGCTATGTTCGAATTCTGTGATGTACTCGACAACAACAAGCAATTGGAGAACTACGAAGGTCCGTATGTAAGGTGCCGAGTAATGTATTTGTCTGGTGATGAAGCAAGGGCAAAAGCGTATGCTCAAGGCTTTTACTTCAAGGAGAGCACCAAGAGTCACGATGTCTACTGTCATCCAAAGTACCGTGTATTGCGGTACATCAACAAGGTGACCAAGAGATTCCACGAGAAGTACCTGCCATAAACAGGTCTAACCGGTCTGTATGAAGAGGATGATCATCATGCGTGGGGTTCCTGGTTCGGGTAAGTCCACCTGGATCAAGAATCATCTTCCGGATTACATTGTCCGTTGCTCTGCGGATGATTTCTTCACTGACCCGAAGACGGGTGAGTACAAGTTCGATCCCACCAAACTCGTGGAAGCACACGAGTATTGCCACAGGAAAGCTGAGAACCTGTGTAGGGCTCTCAATAGCCTGGTGATCGACAATACCAATATCAAGTTCTGGAACTACCAGAAGTATCTTGATATGGCAAAGTATTACGGATACACGGTGGAGATCGTTACTCTCATCGTGGATCCTCGTGTTGCATACCAAAGGAATATCCACGGCGTTCCTTTGGAGACCATCAGCCGTATGGCTACTGTGTTGGAGTTGGAAAACAATGATTCTGTCCGTTAGCATTGCATTCCTCGTTGGCATCTTGTATGCTACCATCTTCATCAGCCTTCACAACAAGAAGGTGAAGGAAGAACTATTCGATGCTTACAATATGGGCATCGAAGATGGTAAGGATGAAGACAAGAAAGATAGGCAAGCTGATCGTGATATGGCCTATCAAGAAGGTTACAACGCAGGAGTCAATGATCAAAAGAATGGTCTGATCGAAGAAGACAACACTGTTATCGACTACGAGCCTTGGCTTGATGAGTATAAGATACCATGAAAATCTTTCTTGACGACGTTCGTAATCCACCAGATTCGACATGGAAAGTATACAGAGAAGTCTGTGACGATCTGGTAAAGGATTTCTTCAATGCAGATGAAGTATCCTTGGATCACGATCTAGGAGAGAATAAGCCAACGGGCTATGATTTTCTCTGTATGATCGAAGCACTGATGCACCAGGAGCCTAGAAAGCTCCCTATTATCTATGTACACAGTGCTAACCCTGTAGGTGTATCGAGAATGCTACAGGCAATCAGTGCAATCAAGGAGATTTAGCCGATGGAAGTGACTCACAAACAATCAAAAGTCAACGAGCCAGTCGCTGTCTTCTTCACTTTGCTAGTGATGTTCGCATTGCTAGCATTGTGGTGGATTGCACTCCCATGAAGAAGTACGCCGGAATTGGTGCAAGATCTACACCAAACCACATCATTAAGTTGATGGAGGATCTTGGTTGTGTCTTAGCCAAGAAAGGCGCGCTTCTTCGTAGTGGAGGAGCTAATGGTGCCGATGTTGCATTCGAAAGAGGATGCAATAAAGGCAATGGTCAAAAAGAGATCTTTAGACCAAGTGATGATATCTCTGTTGAATGTCAAAAGTTAGCAGAGAAGTATCATCCCAACTGGTCAGCGTGTTCTTGGTTTGCTAAGAAAGCACATTCCAGGAACTGTCAGATTGTTCTAGGTGAAAACCTGGATTCACCTGTAGATGCTATTCTATGCTGGACTGAAAAAGGACAGGTAGTAGGTGGCACAGGCCAGGCACTAAGACTGGCAAAAGCATACAATATCAAGATCTTGAATCTTGGTAATGATGCAGACTACAGGACACTTTCTGATTATGTCAAAGAGAACTGGAAACTATGCTGACTGAACTACAAGTGTCTAGGATTGTCAAGAATCTTCAGATATGTGGGTTCCAAGTTAGGAACAACAGTAATAGCTCTCACTACGTGGTTTACCCACCGAACAGTGAAAAGATTTTGACTATCCATGCAGGAAAGTCATCAAGACTTCGTAAGAAGTTAATCTCAGATCTTGTTCGTGTTGGTATTTCAAGAAAGGAAATAAACTCATGGAGAATCTGAGAGCGGCAAGACTCCACTGTAAGCACTGTAACTACAGGATTACAGATGTAATCTCAAAGCCTATCCTATGTTGCAGTTGCAACAAGGAGATGGCAGAGATTGGTGTGAGAGATATCAGTCTTGATGAATACGAGTATATGCTCGTGTCCAATGACTGGTTCACACACATGAGCGACGATCGTAGTGTCGTCGATAGAGGAATTATCCGCAATGATTTCTTGAAGAACATTGCGAACTTCCATGGTGAGAAATACCAAGATAGGTATTTTGTACACCATAGGAACGGAAGGTAACACCAAGACTAGGTTACTTGACCAGTGTAAAAGATGTAACCACATCTCCCGAGAGTGACCTGAGACCGCGCGTGGACTCTTCCCTAGTCTATTTTCTAACATGACCGAACTTTACAAGTGTGGACATCCCAAGACCGAAGAAAACACCTATTACAGCAAGTCAAGGAGTGGAGAA
>JACCDR011391273.1_pt1 | contig 182773 bp, 253 predicted proteins | sample 7446431 | NCBI WGS metagenome assembly JACCDR01 (sample SAMN15323443, study PRJNA562643) | freshwater metagenome | isolation source: river surface water | place: USA:Blue River Watershed | collected 2017-08-17
AGGTTGTTCGCATGAGTGAAAGCCCCGGTGGCAAATCGAAATGTTTTCCTCCCGATAGACTTTCCCCGGCTCAAATTTGAATCCCCGGCAGGACAGGTTTGAATCGAAGGCTTTGTAGGTTTGAAGTGTGGTTGGTTTCATAAAATTATAATTTCGCAATAAAAACAAAATAAGTCGCCTTAGCAAAAACAGACTTAATCATCGCCAAAATAATATCCCAATCCCCTCCCGCTCTATCAGAAGCCATTTTGTAAGGAAAAGCCACGTTGCCCTCAATTTGAAGTTGTGTTATTGTTTGTCTCATCTTTTCCAACGCTTGATAAATGGATTCGTAATTTACCTGTCTGCCAGTTCCAAAAAACTCTTGGCCGTAAAGATTGAAAATAAATTTACCTTTGGGTATTTCAGCGTAGCTAATGTTACCCAAAACATTTTTATTACATTGCTTAGCGAAACAATCCGCGCCCCAAACTTGGGGGAAAAGCTTTTTTATTGAAGCGGCGATGCCTGAACCCATTACGTTTTGGCAATTCGCACAATGCCCGACAGCGTTCCAATTTTGAAACGAGAGCGCATCCCCGTTAATTTCTATGATGTTAGACATATTTTAAGATTTCGCAAATCATATCCAGTTTCGTGTGCGCGTCAAGATATTTGTTGAACGGCTCTCTCGATTTTTTGAAATTAGAAATAAATCCACCCAACTCTTTACCTTCTATACTCAAAAGTTCTTTAACCATGTTTCCATTAAACTTGGCTGCGCGTTCTTTTTGTTTTTGGATGTTTTCTTGAATTTTGTCGTATTGGGATTTAAAATTTGGAAAAGTTGCAATTATTAAAGGTAGGTATCTATCTTTATTATCTTCGAATACAAAAGAATTTAGGCGACTTTTGTTTAATTCGCACCATTTAAGAAATTCTTGGTAGGTTTTTCTTTTTTTGTCCCTTACGCGAGAAATATGGTTGCGATTTTCTAAAAGATAAATGTCTGGATTAAAATATGGAGAGGAAGAAACATATTCAAATATGTCTTCTAAAGAATCAAAGCCCGAAGCACGCTTGTTATAATCTAGTCCGACTAAAGGTAAAAATTCTTTAACGTCCAAAGACAGTTCTATTTCGTCGCGTTCCGTAGTTCCATCTCTAACAATATATTTCAGTCCGTCATGTCCGTGTTTTAATCCCAATTTGTGAAACAAGCGTCCCTCAAGATTGGAAAGATCGTTATAAGAAAAATAATTCAAAGACGCATTATAATATCTTGGAGCCGTTAAGATTATATCTATTTGAAAATTTTCTACGTCAAAACTCCAAACATTACTATTTTTAACTATCTGTTTAGGCAAAAAAGTATTTTGTATTCTTTCTCTTATATCAAAAGAAATGTCACTTGACTCAACTAAAAAATCCGCATCGCCAAAATCCTTTTTTGTTTTATATGCAGGAATTAAATCTACCCTACAACCCAAAAAAGTTAATTTTAATTGATTTAAAACTTTGCCAGTTAAACAAAAATAGGAAGGTGCATCAAGCCTTACCGTTTGAATGTTTTTAAGAGCTAAGCCGCCCATGATTTGCGATTAAGGTTTAAATCCGATTTTTGTTTTGATGTCTTTTTGTTTGACATTTATTGTAAATTGGAAGGGTTTTAGCCAGCATGTTATTAGTTTGTAGTCGTGTAACCATTCTACTTCATAAATAACATTTTCTTCTCTTATGCAGGCGGCGGTTATATGAGCTTTAATGCTACCGCCCACCAAAATTTCAGTTCCCGTTTTATAGATTTCCATATTAAACTAGAACAAATTCAATTCGTTTAGAAAAGTCGCAATGAGATGTATTTTCGTACGCCTTGCTAAAAAGATAAATTCCGGCATCACTTTGATTTGTTGTATATCCACAACAGTTTGATCGCCAAAACGCATTATGCTCCGCGCTCCAAATAAAAACCCACTGATCGCTCCATTTTTTTCTCAGTCCGGGGTAGGCTTTCATTCGCTCTAGGGTTTCTTTTCTGAGAGATTTGGGGCGCCTGAGACGATTGAAAGGTTGTTTTGTTTGTTTTATAAAAGGCTTAACTTCATAATCTCCCCCATTACTACGGCAAGCAAGATTTACACAAAAAATATAAGGGCCATCATCAGCACTATACCATTCCTTTCTCGTGCCCGATCCGTCACAAATTGGACAGTTCACCCATTCTCTTTTATATACGTTTTTAGACATGTTGTCTTAAATTTTCACGAATTTGAATATTTTTAAGCATTGTATCTGTTTTTAATCCAGCGTCAATAACAAATCTGTTAGGAGATCTGGAAGATTGAGCGTATTCATTTTTCACCAAATCAATATACAAACTCGCTTCACCGTCCTCGCCTTGATAAAACTTCCTCCAATCGTCATCGGTTAAAAATCTTCTTACTTTAAGCTGTTCAAGAGCCAAATTATCAAAACTAATAACCAGCCCCTTTTCTTTAAAGAACTCATGAAGGTGGGTTCTCCATAAAAATAGGTTATTTTCTACAATTTGTGTGTTTTTAGAATAGAAATTGACTCCGTTACCAAAATGTTTATAACCCAAAATAAGAACGCGGCAAGATGGAAATTTCTTTATTATCTTTTTTAAGTCTTCAGGCGTGTGTATCCCCGCAATAAGATGAAAAACTAGATGAATACCGGGCTTGGTATAAATAGATGCCACATTATCTATGTTAGAATTTGTAATAGAACAACCTATCCCTCCGACAAGTCCTTGATCCAAGATAGTGTGGATTTTGTCATAATATTTTTCAGTAAAATGATACTGATTTATAGTAAGGTTAGCAATAAGACCCCACTTTTTGAGAGTTTTCAAGAACGAAATTAAGTCAGGGTGAGATAAAACATTACCGCCCCCAACGGCAATTTCAATGCCCGAAGGGAGATTGGAAAAGACTTCTACGCCTCTTTGCAAATCGCCATGCCGACCTTTAGGGTTTGACTGTTCGTGACAAAAGGCCATACAACCCGCCTTTGAATCGCAGGAATTTGTTATTTTGCAGTCTATATTAAATGGGAATTGAGGTTGTTTGGTTTCGTTGTCGGGCCAAAAGATAGTTCTTGTTCCGTTATCAAAAATCCGCGCACAACAATTTCCGTTTTTATACTCAAACAGCAAAGAATGTTTTGACATTGTTAGAAAATACTTCCTTGTTTAGTAAAGTCAAGATAAATCATCACGACTTTTTGTATGTTTATCGCTAAACAACGATATATGTAAACCGTTGAATCCATTACTTCCACGGGGTTTTAGTATTTTACGAATTTCTTCTATTTCTGGAGAAGTCACTTTTAAATAGTAACCCTCAAAGCCCTTTTTATTACCCCCCCTATGAATCGTAGAAGGATCATAAAAAAAATTAACTTCTTTGCCTATGTAGTTCCGGGCGGCGATGTTAAACCCGTCAAATTGGGGATTCCACACAGTAATATGCGCGCCGTGTCTCGGAGTCCAAAAATACCTCGTTTTCCAAACGCTTTCTCTAAATAAATATAAATAATACCGACAAAAATCTATTCCTACAAGAGCCCTAAGAACTCCCTCGTCATAAATTATTTTTGCGTGCCCTTTTAGCATTTTTAGAGTCTAGCCGCTTAATCTCCCATTTCAAGCTCTTTTTTGCCTCTATATCGGATCTTATCCACTTGCCATCCTCACTATAAATATCCTTTTCTCTTATAACGACAAGAGTATTTTTAACAATTACCTTTGAAAGATGTTTCAATTCAACAAACGGAAATAAGAAAAACTGCCCTTTTCGATATTCGTAAGAATAATGAGAGTTTTGTTCAGAATATTGATAATTATTATTTCTGTCGAATAATGTTCTAAGATGGTCGTATAATTCTTGTGTGCTTAAATTATTATTTTCTAACTTAAGGGTTTCTACGGTTCCTTCTAAACAAAGCTCGTATTTGTATTCCTTATTAAGATCGTAGAAATTCGGGGGCGCCGATGAGTTATCGTTGCCTAGAAAAAGAACTCCCCCACCAAAAATAAAATCTTTTAATTTTTCTTTAGAAGAGGCTATTTCTCTAGACCTTCCTTTACTTTGATGATCTATATAAGAATAGTTATTGGTTCGATAGTTAACATCTATATTGATAATTACATCTTTTGCGCCTGTATGCTCTTTTATTACTTCTTTAATGTTATCAAGCAAATCTTCGGACTCAATACAATCAACAGCGCAATAATTTGCTTTTGTTAATGGATCTGTAATTTTTTCCCATCCCCAACCAAATTCTCCTCCGTCCAAAATAATACAACCTTCGTAATTGGGAGTTATAGAGGAATAGGTTTTTACAGATTCGTCTATAACAAGGGAATGGCTACTAGACGAATTAGTTTCAAACTGTTTTGCGCGAATTATTTTCATGTTAATGACATAAGAGTTTCTTATAAAGAGTCAAGCCCCAAAACAAGAATACATTTTGTTAAAAGAAATATCGTCCATTTCGGCCAGAAAAGAAAAAGCTATTTTCCCGGCCAAATCATAATTTGTATTTTTTAGATATTTTTTAAATTGTTTTATTTTGGCAGCTTGTTTTTTTATTGTGTTTTGTCTCCTTACATCATACTCATAATTGTTTATTTCTAATATTGCCGCCTCTTTAAGCGATCCGGGTTCCCAACTCTCTATTTCGTTTTTTGAAAACCGTGGAGGATTAGGTAAATCTTCGGGATTATCTGAAAACATACCATCGTTAATATACATTTCTAAAATATCACAACACGTAAAAACAAATTCCCCAATCGATCCAATAAAAAAATATTGATGGCCATGATCAGTTGTGCGAACAATGCAATAAGTAACCTCTCTATGTCTAATGTCCGAAAGCTTTATTTCTACACAGTTTTCTAAATCTTTCGGGGTAGCATTTTTAGCAAAAAATTTCCACTGCTTTAATTTGCTTGTTTCTTTATTGGGGCCATAACTAACGAGTAAAGTTTTGCGAGTTTCTTTATTTGCTCCGTAAGTTAAATAAACGCCAAATCCAAACTCCAAACCACCAAACGCAATTTGGCGCTCTTCAACTGTGACGCCGCCGCTTGTCCAGATTTGTCTTTTTTCTTCGGCATAACACACAGAATAATCTGATTCTTTTTTCTTCATGTTGGGATGACTCCAGCACCATATCCTATCTTCGCAATATTTCCAACCGGCGTCTAACAGTTTTTGTTTTTGTTTTGGGGTTAGTTTTGCTTGCATATAAAATCTAAATATGACTTTTTCCACTTGCCCCCTTCGTCGTCACAAACAACGCACCCTATACCAGAGCAATGTTTGCATCGTTCGAAGGCGTAACCGCGACTAATCAACTCTTCTCTAGTCTTAATCCGCTCTAAAAGATCTTTGGCTCTATCGCGGTTATTGCTGTTCATAATGTTTATTGATTTCTTGCGCTATTAAGTCCAAGGCTTCGTCGGTTTTTCTCTCAACCCATATAGTCCAACCCGAATCGCCAACTTCTGCGTCTTCTCCTTCCTCTGGTTTGTCTATATGTCTATTAAAATAAGAAGCCAAAACAACGACCAAACAATCGGACAAGCTACTTAATTCTACTTGACAATTACCTATAATATTTCTTAACCTATCGTTCATTTGCTTCAACGGCTTCTCCATCTTTTAGTTTGTAGAAAGTGTTTTCTTTTAACTTGATTCCATCAATAAAAAACGCTTTTATTAGTTTAATGTTTTCTTTTTCAAATTCAGTTAGAACCAACCACCCCCCAATAATCCCCTTGGCGCAACTATTAGCGCCGAGGGCAGCGGCAACGGTGTTGGGTTGGGCTGTTGAAGCGTGCGCGTAGTCTCCCGTCGTCGCCGCGTGCGCGTTGTATCCCGTTGTCGCCGCGTGCGCGCAGTTTCCCGTTGTTGCCGCGTTTGCGTAGTCTCCCGTTGTTGCCGCGTTTGCGTAGTCTCCCGTTGTTGCCGCGTTTGCGTAGTCTCCCGTTGTCGCCGCGTTTGCGTAGTCTCCCGTTGTCGCCGCGTGCGCGGAGTTTCCCGTTGTCGCCGCGTGCGCGTTGTATCCCGTTGTCGCCGCGTGCGCGTTGTATCCCGTTGTCGCCGCGTGCGCGGAGTTTCCCGTTGTCGTGGCGCGTGATTTTCCCCCCTCTGCCTCTTTAACCTGTGCGTTGATTAGTTCCACCAATCCAATCTCCTTCACGACCTTCAACTCCGAAGAGCAAACCTTTGAATCTCCCCCCGTTTTCCTCTGAATTTCCCCACTCGCCTCCACTACCGCAAACCGGCTAGTAACAGGATAGTAACTCAGAACATCAAGGGGCAACTTACATGAGTGGAAACCTCTTTCGCAAACCGAAATGTTTTCCTCCCGATAAACTTTCCCCGGCTCAAATTTGAATCCCCGGCAGGACAGGTTTGAATCGAAGGCTTTATAAGTAGTTATCATATTATTTAACATCAAAAAGATAATCGTTCTCTGCACCTTCAAGCAGAGGATCAAAACTGAAGGCGTCTTGTCGTAATTCTGTGCGGGTTTTGAATCTAAACTCACCAGAAAACGAATCATATAATCCAACATTTGCTTTTATAGCTTTTTTGATTAAAAGACTATTATTACTATGCGTAAGCCCAATAAAAGAAATCACCCACAAGATTACAAAACCTAACAACGTAAGCGCGTAACATTTCATTTCTATTTTTAGATTTTTATTCATATTTTTTGAATATTAAACATAACACTTTCTAGTTTTGAGTCAAGCTCTTGTTCGGTAAAAGGGCCATATTCTAAAAATTGATCTATCATGTTAGTATAATTAATAAAATATTGTATTTTGCGCTTTGTTATTTTTTTGCTACATTAATAGCCCCCAAACAAAATCCCCGCGCCGGGATTGGAAACCCATGCACAAGCGCGGGGCCGCTCCCCAGCACCATCAACTGAAAATAACGAACTCCATTAATTGTACAAAGATATTCAAAGCCTTTTTGTTTTAAAAATTTAGGAAAAATCTTCATTGAAAAGGATTAAATTCTTGGTTCCAACCTTCAAGCGTTTGAGTTAAAAATTTAACTGCCAACGCTTCTGCCACTTCCAGATCCTTATCTACTTGCTCTACAAATTCTGGAAATTGACAACACAAGTCCCAAAGTGGTTTGTCAAACCTCTGAGCAAATTTCTTCATCTGTTTCGCTGTTGGGGGTTGTTTCTGGTATTTTTTCATAAAAATCACAAGGATAAATATATGCCGAAGTTTGACTGTAAGAAAGAAAGTCTTCCCTAATTAGTTTCTTGTCTTGTATTTTACGAGCCCAAATTTTTGCCTTTTCCCAAATTCCCTTCTTTAATTGAGCGTGTTTTTGTTTGTTGTTTGTTTGTGATACGTAAATAGAAGTCAAAGCTCTAAATAGATGTTTTTTACTTATATCTAGATAACAAAACCCATCATAAATTTCATTTAAATATTGAGCGGTTTTGTCGTTTGTGAAATTACTCACCATCGTCAAAAACCTTTTACCTTCTTCCTTTTCGGCGCCCAAATAAAGCCTGCCACCGTCTTTAGGAGAAAAGAATAATTTGTTAGGAACTTTTAACATAAATCAATTAAATCTCTCTAACTGCACCCTCTTTGGGCCAAAAACGGTTTATCCAACCGGGGAACTTGTACTTGAAAGTGTCATCGGGAGCACCTAACTCGTAAACTGTCCCCGACGAACAAGTTACGTTGGGTTTTTCCATTCTTACGATTTTTGAGGTTAGAACCTTAGTGCCGTCACTTTTAAAGCCGGTTATCACCAAGAACTTAGAATCTTTTCCTATAACGGGGTGCCACCGCTCTAATTTGATAATGTTATTATTCATAATGGTAGAATACCAGCTTATTAGCGTAGGTCAAGAGAAGATATGCAAGTGACTTCGTAAGGATTGGGAAAGATATCTCCAATATAAAAATCGTCCTTTTTAAAACCCGAAGAACAAGGGCAGATTGTCAAAAACGGAGACACCCCAAGCCCGCAAATAGGACAGATCCACCCCACCGGCAAGTTACTATCCCGCTTTTTTAAGTCGTCTTCTTTCTTTGATATCCAATAAGAAATGATTTTTTCCAAACCATCAGATACCCTTTGTGTTAATAGGATGTTTTTAAGGTGATCTATTTCTAAATCCTTTATTAAGGAATATTTTAGTTTTTGCTTGCCGTTTTTGCCACGACTTCCCCATGTGGCGTTTTCAGCCTTCCATTCGAAAGAATCAAAATCTGGAATTTCTCCTTCGCTAAGGATTGAAACTTCTCCTAATTCGTGAACTCCATAACGCCTACTTCCCTCAGAAAGCTCATAGTCATTAATTAAATCAGCAAAAGTTATTCCCGGCAATTCAACCCAAGCCATCTTTCCGCTCGATCTTCTATAACCCGCATCACCGGGTAATCCCGGCTGTCCCCCATCGGCCATAGTGCCATCTGGCGCCTTGACATAATCATGATGACCAACACTAAAAACGCAATACTTGTTACCGATAGAAGCTAATAGTTTCATGGCTTAATGAATAGTCGGTTATACCAAAAAGTCAAGCAGATCTCCAAAACTCTCTCGAAATACGAATCTGTAAAGCATCCCGCATAATTAAATGAGGAATAGCCGAAACAGCATTGCAGAATGTTTCCGCCGCAAAACTAAGGTCTTGGAAATTATTTATAGAATACCGTAAGTTTTTAATATGTTTTTCCAGAAAATCCAAATGTAAATTTAGCGACTTTTTTAAATCAGCAGTTTCTTGTTCGTGTTTCTTTTCTGCCGGAGTAAGCTTAGTGTTTTTATTAATCATAAATAACTAAATTAAATCTTTCCAAAGCTCCCACTTTAACCACTGTTCTTTAAGATGTTTTAACAAAGTAGAATTTGGGTGAGAAAGTTGTTTAAAATAAAAAGGCCAATACCACCCCATATCTTCTAAAAATTGAGCAACCGCCCCGCTTCTTGAAATTCCGGCTTCACAATTTACAATAAAGCTTTTATCTTGAAATTGTTTAATTAATGCGATAATTTTTCTAGCATCTTCAATTGTCGGCGGATAAATGGTTTCGTCGCGATAAGATAGGGGGCAAGTAATGTCCCAAAAGGGGATGCGGATATTAGGATATTTGTCTAAATGTGACGACTGAATTAGATTGATTGGCTCGTTGGGGTTGCAAATGTTAATCCATACAAACTCTTTATGATTTACGACGCCACCATTTTTCAAATGTGACCAAAAGCCAACCTCATCGTAAATTGCCCTTCGGGACACTTGAACAACGATTTTTTTTATTGATATTTATTGGAATAATTACATCCATAGCGGTTCTTTTAGTTAAATCCCTGTGGATAAAGTTTGATAATTTTATTTTGGGCGTCGGGATCGTTATCTCTCGCCCACGTATTAATAATTTGAAACATTCCATTCAGCGCACCAACTGCATACACGGCGTCTTGTAGATTCGGTTGCGGCCCGGTTTCAAAAGAATGCCTTCCCCACGCTAGAGATCCCATCATTTTTGTAATTGGATGCTCTTTACCCAAAAGATTAGCAATTTCTGTAAAAGCGCGCGTTTTTTTGCGAATACATAGTAAATATTGTTCTTTTTTAAGATTCATTTAATTACTTGATTGTGTATAATTATAGGTTTGTGTAACCAAAATAGGTATTTTTAAAGAAGGGTGGCCCCATTGGCCATCCTAATAGTTGTCGTTTCTTTATCTTTCCAAACCTCTACGGCCATAGTTCTAATATTGGTTCCCGACTCAGAGAACGCTTTTTCTGGCAAATCGGTTATGTTATAGCATTTCCCAACCAAAAAAGAAACAAAATCTTTATTTGTTCTATTATTGGGACAAATAGCAACCATTTTTCCACCCACTTTTAAAAACTTAAAGGCGTGAGACAGATGTTTTACCCAAAGGGACTTATCAAAAGGCGGGTTTTGAATTACTTTATCAAATTGTGGAGACGGAAGAACGGATAAAAAATCACAATTTTGAACATTGAATTTTCCCGCGTATTTAAACGAGTTTAATTCTTGAAGAGTTAAATAATATTCGGGATTTAGCTCGTAAGCAGTAATTTTAGCTCCGATCTTTTCCATCTCTGTAACTAAATTACCAACGCCCGCGCTCGGTTCAAGGCATTTTTCTCCGGGTTTAATATCCGCCAAGGCAACAACTTGTGATGCAATCGCTTTTGGAGTAAAAAACGCTTGAAAAGTCTGCTTTTCATTAACAAGTTTGCCATCGTTAAGAATAAAATCAATCTGCTCTTTGGAGCCGGGTTCAAGAAAATGCACTTTTTCTTTCTTATTCCAAAGAATCCCCAAGGCGGGCATCAGTTTTTTAAATTCTTGATAATTATCAAGGACGCCCGCAAAAACAAGCTTATTATCCTGAATCGTTGCATTGCGTAATTCGGCCTTTAACCCTTCGCTGATTTTAAAGTATTTTTGTTTCATGGTATAAATTAGTTAGGTTGATCTTGGTTTTTATTATTTGTACGCTTCTACGATTTCTCCGTTGAGAATCTCATAAAACTTATTCTCTTTTATTTTATTTCCGTCAACTTTCGCCTTGTGAATATCTTTAATAACCCCATTTTCATATTCCGCCAAAACAATCCACCCCCCCACTACCCCCTTGGCGCAACTATTTGGGCCAAGGGCGGCGGCGATGGTGTTTGGTTTGGCTGTCGCGGCGTTTGCGTAGCCTCCCGTTGTCGCCGCGTGCGCGCAGCCTCCCGTTGTCGCGGCGTGTGCGGAGCGTCCCGTTGTCGCAACGTGTGATTTCCCTCCCCCTACCTCTTCAACTTGCGCCCTGATTAGCCCCGCTAGTCCAATTTCTTCCTTCACCGCGATCTCCGAAGAGCAAACCTTCGAATCTCCTCCCGTTTTCTTCTGAATTTTCCCACTCGCCTCCACCACCGCAAACCGGCTAGTGAGAGGATAGTAACTCAGAACATCGAGGGGCAACTTACACGAATGGAAACCTCTTTCGCAAATCGAAATGCTTTCCTCCCGATAGACCTTTCCGGGCTCAAATTTGAATCCCCGGCAGGACAGGTTTGAATCGAAGGCTTTGTAGGTTTGGATTGCGGTTGGTTTCATGTTAAACTAAAAAAAACGATAATATAAATGAGACTGAAAGCTTTTTGGAAGAAGGTTGCATATCTCTAACTCCATCTTTTTATACTTTTTATCAATTATCGTCAAGACATTATTTCTCTCCCATTTAAAAAACCCCAAACGAAACAAAGTCCAAGTTAAAGATAACATAAAGCATGTGGGTTGCAATATTGGATAAATCTGCCCCAACCTTCTTTTGCCCGCGCTTAGAAACACTCCAAGATCAGTCGTTTCTGTTTTTATCGGAACCTCAGTTATTGCTCCAACAGCCCTCCAAAAAAAGTCAACCATTTTTGACTCGTAAAAAACATCGGGTTCTACCCCTATAACATTTTTAGCTTCTAAAATAAGGGCGGGAATATCTAAAGCATGATTAGAACCGACATTATAATCATCAATAAAAATCGAACAATAGTAATTAGAAAGTTTTAAGTTTTTTAAATAATCAAAACAACCCGGCTTAAATTCTTGATCAATATAAAAATGTCCAATTTCAGCAAACATATCCGTAATCCGCCAACAAATAGTTTAGTTCTTTAGAAAATTCTATACAGCGTGAGGGAGGAATGGCCGCGCGAGAAACCAAGTCCACTATTGGAAACCTATACAAACACCTTTTAAAAGATCTGTCAGGCATTTTACATAGTAGCCCACTATGTTTATTGATCGGAACAAAATCTCTATAATCAACAACATCAATCACAGACACACCGAGATCTTGAGTTGATAAGTGTAACATAGAAATAAATTCAATTGTTTTAAAGTTTTTCTTACTCAACATTTCTAAAATTTTTCTTTTTGTTGAACTCGAACTAATATCATCATCTACCACTACGATTTTGTCTTTAGCTCGTTTTCCCAGCCAAGAATAAAACTCCACTTCATTTTGAATATAAAACCCCGATGGACTTTCCTGCAAAGCGTAAGCTTTAAATGTTCGGGAAATATTTAAATTAAAATCTCCAACAAAATATTTATCCAAAGACAAAACAGAATAATCGGAATAATCGTCTTTGATAACTTTATTCGTCGTTTCGATCTGAGATTTTGCATCAATAACAACAACTTGAAAACCTGTACATTTTTCTAATAAAGTTGCAATCTCGGCTACAATTTTTGGCTTGTAGCCGTCACTAAAAAATGAATCGTCTCTTAGAGCGTAAATTGGCTTTTTTTGCGTTTTTCTTATCGCGGTAGAGCTATAATGCGCGCTTGGATTATCATTGATAAAAATACAATTACAAAGCCCCAAGCGATCAACGTCATGGTTAAAGCCGTCTCTCGTAACAATGATCGATAAAGTTTTAGTAAACCTTAAAGGAAGAGCAAACAAATAATTATCTTCACCAAAAACAAACCCCGTTTGAGCCCCAATTTTTTCAGCGACCTTTTCAAGCCTATTAACCAAATAGGTGAAATTAACTTCCTCCCTCAACTCTGTAGCTGGAAACTCGTCCACACAAATCCAATCGCAATTAATTATAGATTCTTTAATTTGATGAATCCGCGAAGACACTTCATACCCCTCTCCAACCGCCGCTTTTATATAAGAGTCGTGAGCGGGCCATATAACTGCAAACACATTGCTATAACCCAACTTTAGCAATTTTTGCCGACTCTCGATAAGCGCGCTTAAATGCCCTGCATGAAACGGGGCGAACTTCCCACTTATTCCTATCAAAATGCTATTCGGGGGTAGAGCAGGAATTCTTTCTAAAAGGCTTTGAACGGATTTCTCGGAAACAAAAAAGTCATAAATATCTTCCGCTAAATAAGTTTTTTCCTGAAAAAAGCCCGCTTCTTTAATTTCCGCAAAAGAACTACCTCTTTCCAGCATTTTTCGATATTCGATTGGAAGGTATTTACTTTCGGTGTTCATGAATATTTGATTTTTTCAAACATAATGTCAGTGCGAATGATAAGTTTATATTCGTTAGAAACTATATCCGATTTGTGTAATAAATAATGAGGAAAAATTAGTGCTTTTCCGGCAGAAGGCAAGACTTTTTCTATAATTTTTCCATGCCGATCTTCGGGCCAATCCGAGTAATCTTTTTGCCACTCATTTTTTTGCGGATCTTCTATAAATAAAGTTGCGCCTGTATTATTCGTTGTCAAATATAACACTAACGAATACAAGGATTTATACTTTCCATCCTCAAAAGGAAAATCGTAATGAGTTGTTAGCTCTCCTCCCGTTTTGTAGCCGATAAACCGGAATAAGGGGTTTATTCCTACCGCTCTATAAACTTCTCCACGGTTCCACGCCGTGATGGGCGCTTCCGCTTGTTGAATAAGGTTTATATGAGATCTCACCCGTTGCCAAAGGGTTTTTGCAAATGAAACATTATACAGGCTGGCACGCTCCGATTTTTCGTCCTTTAATGTTCCTGTATAACCAAAAATATTCGCAGGCTTCTTTTGGGCAAGATCAAAAATATTCTTTAGTTGTTCAACCTCGTCTGGTTTTAGAACGTTGAAAACCTTTGCTACTTCAAGATCGGACAAGCCGCGACATTCTTCACCAGAACCTAATTCCGCATTAAAGTTTATGGTTTGAAAATCCATCGGAGAAACAAATTGGGGCTTTATTATATCTCCTTGTTGTGTAAGTCTATTTGCGTATTCCGTTTCAAATTGGGTAGGCCACCCTCCTTGTACGCCGCTTTCATAAATATCCAAATGAATGGCTGGAGAGCCAACTTCATATTTGTGAGAGTTGAAATTATGTAAATTGTCTATATTTGTTAATTGGGGGCTAGGCGACCGATCCCAAGCGGACAGTTCTACGGAATCATAATCCGTCCCAAAAATTTCTTCATCAGATTCGCCTGTCCACATATCTCCTGTTGGAGTCCGACGCAAGATTTCTTCGGGGATTTGTAATTCTTTTGCTACTTTATAAACTTCCGACTTGTGCAAGTCCGAAATTACCTGAACGTCCACTATTCCGTCCGAATATTTACCAACGTAACCCAAATAAGATCCTTCATCGCGGTTTGTAGTACCCAAGATTACTGTTTTGCAAACTTTGTCATTATATTCCGTCGTCAAAGATGCTAAGGAAACGGCTCTAACCATCGGAGGGATTTGCCCTGCCGCCCAATCTGACGAAAGATTTTCTGCCAAAAGTTTAACAATTTCGGAAATGTCTCGATTATAAAGAACGCCACTAAACCTTTCACAAACAACCTTTGTTGCTAAATCTTTAGATTCTTGCTGATTAGTAACCCCTCTAAAAAACGATGGATAGGTTGCACCTAAAACCAATTTTATTTGACCTAGTTTTTCCGCTTCTTTAGCGAGTCCATAGACAACCGCCGAATCTATGCCGCCCGACACCCCCATAACAACAGCTTGAATATTATATTTAACACAATAATTGTGAAGGAGTTGACTTTTTATAGAAATATATTCGGGGGCGTTAAAGCGTCTATGCTGACGATACTTATCTAGCTCCGCTGATTGGGTGGGGGATATTTTTATAAAAGATGGACGCTTGCTTTTCATGCTCGTCCTTCGCAAAAAACATAAACAGTCTCACCCGATCCCGCGAATCTTTTCTTTGCTTTTTTTAAAGCTTCCTTTTTATTACTGGCGTAAAGACACCCGGCGATAAAAGTCCCAAACATACCCGTTCGGGCAATAGTAAAGATTTTTTTATTTTTGTTGTGCGGTTGCATGGCGGCATACTAACTGTTTGGCCGCAAATGTCAACACTAATCACAAAAAGAATCTGCGTGCTCTACCACACAACCCAAAAATCCAGTAACTTTCCCTTCGGGGTTTTTTTGAACAAACGCTTCGCAAAATACACATTTTTTCTTTCCGTCGCTAGTCCTGTATCTAAAAATTTCTCTAAAGTCGCGCCCCTGTTTTACACAATCATCCCAAGTTTTATAAACACGATCCCTATCTTCAAAATCTATATAATTTCTCCAACCTTCGCCTAAAACGTCCTCATGCGTCGCTTCTAGAAGTTTTAAATATCCCCTAGAACTCCAAACGCAGTCTCCCATTGAATTAGTCTCAAACCAAGCCTTAGAATCAAAAGAAAAAGCCGCCCTCTGTCTTCGCTCTATTTTATCTAGCCGCGAGTCTATTCTGTCAACGGAGTCTTTCGTAGCAGATACTTTGTCAAATAAGGATTTTCCAGAGTTGGGCTGTAATTCTTCTACTATTTTAGCTATTTTTTTAATATGGCGCCCCAATGGGCGACCAATCCATTTTATAGCGCCCCAAATTACGACTAGCGCACCGATTATTTGAGATAAATTAACTATAATTGAGGGAACATCAAGCATAGTTCTTTTTTTATTGTTAATTAGTTATCTTCCGATAAAGAAGAAAAGATCTCTCTTTTGATGACGTTTAGGGGTTTTAATTGCTCCAAAAGACCCTCCAAATACAAGGGGTAACTAACCTGTGCTTTTTGGGAGCGACACAATTCAATTTCTTCTAAAGCTCTCTTTTTTAAATCTTCTAAATTACTAACCTTGTTGGGGTTGGCAACTGCGAATTCTAGTTCTTCTGATATAGTCATATCTTTTTTTACACAAAAAACCGCCGTTTTGGCGGTTTTTTGTAAATTTTCTATTATTTTAAGACTGTTAGAATCAGGAGCTTTGTCACATCACTTATCTAGCATCGATAGGTTTGCCCAGCGAGATTAACGCCTCCCATTCGCGGTTTGGGTTTACCGTCGTGGATTGCTTGAAGTTCCCCCGCAAGATCGGGAATAGAAGGATCAATCTCATGCTTAAAAACGAGCGCAAGGTGTTGTTTTATTAACGTTGTTTCTCGCGCGGTTAGCTCTTGTGGGTTACTTAACTCAAAACACCCTTGGAGCCAATAACAGAAATCCCTAGATGTCATAAAATTAAACGCCCATTGAAGCTAAAGCCTCGCGTCTCAATGGTTTAGGAATTTTACTGTATTCTTTTTTTAACTTGCGAAACTCTTGCTTTCTCATTTTTGAGAATTTTGCAAATTTTCTAAGCTTTTTATAGACCGTTTTTCTCATTGGATAGGGATATGGAAAAGATTCTGTGTTTTATTTAAAGTGATATTCAGTACTCCGTTTTCTACCGAAGCTTTAGCACTTTTAGCGTCAATATCGTTACCGATTTGCCAGCTTTTCTCAAAATTGCGAAAAGCGTTATCCTTGTCCGCAGTCCCTTTCACGATTAATACTCCATTCACAAAAGAAACTGAAATGTCTGAAGGGCGGAAGCCCGGAACATCTTTAGATAGAAAGATTTGGGAGTCAGTTTCCCGTATTGAAAGATCTTTTGCTCTTATAGGCAAGTCAAAAAATATCTTACTAAAGTCACGAAATAGGTCTGTTGTGTGTTTTGTTGGTGTTTGATTATTCATAGTTTTTACTATTATAGTTTTTCTTAGCAATTTTTCAAGACTTTTTTGGTGGAAGTTTTATTCCCCACTGTTCCACAAATGCAATTTCTAAGGGTTTTAATTTTTTTCTTATTTCTTTTAATTGTTTAAATCTTTCTTTGTAGGTTAATAGCTGTCGCTGACGATTCTCTTTATAAGATTTATAGCAATCTTTCCAAGCTCGCTTTTCTCCAAAGCCAGAATTTTTACAAGTATTACAATCTTCGTAGCAATAATCGTTGTGATAACCACAAATCTCTTTAAGAGAGCCTCTTCCGCGACACTCCAAACAAGGAAATGCAGAAATCAAATCAAACTCAACATTTTTCGATCTATCATAAATGACTTCCATCAAAAAATCTCGCTCTGATTTTTCCTTCCCGTAAGGAAGAAGATCCCAAAAGTTCACAACACTACCTCCCATTCTTTTATTTTTAAACAGTGCGGGCCATCAATTGAATATTGATTAAAATCAACGGGGTGCCACTCACACAACCCTTCTTCTTCTTTTTCTAGCCAGTCCCAGAAAGACTCTTGAAGTTCCCAAGGAATCAAATACCAATGATCGTTGTCGTCTTTAATCAACCTTCTCATCTGGCGCGGTGGCGGTTTTTAGACCTTCGTAATAGCTTGTTTTAATTTCGTCTGTATTTTGAATTTTGTCAAACAACCCCTGCGCGGCTTTTACAAACTCTTCCTTTTTTGCAGAAACGGCCTTTGCCAATTCTTGTTCTTTTTGTTTAATTTGTTTTTGTAGTTCATGATAGCCTTTCAACAACTCTTTGAGCTTTTGTTTTGTTTCTTCGTATAAAGCCTCTTTTTCTTCTTTGAATAGCTCATCTACCAGTCCAGAAATTTGATCGTTTGGCAGACGATTAACGGGTTTAAGTTTATCACTCCCCTGCAAGATCGCTGTTAGTTTCTCGATGGCTACTGAGAATTTTTTGTCAATTTTTGACGATTCGATTTTTTGTTCTAACTGTTCGGCGTTGTCGTTATTCATGATCGTTATATGTTTAAGTCTATAGAAAAAGAAGGATTTGGCAAGGAGATTCTTGAAATTTCTTGTCTTGGGGTTTCGTAGAAATAAGGATTAAAATCTTCTAAAGTCTGAAAAGACTTTGTTGCAATAAAATCATAATTTAAACTAGAAAAAGCGCGATTGAAATGTTTGCACGCAAATTCAGCAAACAGCCTTTGCGACCAAGAGCCGACTTCAAATTTCTTAACTATTTTATTTTCGATTTTGTAAGTGGGGCTGATTACTTTATTAAGTCTCTTGAAGTCAAGGGTTAACGACGAAAAATGACCCATTCGAAAAACCCTTTCAAGATCTTTATGGGTGTCTTCTAAAAATTCTACAAAACAAGATTTAACAACGGAATGGTAATAGTAATCGTTAATCTGGCTCTGTTTGTTGCATAATCTATTTATTTTTACAATAAAAGATTCGGCGGTTTTCTCTAGACTCATTTGGGTAATAAGTTTTTATTAGCTATAAGATTCTTTAAGCGCGGGTAATATCAAATCATAAAACTTATCTACGATCTGTTGCGTTTTACAAGAAATCCTAGTGCTCCTATTGGCGTGATTTATTCTGAGGCCAGATTCACCAGCATAAAAATCTAAATACTCCAAGACATAAAAATCAAAAAACAGATTTACGATTTCTTGTTCTTGTATAGTCATGCCAATGGATTGCTTTTTAGAAATTTTATAATTATTTCAAGTTCTTGAGCCAAAGCGTCACAGGTCTTGGGGTCTTCATCTATCTCTTTTGAATATCTTGTTTCGCCATCAACACAAATAGACAAGACTATTGGATAATAAACGAGCCGCTTTCCGGGTTTTTTATTATTGTTTATTAATTTTGACACTGGTAGTAATGGCATTTGCTCCAATTTAGCGAATTGTCTTTTGAAGTCAAGCACTAATCTTCGTCGAGTCTGTTTTGTAAGCTCCAATTATTAGGAGTAATAATGTTTATCTTTTTTAACTCATCGTAAATTATTTGACGATCCTCTTCTTCGGGGTTGCAGTTAAATCTTCCGCGAAATTGATCTAATACGCCTCTTTTAACAGAAATACAATATTTTAATTTATTTTCTTGAAAGACTCCCAACACATCGTATTGCCCAATTCTAGCCGCATCAGCGTAACCAGCCAAACAATGATTTTGTTGAATTCCCCAATCAACAACTGTATGAGTATCGTGCGCCCACTTAATAGATAGTCCATTTTTTAATGGACGATCAATAATTTGCTCATAAGAGCCCCTAATCGGAATTTGCCTGTTCTGAACCATTAATTTTCTTACCTCGCACGCTAAATAATCGTGAATTTCCTTAAAAGATTTTGCGTCTTTTGGTAGAATAATTTCTACATTTTCTTCTTTTAATTTTTTCCAAGACATCACCGTATCTCTAATATAGTTTTTCTCTAGTGCCTTAGAAACTAGCGTTTTAACTCTTTGGGAGCTATAATTAGATAAAATTTTTCTTATTATTTTAATTTCTCCCGGTCGGGTCGCGAACTCAATATCAATCCTTCGTTTTTTGTCTGCTATTATTTTTTGGATATCGTCAAGAGGCATTAGTCCTTTAGTAATTAAACCAAATTTAAAAAATTCTGTATTCTTAGTAAATTCTAACCTCTCCAAACAAATCTTTGTCAACTGTTTGCCTTTGCTACCAAAACATTGTTTAATCACCTGTTTTAAATCTAACCTCCTAAACATAGAACCAATCGGAGCACTATGATTATAATCAATGTTGTTTAATCCAACCAAATTAGGAAAAACGACTTTTTTCCATTCTCGTTGAAAATCTAATGGATTATCTACCAACTTAAATCGGCGGCTAATTTTATTAATAGCGAATAATCTATTTAACACTCTACAAAGCCTTCTAAAGTGTTTGGGATCTTCGATTTTAAAATGCCCTAAAAACTCATGAGGAGCGCCGCTTATATCTCTAACTGTTCTTTGGTTGGGGGTTTTAACGACTTTATAAAGATAAATTTGATTATCGCGACATGAAACGCTATATTTGGTGTTATCTTTGGTAGGTTGACCCCCACGATGAAAAAATGAATAAGTTGACTTACAAAACGAAATTTTATGAGGCCATTTTTTACGCCACAATCCACCAAAACAAACTCCCCCCGTAGGAACCCATTCTCTTGCGAACCCATTAGGTTTTGTCTTAAGATCTAATTTATGATATATCTTATAACCAATAAAACCGTCGCCTTTTGTAACCCAAGGTTTGTTGGCTTTCTTTTGGAGACATTTTAGCGAATCGGAAGCTAAAATTTTATTTGAGACAACATTATCAAAATCAGCCCGAATCACATTCATAATTAATAAATTAACAATTTATCACCCAAAACTTCGACTAACAACCTTAAAGATTGTTGGGCTTCTTCGCTTATATTCTTCAAATAGCATTTTAAATAACCAAATTTCACGGAAATTTGTAATATTTCTAAGTTAGGATTACTCTTTACCGCTTCGTTTAGCCATTCGTCCAAAACGTCAAACCATAATTCAGGACATGGAGTAAGAGAAAACCCATACCATCCTTGGGAAACGCGACTTTTCCATTTTTCCTTAAGAGCTTCTTCTTTCGGGTGAACTACAAACAATCGATTAGAATAGGGCGACTCTCCAGATTGGTAGTAACTATTCGGCAACAGGTTGTGTTTTTTTATTAAGTTTTTTGTAAAATCTATCATATTTTTAGAGCTTTTCCCCTCTTTTGCGCGCCGATGTAACCCGGCCAGCTAACAAAGTACCGAGGTTTCTCATAAAAGATAAATGACACGATCCCGTATCGGGACATGGCTCTAACAAATCGTTTCTTACATCTTCATCTGAATATTGCTTATCAACTTCGCCCAAAATCTTATCGCGCTTGTTCATAAGTTGTCTGTGTTGCTCTATTTCATGTTTTGTGGGCGTCATATCATACAGATTTGATTTTTTCATATACTTGAAACCTTAGTCAATATAGACCCTTCCGGTGTTTTCGTCAAGTCTAAAACCAGAACTTACTAAACCCTCAAAACTTAAACAAAATTGCTTGCGAATAGAATGATAATTGTAGCCCTTTTTAGAATATTTTATAATACGCCCAAAAGTCGCCACTGGAAAACTAAGGTTTAATAACGTTAAACGTTTTTTTCTTACGTCTATTGGAAAACTACGATGCACCCACAAACAATTGCCATCAAACGCCGCCGCACAGCAAGTAAAATCGAATGTTGATATTAATTCTTTCGCGGTTAAATAAAAATTTTCGCTCACGCATTGAATTTTCATATTTCCACGTCGGAATGTAAAAAGTTTTCCTTCGGGACACTCAAAAATAAGCTCAAAGTTTAAATTAGTAAGCTTAGCCTTGGTGCTATTTAAGGCGTCTTGACTTTCAAAAAACAAGTCATAATCGCTAATAGTTTCATCTAGGTCGATTAAAGTTCTAAGCGATCCTCCGGCCAAAAACACTCCACCCGACAGCAATCCAAGTTGAAGAAATTTCAGAATTTTAGCGAACCTTACGGGTTTAAGATTCTTTTCGGACATTGAGGGGTATAAATTGTTTTGTTTTTCTAACATTTAAAAAATAAAGTAACTTAATATTTTACTATTTGTCCAAACTGGAATTTTATAATTGGATTATTCCAAACATCACAAAACATTTCTACGATTTTTTTTCGCTCTAAGACAACAAGACTCTTCAATAATTACTTGCATTTTGTGTTGCGGTAAACAAAAATGCCAAAGATACTTTCTTTTCATTTTTAAAAACCCCTCCTAGATTGTTCTACTCTTAGGATAAAATCATAATCCTCTTTAAGTTTGTTATACTTATCCTTCAATTCGGCATTTACGACTTCAGCGAATTGGTCGGGATAATTTTTGCGCCAAGCTTCTATCAAATCGTTTATTTTCCAAGAGTTGTGCTGCGCGAATGGCAAAGGTTGTGTTTTTAACATCGCGCCCCAAAGCTTCTCCGACAAAGAAGACAAAAACCCATATAAATCAGCATTACAATCCATCAAAACGTCAATCCAAGGGTTTGTCACCAACGAATCATACATTGCTGTCACAGATTTTTCTATTGAGGTTTTAAGAATAGCTCCGGCTTCTGTTGCAGACTTTTTTAAAATATCAGTAATTTGAGACTGCAACTTTTCGCGCGTTGCATCGTCCATATCTTTATACATTATATCAAAAGCTGATAATGGGTTGATTGTTACGCTGTTAGGCGGGCATGTTTGGTTTTGCATTATTATTTTTTATTAAATTCGTGACGCTTTTTCCCAATTAACGTTCGAGTAAAAAGGAAGGCAGATTAAAAATCGAATAGCCGCCAAAGGCAAAAGTATTAAAAATAACAGATTTATAAAAACCACTATTGCCGCTACTATACACTTGCCAAAACGCACAATAAATTTAAACAAATCTAAATCAAACCAACACAAATCAAATTTATCCCAACTCTTCTTCACTCCTTCCCATACGGAAGGAATAAAATATTTAGAAAATAAAATCTTAAAAGTTAAACGAAGTCTATTAAAATAAGAATAATTTTTCATAAAACTTTAAATTGCCGATCAAACAAAACTCCCCCATGTCTTTTTTTGTGGTTCTTTTTGCATGTTTCGCACTCTACATAATATTTCGTTGTATAACTAAGAGGAATACATGGCCTCAGAGATTTACCAATATTATCTCTGACTCGTGCCACTGCAATAATTTTTCCTATTTTGCCTTCATGATTTTGCAAGCCTAAATAATTATTAGCGCCAAATCTAATAAGTTTATTCTTTAATGGGTGATTGTAAATATATTCGGTCATGGATTCTTTTCGTCAATGTTTAAACAAAAATGTTTCCCACTCTTTTTTGCGCGCTTCGCGAATCAACGCGGAAATGGGTTGGGGCGTTGGCTCTCTAGGCGTAGTCAATAACCTCAATCCTGCTTCGGCTGGCGTCCGATCTGCCTTTTGATAATTTACATCTTTATGACATAAAACGAGATTAGAAAAGCTCGATTTGCCGCCACGAGATCTTGGGACGACATGATCAAGCGTAGCTTCTCCGTAAGACAGTTTCTTACCCGAATAAGAACAAACGCCCTTATCGCGGTTGTATATGGTTTTTTTGTTTGGTTTAAATTTTTTTAAAGGGATTTTCCTAAAAGCTGTAGCAACAATTACTCTAGGAGCCCTGATAGTAAGCGTTGGTGAATGAATTGCGTCGTCAAATTCTCTTATTGGAAGTTTTATCCACTCATCCCAAGTAACAGGGATAACAGAAACGACCTTATCAAAGTTATAACCGGATTCGGTTTTTTCAAACTCAATATCCAAAGCCACCGCTGCCGTTTTGTCGGCTGCGTTCATCATCAAAATGGCTTCTTTTATTGTTTTTATGCCAATAGGGATATACCCGGCGTTTAAAACAAGAGTCGAATGAGAATTTAAAACGTTTTTCACTGTTGGGATATTAAGCCGTTTTTGTTATCACTCAAGACATTTTTAAGAAAATTTGGCGGAAGTTTGTGAACTTGCATCACAGCCCGATTAAAGGCCGCATCGCTTAGCAGGCGAGCCTACCACTTTGGTAATTAAACTTCCATACACGCGGCAAACACTGGTAACGCTCCAGACACCTTTTAAAGTGCCACTTGTTTTCCAAACAAGGATCGCGACTTCGCAATTTTATTTGCCATAAATTAAAACATTCCTCCCATATCATCCTCATCTAAATCTTCACTATAAGTAGCATCAATGCCATATTCTCGCGCTAGGGCGTCCAAAGACTCGCTAGCCATACAAAGACGATTTCCACGAATGGCGCCCTCTCTGATTGCACTTTGCCGGGCCAAACGGTCTTGAATTACGTCATCGGCAGTAAAGCCGTGGGTATTGATGTTTATATCTTGTAGTTTTTCTGGATGGTTCATAAATTATGAGGTTTGCGTTGGTATCGATCCAAAAAGTTGTTTAGACTTCCATTAGTTTTCAAGACTAAGTTTGCAGCCGTGCAAATTCACAAACCGTAGGAGCTAGATGTTGGTGCTGCCCCAACTCACTTTCCTTTTGCAGAGGAAGCCGTTTGCTGATTCGGTAATCTAGCGTTATTAAAGCCCCAAAGCTTTTTTCTCTTGTTTTGTAAGTTTTTTAAGGGCTTGTTTTTTTAAGTTTAAATTTTTAGACTCTCGCTTTGTTTTCTTTTCTCTTTCTTTGTCTGCTTTTTGATGATCTCTCCACCAAATTTGAAGTTCGAAACTTTTCTTGAGTATTTCAGACTTCGGAAGTTTCTTAAGTTTTGAACACAAAGATCTTGTTAATTGATCTGCTAATTCTCTTGTTACTACATTATACACGGCTGGATGATATCCTTCAAACCTTGTTAAACTCCAATCCTTTCCGTTAAGCTCATCTAAAAAACAAGCAACTTTACTCGTTTCTCGTTCAAGCGCGTTCGCTTCTAAATGATCGCAATTACAAGGCATAATGTTTAACGTGACTATATACGTTTTTAATTATTTGTCAAGACATCTTTTTTAAAGAGCGGATTCTTTTACTCCGATCATGACATATCTTTGGTGTTACCGAACCACACGATGAAGGCCCATCATTATTTCGGTCGGAGTATAATTAGTTCCTAATTTTTTGTTGTAATAATCGGCCATTAATGCTGACACGCCGTAAGAGATAAAGAGCATAGCAAATATAATTAATATCAGTTTTAATATCAGTTTCATTATTGTTTATATTATACACTCTTTCCTTTGTTGGTCAATAGAAAATCTGGCACGCGGTAAACTGAAGGTATGCTCTCCATTCTATTCTTCATAGAACCATCTTTTTTCGAAAAAGCGCCCGTACCTTGACGGGTTAATTTACCAAAGTCCTCCTTGATTGTAACGCTCAATCTACTAGCCTTTATCAAAAGCTTGTTATACTTTTTAACTAAAGGAGGTTATTTTTATAAATGGCCGATAAGAGTGCTGCCCTCTTTTTTACTCTTTCAGAGAGAGTTACATTTGCTGATATGTTAATCGGCTATCAGTGCTCTAGCGGAGGATTTGAACCTCTTGACTTCCAACCGGCTATTTAATAATGTCAATAGTTTCGAAAACTATTGCCGGAGCGCCGAGCGTTGTCCCGCCAGCCGGATTTGCACCGGCACGCCCATTCGGGCACAGATTTTTAAGATCTGCATGGCTTCTAGTTACATCATGGCGGGTTTTGTGTCCACAGCCGGTTACGCTCCGACCCTTAATCCTTCGCACGGATTCGTGATAATCTAATTCACTATATGGACTTTTTAATATGTCAGCGGCCTCCGAGTCGCACGGAGCCAACAAACTTCACAGGTTTGGATGCTATCTGCTACATTATCCACTGGTTAAATCAGGCGTTGCCGGTAGGTACTGCCCCCACCTGTATCCGATTTAGAAGATCGGCGCATATTCTTCTCTGCCACGGCAACATTCATATATGTAAAGTCTCTTTCTTTTTATCATTTAAATTCTTTTCGTTGAGCGCGTCAATCAAAAACTTAAGATATTTTTCCGTATTAAGTTGAAATGTATTATCTTTACCAACTTCGCCCTCCCACAAGTTCCAACCATGACCCTCTTTCAGCGGATGCAAATCCTCAGATTCAAAGAAATGTCGTTGCATTATCTTAAATATTTTCGGTCGTCCTTCCCACTGATGGAATTCAATATAAAAAAGTTGATCGCCCTCCCTTTGTTGCGGATAAGTATAGTAAGTGTAATTCATAAATTCGTTTTATTGTTTAACAATTTCCGCTTTTTAAAAGTTCGTCATTAGCTATCTTAGCATACTCTTCCGAAATGTCAAACCCCAAACATCTACGACCAAGTTTTTTTGCTTCACAAAGCGTCGTACCGCTACCAGCAAAAGGATCTACCACCAAATCTCCAAAATTAGAAAAACTCAAAATCAAATCCCGTGCCAACCATTTTGGCATCATCGCTGGATGCGGCAAAGGCTTACCCATTTCTTCTTGCCCGCGAGTTAGCCCCTCCCATATATTATATCTCATTCCGTATTCGGTATTTATTTTTTTCTTTCTTATAATTTTGCTTCCGTCTTGTTGGGTCGCGGTGTTAATGCCCACACATCCATCTTTACCAGCGCAAAGATTTTTTCGGTCTTTTATTGGGTTAAATGTTTTTAGCTTCCCTTTGGAAAATATAAATACAAACTCAAAAATTTGATGATATCTAATCTTTTCGGGGTTGCTAAAGTTTCGTTTTTTATAAATCATCGTGTCATGAACATTCCACCCTGTCTGTTTAAAATACAAAGCTTGCTTGAAGGGTTCTAGTGTTTCGGAGCCGTTTTTGACGGAATCTCCAACAACCCAACAAACACAGCCTCCTTCTTTCGTGTGTTTTAGAAGAAGTTGGGCGACTTCCGTAAAATTAAAACTAAAACCATTATAGTCGCGCAACTCCCCATAAGGGGGCGACGTAACAGTAAGACTAATTTCTTCGCTTAAATTTTTTAAACCCAAAATACAATCTGTGGTCTTAACCATTGTAGCTATTATATAAGATCGTTGTCTTCTACTACTTTAGACTCTAAAAATTCTCTAAGCTCTTTCGCTAAATCTTCTTTGTTGTTGTTCCTACCCTGTTTTGTAGCCGTGATACCCATAAGATCGCTAGCTTCGGCTAATTTATCTATCGCTTCTTTAAGTTTGTCTATTTCTGTTTTCATAATTATGATGTCCCGTCTGCTGGAATTGAACCAGCACCTATTAAAAGACTTGTTTTTGAAACAAGCGCGTCTTCCGTTTCCGCCAAGACGGGTTTTTTAGATTTTTATAAAATCTCCTTCTTTTAAAACACAGCAATATCCTTTATAAAAAAATCTCATTAACCCGCAAAAGAAATGGGTTTTGTCTATTGTTATGGTTCTGTTTTGTAAATTGTCAAATTCTCTATGGCAAGAAGTTTTTTCTTTGCCGCGCCATACGGTTTGGGAATTGAATATGTCCTCTTGTGTAATTTTGTTATGATTTTCCCACTTTGTTCCAGAAAAACCCCAGATTAACACTTTTATTCTCATACGTCTATATTATTAGATGAATCTTCCTACGAATCAAGAATTAAATTAGCCCAAAAAGTTTGGCTCGTTCAACAGACTCAATACCATATTTATCCTGAACTTCCCGATCTTCTTGAGAAACCAAAAGAAAATTATCCTCTTTTAAATATCTAATAAATTCTTCTGTGCGGCCACCCGCCACTTTAATTTCTCTAATGCCGGGGACATGCCCCTTTTTTAATTTTCTGTAATATAACAGAGTTAAATCTAATTCGTGACATTTTTGTTCAAACATGTCATTGACTATATAATGCTCGTTTTCGGTTAAGCTAAGTCGAAAATAAAATTCTTTTAGGTTTCTCATAGAGCCCCGTATTTCGTTTGCAGAAATATCTGCCACATTACGAATATGGCGCATTACATTATGCTAACGAGGCAAAAGTCAAGGAGAAATGAAAGTTATGTCCACTCCGTTTTCTCTCCACTCTTTTATTAGACCTTTCCACCCGCACTGCCGATGTTTCGGCTCTGCGTGATAAAAACCCCTCACCCAATCCCACGCTTTTGGGTCATCATTAAAGAATCCTCCCTTTTGTTGATCGGGGGTTATTTCTTTCTCGCAATAAGAGCAAACTATCTTGACAGTCATTCTTTTTAAGAATACTTCTTTCGCGCAGAAAGTCAAGGAATTTTGAGCCGATTGCCCGAATCGCACGGGCGCTTTATTTTTACGAAAAATTTGTGCTACTATTGACACCAAATCGGCAAAAGAGCTTCCCGGCAGATTTGCACTGCCCTAAAATCCCGTTTACCGAACGGGTGAATCGCTATCTATTCTTGGAAAGCGTAAGAGCCGAATTAGAGATTTGCGCTCTACTCTTCTGGATACAAGTCAGATACATCGCTATCTATGCTTATCCGGCAATTAAAGAGGATTATCCCGTTTATGCTACGGGGACTAAAACTTGGCAAGTTTTCGTGATGCTATTTCACCAATAATCCATTATTCTTAGATAACTCAATAAATTGTGTGTAAAGAACAGCCGAATCCAGAAAAACTCAGGGTGCGCCGACAGGGACTTGAACCCTGATACGAGATATTATCTCTGCTACTTTGGAAGAGTAGGAGCTTGCATTAACCGACCGACGCATAAAGTTCTCACCGCCCCCACAACGCTTTCCCATAGAAAATCTAGAATAAATACCTACGAGGTTTGATTTGTGCGCTTCGCGGCAAACGTGGATCGTGAAAGACTCGAACTTTCGTTGTTTAAATGCCAGAATGTAAGTCTGGAGAACTCGCCGCTGTTCTAACGATCCATTTTTTAATAAATGGAAGCTGCAACGTGCGTCGCGCAGCGCAGCCTAAGCCGATTCTGCCGATATTCTTTTGGTGTTACTTTCCGAACTCAAACGCTACGTCAGGTAGCCCGCGCCGGAAACAGCTATTTTACTGTCAACTTGTAAAGTGGGCGGTTCAGGACTTGCACCTGCACGGATTATATACGTAGCTACTGATCAAATCCAACCTAAATTACGTATCTTTAGGTCACGTCTCCTGCTTTCGTCACCCGCCCGACTGAAAATATTTCTTGTTTACGGCATAAACAACAGCCGCGCAATTAACTTGTGAAGAAAAAGAATGTGGAAACCTATCGTCAAAAACAACCACGCTTCCTTGTTTTAGGTGTTTTTCCATTACATTTCTTAACTTATAAGAATTCGGGGTAAAAACTTCATCAAAATAAAATAAATCTCCTTTACCCGCCAGCATAACAAGAACAGTAACACAGTCTTTTGGGGTAACGTCGTCAACGTGCATCCCCACCGTGCTAAACCCTATAATACAATTATCGGCTTTCTTCTCCCATAGCTCCCCGCCTAGAATGTCTCGCATTATTTCGTTAGTTTCGTCGTTGATTGGGGTCAACGGTTCTACATTATCATATAGACGCTTATCTAGCTGTATTGAAGCGCCTAATTTTTCTATTTTTATTTTTGTTGTTTCGGAAACTATTAATTTCATGAAGCGACTTATAACTCCTTTTTTTTGTTATGTCAACTCCCATATTTATTAGTGTCAACGTCAAACCAATGAACGATTGATTGTTTTGTTTTTTTTGTCATTTGCAATTGTTTGTCAAAACGTGATAACTCTCAGGGGGGAAGATCTCTTCCGATCTTAAATCTTCCGTTTGATCAGTTTATACACTACGTCAATTCGTAGCTCCCCCGTGAGAATTATCTAAAGAAGTTTACAAGTCGCTGCGTTTTTACAATGTAGCGCATCTCGGTATCGCGCCGAGTTATCAGTGCCCCGAACACTGCCGTTTACTTTTAGCTTAATGCGCTGTAACTGTGGAGGTTGGCGGTATCGCGCCGCCGCTTTTGGAGTGCAAAACCAATGTGCTACTTTTATCACTAAACCCCCATAAAACGATTTCCCCAAAAATGGGATAGGATTTAAGATTACCTTATCGCGTTTATCTCGTGACCTTTCTTGCGACTCGTTTTTTACCCAACCAGTTCAGGCTTATAATCCGTTACCCCTTAATAAATACGTTCGCCACGCGAGATATTAATAATAGATTATAAATTTTATGTAGCCTCATTCGGATTTGCGCCGAACTCACTATTTTGAAAGAATAGTATCCTACCTAACTAGACGATGAGGCTATTTTATAAAAACAAGTGCCTCGCGGTGGTAACGCACCACTCGTCAACTTCTCTACTTGTTTTTCGACTTCGGGTTTACAGTCCGACGTAAAGAACGCAAGGCTAAAATGGTAGGCGATACAGGACTTCCACCTGTACGGATTTCTCCATAAGTTTCTAAGACTTACGCGGCTGGTAATTACGCCAATCGCCCATTAAATTTCAATCAATTAAGTCTACCACAAAACATTTATCACGCACAACGAACAGGTATCGCGCCTGTATCACGGAATGATTACCGTCTAACGGGTTGGAGCCGTTTGCCTTACTTGTCGAGCCATCGTTGTATTTTCTTACACTCGCCTTTGATCGTGGGGCGTATTGTTATCTTAGAGATAAGAGCCTTACAATTCATTGGCTTCCTATCCAAGCGACTCCTTAGATTACTCATCTGGTTTATTGTTGTGCCAGATTTTCACGACAACACTATTTTAGTGTAAGAAAGTGTCCGCTGACGGATTTGCACCGCCGTAGCCCCGAAGGACGGTAAGGTTACAGCTTACCCCAATTGCTACTCTGGCAAACGGACTAAAATTTAGTAATTTAAAAAAGTGTGCTATTACGCCAAAACCAGTAGGGAATCGAGAACCCAAAACTACGGCACGTCACTCGTTTATCTCTTTGTGTGTTGCTTTTCGCCACCGCGTATAAACTATTTCTCTACCGGCACATCATTAACTTTCCCTTTTTGCCGGGCAATTTAACGTTTCGCGCCATTGGTAGTAGCTACAGTACTCTTTCAAGGATTGCTGCCTCTAAGCCAACCTCCTTAATTAAACTACTAAGTCCTACCGGAAAGAATTGCACTTTCTCCATGCTGACATCTACAGCTTCCAGAATTATAAGTTCCGTCGTGCTCTGTACACCACGATAGGTTTTTGCTAGACACGTTTTTTTCGTATTAATGGAACGATTATTTTGTTTGTTGCTGTTCGTGTCTAATGTAGCGGGGCGTAGTAACGCTCTACGTTAAAAGAGCTTATGAAACTCTTCGGGTTCTTAACCTCCCCGCAATTAAAAAATTCAAGATGCTTTCTTGCCGTTCGCACCTTTAAGAAGCCCCTAACCGTAACGCTCGGTTTTCCGAAGGGTCAAAACCTTCTGTAATACTTTTATACCAAAGGGCCAAAAAATCAAGACACCTTTATATTGTGCTACCATTACACTACCACCCCGCAAAGTGGGGCGGGAAAGAATCGAACTTTCTCTAGTTGCTGATAATGCAATTATTGTTTTTGCTGTGCGTGTCTTGTCCCAAATCCGGCGCTTGCATCCGGTTTTTTCGCTTATGAAACGATAGTTCTACTGTATGAACTAATTTGGGTCTTGTTTGCTTTGAAACTCTCAAATAACTCCTTAATTTGATAATTAATAGTCCAATCTAAAAGTGTGAGATGCCCGCAAGATGGGTGTTGCGCCCACTTTATTTCCTCATAGACAGTGAGGTATCAATGCTGTTTGAATTCTTGCGGAAAAATTTTCTACATACGGAGAATTAAATTGTTGCATTAATCGTATAGCTAAGACAATCTATGTTTTCAACAATCTATCCGAGTAAAAACAAAGCGGAAGCTAGCTAGGCGATACTTTGTTTAAGCACTTCAGGCTAAACCTTTAGTGTGTAGAAAAAAATACAAACGGTGGGTTTTGCAACCCCAAGTAGCTGCGCGAGCTTGCGGTTTCCCTTACTTTAACGTCTAAGTGCCGTTGATCTGTCTTTGTTTTAGAGACAAGATCGGGAATGTCGGTTATGCTCCGCTCCTCAAACTTCCAAGGTTTGTATGCTACTATCACAATCCACTCCCGATATAAAATGTGGCTAAATTTGGTTCCGCCCCAAACTCTCCTGTGCTTCAAACAGGCGCTTTCTATCTAGATTAGCTTTTTAGCCGTTGGCACATAAGGAAGGCGTCGCTCCTTCATTGACCTTGTGGGTCGCATCCGTTTAACAGACGGCGCAAGCTAACTACTATCTTGGTCTTATGTATTTTTTACAAAATTGGTGAACCATCACAGTAACTCTCTGTGTTCACGAAGTTAAGAGCTTCGGGCCTTAATTTTAGGCGAATGGTTCTTTAAGAGAACCCGATCCGACTTGCACGGACAAATAGGCTTTCGCCAAACAGATTAAAAGTCTGCTCCAATTCTATTCTGGTCACGAGTTCATAGTCCGATATTTTTTATTCGCGTCGATTTACCCCAGAATTTCACTGCGGAGCGCGAAAACAATGCGGTAGTTATATTTTCTAACCCTTTTCTAACCAAAACAAGACTCACAATTACCCCAACACTACGGTCTTATAGTTGTGCGGGCACCGTTTCACATACCGGGTTTTATCCCGGTTTAAAACTTTCTAAAAATGTCAAAAAACTTAGTCCCGCTTTCTTGCGAAACCCTTGGTTCTTTTTAGGAGAACTTACCTTGTTGATTTACACTTTACTCAGTTTTTTCACAAAAGTCAACATCTTTCTTAAAAAACTTAAAGCCCGCTGCCATTTCTGGGGCGAGCTTTTTTAAAAGAACTACATTAACCCGCCTTAAATACTATCCCAAACACAACGGAAGAGCAATCCTCTGCCGCTTTTCGGGGTAGATTCAATATTGGATTGATGTTTTAACATAGTGTTATTACTTTATATTACACAAGTTTTTATTAAATTTCTACTATTTTTTTTGTGTTTCTTTAAAAACTTTAATTTGCTTTATTAAAACGCTTATAAAAATCTATTGTTTCTTATAAAATACAGTGTAAATATCTTTACTATATGTATCTTTCTGGCAATCTAACAACTTTTATTCCAAGGCTCCATCAATTACCAACAGGAATTTATGACCTTTCTCAGTTTGAAATAGAAGGTCTTGGATATACGGGGCAAACCACATTCCCAAAAGGACAAATCCAAAAAATAATAAAACAAACATCTTATTCTGTTTTGGGAAGCGGATGGTTGTTGGCAGAAACGTTCTTTACGGGACATAAATATTTTAGCGCCAATCAAATTCTATCGTGGTTTTATAACCTTACAGGTTTTGATAATCATATCACTCACGGAGTAGATTTTGCAAACTGGAGCGTTATGCCCGATTCGACTGGCGGGACTAGCACAAAAACTTCTTCAGGAATAATATTTATTCAATCTGGAACCGCCGAATATTTTCGATACGAAGCAACTGGATTAACGCCCAATACGGAATATCATTTAAGACTATTAGTAAGTAGCAAAACACCATCCGCAAACGGAAACGTGCGCCTTATGGGTAGCGGACAAGACGGAGCGAATATTTGGCCGGTTTTTCCAAATAATACTGTAAATTACGATTTCCCAGCCAATTCGACAGGAGCTTTCTTTGTAAAGGTAAAAACCGACTCTTCTAATACGGGCACGCACAGACTTACTTTTAGACACGCTACTTCTCCAGATTTGTCCTATTTAGTAATAGGAGACGTAAATCTTTACCCAATTCCTTCACGAAGCGACGCAAAAATTGCTATTTTGGGAGATAGAACTGCTGGTTATAGCGCACATAACGCAAATTTAGTAGCGCGAGCCATTTTAAATGCTTCGGGCGACACAACAAATATAGTAGCCGTTGGTGATTTGGCTGACGGATCAACACAATATGCCGTAAATAATGACGTTAAAACCGGCATTGGAACACTTGTTGGCGTAAGTGGTCGTGGGGGATGGATTTATGCAGTTCCCGGCAATTGGGACTATTCCAATGATGGTGATTTAAGTAATTTTAATGATTATTTTAATGCTACGGGAACAGGGCCGGGAAATACAGGGTTTATGAATAAGAAAGTTACATTGGGTAATGTAGATTTCTTTCTTGTTGATTCGAATAATATTAAATCGGTTGCTTCTGTGGCGGCGGCACAAGCTCTACCCGAAGGACAGTGGTTATTAGGAGCAATTTCTAGTGGAACATCACCTTGGAAAATTGTTGTATGGCACTATCCATCCCATACTTCTTCGATGCACCATTCTCAAATTAAATACGATTCCCAAAGATGGGATTGGAGCGGTTTAGGCGTTCAAGCAGTGCTAAGCTCACACGATCACGTTTACGAAAAATTCAGAGTTAGTGGAGCGTACTATTTTACGGTTGGTATTGGTGGCGGCGCCATTAACGGATTTGGTGGTGCCCGCCAGCCGTTTAGCGAAGCCTCTGGTGTTTCTTACGGCTATCTAAAACTCCACGACAGCCCAACAGAATTAGTTATTGAATATCTAAATACCGGAAATCAACTTTTAGATAGGACAAAACTGATAAGATACCAAGCCTAAAACGGATTATGAGTATTTTCGTTATGATGATCGGTCTTGATTGCTGATCTTGTCGCCATAATAGCTTTTATATCTTCAAAAGAAGCGGGGCGCGGAAAATTTTCTACGCCAACATCTATTATTTTCCCCCTATAAAGCTCTTGTCCGACACAAGATTTTTTTAGGTTAGAATGGCAATGCCCATGAATAAACCACGATCCCCCAGCCATCCCATTCCAAGACGCTAACGGATAGTGGCTCATTGCTATGGCTTGACCGTCTACAAATATTTCAAAATAATTAGGAATTAACCAAATCTTTTTATTGTGGCCCGCCCCCAAAGCGCAACCCGAAGTAATATCTATTCTAAAAAGCTCGTCACAAATAAAATTGCCACCATTATAGATTGCAGAAAGTCTAGCCGCCTGTTTAAGTCCTGCAAAATGATTTCCCGACATTACATAAAGCTCAGAAAAATTAAGAGTATTACAAAGTATTCTAAAATTATCTTCGGAATTTTGCCCCAAACATATGTCCCCCAAATGAAAAACAATACCATTTTGTGACACTTGATTATTCCACCGCTCAATCAAAGCGGCGTCGTGATCTGTTAACGAGTTAAACCCCCGCGACTTATGCAACCAATCCCCCGAAATGGGAGAATGGTTATAGTGCATATCACTCCAAAAAAATACGGGAGTATTGGCGGTTTTAAATTTTAAACTTTTGAACATCTTGCTTTTTTTGTTTGACATCTTTATCTTCTGTATAAAAAACAACGCTTATAGATGGATGATCTGATTCATAATAACAGGCATCATAGTTAAGCACGAATTCTGCCAGATGTAAATGATCTTCCAAACCGTCTAAGCGTATCTGTTCCAGAAGTGTACCCAAACTATAGTAATTGTCCAAATGATTATATCGTTTTAATTCTTTTTTAGTCATGGTAGTAATTTTAGCGAAGCTTTAAGTTGCGCCTCTTGACGCACCAATACTTGAAGAGGGACGTTATGAATATTTTGATTGCCGTGTCTATTCTCAATAATCGCGCTGACAAATCTGTAATTATATTTTAATGCTAAATCTTGATATCTTTTAACGTCTTCTTCTCTTGTGGACGTGTTTGACACAATAATCATAGGAAAATTATTCTGTAGCGCGTTTTCGCATTTTGTCAAACAGTTTTTATGGGCAACGCCCAATTTTTCGGCTTTGAATTGATAATTTCCGTTTTCGTCATAAAAAAACGAATCAGCCTCGACAAAACAGACTTTGCCCGGATACAACATCGTCACCAAGTTTTGCGCGAAAGAAGTCTTACCGGCTCCACTGACAGATCTAAGAAGTAAAAGGGTATTCATAATAGATATTAATTCAAGATGATTACTTCGTCGTATCTTGGATAGTAGCTAAGACAGTCTGTGTTTTTATCATTAAATTGTTTTATTGCTTCGCGCAATTCTTTTTCTCCTTCAAAACCACCAAACCCATCAAAAGACTCTTCCAAAGCTCCCTCCAAAATAGAATCGGCGCAGAGTTTTCCAAATCTTTTCGCTTCGCAAGGCCAACAATAATGAATATCTAAAACATCATCGTCGCTACTCTCGATAAAGTCTAAGAGTTCATCAACCGATTCAAAATATCCATCGTCATACCCAACTCCTTCAATATAAACCCAGCCCTTATAATCTTGAAATTTTATAGGCTTAGCTTTTTGAACCCTATCTCGTTCTCGTGCAACCCTCCATTCTTGAGACACTTTATCGTTGATTAGTCTTTTTTCGTTGTTAGTAAAGAACGTTTCTAAAATTTGTCTTTTAAGATATTCTGCGTCAAAAGATCCTGTTTTTGCCCGATCTACCATATCTTTATGCCACATCAACCCCGAAGGAATATGAATATAATAATTGTTGATGGTTTTACCGTTTTCGAGTTTTGGAATCTCGAAAGAATTAAGATCGCTATATTTTATTGCTTCTTCCACCCTCTCTTTCGGCAAAATTCCATAAAGAGTAGTCAAATCCGTAAAAACGTTAGAATAACACGTCAAAGTCATAAATTTAGATATTTTTTACAAAGTTTAGCTAATTGCTCTGCTGAGTCAATCTTTTTGTCTAGCGCGGCAAAATATAAACCCGAATTGTCTCTATCTTTATTTATTATCTCTTTAGCTTGTTCTGCGCGGCTTTTGTTCTGCAATAAAGACACAAATTCTTTTACTTCCTCTATCTTTCTTGTAGCTTTTATTTTTGCCGCACAAATTATTTTTGCTTCGTCTTTAGACATTTCAGAGATCTCAAAATCTAAATTAGACCCCAGCTTTTCATAAAACTCTAAGTAGTCGGGGCATCCGTATTCAATCCAAATTTCAAAAAGCGCCCTCGTTGATCCAACCAAGCTTTTAGCACGGTGCATTTTTAAGTAAAACAGACCCTTTGCTTTCAGTTTGTTTTGTCCATTATTGTAATTTATTACATAACCCTCTAAATCTTTAAGCGTTTTACAATTTTCTAAAACATCTGCGATAGAATCAAATTTAAAAACCTTTGGGCGCGCTAATTGTAATTGTAACGCTATTTCGTCTACCTCTTTTTGATTTAAATATTCTCCTGATTGATTTTTGATTATATCTAAAAGAGTAATTGCTGGCTTTTCGTATTTTAAAATGATTCTGTTTGATGGTGTGGTATTCTCAAACAAAAAAGAGTGGGTAGATATTAAATCATGACTCCACAAACCAACAACTTCATTAATTAAACTTTTAGATTCGGGGCCGCTTTCATGAACATCTACGTCCGTACTTCCACGTGTTCGTACAATATGAATATTTTTATATTTAGAGACGCACAACAAACTTCCGTCCAGTTTTTCACTATATACCAAGTCGTCAAACAAACTAGGATCGGGATAAAGATCGGAACTTTGACCAACATTGAAAAACTTATTTTGGCCGCGATTTATAACAAATCCATCGGACTGCCGAACAACAACAGATCGAAATCCTAAGTTATTGGGCGTCCAGATATCGTCATCAGTTTTTTTAGGGTTAATTAACCAACATAAATCACCCGCAAAACTACATTCTCTGTAAGAAAATTGTTCTTGATTTGGTAGTGTTTTGAAAAAATCTTCCATTTTAAATCGCCGTCCTAGCGATCAAGTCTCAAGATTTATACTTGGAAAACCAACATCTCCTTCTTTCGTGACAAAACCCAAGTCTCTGTTGCCGTGCTTAACATAAGCAATTTCGCGAGAGTTTTTAGCAATTTGCGCCGCTTTATTCAATGCTTCTATATCAGTTTCGGCTTGAAACAAGGCCGTAATAATATAATTATTCATAAAGATTTAAAATTATTTTTTTGCTCGCCATTCAGATTTTACCGCTTTGACTTCCTCAACTTCGTGCAAAGTATCTGGATCTATATAGCTTCCTTCATAAGAAGCGTACCATCCATCCATTTTAAACGTTCTAATCTCGTTACCGTCATCAGCGGAAAAGACAATCCAATGATCTGATCCTGCTCCTTCTCTGCCTCCATGTCTTTCTACATTTTTTAATTTAAAACCGTCCGCTTCAAACCATTCACCATCTGGATAAGCTATACAATCCCATTCGTAATCTCTCGCTTTATAAAGACGCTGTATGACTTTTTTTAGTTTTGTTATATTCATATATATATTTATTTTTTATTCCAGACATTTACAACTTTGGTTCCCGGCTCTACCTCGTAAAGATCGTTCCAATCGTATTCTAGTCCATGATAAGAATAGTAACTTCCATCAACCTCCCAATATTGTTTGACCCCATCTTTGTCGGTGGAGAAGACAAACCAAAAATTTTCGCCACTACCCTCTCCTCCTCCGTGACTCTCTTCTGTATTGAATGTAATACCCTCTACTAATTTGGGTTGCATACCATATTCTATGTCCTCCAACAATCCCTCTTCTTTTGCTTTGTTGATTATTTCTAGAAGTTGTTTTTTATTTAGTTTCATTTAGTGTTAGTTTGTGTGCGTTTTTTTGGAATTTGGTTATGTAATCGTCTTTGTTTATATACAGTTCTGCGTAATTGTCAACAAGAAATCTTGTCATCCAGCCCGAACTCATTGTCGTAATGAATTTTTTCAAACTTAGCCAATAAGCTCTTTGCCGCGCGACTTTAAAATCGTTAGGGACACAAAACCTTTCAAGCGCCGTAACAAATATTTCTTCTTTGGCAAGTCTTATTTGATCTTTGTGACTTAAAGAGTAAAACTTTTCTTTGGAACAAGCAACCTCGCCGGGAGATTTCAGGATTCTTTCATACAGGGGACGATCATAATAAGCAATCGCCTCGTGAATAGAATCGTGAACATATTTTCTTTTTACCGCGTCTTCAAAAAAAGTTTTGGAATTTTTACCTTTTAAAGCCGCCCATCTCCTGCCATGAAATTCCGTAAAGTCCTTCATAAGAAGAGAATATAAAGTTTCATTAACTTTTACACCTTTCTTTTGAAAAAACATCACGTCATACATTGTTTTTTCCCAAAAAATATCCCATTTTGCGTGCGCGTATTTTATAGTAAATAAAAATTCGGGAATAACGTATTCTGAATCAGGGTTGTTGTCTAGTATCCATTGAGAAGACTCTCCATACCAAGCGTATTCTGTTCCCTTTTTAGACTGCCCCTTTTCGCATAAAAAATCTAGATCTTTTGGCTCGCGTGGAAAATCTGGGTAAAAATGCTTAGCCGCAACACTTCCAAAAATAAGTTTTTTAGGTTTCATAACTTTTAATCGGCAAGTTGAGCAAAAAGCCCAGATTCTTTGCCGTAGCGAAGTCTAGCCACGGGGGCCGATAGAGTAAAATTATAAGCGTCAGACTTTCGGAGTCGTGCGGCGCCAGAAAAACGTAATATTTCATAGTTCGCTTTATATCCGTAAAACTGTTTTTTGGTAAAAGGGCTCTTTTTCACTGTATAGTATTTGTTCACTGTATGGTAAAATATGCCGTTTCAGTAAAAAGTCAAGAAAAGTATTGATCTTTCCAACCTCGCCCTGTAATATAACATACAGTTCTTTGATGTTATAAATCTTAAATAGCGCGGTTATCTGATAAGTAGTAGATAATCAATAACACTTTAGAGACAACAGGTTCTTCCCTGATAAGGAAGATTTTCTTAGAAATGAGAAAACCGTCAAAAGACTTTGTGCAAATGGTGAAAACCATCGGGTTTTTCGGAAAAGCGCGCCCGCCGAGCACAAACAAACGCAGAAACTTCAATCCCTCTCAGGGAAAAAGGTGAGCAGATTAGTCACAAAACCCAAAAACATCCATAAAAAGAACAAAACATACAGTTTAAGCGAATCAGAAAGTAAGACTCCAACAGCGGGGACGAAATCTTTTTTGGGGGCAGATAGCGAAAACGATCAAAACAAAAAGCGAATAAAATAAAGGATTACCAAAAACCCTTTAAGTTGACCGCATTTCTTAATACCGCTTCTTGGGAAAAATATCAAGGTGAGCAGATTTAGCCCCGGTTTTAGGTTTGAAGAGTTTGTTATCCTTGTGTATGGTTGAAGGTTTGTTATTTTGTTTGACAAATTTAGAAAATTAGATAAATTTACTTTATGATAAAATTGGAATCAGATAGAAAACAAAAAATATTAGAAATATTAGATAGGGGGAATATTGTAGTTTTTAGATCTGCTAGCGGATCGTTGGCCAAGTATGTTAACGAGTGGAACGAAGATGACGATGGTGATTTGAAGGCATTTAAAGTTGAAAACGCTCACAGTTATTATGTTTGTTGGTATAATCCTTTTTATTTCATTGAAGAAATAGAACCAACAAATCTTCCAAAATAGTGAATGCTATAGTAACAAACAAATCTTCTTTTCGTTTTTTTACTATTGCAAAAATCGTAAATTTTGCGTCTTGGGGCTTATCCACTTATTTGCCCAAAAAAATAGAATTAGAAATTTCTGATTCTCCTGAGTGTTCTTTCGAAGACTGTAGAAAATATAAATGTCATGGGAAATGGGGGGGCGCGACTTGGGAAGACGCCAAGATGTTTATTTATATCAGTAACGATATTAAATACCCATTTTTGGTAGAGTCAGAATATTCTCCTAAAAATCGTTATATTAACGGTTTCGTCGTAAAAAACAAAAGAGAGCTTTTAATAAGCTTAATTTCGCACGAATTATATCATGTCATGCAATATCAAACAAAGAAACCAATAATATTGTCAAATATTATTCCCTTGGACGAGGATTCGGGGGCAGATATATTTTCCATGATAGTTTTGAACCGCTGGCGGCGCTTAAAATCAAAAAAGGTGTAAATATAAAAAACACATGCAAACTCGCAGAAATTTTATTCAAATAGGGTTTTCTTCTTTATTGGGGATTGGATTGGCAGAAATAATAGGAAATGATGGAACGTTACCACAAAAAGCGAAAAATGTAATTCAAATATTCTTGCCCGGAGGATTTGCCGCTCAAGAAACTTTTGACCCAAAACCCTTGGCGGCTGTGCAATTTCGCGGCCCATTTGGGGTAATAAATGCAAAAAATGGAGATATTTTATCTGAAAATTTACAATTAACAGCAAAAATTGCAGACAAAATTACAATAATTCGCTCTGTCACTCACAACGAAAGCGCGCACGAAAGGGGCGTTTCTCATGTTTTGACTGGATGGAAGCCTTCTCCCGCCATCGTTTATCCAAGTTTGGGATCTATTATTTGCAAGGTTTGTGGAGATAAAAATGAAATGCCCGGATTCGTAGCAATTCCTAACAAATATACGCCAGAATTGGGATCTGGATTCTTAGAATCCAAATATGAGCCTTTTGGGGTTGGTTCAGATCCTATTTCTAAAAACTATAAGGTTAGAGATTTAACTTCGTCACTATTAAGTAATAGAAGGAAATCTTTATTGCAAATTGTTGATGAGCAATTTAAAAAAGACGCTCAGTTTTCGGATGCTATCGCCGCAATGGATCAGTTCTACCAAAAATCTTTTGATATAGTTACGTCAAATAAGGTTCAAAACGCTTTTGATGTAGAAAAAGAGCCAGAATATATTCAGGAAGCTTACGGGAAAACAACCGCAGGAAAAAGAATGTTATTGGCACGAAGACTTATTGAAGCGGGGAGTCGATTCGTTACTTTAAATTATGGGTCGTGGGATATGCACACCAACATTAGAAACGGCATATCTCAACAAGTTCCAGAATTAGATAGAGCTTTTTCTGCTTTAATTTTAGATTTAGAATCCAAAGGACTTCTTGCGGAAACGATTGTTGTAATAAATTCAGAATTTGGAAGAACTCCTTTAAATAATCAGGCGGGGAGGGATCATTGGCCGAAAGTTTTCTCTTCTGTTCTTGCGGGTGGAGGGATTAAACCGGGAATATATGGAGCGTCGGACGCGACATGTAGAGAGCCGGTAGAAAACCCCGTCAATCCGGCAGATATAACAGCTACAATACTAAATCAGCTTGGAATTTCGCCGCAAAAAGAAATGATGACTTCTGATAAGCGCCCGGTTATTTTGTCGCCCGGAGAAATTATTAAAGATTTGGTTTGACTATTTTAAATAGGTTTGTATAGTGGAGAGGTATGCAAAACATATCAAGTCCTAGAGAACAAGCAATTTTATCAGCCCTTAAAAATGCAGAGGATATACTTTGTAAGTGTGGCTCTTCGGTCTTTTCTCAAGGGAGCAAGTTAAAAAAGCTATCCCGAATTTTAACGGGCGAGCCAGAAGACGCAATCGTTCCGATTCCTGTCGTTTATTGTATAAAGTGTAACACTATTTTGGAAAAAGGCGGAATTGACAACAATGACTCTTCTAGTCTTATCACGTCTTAATGAAAATTCCCGTTTCTAAAGCGAAATTTTTAAGAGAAAGTTTAGATTTAACGCATATTGTAATATTTGGACTTGATAGGGACGGGGTTCAACATGTTGCTACGCACGGAGAGAGCGTAGAGCAAGCCGAAGAAGCGGCGGCTATGGGAAACAACTTAAAACAATCTCTTGGTTGGCCCAAAGATCTGTGTAATTCCGTTCCGGTAGAAAGAATTTGTAAAAATTGTATTTATTACAAGGCAGATTATGGAAGCTGGTGCTTTAACGGATGGTCAAAAGACGGAAAAGATGGATTTTGTTCCGTCTATCCAGACTTTACCTACAAAAGACAAGAAAAAGAAACCTGCTTGCACTTTACTCCGCATTAAGTATGAATATATTACATAAAACCCGCGTTTATACAGCTTCGCCAATGGAGAAGCAAAATACCCGCGCTTGGAGAGCGGAATTTATAGAAAAAACCAAAGATTTAAATCTTATAGTCTTTGATCCTTATGAAAAGCCTTTTCTTGAAGAAATCACAGAAGACGAAGAAGCAAGAGAAATGCTTGCCAAATGGAGAAGCAACGGAGAATACGACAAAATCTCCGAAAGGATGCGCCGCGTCAGAAACGATGATTTACGCATTACTGATATTGTAGATTTTGGCGTAATAAAGCTAGACGTTGACGTGTTCACTATGGGCACAATTGAAGAATTAGCTTGTCTAAATAGAAGTAAAAAACCTTGCTTCGTTTTTGTAGAGCAAGGGAAAAAAGCGGCGCCGTTTTGGCTATTTGGCATGATTCCCCATGAATATATTTTTGACGACTTAAATTCTTTGGTTGAATATCTAAAGAAAATAAATAGCGGCGAAATTCCTTTGGATACTAAAAGGTGGAGACTATTAAAGCCAGAATATCGTTAATTGATAAAAAATTGAATCATGAAAAAAATCACGCAAAAACAACTAGATTCTCTAAAAAAGAGAATAAAGAAAGATCAAAAGGCCGTATATAAACTAGAAATGAAATATTTTGCTTTGGAGAGATCTTTTAATCTTCAAAAATCTGGTCGTCCAGCATGGAACAGCAAGAAATTTATAGAAAAACCACTAAACACTTCAAACGCTCACGAAACAGAAGCCGAATGGTGGGACACAGGAACTTTTATGCCGGGCAACGGGACTGAGAGGGGTTATAATGTTCATATATGGGTATGTAAATTTTGTAAAACTCCATTACGTAAAAAATATATTGCCACAGGACACGATCATACGGATTATAGTTTTGATGTTTGTGATTGCAAAGGGGCGGCGAAATTTGGAGCACATTATGACGATTTGGAATAAATGAAACTAAAAACAGAAAAATTCGTAGATTCTTTTGAGTGGGATAAGTTAGTTGCGAAAACTTATCAAAGACCATATTGCTTCCAACAACAAGAAGGTTGTCGGGAAAGAGGCGTTGTTTATTTAACTGTACCAGACGAAGCTATAAACGAAGATGATATGTTAGACTCTATTCCAGAAATCGTTAATCATGTAGAGAAAGGCGTTAAATTTTCTTCTTGGCTTGCTAGAGATCCAAAACAGCCTTTATCTGGCGAGGGCGAAGATTCGGAAAGCGATTTGGCATTAGATTTGTGGTGGAGTAGAAACTTTTATCCAGATTTACAAACGGTAGCCAACGACCTATACCACAAACGTCTTTTAGAGGCTGGCGAATATGGGATTGTGGTAGATTGGTAACGGTATGAATAGTAGGAAACTCGAATTTCGTGTTTGGGATAAACGAAGTGTTAAAGGTTGGCATACCGAAAAAATGCTATATTCAGCCGAGCAAAGTTCTTTATGGAAAGATTTTTTGGATTATCCTGAAACATACGTAATAACGCAAAATACTAGTTTAAAAGACAGTTGCGGCAAGCATATTTATGAAGGCGACATTTTAAGATTTAAAGCTCCTCTTGGAGAGCAAGAATCTTATTTAATGAGAAGCTTAAAACAAGTAAGATATTCTTTAGATATAGGTGGGGACTTTCCTTTCGCGGGGTTTTGCGCGATAAGTCTAAACCCGACAGATTTAGAAGTTGGTGCGTCGCTTGATTGTATCAACGCGCAGAACTGTGAGGTTATTGGTAACATTTTTGAAAATCCAGAATTATTAAAACAATGAATAACAAACCACAAAATTTAAAAGAAGCAATTATTTTAATTTCTTCTCATTTAACAGCAGAAGATAAGAATCGTCTGTCAAATTCAAGCCCAGCGTCTTTGCATTTTAATTTTGGAATGGCTATCAGAAACTTTTTAGGTTTGTGGGACAGAGAAAGAGAATTAACGCAATGGTTTCATAGAGAGATGGGGATTTTTCACGCCGACGACATGAGCGATGTAATAATAAGAAAACTTTTATTGGATATTGCAAACACTTCAAAAATCGCTTGACAAAATAATCTCAAATCGTTATTATATACTAACAATATCAATTTTAAAGACCTAAACTGCAATTCAAAAATTCATCTGTTAAATGAACAAAAATCGGGTCTTGTCTCTTTTAAGGCGCCAACAGCAACCAAAAATCCATTGTAAGGAAACACCAATGGCGTCTTGCTTTAAATAACATGAAAACAATAACTAAGAAAAAAGTAGCTTCAGTCAAAACTAAGATCGGATTTAACTATGTAAATGTTAAGCCCACCAAGAAAGCTGTAAAAGCTCCAATATCAAATACTGTTTCTGTTGCTACAAATCCGCTTTTAGCCGCGTTGGTTGAGGAAGATAATTTTACCCTCACAGAAAACGGGGCGACTACTTTTCGCTCGACTTTGAACCACTGTCTCGATTTCTTTGCGATGGGGGCGGCGCTTCGTACTTGCAATGACGCCAGTGTAATTTCCCTTTTCTCTAAGGCTTTTGCCGAAAATCCTCTTTTGGCGACTAAGGCTCTCTTTAATACCCGCAACATTCGTGGCGGCGCCGGGGAGCGTAAGAGTTTTCGCACTATTTTAAAGTGGATGGGAGATAATCATCCTGAAATTATTCAAAAAAATATAGCGAATATTCCTTATTTTGGAAGATTTGATGATCTTTTTGTGCTTTTCGGTACAAAATCCGAGAAATTCGCTTTGGATTTAATTAAAGATCAGTTAGAAAAAGATTGTAAAATCTATAATGATAATTTAGATTAAAAAATACTGCCATCTATTAACATATTCCGTGTAATATGTTATGTGCAACTTTTTTTAAACTCTAAAATTAACAACGAAATCGACGCTTTCCTTTTAGGATTTTTATATGCTGACGGTTTTGTTACCGGAAAATATAAAGGCCAATATAAAGCATTGGGAGTAACCCTCTCTAAAAAAGACGAATCTTTCTTGTGTAAAATAGCCTCTCTATTAGAGACTTCAGTAAAAACTTCAAAGCAAGGAAAATACGAAATAGCGAAATGTTATAAATATAATCCTTCTCTAGTTCAAGTTCTACAGTATTTCGGTTTTAGCGGGACAAAATCCTACGATCAAATAGACATATTAAAGCATGTTCCAAACAATCTTTTACACCATTTTATTAGGGGGTTTTTTGATGGTGACGGGAGTATATATAAATCCGAAAAAGAAGGATATAAAAATACTTACGCAATAGGATTTGTGGGTATGAATAAAGTTTTATTTAAAGATTTATCGTTGATTCTGTCAAAGATTCTAAATAAAGAAGTTAACTTTAGGATGGAAAAAGGTAAATACTGTAGAATTAGAGTTAAAGGTAATCCTTCTCTAATAAAAATTAGAGATTATCTGTACAAAGATGCTACTATTTTTCTTGACAGAAAGCGCGATATCTTTTATACTCTTAAAACTACTAATGGAAAATTTGGGCAAATTGGTCTTTCTTACTGCAAAAGAAGAGATCGATGGATCTCATCTTATAAAAATAAATACTTAGGAATTTTTAAAACAAAATCTGAAGCAATAAATTCAATAAAAAAACATGAAAACGAAACCACACATCTCACTACTAGCTAAGTGGTTAAAAAGTGAAAACACTTCTTCTGCGGAAAGCCGAAGAACTGCCGCGAAAATTCGAAATCATCTAGGTTGGTCGTCTAAGCAGTATCGTGTAACTCTCTCAACGCTAAGAGCTTATCTTAATGTTGTAGAACAAAAGATGTCAGCCCAAAAGTGGAGCGACATTAAGTACGACACTGTTCCATCTAAAGCAAATCTTAATTACAAAAAGGCTTTCTCGCGCCACGATGCCGCGCGCTACACGAAGTTTATTGAAGATGTAAAGGCGGGGAAAACTAAGATTAACGCTGGAACTTTATTCCCTTACGAAATTGTGGGAAAGGCTTTAAACGGTGATAAATCGGACAGTCTTGACGTTCTCTGGAATAACTTGCCAAATTATTTAGAGGGTAATGACAGAAATATTCTTTGCTTGGTTGATTCAAGCGGGAGTATGAATGGCTTACCGTTAAATATTGCTGTGTCTCTTGGAATTTATACAAGCGAACGTAATAAAGGCCCATTTTCGGGCTATTTCTTAACGTTTTCTTCTCGCCCACAACTTCAAAAAGTAATTGGAAACAATATTTTTGAAAAAGCTCAAAATTTGTCTAGAGCCGGATGGGAAATGAATACCAATGTTCAAGCAGCGTTTTCACTGATTCTTAATGAAGCCGTTAAGAACAAAGTGAAGCAAAAAGATATGCCTGTCCAAGTCGTAATTATCTCGGATATGCAAATGGATTCCGGCACCGCAGGTAATACTTCGTTGGATGATATTAAGCTAAAATATAAAAAGGCTGGATATGAAACTCCTCAACTTGTTTGGTGGCAAGTAAACGCTAGACAGGATAATGTTCCAGCAAAGTTTGACAGCAACGGAAATGTTCTTGTATCAGGGGCTTCGCCTAGCGTTTTTAAATCTTTGCTTTCTGGTAAAGAGGTAACGCCGCAGCAACAGATGTTGGAAACATTGAACGATAAACAGTATGATCGAGTAGTTATTTAGAAATACTAGATATCTATCTTTCTTTTAAGCGCCGTTTCTCTAGCAGAGGCGGCGTCTTCTTTTTTATTAAACCATCCTAAAAAAGTATATTTTCCAGCTTTCCCCGCTCCTATGTAAGCCATCCATTTTTTTGTTTTAGAACTTAAAGATATTCCAACGTCTTTTTTATCCTTTATGTAAGAAAACTTTTCGTATAAATATTTTGCCTTGCAGGGTTTAAGTTTATTTTTTAAAAAATCAAAGTTTAATTTTAAATTTGCTCCCAAATGTAAAACTGCCGCATCTCGAATCAAGGCGGCGGCTTTTTTAAATTTGTAAAACCCCAAGCAAATTTGTTTACCTTTTATATGTATTCGTGCAGCCCATTTTTTAGCAGCTTTATTCCAAGATACTCCCTTATATTCACCTGTATATTGTGGTGAATTAATAAAAAAGTACATTTCTTTATATTCTATATTTTCATAATACATGTCTACTTTATCTGGAAAATTAATAATAGCGTCTTCGCCAAATTCAAAAAGCATAAACATATCATAAAATTCAGCAGCTTTTTCAATACTCTCAAAAGTTTTTTCATATCTTCTTTGATTATGTTTAAATTTACAAGAAATAATATTTCTATTCGGGTAGACGTAGACTCCGTGAAATCCAGATGAATTTTGTTTAGAGTTATTAATTCTTATTTTTTTAATAGTATCTTTATGAATAATGATTTTGCTACATTCATGAGAAACTACATTATAGCCATAAGGAACCACAGAATTATACATTTTGATATACTCAATTTCCTTTTTAGAAAGTTCTTCTTCAGAGTCGGCCACAAATATTTCTTCAAAAGAAAAGTTTTCTTTCCCATATTTGGCCAAAGCGCGGCCTATAACCGATCTTTTACTGTTCAAATGCTGATTCGTTCGGATAGAAAACCTTTTTGTTTTTCCAATATAAATTTTTCCGTTAATAAGATTAGTGATTTTGTAAATAACAAACTTCATACTAACTATTACACGAAAAATATGCAGTTTAACAAAAAAATGTTGACTTCTCCCCCATTCCAGTCATAATGGCATATACAACTTATGCACTACAGAAACGGAAGAGAAGCTAAAAACGGTGATAGAATCGTCCGATTAAACGGAGCAAATATTGAGGCGTTTGGTGTGCTTCACAGCGCAACGCCGGGAAACGATTATTGTAATGGAAGCATTGCAGTAATACAATCGGCAAACGAATACGCTTGTATGGTTGACTGTTTACATATCGAAGATCTCGCAGGGCTCTTAACTGAAAAAGGTCTAGATAAACGGCCAGTCGGAAAATAATCACCAGAATTTAAAGACTCTTAAAGTAACTTTACTATGTTCTCATTCTTTAAAAAGAAAAAGCAACCGTTAACTCCAAAAGATCCTACGGATTTTACTTTAACTGATAATTCTACGGAATGGGACACAGATTATTTTTGTCCACATTGCAAAAATACGGTTTCTCTTCGAGAAGAGATGGCTAAGGTATGTAATTCGTGTGGTGGTTTCGTTAACTGGATGAGTGATTACAAACTTCGGAGCTTTAGACAAATTTGGAATGGCAGCAAATGGGTTTGGCAATACAAATACGGAAACGAGCGAGATCAGATTATTTTATCAGACAATCCAATCCATCGTTTTAAGTTTTGGCAATGGAAGAAATACTAATCTCGGATATATCTTTTGACGAATTGTTTATGCGTCAAGCTTATCTAATCGCAACAAAATCTAAAGATCCTCGTTCCAAAATTGGAAGCGTCTTGGTAAAAAATAACCGAGTAGTCTCAATGGGATATAATGGGTTTGGTAGTGGGGTAGTTGATTTTAAATCTCGTTATGAAGACAGAGAGACTAAATATCAGTTTGTTTGTCACGCCGAAGAAAATTCTGTGATCCAATGCGCTAAGTTCGGAATAAGTTCTTCGGGCTCAACCCTTTATACTCAAGGAGTTCCATGTTGTCAGTGTTTTAAAATTTTAATCCAAGCGGATGTGAAAAAAGTGATCTGTCATCGTCAATGGCCCAATCTTACTCATAGTTCTAAATGGGTAGAGTCTACACGCATTAGTCAGATCATGGCTAAAGAAGCTGGTGTTGAAATTGCGTGGTTGGATAAAGTCTTAGGCGTGAAAGGGTTTTTAGACGGAAAAGAGATTGATGTTTGAATATAATTAAAAATGACCAAAACTTACAAACCTAGCAAAGATAAATCTTTTGCTCTCTGGCGCGAAACCGAAGATAAGGTAATTTTAAAACTTCCATACCTAAAAGAAGTGCCGATTTCTAATGAGGCGGCGCAAAAGTTGTTTTCTGACGTTTGTAAAGTTGTTGGAGTTAAAGTTATAAATTGTAATAAATTAAGTAGAGAAAAATGAAAACGAAACTAATTGGTATTGCAGGCTACGCTACGGTGGGTAAAGATACTTTTTATACAATATTAGCCGACAGATTGGCTGCAAAAGGTATTCAAGCAAAAAGATATGCTTTTGCCGATGCGTTAAAGCAAGATCTGGTGCCTTTCTTTAAAGAAAAATATAATCTAGATGTGTTTAATTTAACCCAAGAACAAAAGAAAGAGCTTCGTGGCCTGCTGGTGTCGCACGGATGTTACATGAGAAGTATTAGCAACGGAAAGTATTGGATTGATAAAATTAATTCTTTATTAGACTTAAATAGCGATAATTTAGTGAATTGTATTACGGATTGTCGTTTTTTAAATGAAGCGGAATGGATAAAACAAAAAGGGGGTATAATTGTTCACATAAGTAGGTATTCCAAACTTGAATTTGAAAAAGTCTTTGTGTGCGCGCCTAACGAAGAAGAATCTAAAAACGACCCATTAGTAAAAAACATAGCGGATTATTTTATAGAGTGGCCTACGACACAAGATATAAATAGTCTTGGGGTTTATGTTGACGGTATTTTAGAACGATCATGCTCAGCGGACTGGCGGCGCATGACACACGAAAACACTGGCCGCGACTCCCGCTGGTTCGCTGCCGCAAATGGTTCAGCCTCGAATTACTCAAAACTATGAAACGTCCAATCATCGAAGAAGTCGAACTCAAAGAAAAGCACCGCATGGCTACGATCTGGCAGCAGGTCGAAGACGGAGTGGCAGAGCAAGCAATCCACGCTCGGACATGGGACGGCGGCGATAACAAGCTGCTCGTCGAACTGAAACAAGGGAATGAAAGCATTTTGCTTAACGGCGAAACTCTGCGCGACCTCGCAAAGCTCATCATCGGATGGGTGGGCTGAACGACAAGCTCACCCCGCCGCCGCCGACAAAGGACTAACTATGCTCAAAAGACTTTGGAATCTGATGCGACGCCAGCAACCGCCCAGCGCAGCGGCGGTTGCGGGTGCAGCGCCTTGTTTGGCGATGGTGTGTTCTGTCTGCGGTGGGCCTGCAAAACTGCAATTCACCAAAGGCAAAGGAAAGCCATATATCGCCTGCGATGCTGACAGCGTGAAGGCTATTCTGCTTCAAATCTACGGCGACCCGCGCATTTCGCCAAACGTAGAAATCTCCGATGCCGCCACGCACGGCGTTCAAACCAAACCCAGCGAACGCGGCGGCGTTCGCGAGCACTGACTGGCTATGCCTCGACGAACCGACAAAGAACTCGCTGATGAACTAGATGCCCGCGACCGACTCCGCGCACGCGGATACGTGTGGAAAACCTGCTCGAAATGCCACGGCTGCGGCCAGCACTTTCAATATGGACACTGCTTCTCTTGCGACGGAAAAGGTGGACGATGGGAAGCCCCGCTGATGGGGATGCGCGCGAGGCATAGCGTGCGGATCAGCGACGACGCGCCAGAGACTTTATGAAAACACCAAAACCGAAACCGCGTCGTTCGCTGCAAGCGCGTGGTGGGCGACGGGAGAAACCGCTGCCCGCAAACTGCCCAACATGGCCGCGCTGCGACTGCGTGCTGCGAGGCAATAAATACCGCGACTGCGGATGGAGCAAATGAACCGCCGCACGAACGAGAGAAGTTCGCCCACCGACCCAAGCTCACCGACAAAAGCCGTATGAGAAACATGACGCCCGAAGAATCGAAAATGCTCTCAGAGTTCACGCGCTCCGAATTGGAGAAAGGCGAGGCTTTTGTTCGGTGCAGCGCGCTTGTTCTCCTTCATGCCCGGTGGTTGGAAAGCGCCCGCACGATGGACGCGCTCGCGGATGAGTGCGCCGACCTGTGCGAAGATAGCGATGCCGCCGAATGCCGCGAACGAGCGAGAACCTTTCGAGAGTGCGCTGCCGACCTCGAACGCGAATGGGCGGGCATGAAGGAGAACGATTTAGCGCACTCACAGAAGGGGCGAGAGCGCGGCCCCACAATCACTCAAGACTAACCTCTATGGCAAAACGCAAATCAAACACAGCGGCCCCTTCTGTTGAAGTGCCGCGCATGGTTCGGCCTTTTCGGTCTGACAGGCTGGATGGTCGGAAACCTCCGGCAAATGCTGTTCGTCTCAAAACGCTCTGCACGAAGTGTCAAAAGCCAATGGAGTGCCATTGGCCCGCAGACACGACATTCGGTGGGGTAAAATGCACGTCGGCAGAATACATGGCGAAGGCACTGCAATCGGAAAGCGTTGGCGTCTTCTGTGATGACTGCCTCGAACAAATGCCAGACGTGAAATTGGAGGACTTGCGCATCGCATGAAAACTCACCGCTATTACATGGCCCGCATCCCCGGAACAGGGTGGTTCGTCCGCTGTCCACGATGGTTTTACAATCGTTGGCCGTGGGCGGGTATCGTCCACATTTGGGATGAGCCGAACGGTTGATTTATCGGAAAACTTTCCAAACTAATATGACGAACGAAGAAATTGTTGCCACATCTGTCCGTTGCGAGTAGAAGAAACCTGTGTAGAAGCCGAAGCTCCATGATTTATATATTGGATAATATTCTTAAACATTATTTATGCTTGAGCGACGCCGTTATTAAAAAATAAAAATATAGAAATTTTCTCTGTTCTTAGATATAATGAATATCTATGCTTAGAGAAATTTATAACATGACTGACGAAGAGCTTGCCAAACAAATAAAACAGCATTCTTCTTCGGAAGCTGTACAAGAATTACACAAAAGACATTCCCCTCTTATCGCTTCTATGGCAAAGAAATATAGCGCCGAAGTTCACGGATCGGGGGTTTCGGTTAATGATTTTATGGACGATTCTATGTTTCTTATTTATAAAGCTTCAGATAATTACGATCCCGAAAAAAAAACAAAGTTTACAACCCATTTAGCAAACACAACCCGTTTTCATTGTTTAAATACTTTAAATTCCGAAAGAAAACATTTGTCATTAATTTCTGATAATGCCTTAGATATAGCTGCGACATATGTTCACGATAATTATTATGAGGGCAAGCTATTAAAAGAAAATTCAGAATATTTACAATCGATAATCGAAGATTTACCCGACGACACCTTAAAACAAGTAATACAAAAGCGATACTTTGACAAAGACGAAAAAAACCAACCGTTTGAAAAAATTGCTTCTTCACTAGGTATATCGACACAATGGGCGATTGTGTTACACAACCAAGCCATAAAATACATAAAAAAATCTTTGACAAAACAAGACTAAATCCTATAATAAACACATGAGCAACAACACAAACCAAGTAGTATATGTCCCGCAATCTTACGTTAGAGAAAGAAAGTTCGATTGGGGAACAGTCCTAAATCTAGACATTAACGTTCAAGAGTTAGGCAAGATTTGTAAACAATACAAAACCGAAAAAGGAACAATTAGATTAAAAATTTCGCCTTTAAGGCAGGTTAAGGAAAACGGAATTACTCACTCGCTTTCTGTTGACACTTGGGTTCCTGACAGTAGTAAGAAAACTTCCGGCACCCCGAAACCTCAACCCCCAAAACCCCCAAAACAAGAAGATCCAGAAGAAGAGGATGTTCCGTTTTAGTCTGTCAAACCAACAAGTTACGGCTGAAAGGCTCTAACTTGTTTCATTGTTTTTTTGTATGAACTTCAACGTCGCGGCTCCGATTAATTCGGTTAGTTTTGGGTTTGTTTCTTATAATATCCTCAAGGAGTTTTATGAAGCTGGGCTTAGTCCTTCTATATTTCCTATAGGACAAGTAGATTTATCGTCCTTTGATAAGGTTACTCAAGATTTTCAGCTTTGGCTTCAATCTTGTGTCAATAAAGCCCTTGCCAAATATGATAGAAACAACCCCGGATTTAGACTTTGGCACATAGGAGGCAGCGAGACTTCTCATTCAAACAAACAAAGTCTTCTTACATTTTATGAATGTGACCAACCCACGCCAGTAGAGAGAAACATTTTAGCCAATCAAGCGACGGTCTTTGTTTCTAGCAAATTTACCCAGCGGGTTTTTGAAAATTCTGGATTAAATAATATACAATATTTGCCTTTGGGCTTTGATAGAGAAAACTTTAGAAAAATCGAAGCACCGCACCCATACGGGAAACAATGTATTGTTTTTGGAATTATGGGAAAGTGGGAGCCGGGAAGAAAGCATACCGATAAACTGATTAAAACTTGGATTAGAAAATATAAAAATAATCCTAGATATAAACTCCATATTCATACTTATAACAACTTTTTACACCCAGATCCAAATCAGTGCAAGCAATTAAATGCAAATCTAATATCTCAATGTTTTGAGGGTCAAAATATTTGGAATGTTTCGGTGGTGAACGATCATTTAAAAACTTTGACCGAATATAATAGTTTTATTAATTCTGTTGATATTATGTTAGACGGGTCTGGGAACGAAGGCTTCTCCTTGCCGCATTTTCATGCTTGTGCCCTTGGAAAGCATCTTGTTGCTGTTAATTCTAATGGAGTCGCAGATTGGGCAAATAAAGAAAATTCAGTTTTAGTAAATCCTGTAGGAAAAAAGCCTAGCGCGGACGGAATGTTTTTTCATGCCGGGTCGTCCTTTAACCAAGGGAATTTCTTTACTTGGGCAGAAGAAGATTATATCGCCGCAATGGAAGAAGCGGAAACCCGCTACCTTTCTAACCCTTTGAACATCAAAGGTATAGAACTACAAAACCAATTTACTTGGAAAAACACCGCTAATAAGATTATCGAAAACATTAAGTAAATAACGGAACTAAAATGACAGCAGTGACAACAACAAAATATTACGCAGAGGGAAGTAACATTCCTTACTCTTCTGAGCGTGAGGCTCTAGCCGCCGAAGAAAGATGTAAAAAATTAGATGAATATTGGAAAAGTAATAGCTCTTCTCAGAAGTTGGAAAGCCTACAGGGCCAGCTTCAGGCGGCTATGTTTGTCCCCGAAGAAATAATCGCCACTTGTTCCCACGATTCCTTAAGAATTAAGAGTTTAGTTAAGGTTTGTCAAAAATTCGTTGAAGACAACAAAGGTTTTTTAAATTATTATTAAATGCCTCAATATTCATTCATTAACGAAAAAACTGGAGAGGTAAAGGATGTTTTTATGTCCATGAATGATGACCATAGATATGTTGACGAAAATGGGTTAGAATGGACGCGGGTTTGGCATGTCCCACAGGCTTCAATGGACGTTTCCATAGATCCGTTTGATAAAAACAAATTCGTGGAAAAAACAAAAAACACAAAAGATTCTGTTGGTGCGTTATGGGATCGCAGCGCGGAATTAAGTCAGAAAAGATCGGATAAACGAGACGGTGTTGATCCACTTAAAAAACGCTATTTTGATAACTATTCCAAAAAATGTAAGGGCAAAAAACACATGCGTCAAATTAGAGAAGAAGCATCAAAGATAAACATAACTATATAAATATGGAACTTCAAATAATAAACAAACTTTATCTTGAGTTATCTCAAATAGCAACCGCGAAAACGGAATTAGAACTAGAATTGACCTGCAAAATAGCAGAAGCCTTACAAATGGCGTTGAATTTATGTTGGACAATAGAGCGCGTCCCAGCCTCTCCAGAACAAACAGAAATAAGCGTCGCAGCTTGTATGCTAAGAGAGTTTTTAGACTCTACACTAAACCTAGCAGAGCGGCGACAAAAAAACACCGTCTATTGATTTTCTCTTGAAAATTTCTCCATATTCTGTAATATAGAAATACGACTGGATATGGAAAAACCTAAAGAAAAAGATGTATTAACGGCTCTAAATATTAGAAAAGCGAAAATTTTATTATCTGGCGTGTTACAACAAATTAAGCGGTTGGGGTTGGTGCCGGTATTCAGAGAGGGAGAAAAAGAGGTATGTATAGACATAGACGACAATCCCATCGAAAAAGGGAATTTGTTTTTTGATAAAAGTTAAAAATAGATATGACAAAAGAAGCTTTGCAGGTAAAAAAATTTATGGAGTTTTTTGGGCAAAATTTGCCTACAAAACCAACGCAATTAGACGAACAAACTTCAATATTGAGAGCTTCTTTAATTCTGGAAGAGTGCTTGGAAACAATCATAAAAGGGCTTGGAATTACCGTTGTTATTGAAGAGACGAATTCGGACGCTAGAGTATTTCTAGATAGGGAGTGGTTAAAACTTTTTAAACAGCGCGCAAAATTCTCACAGAGAGAAAAAACCGATTTAGTAGAGTTGGCCGATGGGGTTTCTGATTCTATGGTAGTAAATGAAGGGACAGCCTTAGCCGCAGGGATTGACTCCGAAAACATTCATGCGATAGTAAACGAAGCAAACCTTACTAAAACTTGGAAAAAAAGCGATCTAACAGAAGCTTATCGACTACACCCAAACTGCAAAGTTGAAAAAATCGAAGAAGATATTTATAGAGTAAAAAGAGAAGATGGGAAAATCATAAAATCTCCATTTTTTAAAAACCCAATACCCGCAATAAGGGAAGAATTGGACAAGCAAAATACATAAAATGTTAATAACTAAACGCGATGGAACCCAAGAGCCGTTTAATGTCGAAAAAATTCACCAAGTTTTAAAATGGGCAACGCAAGACATTAAAGGCGTAAACCCCGAAAATATTGAAATAAATGCCAAGCTCAATATAAGAGAGGGTATTTCTTCAGATGAAATACATAGCGTTTTGATTGAAGCTGCCGCTAATTTAATTTCTTTAGAAAACCCAAATTATCAATTTGTAGCTGGGCGCTTGTTGAACTACCAATTAAGAAAAAGGGTATGGGGAGGCAAAACCCCCCCGCGTCTTCTTGATACTATAAAGACCAATGTTTCTCTTGGTGTTTATGATAAGACTTTGTTAGAATCTTATCATGAAGACGAAATAAATAAATTAGGGGAATTTATTGACCACGAAAGAGATTTTTTATTTACATATGCTGGCATCAGACAATTAGCCGATAAATATTTAATCCGCAATAGATATACAAAGAAATATCACGAAACCCCGCAATTCGCTTATATGTGTATTGCAATGGCGGGCTTTATTAGATACCCAAAAGAAACCCGTATTAACTATGTCAAAAAGGCTTATAATTACTTTTCCAAACATAAGATAAATTTGGCAACCCCTGTAATGGCCGGATTACGCTCTAATTTACGAAGCTATAGCTCGTGTTGTCTTATAGACATAGACGACTCGAAAGAGTCTCTTACTGCTTCGGCCACAGCAATTTCCTTAGCCACTGCTGCTCGGTACGGAATAGGGTTTAATATTGGTAGGATTCGCCCAATGGGATCTCCCGTTCGCGGTGGCGAAGTTATTCATACGGGGCTTATTCCTTTTTTAAAAATTTATGAGTCTTCCGTAAAGGCGTGGCAACAAAATTCTATCAGGGGTGGGAGTGCCACTTGCAATATTCCATTTTGGCATTACGAAGTGGAAGATGTTATTGTTTTAAAAAACAACGCTGGCACGGACGATAACAGAGTGAGAAAGCTTGATTATACAGTTGGCTTTAGTAAGTTATTTTATTCTCGCTTGCAAAATGGACAAGATATAACACTATTTAGTCCGCACGAGGCTAAGGAAGTATTTGAAACTTTCGGGACTCCGCTTTTTGACGAAGCATATTTAAAAGCCGAAAAAGATTCTTCGTTAAAATTCAAAAAACGAATACCCGCGTTATCATTAGCGTCCTTATTTATCAAGGAAAGAACGGAAACCGGAAGAATTTACGTATTAAATGTTGATCATGCGAACAGTCATAACCCTTTCAAGCCAAGGCTATTGCAAACGAACCTATGCGTCGAAGTGGCTCAACCATTAATCCCAATAAAAGACATTAACGATCCTAATGGAGAAATAGGGGCTTGTATTCTTGGGGCGGTTAATATTTTCGAGATTAAAAACGACGAAGAGTTTGAAAAAGTTTGTGATATTATTGTGCGTCTTTTGGAAGAGATTGTGGATATTCAAGAATATTTTTGCGCTGCTGTAGAAAATTTCGCTAAAAAATGGAGAAGTCTAGGAATAGGACTTACCAATGTTGCGGCTTCATTGGCTTATAACCAATTAAAGTTTTCGTCGAAAGGGGCAATTGATTTCGTAGATGAACAATACGAAAAGCTTGAATTTTTTTGCCTAAAATCAAGTTGTCAGCTAGCGAAAGAAAAGGGTAAATTTGAATATTTTAACAAAACAAAATGGAGCGATGGTGTTTTGCCGATAGACAATTACAAAAAAACAATAGATTCTGTAATAACTAGAAAACCCAAACAAGATTGGGAGGGGTTAAGGAAAGAAATTGCAAAAAATGGACTAAGACACGCAACTCTTACGGCGCAAATGCCATGCGAAAGCAGTTCTGCGATACAATCTTCTACAAACGCTTTAGAGCCAGTTAGATCTTTGATGACTTATAAAGTCTCCAAAGAAAACCGCTTACCAATTTTGGTTCCCGGCGCGGGTAAGTGGCATGAAAATTACGAACTTGCTTATGATATAGGAGATAACAAGCACATAATAAATATAAATGCCGCTGCTCAAAAATGGATAGATATGGCTATTTCGACAAATTTATATTATAACTATAGTCACTACCCCAATAAAACATTACCGGATAATGTTGTCCTAAAAGATATTCTCTATTCTTATTCTATGGGTTTGAAATCTCTATATTACAGCAATACAGATGACATGGATAAAGATCAATCTATTCTGTCTGGTTGCGATTCCGGCGCTTGCTCAATCTAATGAAAACGGTATTAAATTTAAATAAAGTCAAAATAGGTAGTCAGCCTTTGTTTCTGGGTGAAGATTTGTCAATTCAAAGGTATGACGAATTTAAATACCCGATTTTTTTTGAGCTATTTAAAGATCAAGTGTCGGCTTTTTGGTGGCCACACGAAATAAATTTGAATAGGGATAGAGATCAATATCGCAACCTTTCAGAAGAAGAGCGGTTTGTATTTGATACAAATTTGAGGTTTCAGACCTTGGGAGATTCAATGTTATCTAGGTCTATTAATAGCTTATCTCAATACGTAAGTAATTCCGAACTAGAACTATGTATGGGCGAGTGGTCTAGAATGGAAAATATACACAGTTATTCTTATTCTTATCTTTTAAATAATGTCCATCCAAACGCAGGGCAGTTTTTTAATTCCATAATGGAAGATGAAAAAATCTTGGAACGAGCAAGTCTGATTAGGGAAAATTATGACAAAATATTAGGTAAGGAAGGCTCCGAGAAAAATTTGAAAGAAAAAATCTTTAATTGTATTGTATCTACGAACGTAATGGAGGGATTGGTTTTTTATGTTTCTTTTGCCTGCTCTTTTTACTTTGGTTATCGTGGAATTATGGAAGGCAATTCCAAAATCATTAAATTTATCCAAAGAGACGAGGCAAAGCATTTTGCTATAACTCAAAATCTTTTATCTATTTTAAAGAAAGAAGAGAGCGAAGGTTTTTGCGAAGTTTTTGCTAAAAACGAACAAAAAATTTATGATTTATACACCGAAGCAACAAAAAACGAAGCTGATTGGGCTAATTACCTATTTCAAAAGGGTTCATTATTAGGTCTTAATCCAGAAAGTTTAGCGGGTTACACACGATGGCTGGCAGATAATAGGCTAAGATCACTTGGTTTAAAAAAGATTTTTAATGAAAAAAATAATCCCTTAAGTGGGTGGCTTGATAGTTTTTTGGATAGTGGCAAGGTTCAAGTCGCTCCCCAAGAGACAGAAATTTCATCATATCTTATTGGTGCCAGAGATACAAACATTTGTTTAGAAGGATTTAAAGATATAGAATTATAAACCCAAACCAAATATAATATACATATGCAAAGCGAAACAGTAGCAAAAACCCTTTTGGATAAAGAAGAAGCAGAAATTGAAGCAGTAGATTTGACGGAACTCAAAAAAGACGTTTTATACCACGTTAAACTTAACAAAGCCGCTCTTCAAAATAGGGCCGCAATTAAACCGTTTTTGGAAGCGTTGCGAAATAACAACATAAAGGCTGTTATAACAACCGAAGATTTTACATTTGACATTTTAAAGAACACTTTAGATAAGTTGGCGCCTAGTGAAGCTAAAGAGGTTTATGAGCTTTTACAAAAGCGTTCGAAAGAAATTGATCCGAGAGATTTTGAAAACACTAAATGACTCACCAACTCCTTAAATTCGTAACCGATAAACCTATCGGGGCTTTGGGAGAAGACTCTGCCAGTCATACGTTTTTAGGACTAGACATGTACCAAAACCAAAACGCGCTATTGGTTTTTGATACTATTTTAAAACACTACGCTAATAATGGCATCAAAGTTGGTCAAATTATAGAAATCGGCACGGCTTTGGGTGGTCTTTCTGTGTTTTTAGGGCTGGCGGCAAAGGCTTATTTCGCTAGATTTATAACCTATGACGTTCGGGATTATACCCCATATAAAGATTTTTTTAGTCGTTTGTTGGTTGATTTTAGGATTGGCAACTGCTTTACCGAAGAGCATATAATCAAAAACGAAATCCAAGCCGAAGGCGCAACCATATTATTCTGCGATGGAGGAAATAAAGCGTCTGAACTAAATACATTTGCAAAACACCTAAAACCCGGAGATGTAGTGCTTGCACATGATTACGGGTATGATCGAGAGTCTTTTGAAAAAGACGTTCGTTATAAATGGTGGGAAGTTATGGAATTAAGTTACGTAGATATCAAACAAACCGTAGAAGGATTGCCTTTGGAGCCATTTATACAAGATTTGGCTACTATGGCTGGAATGTGCTGTTTTAAAAAGAAATAAAGATGAAAGACGAACTAACAATCTCAGACATTTATTGGGAATACGAAGATATGCTTCCAGAGTTATCAAAAGAAGATTTTGATACACTTTTTAAGTCTTCTCGCGTAAACGACGGTGTTCGGATTTATCCTTATGTTCTAGACACCCAAGGCAATCGCGTGTATATTTCTAATTGGTAATTATTTTTATGGAAATATCAATTTATATTATTTTTTGTCTTTTGATGGTATGGCCTACGCTAAAAACAATTAGCTATATCTTGGAGCAGAAAGCGAAAGAAAATCTTCAAAACTATTTATACCAACACCTACAAACAGTTTTTGCGTATGGAATAACTTATAACAAAAACAAGGGGGTTTTATAAGATGAGTCACCCGAAGATAAAAAAACTCGATACTCCACAAATAGTCAATAAGGGCTGGGGGCACGAATTAGTTTTATTTAATAATGAAGAATTGTGTGGGAAAATACTATGTTTCAACAAGGGTGCTAAATTTTCCTTGCACGCTCACAAACTAAAGTTCGAGTTATTTTACTGTTTACAAGGATCAATAAAAGTAACAGGAGTAAATACTGAAGACGCTTCAAAATTTACCATAGAAATAAACGAAGGAGAAGTCTTGGAGATACCAAGAGGAGCCTTTCACCAAATAGAAGCTATTACAGAGGCTAAAATTGTTGAATTTTCTACCAATCACCAAGATACTGATTCGTACCGTATAGAACCCGGCGACAGCCAGAAAGTGCATGAATATAAGTTTGCGATTTGAAGGGGGCGCGGGAGATTGTCTTCTTGCAAACCGTTTTGTCCCCGCCATTAAAGAGTGTTATCCCAATTCCAAAATTACTGCCTATATTGACAGCGAAGGAAAAACTTTTCAAAAGGAAATATTAGAAGTTGCCTATCCTTCTTTTTATAAGGAAATCAAAGTTATTCCGGCTAAGAAATATAAAGATTTTTGGGTAGACACACAATTCGGGTTAGATAATTATTATGGCGCACTAGAAAACGTACCGGACGCTTGGCGCTTAGATATGGAATCAGCAGATCTATTTTATGATCTTCACATAGATTCTTTGAAATGGACAAAATATGATTTTGATTGGTATCGTTATTTTCGATTCTTTCCCCGCCCAGAAATTAACAAGCCTAAGAAAAAACAAGTTGTTTGCCATTTAGAATCAGCAACTTCGACCGGGCATCGTTTAGAAGGATGGTATATAGAAGGACTTTTAAAGCGTCTTTGTTCAGCATTGCCAAATTACGAAATTGTTGTTATCGCGACCCCGGAGCAAAACAACCTTTACGAAGGTATAGAAGCTACAAATTTCAGAGTTTTAAATGCTGACATACGAGGCGTTATAGAATCCATTGTAGAATCAGAAGTTATGATAAGTGTTGATTCGGGCTTTCGGTTTTTGGCGATGGGTTGCTCTATTCCGGTTATTACCTTTAGCGCCCACTGTCCTGCTCCACACCAAGTCATTCCCAGCCATATGATAAGATGGAACCCATTTCCCGAATTAACTTACCCGCTTAATCATAATATGGTTGATATTGTAAATCTTACCCAAAAATTAACACGGGAGCCGGGATATGCCTTAGTTCCTTATTTGCAAGATTTTGACTTGCAATGCGTGAGAAGAAAGTATATAATAAACAAAGATAAATCTATATTGGCGTGATCACTACTTGGTTTTATGCAACTTCTACTTTAGCCGATCCTCTTTCTTGCACCAACAAGAACAGGGGAAATACGGCGTGCAAACATGCGGAGTTTATTAATGTATGGTATGACTATGTTAGATATGTGTACGGCCCTAAAGAACATATCTACATTATAGATAACGGTTCTCCCATTCCTTTTAAGAACGCTTGGTTGGGGCAGGAAGATGTTGAGTATTTGGATGTTGATCAATATAGTTATAATCCCAATATTTTTGTTCATGTTAAAAGATTTGATGAACAATTAAATCATGGGGCCGGGGTTGTTAGAGGAACACTAGAAATGTGGAAGATGGCCGACAAAAACAATCTCGATCTATTATTTTGTGAAGCTGATAGCCTCTCCTTAATCAATCTCTATAAAGAGTTGGAAGGTAACGATTTAGTAACAGTTAACATAGAACACGGAGAGCGGGGCTGTATTGATTGTTGTAACATGGCGATCCGACAAGGATTATTACGATCAACGATTACTAAAGTTCCAGAAGCGTATGGATATAACAAGTTGTCAATTCTAGACTCTTTGGAACAATCAGTAGCCACAAACGGTTACTGTTCGACTCAGCCAAACTATCAATATTACGAAAGTGTAGAAAACGGCCCTTATATAAATTTTCGAGATAAAAAGTTAAAAAAGATTGAAGACAATCGTTGGATTCACGATGTAGGTTTTTCAAAACTATTTAGCTTCTTAAACGAAGCAGCAAGGCAGGGTGTGCAATCTAATCGCTCTTTTGACTATATTTCTAAATTACATAATTCACACCATGAAAACAGATAGAATTTGCGTCGCTAGTATTGAAACTCCGAATCTTAAAGAAATGTCGGAAATTACCGTTCAGAACAAGATAGATTACTGTTCCAAACGTGGTTACAGTTTTAGTATTCTGAAACAAAACGAGCCTTACTTTGGTTTTGATAAAATTCTATTCATTGAAGGATTGTTAAATACTAACAAATACGATCTAATCTTTTGGTGCGACAACGATACAATCTTTACAAACTTTGATAAGAAAATTGAAGATTTAATTGATGATTCTCACAGTTTTTACATTGCCACCGATCACAGTAAAACCGTTAACGCAGGAGTATTTATTATAAAAAATAATGAAGATTGCCGACGCTACCTTCAGTTAGTGAAAGAAAAGATGTATGAATTAGCCCCCCAAAATACTTTCAAATTCGGAGAAGAACAAACAGCTTTAATTGCAACTTATAAAGACCCTTCGTTCTCTCATGTAATTAAAGTTCTTCCTCAGAAGTTAATGAACGCTTACGCCTATAGCGGAGTGCGCGGCCACGCCAACGGTTATCCTGATGGGCTTGGTGTGAACGGAGATTGGCAACCGGGCGATTTAATGCTTCATATGGCGGGCTTTGGTATAGACTATTACAAAGAGTGTGTAGAATGGCTTAGAAAATATAGCGAATTAGTGCAAAAATAAAAATTTATGAATCCTCTCGATCTGTCTTCAATTTTATCTCGTAACGAACAACCCGGCCCGGCCATTGATATTTGTCATAGCGTTTTGATTCTTGGATCGCTTTTGTCCGCTAAACCAGAAAGCATTTTAGAACTTGGAGTTGGAACTGGATTTGTTACAAATCTGTTGTTGGATGGAATTACTTATAATCAACAAGGCAATTTGACTTGCGTCGATAATTTCCACGACTACAACGGCCATTTACAGCAATCTACTCTTGATAAAATAGCGTCCCGAAAAGCTAAAATTATTGCGCCCATCGAAGAAAAATTGTTTGTAATCAATTCACAAACAGATTCTTATGATTTTTTAGTTTCCGATGCGGATCATGAACACGCGGGCGAATGGGTTGATGAGATTTTTAGAATCATGAAACCAAATTCTTTCATGTTTTTTCATGATGTTTCAGCCCCCGGCTATCCAAATCTCGCAAATTATATTACCCGCTCGAAAGAATTAGGAAAACCCCATTACTTGTTTAATGTAAATTCGCGTCCTAACGAAAGTTGTCAACGCGGTTTTCTAATGGTTATTAATATAAAATCATGACTCCTGAATTTTTCAAAAAATATGAAAATGGGCCACGGGCTTTAGGCTCTCGTTCCGCGACAACGAAGATTGCTTTATCGTTGTTGGCGGGTCGCAAAAACGTTGCTTTTGTTGAGACTGGAACAACTCGTAAAAATTTGTTTAATTCTTCCTCCGTTGAGGAACGTGCCGCTGACGGAAGTTCTACTTTGGTGTTTGCAGATTATGCTAAAAGGTTTGGCGGCTCCGTTCTCACTTGCGACATTAATCCTGACAATATTCAAAGTTGTAAAATAGCCACGAAAGAATACGAAGGTTTGATAGAATATATTGTTGGCGACTCTGTAGATATTTTGGATAGAATTAGTTTTCCTATCGACTTCTTATATCTAGATTCTGTAGATAGTCATTTACCATCTGCTAATGAGCATCAATTACAAGAAATTCAAGCCGCTTATAAAAACCTCCACCCGAAATCTATTGTTTTGCTTGACGATCTCGGTTCTAAAACCCAACTTTCCAGCCATTTTTTGAAACAAAAAAATTGGTGTCAAATCTTGATTGGCGTTCCTCGGCCAAGCCATTATAACAATATCCAGCAAGGGTTGTTTGTACACGAATCGTTTCTTTGGACAGATCATTCGTTAGTCCCTGAACATCAAAGATATAAAGATGAGTAAGGTAATAGATTGTTTTACACTTTTTAACGAATTAGATGTGCTCCGCATTAGGCTAGAAGAGCTTTATGAGGTTGTTGATAAATTTGTTATTGTAGAAGCAAATAAAACTCATTCAGTTAAAGACAAGCCTTATAACTTTGAAGAAAATAAAGAAAAGTTTTCTAAATTTTTAGATAAAATCGTTTATGTAAAAGTTGAAGACTTCCCGGTTTTGAGTCCGTGGCCGATGGAGTTCTATCAGCGGAATTGTATTTTAAGGGGTTTGGAACAGGTTCAAGCCAAGGCTGAAGATATTGTTCTAATGTCAGATCTTGATGAAATTCCTAGATCGGAAATAGTCAGAAAAATTAGAGAATTGCCTCTTCCTGTTTGTTTTGAACATGATCATTCATCAATTTATCTGAATAGAATAACCAAAGACCCTAAAGAGAGAATTTGGCGGGGTACTGTCGTGGCTAAAATGATTGATTTCGTGCAATATCCGCCTCAAGTTTGGCGTGATGAAAAACATAAGTTAGTTCCAGTAAAAAATGGCGGCTGGCACTTTTCTTATTGTGGGGGGCTCTTTAAAGTTAAAGAAAAACTTAAAAGTTTTTGTCATATTGAGTATGCGGATATTGCAAACGATCCAAATTTAGAAGACAGAATTAAAAACCATAAAGACTTGTTAAACCGCGAAGGGGGAGAAACTATAATCATACCAATAGACGAAACTTTTCCGGTTTATATCCAACACAATCAAGAAAAACTTTCACATTTAATTGAACCCTATGAACTACGATAATTTTTACCAAACAGAAGGTCATAGCAAAACAGAATATGAAAAAAGTCATGGATTGCGTTTGGATTATCTTGTTGAAGATTTACGGCTAAATGACTTAGATGGAAAAAAAATTGCGGATTTTGGATGCGGGCCGGGTTTTATATATGATAGGTTAAAACCTTCCATACAAGCTAGCTACGAAGGATTTGATTCTGCTGCGTTAAATGGGTTACAATTTAAATATCACAAAACAGATCTGGATAAACTAGCGGAAAGACTCAATTCTCCTACCTATTCTTACGCATTTTGTTTTGAGACTCTAGAACATTTGTCTAATCCATATTCTTTTTTATGTGGAGTTAAACAATTACTAGAATTAGAAGGGTTATTGTATCTATCTATACCCGAAGCTAAAACTTGTCACAACGTAATTTATCCGGGTTTGTTCTATCCAGTCGAAAATTTTATTCAGTTTTTGGGGCAAATGGCTTTTGAAATACTAGATTTGCGTTATCATGATAAATGTTTTTCCCAACACGTTTTCATTCTTAAAAATAAGGATTGGACTCACTCCAAAATGCTTTGGCCTCGAAATGAACCAAAATTTCATGGATTACCTCCACACGTATCCATTAATCTATAATTTATGAGAGTCGCTTTAATGCTTTCTGCCAACCCTCGTTCGTTTAAAAGATGCTACGATTCGTTTGATAAAAATATTTTGCAGAGTTTACAGCCTGACGCTATTTTTCTCCAAACTTGGCGACTGTACGGTAATGACAGGCCGGAAGTAGAAACCGATGGAAGTTGTGAAGAATATGTCGATCTATATAAGCCAACCAGTTTTGAAATTGAAAATCTTTGGTATAACTATCAAGGATTATCAACTATGGCCCCACATTTAGCCGCTCGCTATAAGTGTTTCCAACTTCTTAAAAAATACGAAGAAGAAAATAACACAAAGTTTGATGTTGTTATTTGTCATAGGCCGGATGTTAGACTTTTAAATCCATTTAAGAGAGAATATGCGGATATGGTAGAAGAAAACGATATTTGGATTCATCACTTTAAACAGGGATTACCTGCCGACTATCATTTTTACGGCTCTCGCAAATGGATGGAAGAATCAATAAATACTTATTTTGATCAACATCATTTGGGGATTTACAAGCCGGGGTTGGAACGTTTATGGTGGTTTCATATGCAAAAAGCGGGTTATCGTAGGGGGTGGTTTAAGTTTTTCGGCAACAGCATTCACGATCAAGAAGCGAGAGAAAAATCTTATAAACTGTTTGATATTGAGTGTGTTCGTTAATTTATGAAAGCTGTAATTGGTACTCAGGGTCAAATTGGAGACATCATCTTGTCTAGTGTTGCCGCCCGCTCTTTTAGGAAAATATATCCAGAATTTGATATTTTTGCTAGTATTAATAAGAAATATCATGAAGTAGCTCCTTTATTATATAATCACGAAGATATTGACGGGGTTCAAATTTGGGATGGATATGATGATTGGCCAAATAAGATTGACCAAGAAATAGCCAAGAATTCTAGAATAGAACATTATTTTAATCCGATGCCCTATCTTCAAGCGGGCTGGCAAACCAGAATCCACCAAACCGCTAAAATCTGTGAAGTTTACGGACTTCCAATCCCTGAAGATCTTTCGATTAAATTAACGAAATGGTTTGACGTTCCCGACTATAAAGAATTTATCGCTGTCGTCCATACCGGAGAAACAGACAGTCACAAAAAATCTCTCAGCAAGCAAAAAACTAGGAAAGTCATGGATATTGTCAGATCTTTGGAGTTTGTTCCTTTAGTGTTTCAGAAAGAGTTTGACGCTGCTAAAGTAGTAAATACTACATTTTTTGAGGCCGTGAGAGTTTTAAACGGTTGTCGGGGACTGATAACAATAGATTCGGCAATGAGTTGGGCCGCGTCTGGTTATTCGATACCAACTTTAGGGCTCTACAATAGCCACTACTACAAAGACGCTGGCGCGACAACGAGTAAGAATTGGCAACCTTTTAACAAAAACGCTCTTTACTTAGAAGCAAATGGTGTTAATAATATAGAAGATGACAAAATCTATGAAGCCGCGAAAGAGATCTTTAAGTAAAAAAATTTCCTATCATCGCGCAGTAATTACTTTTGAATCTTTTGGAAAGGTCTGGACAACAATTTTTTGTTGCCAGTGGAACGCCTCCAAACGGACAAGAATTCTTACAAAAACGATTCCAAAATGGATTAAGCGACAAGATAACTCATTAGCGATATGTTTCGCGACTATTGAAGATCGAAAACTACTAATCCGATCTTTTGAACCAAACTCTCAGATAACCTTTAAAACTCTCAAATGCAAATTTTCGTCTCTCCGCTTTTGGTCAAAAAGACCCAAATCCGCTTCCCCCGCTCCAAAAAGAAAAGAATTAGAAACAAATGGTCAAAACAACAAAAAAATTACAAATTTGAACCACAAGCCTATAAAATAGGAAACAATTTATATGTCCACCCTTCTATCTATGACAAAATTAAATCGACCAGTAACGGTAGTTTTTCTGTCCTGCAAGAGGATAGAGCTTTTTAAAGAAAATTTTCTTGCTTTTTGGGAACATTGTCATGACGCGGACTTAATAGATTCTTTTATTATTTTAGACGACAATTCTAGCGCCGAAGACAGAAAAGTTATTCAAGATTTAGCATCGTTAGTAAATATCCCCAACATGATAGTCCAGAAAAACATAATGAAAGGTTTGGCGCAAAGTCTTAATCTGGCATTTGATTTGTGTAAAACTAAATACCTTTTTATTGTTGAGGACGATTGGCTGTTTGTGCGGGGTGGGCATTTTCTTAGAGATGCGATTGAAGTTATGGACAGAGACGCGGCGGTTAAGAAAGTTTGCGTAGATTTTGGATCTTCTGGAAGAAAGTTAGAAAGCATAGCTCCCAAATCCATCCACAAGACGGGTTTTGGAGAAGAATATTTTATAAATAAGTTTCTTATGAAGCCGGGAGAATGGCCAAGTTTCACATTTCGTCAAGGGCTTTTGGACAAAGAAGATTGCGAAAAATATGTTGGCAGATTCAGAGAAAAACCAGAACAATCTCACGACCCTAATCACCCACCGACAACCGAGACTGATTACGCAGTAAGGTTTTGTAATGCTGGGTTTTATACGGCATATTTTATCAATTCAATGGTAGAAGAAAAGTTTGGCCCTTCGTGCTATGATTTGAATAGCGTAAATAGATTAAACGAAACTTAAACTAAAGAAAGATATTTGTTAATGTTAGAAATTAATAAGGTTTATTTAGGGGATTGTTTAGAGGTAATGAGGCAGATAGATGATGAATCTATTGATTTTATTTTATGTGATCTTCCTTACGGGCAAACAACAAGAAATAAATGGGATGTTATAATTTCCTTCAAAGAACTTTGGAATCAATATAGGAGAATTATCAAACAAAATGGGGCGATGGTTCTTTTTGCCAATGGTAAATTCACCGCCAAACTTGTTTTAAGTAGCGAAACTCTTTGGAGATATAATCTTATATGGGAGAAAACGACACCCACTGGTTTTCTTAACGCTAAAAAAATGCCACTTAGAATCCATGAGGATATATGTGTATTTTACAAAAAAGTCCCGACCTATAACCCGATAAAAACTACCGGACACAAAAGAAAAGTAAGCACCGCACAGCACAAAAGAGATTCTATAAATACGACTAATTACGCTGAACATGGCTTAACAACGTACGATAGCACAGAGCGTTATCCTTTAAGTATTTTAAAATTTCCCACCGACAAACAAAGATCTGCTTTGCACCCCACTCAAAAACCCGTTGATCTTTGCGAATATTTAATCAAAACTTATACCAATGAGGGAGAGTTGGTTTTGGACAACTGCGCTGGAAGCGGATCAACACTTGTCGCGGCTAAAAATATTAATAGAAACTTCATTGGCATCGAAAAAGAACAAAAATATTTTGACATTTGCACAAAACGACTTAATATGATGGTATGATTTTTGACTGTTTTTGCTACAATGGAGAAAAAGACGTATTAACCTTGCGACTGATTGAGCTTTGGCCTTATGTAGATTATTTTGTTATTGTTGAGGCGAATAAGACTCAAACACTACAATCCAAACCTTTTTATTTGGAGCAAGAATGGGAGTGGTTCAGGACTTGGCAAACAAAAATAAGATATTTTAAAATCACAGAATGTCCAACTGACGCGCCGGGGACTTGGAAGATGGAAAACTTTCAAAGAAATACGATAGCCGAAGCCGTTAAATACTTGCAGCCGAACGACGATGATCTAATTATGGTTTCTGACGCAGATGAAATCCCCGATTTTAATAGGATGCCCCACCCAATAACCTCTGGCCCTTTCGGCTGTAAAATGACTTATCATGTATTTTACGCAAATTTAATAACAGAAAATAAGGATTGGGTCGGAACGGTCGTTTGTCCATATTCTATTTTTAAAAATACAACCCCACAACAACTTAGAAACAACAAGGATTATATGTCAACGGCCAACTATTGTGGATGGCATTTGGGGAATATGGGGGGCAAAGACGCCGTTTATAAGAAGTTTCACACCCATATTGAACCAATAGACAAAAACAAGATTGTCCCATTTGAAGAATTTAGCGCCGAATTTGATAGAAAGATTAAAGACGGAGGATCGTTCTTGTTTTCGGATAAACAAGATGATTCGATCAAGTTAAAAGAAATACCCATAGATTACCCAAACCTTCCTAGAGAGTTTTATCCACCTACCTATCCTGATTTATTTTACAAAAAACATGAATAACAAATTTTTTAACATAGAAGACGCCAAGCAATATAAGGATACTCGTGGCGCTATTTTTATGCTCTTGGAGAGAGCGAATGTCGGAAGCGTATCGGTAATTCAAAGTAAAGCTGGATCAGTTCGTGCTAAACACTGGCATAAACAAGACGGTCATTGGATTTTTATCGTAGAAGGACAAATGGATATTTACGAATCTTCGTTAAACAAACCCGACACAATAACAAAAACCTCTCTTTTAAAAAACGATTTTTTCTATACCGGGCCAAACGTTTTACACGAAATGCACGCAACTAAAGATACAGTCTTCGTGTGTCTTTCGGACTTACCAAGAAATCAGGATAATTATGAGTCTGAAACAGTAAGATACGATCACTCTCTTAGAGACTTATTTGAAAAACAATTATGAATATTTTAGGTTTTCCCTTTGGTGAGTTAGAAGAAATATACAAGTCCTGTTCAATAGAGTCCTTCGAGTTTTACGGTAAAAATGTTTTGTTAATTGGTGGATCGGGTTTTTTAGGGTCGGCAATTAAAGCTTATTTGGTTTTCTTGAATCAGTTTAAATTCAAGAAGCCTTGTGAGATTGTATCGCTGGACAAATACGTAGGAAGAAATAAACCGATAGAGCAAAATTTGTTAAATTTAAAACATTTAGAGAAAGATATTGTTGAAGGTTTTACAGAGGATTTCTTTTTCGGCCAAAAGATAGATTATATTATAAACTGCTCCGGCAACGCTTCACCCCAAAACTACGTAGCGCACAGTTTAGAGACGATTTCGGTTTCTGTAGATGGAACGAGAAATGTTTTAGATCTAGCTAAACAACATGGATCTAAAGTTTTAAATTTCAGTAGCTCCGAGGTTTTGGGGACTCCTGTAGATAAAGACGTTCCAACGGGAGAAGGGGTCTTCGCTTCTATCCACCCTTTTAATCAGAGAGCGTGCTATGACAGTTCGAAATTGATGCTTGAAACTTTGAGTTGGATTTATAAAACACAAGAAAATGTAGATGTAAAATTGGTTCGTTTATTTAATTGTGTTGGGAGATTTCGCCAAGATGATTATAGGGTTTTCCCCAATTTTATTAGCCAAGCTTTAAAGGGAGAAGATATTAAAGTTTTTGCGCCGGGCACTCAAACAAGAACCTTTAGCTATTATACAGACGTTATTTCTGGATGTTTAAAGGTTTTAACGCGCGGCGAATCAATTCTTTATCATATAGGCAATAATCAAAATGAAATAAGTATGTTCAATTTTGCTAAATTGATAGAAAAAGAATGTGGTAAAAACAATATTGTTAAATTGGTCACAACGCCAAGTTCTTACACTTTTGAGCCCAAGCGCCGCTGTCCCGATATTAGTCTAGCTATTAACGAATTAGGGTATTCTCCAAAGATCGATGTTCAAGAAATGGTGCGTAGAATAGTCGAATGGGCAAAAGTTTCTTATATTTATTAATATGTTTGGAGTAATAGGTGGTGGCGGGCGGTTCGGACAACGTTACAAAGAAACTTTAGACGCCTTAAATTATAAATGGGTGGCTGCGAATAGTAGGTTTGACACGGATCAGTTTAATGAAATTTGGAAGTATTGTGATACTGTTTGTATTGTTACGCCTCCCGATGTTCATTTTGAATACGCTAAAAAAGCTTTGGAGTTGGGGAAAAACGTTATTCTAGAAAAGCCCGCCTGCTCAACATCTCAAGAGTGTAAGACACTTAATGAAATAGCTATAAAAAATTCTGTTTCTTGCTTGGTTAATTATTCATATCTTTGGCACCCTGAATACCAAAAAATAAAAAAAGAATGTCCTAGTGCCGAAGGCTATCTAAAATTTTGGTCTGTCGGGTATGGATCTGGCCCCAAAAGAAATTTTTCGGCGCTGTGGGATTGGGCGAGTCATGATCTGGCAATGATATTTGATATTGCTCCTTTGTGTTCAGATGTCTTTTTTTCTGCTACACCCCAAAAATCTTGGAAAGACTGGAATGGTAATTTCGATTTAACGATAAAATGGTGTAAAAATAATTGGGCTTCGGTTAAATGTGGCAATGAATTTCCAGAAAAGAAAAGATCTTTTTCGGTTCACTCGCCTTGTAAATTTAGAGAGTTTAATGTTGACTTTTCTATAAAAACACTGCCGCTAATGTTACACGAGTTTAAAACCAAGCTTGACAAAAAACAGACTATGAATAATATGAATCTAGCAATTCAGGTTACTTCTGTTTTAGAGAAGATAACGCCATTGGTATGAATAAGAAAGCAATTATTGTAATTGGTGAGACGTGCGAGGATATTTTTCAATATGGAAAATGTAACCGTTTGTGCCCAGAAGCACCCGTGCCAGTGTTTTTACCAACGCAACAGGTTTCTAACCTTGGGATGGCGGATAATGTTAAAAACAACATTGTTAGTTTGTTGGGCGAAACGTCATTATATGAAGTATGCCTTGTAAGACAGAAAGACTCAATCATCAAAACGCGGCTTGTAGATGAAGAATCCGATCAGCTTATTGTTAGAATAGACAGAGAAGGGGTTTGCGAGCCTATAGAAACAAACGTTCTTGAGGGTCTTAAGAACAAATATAATACCGATATTGCTGCAATTGTAATTTCCGACTATAATAAAGGGTTTTTACCGAAAGAGTCCATAATAGAAATTTCTGAATGGTGTAACAGAAATAGAATATTAAGTTTTTTAGATACAAAAAAACAATTGGGGGAGTGGTCGCGGTTAATAGATTTTGTTAAAATAAATCAAAAAGAATTAGCCGCTCACGATCATTTTCCTAATAATTCTTGTAAAAATCTTTTGGTGACGCTTGGTGCGCGGGGGTGCGATTGGTATAACTTAGAATCTCAAAAAGAAAAACAGACTATTCCTTCAGAAAATAGCGTAGAAATACGAGAAGTATCCGGGGCAGGAGACACGTTCTTAGCCGCATTTGTTGTTAAATTTTTACGAAGTTACGATGTAGTAGCAAGTATGCGCTACGCAAATGTCGCAGCAAGTCTAGCCGTTCAAAAACGCGGCGTTGTTAGTATTGCAAAAGAAGAATTGGAAAAATATGCAGACAAATTATAAAATAATATCCGAATGTAGGATATGTGGGGGCGCTTTAATTCCGTTTGTTAATTATGGCAACTCTCCGCTTGCTAATGATTTGCAAGAACAACCAAATAGTTCTAGGGGCAATTTTCCTTTGGAGGTTGTTGTATGTGAAAAGTGCAAGCTTTTTCAGCTATCATGCGACGTAGATCCAAACGTTTTATTTGGCAATCATTATTTTTATTCAACGCCAAAAAGCTTGGAGCCCCACTTTGAAGAATTGGTTGAAACGGTCTTAGACAAGACAGGTCTTGGTTTCGGCAGGACGGTTGTTTGTATTGGCGATAATAATGGAAAGCTTTCTGGGTTTTTTAAATTAAAAGGTCTTAATGTTTTTAATATAGAACCGAGCCAAAACGTTGCTGAAGACAGCAGAAATAACGGAATTGTTACTATTAAAGAGTTTTTTGGTTCTGATTTCGCCAAAAAATTTGTAGATATGTTTGGTAAAGTAGACTTGGTGGTTAGTACGAATGTTTTTGCTCATTCTCCAACAATAAAAGATATGATGTTGGGGGTAGAAATTTTATTAAAAGATAGTGGTATTTTTGTGCAGGAAAATGCTTATTGGGGAGATACAGTAAAAAACTGCGATTTTCCTCAAGTTTATCACGAACACTTTTTTTTCTATTCTTTGGAGGGATTAAGAAACGCTTGGCGTGCTGCCGGATTAAACGTCTTTGACGTAGAGTTGAATAATGTTCAGTGTGGGTCAGTTAGAGCATATATAGGAAGGTTCAAAGAAAGGCAGTCGGTGGCAGACATGGAGAGGGTGGAAGATCGCTATTTAACTTTAGAAAATTATCAAAAATTTGCAAACGCACCACAAATAATGGCGTCACAACTGCAAAAAATTGTATCGGAACATTCCAATGCAAGAATCGGTATCTTCGGGGTAACAGCCAAAGTTGTTTTACTATTGAATATCGCGGGTATTTCTGATAAAATCGCAATAGCGTATGACGAAGCCAAAACCAAGCAGGGTTTTTTCTTACCAGAAACACAAATTAAAATATATTCCGCGCAAGAGTTTATTGAAAGTCCCCCAGATATAACTATAATTGGGGCATACAACTTTTCTGACAGCATCTTGGAGAGATTCAAAGACGTTAAAACAAAATGGGTTGTTCCTCTTCCAGAATTTAAAGTAATTGATAAATGACAAACAATAACTTAGAAGTTCATTTTTCTTCAAAGTCTCAGAATTGGAGAACACCACGTTTCCTATTTGATAAACTTAATTCGGAATTTCATTTTGAAATAGACGCTGCGGCGGATGACAAAAACCATTTATGTCCTGTCTATTTTTCTCAGGAAAATTCTTGCTTTAATAAAAATTGGATAGATTATGGAAAATCGGCGTTTATGAATCCCGAATATGGACGCAAAATCGGTAAATTTATCCAAAAAGCTTACGAAGAAAGTTTAAAAGGTTGTCATGTTGTTTGTCTTATACCGAGCAGAACCGATACCCGCTATTTCGTTAAATATTGTATGAAAGCCAAGGAAATTAGGTTTATTGCAGGACGCTTAAAATTTGTTAATTCTTCGCTCCCTTCCTATAGAGAAGACGGTGATTTTAAACTTAGTCCTGCGCCGTTTCCTAGCGCAGTTGTAATCTTCGATGGAAAAGTTTACGAATCTCCTAAGATTTCTTCAATTCCAAACAAGTAAACAAAACGTATCCTTTCTGTCATAAAAGCGTAACATATATAGCGTAAAATACAGTATATGGATAAAAACAAAGCACAAAATATAAATATTGAATATGGAGACGAAGAAGTTGTGGATTTGGGGGAGCTTTTAGAATTTTCTGAAAATGTCGTTTCGGATTGGCACGAAAGCGACAACGGGGGCGATCCATTTGATTATTTAGATTGAGTTTGGTCTAGATAATAATTAAAAATTAAGACAATTTAGACATATAATTGTATATGTCTAAGAAAGTTATTATTAGCGGCGCAACTGGTATGGACGGCAGTATAATGGCCGATTACCTTTTAAAAAATACCAACAATCAGATATTTGGAATGGTAAGAGCGGGTTCCAAAATCAACTTAGAGAATCTTAATTCCGCTATTAAAAATGAACGATTTAAGATTGTTTACGCTGACTTAAACGATGCACATTCTTTAAATAATTTAATACAAAGTGTTCAGCCCGACTATTTTATCAATTTTGCGGCACAAAGCTTTGTTGGCGTTAGCTGGGACATTGCCGAGCAAACTTTTGAAGCTGGAGCTTTGGGAGTTTTGAGAATTTTAGAAGCAATTAGACGCAATGCTCCGTTTTGTAGATTTTATAACGCCGGATCGAGCGAAGAGTTTGGGGATGTAGAATATTCGCCACAGGACGAAAATCATCCACTTCGGCCCCAAAGTCCGTACGGCGCGGCTAAAGCGGCAGCAAGGCTAATTACGCGAGTTTATCGCCAGTCTTACAACCTTTACGCGATTCAAGGCATACTTTTTAATCACGAAGGAACAAGACGAAGTGAGAGATTTGTGACTCGCAAGATTACGAAAGGAGTTGCACGCATTTTTCATGCCATAAAAAATGGACAGTCTTTTGAACCTATTGTTTTAGGTAATTTAGAGGCGAAACGGGACTGGAGTGACGCGGAGGATTTTGTGGATGGCGTTTGGAGAATGTTAAATCAAGAGAAATATAATCCGAATTTTCCCGTTATTATTGGAGGGCTTTCTAAACAGCAAGAATATATACACAATTATTCTCCCAATGTTAAAGAATATATTCTTTCGTCTAACGAAACCCATTCGATTCGCGAGTTTATTGAAGCGGCGTTTGTGGCAGCAGGAATTAAAATAACGGACGCAAATCCTGATAGATGGCCACCAACAACAGATAGTAAAGGTCAACAAATAAATTATACATTACCCGATGGAAGACCAGTCGTAGTAGTAAGTCGAGAGTTCTTTAGACCGGCAGAGGTTTGTTTGTTGTTGGGCAACTCTAAAATGGCAAAAAGCGAATTAGGTTGGGAGCCCAAGGCTTCTTTTTGTGATTTAGTAAAAAAAATGGTCAAAAATGATATTGATAATTATCCCAACGTGTAAATAATAATATGAGTGAACAATTATCAGTATGGAGCGCCGGAACCAAAATAGTTGTTTTGGAGGTTGACAAAGATGGTAAAACAATCAATAATGAACCAAACACAAACAAATATGAAACCTGTTCATTTCGCGGTCAATTTCAACAAAAAACAATTAGAACCTGCTGTACTTCGAAAACGTTAGAAGGACATGAATGTTCAAAACTCGGAATCTTCCCCGTGTCCCCGCAAAGATGCGAAGGCTGTCAACACTACCTTAAAAAAGAAAACTAATCCAGAAGATTTAAATCTGGCTAAATTTATTATTAATAAATTTATTATCCCCGCCCGAATAGATTGGGGGAGAGATATTAAAATTTGTTATCGTATATTTCGGACAAAAAAATACAAAGACATAAGATTTTGGTCGTGGCTCCCTTGTTTAAAGAAAGTAGATTCAATGATTGTTTTAGACGGAGAAAAGTCTAGACTTAGACTCAAGGAAATGTATAATATATGGAAGAGACAAATTGATTTGGTCGCAAAAATAACACCGGAAAAGAAAAAAATGATAGCCTTGTCAGATGTTAAATTCGGAGAAGATAAGAGTTTTACAAAAAAGATTAAGAGTATTTTTGAATTTTGCAAATAAAAAACACCAAAAAGAAGTTTAGGGCTTGGAACGGGGTTAAGTTTATTCCCGTTAGAAGTTTAGAGTTTTTTGATGCCCATGAAAGCATGGGGGGCGAGCCCGGCTATAACGTAAATATACACCTTGGGGTGCCAGAAACGCACCTTCATCAATATACGGGTCTGTCAGACGTAAATGGGGTAGAAATATACGAGGGGGATATACTCACAAAGAAAAAATACGGCCCGCTTCAATTTGTTGTTGAGTTTGTAGACGGCATTTTTGGTTTTAAGGCGGGAGATGGAAGTCCTCATTTCTTTGATCTTGGAAAGGATAGAGAGTTTGAAATTGTCGGGAATATTTTTGAAGGCGTGAAAAATTATGACAACTTTAGATAAAATCAGCTATCTTAATTCTTTTGGTCACGACATTGTTGCCTCCTTTTCCTTGCTCGAATGGTATGATTTAAAAAAGGTCGCTTCTATTATTTGTGATTTATTTGGTCAATTCCCAGAAATTGAATACACTATAAAACCCCAAAATCAGATTACTCAAGAAATTCTAGAACAAGTTCAATCAATATAACAACAATTTATGGCAAAAAAAATAACCGAAGAAGAAGCAAAAACAATTACTCCATCAGAACAGCTTGCGGGAATCTTAAACCACAAAGACTACAAGGAAGATCATTATAATTTTGAACCGGCGCACGATTATAAAGTTCCCTGTTCTAGTTTAATTCTTACGTCGTATTTGGGGGGTGGACTGTCTTCTGGCGCGCATCGAATGGTCGGCTTGGCTTCTGGGGGAAAAACGAGTTGCGCTTTAGATTTTATGTTTCATTTTTTGAAAAATAAATCTAAAAAGCGCCGAGGCATTTTTATCAAAAGTGAGGGGCGCTTATCGAAAGAAATTCAAGAAAGATCTGGTGTAAAATTCACATTTTCTTTGGATGATTGGGAGGATGGAACTTGTTTTGTTTTTGAAAGTAATATTTTCGAAGCGGTGTTTAAATTAAAACGCGAACTAATTTCAAATAACCCCCAAGGTTATGAGTATTTTTTTATAACCGATAGCGCGGACGGATTAATAAAAAGGGACGACGCCAAAAAAACGGAGGAAGAGTCTATTACTGTTGGTGGTGGAAGTTTGATAACTTCGGTGTTCTTAAAAAAGACAGGCTTAGCGATGGCTAAACGGGGGCATATTGATGTATACATTTCTCAAATTAGAGATCAAATAAAGATTAATCCATATGAAAAATCTGCTCCTAAACAGGGTAAGGCTTCTGGCCCAAGAGCTTTGGAACATCAGGCGGATGTGGTTTTAGAATTTCTCCCTCGTTTTGGCAAAGATTTGATAGAGGAAGACGGAAAAATTATTGGTCACTTTTGTAAGTGCGAGGTTGTTAAAAGTAACAACGAAAAAAATATGGTAGAAATCCGCTATCCTATACGATATAAACAGACGGGGGGAAAAAGCGTATGGACTTCATACGAGCTTGCTGATTTATTGATTCTGTGGGAAAATATAAAAAAGAAGGGGGCTTGGTATCGTTTTTCGGACGGCTTTAGAGAAGATCTTATAAAACACACCGACAAAGAGGTTCCCGAACTATTTCAGGGGCTTGACTCTATACGCAACTGGATAGACGAAGACGAAAAAATTCAACAGTATTTATTTGATAGTTTTAAAGATTTATCTTTGTGAGGCTAAAAAAGATTAATTCAAATAAAGAAATAAACATTAATATTTCTAAATATAAAGTAGATTGGGATGCCCCTTGTCGTAGCAAATTTCAGTTTAATGTAAAACAGTGGGTTCGTCCTTATTGGCAAAACCATTTTTGTTTAGAAGAGTTCAGAATACCCGGCTCTATTTTGTATTGTGATTTTATTAATGTTAATAAAAAAATAATACTTGAAACAAATGGGGAGTTTCACAGATCGTATAATAAGCATTTTCACGCGGGCAGTCGCATTAATTTCCTTTCCCAGATTAAAAGAGATGTTGCAAAGGCTCAATGGGCCGTAGATAATGGATTTATGCTTCTAGAGATTTTTGCTGACGATTTTGAAGAGTTGAACGAACAGTGGTTTATAGATCGTGGAGTTAATTTAAAGTAGAAGCGACTAAAATTTAGTGTAAATACCTATGAACAACAATAAAACTATGGCAAAAAAACGTCAAAAACGCCCTCTGCCGAGAATAGATCAACTTCTTTCTCCACGGGTTTTTCATCCTCCAAAACAATTTTTTAACCAATTAAACGAGTTTTCTAGTGGCGGTTGGATATTAGTAATGGGTTCTGAGCATGGCGACCCTCAAATTTATCAAAAATTTGATAATTCTCTTGGCGCTTTGGCGCTGAACGATTTTTGCAAACGATACTTTAATTTGGTAGATATAGCTACCAACCAAAATTTAATCAACAATTCCCAACCTGACGAATCGGAGTCAGAAGACTAATAATAGTTTTAAAATATGATTAAAGATTTAAATACCGAAAGGTATTGTATTGCCGCGCTGTTGCGACATAAAGAGTTAGCAGCCGACATACTCCAATTTGTAAAGGAGTCGGACTTTTGTTCTAGGCTTAATAGATCTATTTATGGATCAATCATTATGTCTTTCCAAAAGGGTGAGGATATAAGCCCTTTTTCTGTAGCGACAAGACTTACTAATTCGGGACAATCGTTTGATGAGTTAGATGGAAATTTGGTGGATTTCTTAGAAGAGTTGTCTTTAATACAAATTAATCATGAAGCTGGCTTAGACAATTTTAAGCAGCTTAAAAAAATCAGCGTCAGAAGAGAAATTTTCAATTCTGGAGAAGCTCTAAAAAGGGAGATGGAATCAGCCAAAAACAAAACTATAGAAGAAATTTTGGCTATTGCTGATAAAACTTACGGAAAAACTCTTGAAGTTTTTGAAAAACACATTAATAGTGAGTTTCATAACATCTATGAAGATATACAGCAGGTTATAGAAGATCGCGGGAACAATCCTGTTTCAGACTATGGGTGGATGGGGCCATTCAAACGAATAAATGAAATTTATGGATCTTTGGTCAGGCCGGGGAATATAACTTTGATCGGAGCAAGGCAGAATGTCGGGAAAAGCCAATTCGGATATTTTTATTTAACCGACGTTTCCATTAAAAATAATGTTGATATAATTTGGGCTGACGCCGGAGAAATGTCGGCGTTGGAATTGCAAATGCGTGCCGTTTGTTCTTTAACAGGCGGCAAGGTGCCTCTACATATGCTGGAGGAAGGATCGTGGAGAAAAAACGAAGAAACGACCCGTTTAGTTAGGGAGGTTTGGCCTAAGATAAAAAGCTTAAAATGCCATTATTTAAATATTGCAGGGATGTCCCCCGATGAAATCATTTCTGCTTTCTATAGATGCTATTTAACAAAAATAGGGCGAGGCAATCAGTTTATTATCCATTACGATTATCTAAAAAGCTTTGAAGGTTACGGCGTCAATCTCCCAGAGTGGCAACAAATGGGCTACATGATTCAAAAAATAAAGAACAATATAACCACAAGGTTGCCAGCGCATTTTTGGACGAGTCTTCAATTAAACAGAAGTGGAATAATCAATAACAAAACGGCCAATCAAATAGACAACACCGAATCCACTTTTTCCATTTCGGATAGAATTATTCAACAAGCGTCCCATGCGTTTCTTTTAAGACCTAAAACTACGGAAGAATTAGCAAACGAGCCCGGATTAGGAAATATGAAATTTTTTAATGTAAAAAAGAGGCATCTCGGAAAAGATTGGCAGGCGGCAATAAATCCTGTCGCAATGCCCGATGGGACACAGCAGCAAAATTATATTATGCTTGAGAATAGAGCCTTTGTTTTTAAAGAGGTTGGAGATTTAGCGACACTCGCTCCTTCTATCGGACAACTAAACCACCACCATCACAACCCGAATTCGGCAACGCAAAAAAAGTCAGAGGACGAAGACGCAGACCTAATATAAATGCACCCAATAAAATCCATTTTGGAAAGCGCGGGCTATCAGTTGGTTGAAGATGGTGGGTTTTGGCGCTGCGCCGCCCTTTTTCGCGGGGGCATAAATAAAACATCCTTATCAATTAATAAACAAACGGGGGACTGGATTGATTTTGGTAGCGGTAAAAGGGGATCGCCAGAAGATCTAGCTAAAATTTTAACCAATCAAGAAACATCATTTGATTATGAAACACCGATAGATATGTCCCAAAGGGTAAAAACCACAAAATTCTTTTCAGAAGATGTTTTTCGTGCGGCTTTACCTATTTATGAGTTTTTTATTAAACAGAGAGGAATAAGTGAGCAGACATTAAAAACTTTTGAGGCTGGTTATTTGCAATCTGGAGACATGTATAGAAGAATTACGTTCCCAATTCGGAATAGTCGCGGAATAATCGGTATGGCTGGACGCTGGTTCCAAGAAAGTCCTCCGCGAAATAAACCCAAATGGAAAATTATTGGGCCAAAAAAAGAGTTTATTTATGCTAGACAATTAAATGAAAAAATTATAGATTCCACGAAACAGATAATACTTCTAGAAGGTCTTACTGATTTTTTAAAACTTTGGGATAGCGGGATTAAGCAATCAATTCCTCTGTTTGGGTTAAATTTAAGCCCAAAACAGCTTGGTTATATTTTAGCTAAAAATCCGAACCAAATATTCTTGGGGTTAAACAACGACGAAAATAAAGATTTTAACAGTGGCAAAGAAGCCGCTAGAAAACTTCAAACAAAACTTTTGAAACATTTTAACTCTAATCAAATAATTTTTGCCCCCCCTTTGAATAATGCCAATGATTTTGGTTGCCAAGACCCGGACGATATTGTAGAATGGGGGAAGAAATATGAAATCACGAGAGTTTAAGTTCAGGGTTTGGGATAATGTTAAAAAAGAATTTTGGGACAGGAGCAAAAATAAAGGACTATTAAATGTCACTTTAACGTTTGACGGCAAGCCTCTATTTTGGACTGCCGACGAAGTTAGGATTGAAGGCAAATTCTGGCCTAAAGAATGGATAATTCAGCAATACACGAATTTAAAAGATAGTAAAGACAAAGAAATTTATGAAGGCGATATTTTGAAAGTACACGGAAATTTTTACGACAGAGAAGAAAGAGAAACGCGCCCCCTGAGAAATGTGGTTGTAGAACATTTTAGCGACGTAAGTAAGAAATCGGGGTTTGATTTATTTATGTCGTTTGAATATCCCGTAGAAGTAATTGGTAATATATTTGAAAATCCTGAATTGTTAAAATAAAAAAACAAATGGAAAGATATTCAGTTATACATAAAGTTGCCTTTTCTGGAGAGTGTTATAATATATATGAACATTGCTCACCTACGGGAGAAAAACAAGAGCCCGAACTTATTGCCTCGTGTGCTAATAAGATTATTGCGGAATTTATTTGTGAATTATTGAATAATAATAGCGCACAGTGTTAAACATGATTAAAGCTACCCGAATTCCTCTAATTCACCGATTAACCCCCGAAAGACTTATAAAACTTCGTCAGCTTTGGAATTTAGATATTCTTTCTGTTTTTTATACACCAGATCAATTTCACGACTTTTTGCATACTGCGCTTGACTTAATTGGTTCCCCCGGCTATCATTATATGAACCTCCCGCTAAAGTTTATTTCGGGAAAATACACAATACAAACCAAATAATGACACCTAACGACACAACACCAACACCGCCAGCTAGCGCGCCAACAGAAGTAACGAAAGAACAAAAACAACGCTCGCCAATGCACGAGCGCAGATGTGGCGCACTTTGGCTTGATACATCAAACAAAGGGGAAAAATATCTAAACGGCAAGATTACAATCAAGGGTGTTTCTTGTAGAATATTTATTTTTAAAAATACGAAGAAAGATCCTTCTAAGCAGCATCCCGATTACGAGATTTTTGTTCCAGAAGAAGAAGTGGATAAGCTAAGCGACGGAATACTTTAATATGGCGGGCAAGGGATCTAGTCCACGAAACAATTTTAGTCAAACCTTTAGAGAGAATTATGATAAAATCTCTTGGGGGAACAAGAGGTTACACGAGAGGATATGTGAATGTGGCGGAAGTCTTATTGAAGCGTCTGTTTTTGACGCTTGGGATGGAACATTAACTTGCGACAAATGCGGCAACAAAATTCTCAAAGAGGTTTGTCAATATGGTTAGATTTTTAAGACTTTTAAAAAATAAATATTATTCCGTGCGGGATTGGATGTTTCCCCGTCAGAGATGGTTAATGAAAAATATTCCTAACTATTGGGTAGACAAAGATGAAGTTTTGAGGATTGCAATTTTTAATTGTCTGGTTAACTTCGTAGAACGCGAAACACCCGAAACATATACAGATTGGACAAGCGACGATAAGCATAAAGAAGCTTGGAGAGTAATACAAAAATGTTACCATTATATTATTAAAGCGCGGCCAGAGCTAATAGAAACTATAGAAAAAACCGCACACGATTGGAGTCAATTATGTTTTGCTGATTCTGAAATGTGGATTACAAAAACACAGACAGCCGAATCGGAGGTTTTATTTGCCAAACTTCACGAACAAGAAACTCTTCTTGACAATTTGGACGAAAAGACTATGATTGATATAGTTAAAGTTAGAGGGTTTTTGTGGGTTTAAATTATAAATGAAAACAATAGAATCAGGTTATACAATTCCGGTCTTAGATCATGGCTTCGTGCGCTATATAGATCATATGGGAAACGACAAACGGATATTAGAAGCGGCGAGAATCAGCTACAAATCGCCAAGCAAAGGCGACGAAGCAGATAAAAAACTATTAGCTTACCTTTGGAAAAATAAGCACACTTCCCCTTTCGAGATGGTGAAGTTAACGCTGAATATCAAAATGCCTATATTTATAATGCGTCAATACGTTAGGCATAGGATGCAAAATTTAAATGAAGTTTCCGCCCGCTATACAGAACTTCCAAACGAGTTTTATATTCCGAAGGTTTGGAGAAAACAGGATACTAAAAATAAACAGGGTAGCGTCACGGAACAGAATTGGAACCCAACTCTTAATCCAGAGGGGTTTCCTCTAGGAGAGGTAGATGCAACTAAGTGGGTTGATGGATATTGCCAACACGCTTACGAAACTTATAAGCTTCTTCTTGAAGCTGGTATTGCCCGTGAAATGGCTAGGATGGTATTGCCTGTTAATATATATACGGAAATTTATGCGTGTTGGGACTTAAAAAATCTTTTGCATTTTATTACTCTTAGAGAAGACTCCCACGCCCAAAGCGAGATACAAGAGTACGGAAAAGCTATTAAGTTTATTTGTAAGGAATTATTTCCTTGGACAATGGAAGCGTATGAGAAATATAAGTTTCAAATGGTCGAAACTATCGCCCAAGATCGCGTATGACCACCAGCGCAACAGACTCCAATCCGCAATCCGACGTGGCCGCTGGTGGGCATTACGTGCATTGGCCTTACCGCGCTGACATTATGGACGGAGAGGCATGGTGGCCTGAGTCCTCTCACCCTGAAGACAGCATGGTGATTGGCGACGGAATCCCCGGAGACAAGAAGACGGCGGAGCTATGCGCCCGGTGCTGCAATATCGCCTACGAACAGGCTCTTGAGGATGTGACGACTCTCCTCGCAGGGAAGGGGCTGGATGTCTCAAAGGCTCTCGCCGCATTGATTCTGCCGAACAAAAAGCTCTGCCGCGCCGATGGCGGCAACGGTGGAGCGCAACCTGAATAATAAAATGAAAACTGAATCATCGAACGGACTGGAACAATCGGCGTTGGCAGCAGCGCCCTTGTTAGCTGGCCTCTCAATCAATACAATCTTCCAACTGAAAAATGCTCCTGACGAAGCAATCGCAATCTTACCAAACGGCCCCGGCGAAAATGGAAAGTATAGCGCGTGGCTGATGATTGGTGTGGCTGACAAAATCCGACCACTCCTAAGCACGAAACCAATCTTCGACACACCGGAAAGCGCGGTGGGAAAAATGAAAGATGTGCTAAAGGCTACACGCGAGATAGACCTAATCGGCAAGCCAGCTAACAAGCAATTAAAGTAAGTTATTAGAATGTCAAAATTTAAAAACGACGAAAACAATATAATCAGAAAAACACTAAAAGAATTAACGTTATTGGGGTATAAGCCTTTAGAAGAAAAGGGAGAAATTTTAGATGGCGATTTGGTATGTCTAGCTAACAAAACTGAAGATTTGTGGGCGGAAATGATGCCCGGATCGGCAAAACCTTATAGAAAAGCGTTAAAGATGAGTCGGCCACCGTGTTTAGTTCTTAGAAAACGATAAATATGACTATAACAATTGGACTATGGGCAATCCCCACACTAATTACTTTAATTTTGTTGTGTATTATGTTTCGTCCGTACAAACGAAGTAGTTCCTATGATTTTGGGGAGATTTTTCGTCTTTTTTGGGTTATTCCTATATGCCTCGTGTGGGTTTTATATATGGGTATAAAATTATGGATATCTTAAAGTCTAGTTCTCCTTTATCATATCCACAGTTCTGTCAAGCGATACGACGAGAACGTGCAAATTACGAGCGCAAATGCAAAAGACTACAAATTCAACTTTCGGCATTCCAAGCAGCCCACAAACATGACTCAACTCTATTTTACGAAGACGCTGCGGGCGGCAACGATTCTTACTACGCTTGTCTAAGGTGTAATTTACAATTGTAATATATGGCAACGTTTTTGAACTCTCATTCTCTACATTATGAGAATGTAAATTTAATAGCCAAAAAACCCGGAGTTATAGAAAGTCGCAAAGACGTTCCAAATGAAATATATAGAGTTGTTGTAGCTCCAATGACGGCCTTGTTTTGTGAAGAGTTTGTTATAGAAGCGGCTCGATGTGGACTTTCCACAGCTATCCCCAGATTCGGATCTATAGAAAATCGCACAAACCTACACTCTCTTTTTGAGACAAACAAGCAAAACTCAAACCAAAAATGTTTTGTTTCTATTGGAATAAATGAAGTTGATTTAAAAGATTTAATTATTTCTACAGAAAGCAGATCGTGGTTAATAGACGTAGCGTTTGCAGGAATACCTCAACTTATTCCTTTTGTCGAAAATTTATCATTACAAGCAACCACAAACGACTTAATGATAGGAAATATCATGTCGGGTGAAAGTTTTGATTTTTTGTATAAAAAAATAGAACAATATACTAATAATTTATTTTTTCGAGTAGGTATTGGCGGCGGCGGCGGTTGTTCAACTGCAACAAAAACGGGTTTTACAAGATCTCCTATAACGGAATTAAATGAGATATTTAAAAGACGTAATGAAATAGAAGCCGAATTAAAATATTCAACAGACGCTAAAATTGTAGCCGATGGAGGAATCAAAGAAGGTTCTCACGTTAACAAAGCTTTTGGAGTAGGTGCCGATTATGTTATGATGGGATCATATTTTTCTAAAGCTGCCGAAGCGGATACAAATTTACGTGGAGACGGAACTTATTGGGGGTTAGCTAGTAAAAAGCAAATCGGAATTTCCGGTTTGGATAAAACTGCTTTTTATGAAGGAAAGGTAAATAAGATAAATAAACACGAAATTCGTCCGCTAAAAGAGCTTGTTGATGAACTTTGGGCTGGCATATCAAGCGGAGTGTCGTATAGTGGATATAGAACCCTTTCTGAATTTGTCGGAAAGGGAATATTCGAAATAAAATCATGAATAACAAAAATAAATTTAGAGCTTACGACAAAAAACAAAAAAAATGGCTAGAATCTGTTCCTTCTTTAGAGTATTTATTGGACGATCCAGATGGTGATATTTCTCATCACGATGTAGATTATGAATCCGCAATTTATTCTTTCCCACGGAATTTATTTGGCGACGATTTTAAAGGAAGGATTGTTTGGCAACAATATACGGGCTTAAAAGATAAGTTAGATCAAGAAATTTACGAAGGAGACATTTTACAAGAAGTATTAACTCAAGAAGGTGCTGTCAATGGTGATACTTGCACTATTGATTTTGTGGTTTTTAGAAGCGGCGCTTTCCAGCTTAATGATGATGGAGAATTATTATACGATCATGTTTTTTCAATTTCTCCTGAAGTATTAGAAGATTTCTTAAAAATTGGCAACATTTTTGACAATCCTGAATTACTCAAATAATGAACATAGTAACACAAAACATAATAGATCAAACGGTTTCTCGCTTTGAAGTTGGGGAAAGTCCCGCCTCCATTAAAAAATGGATTTCAGAACAAACAGGGTTTAAAAAAACCAAATCAAACGAAATCTACAACGAGATAATTAAATCTGCTACCAAGGAAGAGAGTGATATTTTTGATTTTGAAATAGAAAATCAAGATAAAGCCGATAAACCGTTTTTTAATACAGAAACGAGAAAGTATGTAGTTTTTATAAAGTCACTTGGTAGAAATATCGTTGTTTCAGAAGAAAAACACAAAAAGATACTTCAAATGTATTCCGATTGGGACGGAGAAGCGAAAACGTTAAATGAAGTATGTCGAAACATACAGTGGCCAAGGGCAGTTCTGGTAGAATATTTAAAGAAATTTGAAATAGGACACGATAGTTTGCCTATAACCAATGAAGATTTGGATTCTACAGAAGACGAAGAGTTACTATCTAGATTGAGGGAGTTACGAAAATTTAATCTTTATCAACGATTAGAGAGAGAGGGTTGGGACGAAGTTAAGAGGGATGCACACAAATGGAGGGGTTTTGTTAATGGGCAGCTAGATCCATTTCGGGACGCAATTAAGGGTTGGAAGCCGCCAGTGAGAAAAAATTTTCTTGGAGAAGTTAAATCCAAGGGATTAAATACTCTATGCTGTGTTTTGTCAGATGTCCATTTTGGAGGGTTTACTAAACCCAACTTAACATTTAGAAAAATTTCTTTAAGTTCTGATATTATAGCAACCAGAATAACAAATCTTGCAGATCGGATCGTTTTTGATGCAAAAACACAAAACCTGCAAGGGTTGGCGGTATTAATGATCGGGGACATATTAAACTCTGCTAACTCGGAAGGAACAACAAATAGAGGAACTATGGTAGAAGGAGATTTAAAGGGTGCCGAGCTATTTAAATTTGCTTTAGATAAAATGGTTTTGTTTTTTGATAAGTTGTTATCTTTGAAGCTCCCCGTTGATATTTATGGTTTAACTGGAAATCATGACGCGGCTTTAGGCAGCGGTCTTTTATACGCTTTGGAAGCTTATTATAAAGACGAGCATCTTATGAGATTTAATGTTTCCGATAGATATATTGATTATACTACTATCAATAACTCGTTGGTGTGTTTTACGCATGGTTCACATTGGTCAATAAAAACTAAAACACCACCAGCTTCAAGGGCAAAATTGTATGGACAAAGCTTATTTTTACAAGCACAAAGAGAATTCCCAAATTGTCATTCTCGTTACTTAATTACTGCGGATAAACACCATCAGTCAATTTTGGAGCATAATGACTTTCAGTACATATTAGTCCCAAGTCTTGTGGGTGGAGACTCTTATAGCGACGCATTAAACTTAAATTCACGAGCTTGTCAACAAACATTTCTTTTTGACGAAACCGGAATTAAGTCAATAAATAATTATTATTTTGAAAAATAACATGCAACAACCTACCAAATCACTACAAATAGGTATCCAACAAGTAGAAGATGCGCTTTTGGCTAAAAATTTAGAACTTTCTTCGTTAAGGATAATTGATGCTTATACAATGATTTTTCTTTTAAATGCTCTTTTGCACACAGATATTGAAAAAGTTCAAATGATTCAATCTAATATGGACGCACATATAGTTGAGTTTTTAGAAGACGATATTGTGCAGTATTTAGACTGGATAGTTGAACAACCTTTACCAAAACAATGCAAGGCAATAGCACAAAAGAGCAAAAAACCCAAAAAGAGCTAAAGCTTTCGGCTTCAAGAATCTCTACGTTTCAAAAATGTAGTTATATTTATTATTGTAAATATATAGAAAAGATTCCAGAAGATACCAATTCCGGCGCCTTGATTGGCTCTGCGTGTCATACGATCTTCGAGTGCCTTCTTAAAAAGAAACACCGTCACCATTATGATTTGATAATGGATTCTAAAACCCCAAGCTGTAACAACAGCGAGCCAATAAAAAGACTTTTAAAGAGTTATATTAAAAAGAATGGGTTGTCGGACGATTCTTTTTTTAAAATGGATAAGATGATATTGGTAGGTCTAGCTACAGACTTTTTCTGCGAGGGGGCAGATCTTCAAGATCCAGAAATAGAATTTACAATTAAATCTGATAAGCCAAAATATATTGTTGGTGGATTTATTGATAAACTTGCTATATATAAAAACAAACTGGTTAAGATTGTTGATTATAAAAGTTCGAAGCAAAAATTCGTTGGAGAAGAACTTTCCAATAATTTACAAGCGTATATTTACTCTTTAGCGGCGAAAGAAAAATACCCAAAATTAAAACCTGTTGTTGATTTTTGCTTTTTGCAGTTTTCGGACGATCCATTAAGCCGCCCAGACATAACCGAAGATGGGTTAGAAGGGTTTAAGGAGTTTTTGGGGGATGTTTATAGAAAAATGTCCAAATTCACAAAAGAGGACGCGGAATCTAATTTGGCCGCGAAACAGTCCTACCCAAAGGAAGGTTTTAAAGGCCCATTAGTGTGTGGGTATTCAAAATATCCAAACCACATAAAACCCTCAACGGGAGAGCCTTATTTTGCTTGTGCGTTTAAATGGCCTAGAAACTATTATGCCCTGTGCAATTCAGACGATGAGGTTATTAGAACCAGCACAAAAAAAGAAGATTTAATTCCCAAAAATGAAGAGGGGGAGTATGTTATAACTAAAAAATATTTAGGTTGTCCACACTTTAGAAACTATAAAGTTCCTTGCCAAAATCCAAAAAGCAACCACACTTCGGATAGTGAAGACTTTTTTGCCTGAAATAGATTCATTTATTAGAACATTGAGGCTCTTTGGGTTCTTCGTTCCTTCTTGTGCAGAGTTTTATAAAATTAATGCGCGAACGTGTGACGCAAATTACGGCAAAATAGGAATGAAGGTTGGAGAATATCAGCATTCTTGCCATGTAGATAGTACCAATTTTATTATACTTTTGTTTTTCCCTAACGGGGAGGATAGGTTGCCCAAAATAGAATCTTTTTGCGACTATTCTCAACTTTGTAAAATATGTTGAATAAAATATTAATTTATAAAACTCACTACTCTATCGGTTCAAGTCTATTTACGCTAGAAAAAGAAACCGAAATAAACCCAAATAAACCCGTTTCCCTTTTAGCGGTTGCAAAACAGCACGGCCTTAAACAAATTATAATTGCGGAAGATAATATATCTTCTTTTTGGAAAGCGCACGTCTTGTTTAAAGAGGCGAATGTTCAACTTATTTACGGAGTATCTTTAACTTTATGTGACAATCTTTCAATCGAAAAAGACGGAATGAGGACAAATGGCGACGCTACAATTTGGCTCAAAAATGATAAAGCTTATTTTGATTTTGTTAAGATATATACAGAGGCTTCCACTATTGGACTGCACGAGGGAAAACGCAGAATTACTTGGGCACGCCTAAATGAGCTTTGGAGCGACAATTTTGAAATATCTTTACCTTTTTATTCTTCGTTTATAGCACAAAATACCCTCCAACTGTTTCATTCCGCCAATCCCAATTTTGGAAAGTTAAAACCAACAATATTTTTGGCAGATCACAATTTACCTTTTGATTCTTGTTTGAGGGGTGCGGCGCTAAAATTCGCTTCTTCACACAATTTGAACACTTTAGAGAGTAAAGAAGTGCGATATTATAAGCCAGAAGATGCCTACGCCGCTTTTGTTATGCGCTGTATATTAAATCGTTCTACGGCAGAAAAACCAAATTTAGATAGTTTTTCTTCTAGATCGTTTTCGTTTTTGGATTGATGGAGCAAGGATCTTACAAAAACAAGCAGCCGCGAATATTGGTAGCTTGTGAATTTAGCGGCAGAGTAAGAGACGCTTTTACCAAAAAAGGATGGGAAGCGTGGTCGTGTGACCTTTTGGAATCTGACTCTCCTAACGGCAAGCATTATTGTGGTAATGTTTTAGATATATTAAATGATGGTTGGGATATGTTAATTGCGTTTCCTCCATGCACTTATTTATGTTCTTCGGGTATGCACTGGACAACAAGAGGATTAAGAGATCCAAAGCTGACAGAAGACGCTTTAGACTTTGTAAAATCGTTATTGTTTTGTAAAATAGATAAAATAGCTTTAGAAAATCCAGTTGGAGCAATTTCTACACGGATTCGAAAACCTGACTGCATCATTCACCCTTGGCAGTTTGGCCATCCAGAATCAAAAACAACATGTTTGTGGTTAAAAAAATTACCAATATTAAAACCCACAAATATTTTATCAAAACCACCTAACGGGAAATGGCAAAATCAAACAAAAAGCGGACAAAACAAAATACCACCCAGCGCAGATCGTTGGAAAAAACGCAGTATAACTTATCAAGGTCTAGCAGATGCAATGGCAGATCAGTGGGGTTAGTTCCTATCGTTTGCGCGTCCGATTTAAAACCTTGTAGATGCTGTAGCGAACCTTGGTGTTTTAGTTGCAACTTACATTACAGCGAATGTTCTTGCGTTGGCCCCAGCAATGCAGAAGATATGGGATACGACATCGTAGAAAAAGACGGAATATTGTATGGAATTAAAAAAACAGCAAATAATTAACGGCAACTGTTTGGAAGAATTGCCCAAAATCCCTACGGGATCTATAGATATGATTCTTACCGATCTTCCTTTTCAAGTAACAGCTTGCTCGTGGGATTCTGTAATTCCATTTGACCATTTATGGAATGAGTATCGGAGAGTAATTAAAGATAACGGAGCAATAGTTCTATTCGGCACGCAGCCCTTTACAACCGCTTTAAACGCTTCTGCCGCAGATATTTTTAGGTATGAATTAATATGGGTAAAACACCAAGCAACCAACCCTATGTTTGCAAAAAAAGGCCCGCTTAAAATACATGAAAATATAAGTATTTTTTATAAGAATTTGCCAACCTATAATCCTCAATTTGAATACGACAAACCTTATGGGAAATTCAAATCCCGAATTGGGAAAAAGATTGGCGAAGTGTATTCTAAGCTAGATTCCGAACATAGAGACAATCCTACGGGAGAGCGTTATCCAGTAAGTCTATTATATTTCCCTAACCCCAACAAAGGAAAAATCCACCCCACCCAAAAGCCTGTTGATCTTTGTGAATATTTAATCAAAACTTATACTAACGAGGGAGATTTGGTTTTAGACAGTTGTGCGGGAGGATTCACAACAGCGATTGCAGCAATAAACACAAATCGCCAATTCGTTTGTATCGAAAAGGAAGAAAAATACTACAGGCTTGGAAAAGAAAGAATAGAAAATTTGAACAATGAGCATTAGAAATAGAATAAAGGAAATCAAACATCTACGGTGCAAGTATTTGATTTGCGTATTGGAGAATCCTAAAAACTCAGTTAATTTAGCGTCTACAATTAGAAATGTTTCGGCTTTTGGAGCAGAAAAGATTTATATTGTAGGTGGTTATAAAGGCATACCAAAAAATTTTGAACAATTTCGCAACAATGGACAGCTTGCAACGGCTAGTGTCGGCTCTAACAAATGGACATTTGTTAAACACTTCGAGACAACCGAAGACTGCATTAAGCATTTGCGTAAGAATTGGTATAAAATAGCAATTACTTCTCCTCATTTAAAAGGTAAAAATAATGTTGATTTGTATAAAGGAAATTTTACTCAAAAGCGTTTGGCTTTATGGTTTGGTAATGAGTCACATGGAGTCTCAGAAGAAGCAATAAAAGAATCTGATTTTTGCGTTCAAATTCCGATGGGTGGCATTGTAGAAAGTCTCAATTTGGGCGTAGCCACAGGAATTGTTTTGTCTTACGTTAGAAATCAAAGATTAAATTTCAAAAAATGACACCAAAAGAAATTTTTGAAGCAGGTTTTGAAGCTGGTAGGCGCGAAGAATACATAAATCAAAATCCAGACGTAGGATTTCGTTTCGAAAAGACTTGCGATCAGTATTGGGAAGAATATAATAAAAGCATGACTACCGCCACAAGCATAGGAAGAATAATCGAGTTTCGTAATAAAAAATATCAATATGGAGTTAAAGGAAGCGACGTTGTTCAAAACGACTGGTTATTTTCTTATGACTCCGGTGAAAATTATGGCTTTGCGGGTGAAATTGGGGCAGTAAGGTCGGAATGGGTAGGTAAACCGGCAAACAAATGTTGTATTTATACCAACTTTTTCTTAAAGCCTATTTAAAAATGTCCAAAACTTTATTACGCCACAGTTTTAACCAAAAGTATATTGCTTTTGACTTTGAGACGTGCAACCTTGCTCTTTTAGAGCCTTTTGGAGATAGTCTTCCCAATCTCCCTTGGCAGCTTGGCGTTACCGAGTTTTGCGGATTAAAACAGGTCTTGGAAAAAGAACATTGGATAAAATGGGATTTTCCGTTTGAAGTAGGCGTTGAAGCTGCTAGAATAACGGGGTTTACTTGGGAAAAATATCATTTACTTGCAAAGCCCGCACTACCAATTTTAGAAGCTTTCGATAGGCTACTTTATAACCCAGATTATATTTCTATTACCGCCAACGGTCAAAGGTTTGATATTTATCTTCACAATATTTTTCGTCATTTATTGAACAAACCAACCGACTACTCTTACTTAAAAAGACACGTAGATATTCAAGTTTTACACAAAGCGGTTGTTTTGGGACTTACTCCACCAGAGATAAATACCGAAGATTGGGTTGCCTTTTCTTTTCGGGTGGCAAATTATACTACAAAAGGGTTAAAGTCTTCGCTCAAACATATGTGTGAATACTATGGCGTTCCTTACGATCCTGCACGTCACCACGTTGAAGCAGCATACGACGTTGCCTTAACTAAAGAAATTTTTAATAAGCAGTTATGGAAATTAGAAATATAATGCCTTATTTTGGTTACGCGACATTTCACGAATACTGGCTTGCGGCTAGTAGGCGTGGATATTGCTACGAGAAAACAACCGAAGAAAAGGCTTATAAAAACATGATGAATATCTTGAATTATACCAAACCTCATATTTGTGCGGCAAAGTGGATACGAGATGAACGTAAGCGCAATCCAAGTTTTCGTTTTCGTTCTATATGGTATTTTATCGTGCCGGAAGCAAGAAAGACGATACCGAAAAATCTTCTTGCAGAAGTTGATGCAGCAATGATATTATAAGCTTATATGCGATTAGCAATTATTGGATCTAGAAATTTTACGGATTTTAAACAACATAAATTACAATCCCTACTTCCGTTATTCGAACGATCTTCGGACTATTCTAAGCTAAACGACGGCCAGAAAGACTTATGTAAGCTGGTGTTTGAAGGAAATAATGTCGCGCTGCTTTCGGAAGCTGGGGTCGGCAAGAGCTTTTGTGTCAAAATTCTATGTGACTTTCTAGAGCAAAACGGTATATTTGTTGCGAAAACTGCTTCTACTGGCGTTGCGGCTTTTGGAATTCAAGGAAACACTCTGCATTCGTTCGTGGGATGTGGCCTTGCTTCTGAAGATGTAGAATACTTGATTAAAAAAGTTCGTGGAAATAAAAAAGCTCGCCGCCGCATTCAGTTTGTTAAATTACTGATCATTGATGAAATTTCCATGTTAGGTTCTATCTTTCTGGATAAGATCGATGGGATTTTTCAAGCGATTCGGGGCAATAGCCAACCTTGGGGTGGATGTCAGGTAATAGTATGTGGGGATTGTTTCCAACTTCTTAGAATCCAAGAAAGCGCGGACGATAAACTCTTTTTTGAATCAAAACCGTGGATTAATGGAAATTTCAAAGTGGTAGAGTTGAAAGAAGTTGTGAGGCAAACTGATAAAGAATTTTTAGAGCTATTAAGAAAGATTAGGATTGGGGCAGAATGTGATTACGGGCCAATTTTAGACCGCGTAGGCATTCCTATTCCCGAAGGCATCCATCCAATCCGCCTTTTCTGTAAAAACGTTGACGTTAGAGCCCACAACGACGCAGAACTAGCTAAAATCAAGTCTCCTGAGAGGGTTTTCGCTTGTAAAGACTACGGTGATATTAAATTTAAAGACTTTTTGGATAGGAACTGCCAAGCGCCCGCCATTCTCAAACTAAAGATCGGTGCCCGTGTAAGTTTGGTTAGAAATATTTCAGTAGAAGAAGGATTGTGTAACGGAGCATTGGGAACAGTCGTCGGGTTTTCTACTACGGAGCCTATTATTCAGTTTGATTGCGGGCCAAGATCGTGTGTGAGTATTCAATCTTGGGAAATTAAAGAGCAACAGATTGACGCTTTGGGACAATTCAAATATAAAACTTTAGCCTCTAGAGATCAGGTGCCGTTGAAACTGGCATGGGCTTCTTCAATCCATCGCTCGCAGGGAGCCACATTTGATCACGCGGAGATTGAGGTTGGAGATGCTTTTAGTTGCGGACAGGTATATGTAGCTCTCTCGCGGCTCAAAACCCTTAACGGACTTTATCTGAAATCTTTCAATCCGGCAAAAATAACTGTAAACCCCGAATGTCAAGCCTTTTACGAAAAGATCAAAAATCAAAATTAATATGAAAAAAGAAACCATTGAATTAGAAAGGGATAAAAACTGGAAACTTGGTTGGGGCAAGGCGTATGACTACGCTTGGGGCGAAATGGAAATTCTTAATAAGATTGTAGAATGGTCGCAAGGTAAAAAAGTTACCATTTACCGCCACCTTACCAGAGTCGAACATGTGTTTCCAGACGGAACAATTTATAAGCCGAAAATTCCGGGCGTCGTAGCCGGAAACGAAGAAGATTGCGATAGAGTCAAATATTTAGACATTTATTATCAATGAAAATAACACATGACAACCTTAATATATTAAGATCTTTTGGGTTTTATCCCGTATTTGAAAGTGATTTAAACGGCGTTTGGAAAAATATTAACCCCCGATTGCCAGATTTTGAAGCCGATATTGAAAAAACGATAAATCACTATCAGATCTTAGAACGAATGATTGACGCAGCTTATCGGAAAGGATATAATAAGGCATTAGAGGATTGTGGTTACGCAAATTGATAATATGACACAGGAAGAATTTGAATCAAAATACCATTATAAAATCATAAAGCCTCGCGGCGGCTACTTTAAATTCCCGATTAAAGAATATATTGTAACTGCCGCGCTTCTAAACTACGAAGATAACGGCAAAACAACGATTCTAGCAATTAAAGCTTTAGATTATAGTCTAGAAAACAAGCAGTGGATTACAATCAAGATCGACAAGGATGAATTAGAGGCGCGACTAGAGGACTTTGAGGTTGTTAGAGATGGAAAAGAATATGTTTGATAATTTTGAGAAATATCAACACGAAACACACGGCTGGGTAAGACTGCCTAGCGTTTCTATTTCGGAGGAAGAGAAGGCTTCAGTTGGTTTAATATCAACAGCTTCTAATATTGAATTCTTAAAGGCTTTGGCCCGCAAAGGCTTTTCGGAAAAGGTAAAAGGCAAACTTAACGAACAAATTTACATAGATCGAGTAAAAAATGAATTGACCATTATTGAAAAACTTGGATTTACAGATTATTACCTTTTAGTGTGGAAGGTCTGCAAAACGGCGCACGAAAAAGGAATTGCAATGGATTATGGACGAGGCTCCGCGCCCGGCAGTTTGGTTTTTTGGTTGGTTGGTTATGTTAGCTTAGTAGATCCAATTAAATATGATTTGTTCTTTGAAAGATTTATTAGTGAAGCAAGAGCCAAAATTAAAAAAATTGGCGAAGTCGTTTATATTGACGGAGAATTAGCGCCCGATGTAGATCTCGATTTTGCACAAGAGGATCGTCATAAAATGATTGATTATCTTCATAGGACTTATCCCAATAAAGTGTCTAAGATTTCGACAATTTCTACTTTATCGGGCAAAGCCCTCATAAAAGAATGTGGCAAAATTATTGGAGGTTACTCCGATTCTGACATGAAAGAAGTCAGCGATCTTATTCCTAAAGTTCATGGAGTCGTTGCCGATATTGAAGAGGCGTATGGAGGCAAGAAAGACAAAACAACGGGCGAAGTTAAACTGGAAGCCAACGAACAGTTTAAGCGTTGGTGCGATGAAAACGCTTTAGTTTATAAAACAGCTTTAAAACTAAGAGATTTAAATCGTAATAAAGGATTACACCCTTCAGGATATGTTGTTTCTCACGATGATCTAGAGACATTTCTTCCTGTAGAATATACAAAAAGCGAAGAAGGCGAAGAAAGAGAAATTGCCAGCGCATTTGATATGTCAGACGTTGCACTTTTGACAATTAAATTAGATTTGCTTGGTGTAAGATGCTGTTCTGTTATTGCGGACGTTCTTAAAAATGAAAATTTATCTATAACAGACATAAATGTAGATTCAGATCCAATTATTTATAACAATCTTCAAAATCTCGAATCTCCACACGGCTTGTTTCAGCTAGAGGCGTTTACTAATTTAAGAGTAGCAAAAAAGATCAAGCCTCGCAACTTAGAGGAACTTATGGCCGTAGTTGCTATTGCTCGGCCCGGCGCTTTAGCTTATTTGGACGCTTACGAGCAAGGCTCTGCTCCGGCTCCACACCCTTTTTTGGAAGATGTTCTAAAAACAACCAGAAATCAAGTTTTATATCAAGAACAGGTTCTTCAAATTCTAAATAAGATTGGATTTACGAAAGGAGAAAGTGAAATAGCTAGAAGGGTTATTGGTAAGAAAAAAATCGAAGAGGTTGACAAATGGAAAAGTAAAATTACCAACAAAATTAGAGAAAATAAACTGGACGAAGGATTAGTTCCAGTTTTATTAAAGTTAATTGAAGAAAACGCTTCGTACGGATTTAATAAATCCCATAGCGCAGCTTATGCAAGTCTCGCCGCCGCAACAACTTATCTCAAATTCAAATACCCCCTTCAATTCTTTTTGGCTCTCTTAAAACAGTCTCAAAACGAACCAAACCCAATTGAAGAAATACAAAAAATACAGGCAGAACTTCACCATTTTGGAATACGTCTTCTAGCTCCAGACTTACTCAAATCAGATATGGATTTCACCATAGAAGGTAGCGACATACGATTTGGGTTGGGGGCGATTAAGGGAATTTCAGAAAAAACGATTGAACATCTAAACGGTTTTAAAACCCAATACTCTAATAGGTTTGAACTCTTTGAAGGCGCCAAAAATGCAGGATTGGGTATTGGGGTTTTATGCGCTTTAATTATGTCTGGTTGTTTAGATTCGGTTAAGGGTGGAGCCTCCCGCACAAGCCTCGTATTACAAGCGCAAAGTTGGAACATCTTAACGCCGAGGGAGAAAAGGCGGTTTTTAGAACTTGGAAAAGAATTTGATTTTAATTTCTTTAAAATTTATCAAAAACTTAGAGAAGAAGGGTTTCTTAAGGCATCGCGCGATGAAACTTTTAAAAAGAAATACGCCCCATTAAAAGCTATTTATGAACAAAATAGCGCCCAAAAAGAGCTTGCGGACTATTTTTATTCTACAAAATTTATTGGTTATTCTCCAACGGTAGATCTTTACACCGTCTTTAAAAGAAATTTTGATGATTTGGTTAGGGTTTCGAATGTTTTAAATTCTGTAGATGAAGCGGCGGTTCAATTTGTTGGGCGGGTTATAGAAAAGGTCGTCACAGGTAAATCAAAAAAGGGCACGGAGTATGCAAAATGGACTGTTTCTGACGGATCGGGGCAAATAGATATAAGGGTTTTTAATACTTCTCACTCAAATACTCTTGACTCCATAAAAGCTTCTCATAATAATAAGCTACCAACAAAAGACGATATTGTATTTGTCTCTGGCGTAAAAAAACAGGGATCTACGGTGTTTGCAAGAATGGTTACAAATCAGTGTGTGTCCATAGTGACAAGTTTTGGTCAATTGAAAAAGGTTCAGGAAGACTTAGAAGAACAATCTCATAATTTATAAATATTTTTTACTAAAATCACAATGCTTAATAATAATATTTATTTAGGCGACTGCCTAGAATTAATGGTCACAATACCTGATAAGTCGGTAGATTTAATATGTATAGACCCTCCCTACGAAATAGGATACAATAATGAAGATTGGGACAAAAGGAAGCTAAATTGGAACGTGATGTTTCAAGAATTTTATAGAATCTTAAAAGATAGTGGGAATTTAATTATTTTCCAAGGGTGGAGCAATGTTTCGAAAACAAAAGAAATCGGGGAAAAATATTTTAAACTAAAAAACTGGATTATTTGGGCTCGCATAAAATGCCGTGGAGCTAAAACCAATTTTGGGTCAGATAGAGAAGATATTTTGTGGTTTTCAAAAACCGATGATTATACTTTTAATAAAATTTACTCAAACACCAAGAAGAAAACGGGAGGAATGGGTAATAAAAATGGACAGACAAACCGCAGTTTAACAAATGTATGGTATGATATTTCTCCGATAGTTCCTTGGTCGAAGGAAAGGGTAGATCATCCAACACAAAAACCCATTCGGTTAATGGAGAGAATTATTACTATTTTCAGTAATGAAGGCTCCGTAGTTTTTGATGGGTTTTGTGGCTCTGGCTCTACTTTGGTTGCAGCTAAAAATCTTAAGCGTCACTTTGTTGGCATCGAAAAGGAAGAAAAGTATTTTAACATAGCAAAAGAAAGATTAAATTAAAAAATTTTTTATGACAAACTCAGAAATAACCTTCGGCAGCATAAATGTAGAAACTGGAGAAACGGAAGCGGGCTTTTTATCAAAAGGAAAAATGAAGTTCAAAAAACAACCTTGGTGGCGACGCCTTTTCTCAAAGCCTCCGCGCAAGAAGGAGTATGTGGGTGATTTTGATTATCCTGTTTTTGTAAAAACGATATTTGGCGCAAGCGAAAGGGTGGCATCGTCTCCGATATTTAAGGAGTGTAATCCTTTCAATGGTGAAGTTTACTCAATTTACACTTGCGTCGAATCCTTACCGCTATTAAAGAGGGTCGTGTATTTTCATATTGACTCCTTTGTGAAAAATGGTATATTTGTAGTAGAAAAAGAAAAATGGGAATAAATTTAAAATTTAGAGTTTGGGATAACCGAAGAAAACGTTTTATATCTTCCGAAGAACGTCCTGCTAATGCGTATTTTTGCATTTGGTCGGGACAATGGATGGGTTGTAGTCCAGCGGAGTACAGGAGATTTAATAAAGATTTGATAATTCAACAATTTACCGGGTTAAAAGACAAGAATAGTCGTGAAATCTACGAGGGCGACATTCTACAAGTTAATTATACTTCTGGTTATGAAATTTTAGACGAGTCCGGCAAGTTTGTAAAATGGTCAGACGACGAAAAAGAATTTGTTAAAAACTATGAAGTGATTTGGTATTCCGGTGATTATGAAATAAACGCTTCTGAATACACAATTGGATTAAATGGCTGGGCAGCTAAATTATTAAAAGATGCTAGAAAATCCACTCATAACGAAATTGGAAAAATCGCATCGTTAAGTATTTTACCTAAAGAAGTAAATTATGGATTTTACGGATTGGTCGCCACGGGAACGGAAATTATTGGAAATATTTTTGAGAATTCAGAATTATTAAAATGAACACACAACTTTACATTCCAAAAAAACTCAAAATTGGATTTCAAAATCGCTCTGACACCTTCACGGGCAAATTAGCTTATATCATTTATTACGATGATAAAAATAAACTTAGAAAAGAAACCAGTTGGGAAGGTTGGCGCGATAAAAAAATTGAACCAATTGAAATAGAAAATAATCCTCAGTCGGGGCTTGTCTTAAATAAAGATATTAAACGCTATAATTGGAGCCATTTTAGCTCAAATAGAACCATGATTCGTGTTCATGATCCTCGTGAATTTGAATTTGAAATTACTACTGAAAATTTGATCGGCGTATTGATGAATACGGACTGTAGTAAACGCGGGCTTTGCGGAGATTTTGTTTACGCTTGGTGTGGACAAGAACTTGTATTATTACCTACATGTTCCGAAGAATACCAAAAAGCTCAAGAATTTACCTCTTTGCAAGCTGGGAAAATTCGTGTTAAAGACCTAATCTCCGGCTGCGTCTATAAGACTAAAAAACAAGAGGATTTAATTTATGTTGGTCGCTTTGACTGGTATCAAGCAAACAGTTATAAACGCAAGCCCAGAACTGGCAAAAAATATTATATCTTCGTTCGTGCGGAAGATACTAAATGCGAACATTTCCTTTTAAAACCAAGCTTAGACTTTTTAGCCGCCCGAATCACCGAAACGCCCGTTAATAATTATTCTGATATCGTAGAGCGTTTTCAGAAAAACCCCCATTCCTCTAAAATTATAAGTTTTGAGATTAAAGATACTGGCGAACCTCTAAAATTAAAAAAAGAATATAAATGGTCGTCTGATGAGGTTGGAAAATGTTTTTCTATTAACCATGATGTTATTTACGAAAGAGTTTTTAGATATTATAAAAATAGAGACGAAGTAATTTTTCAAGACGCGCATTTGTTAGATACTAAAACCCAATGTGTCCCACTTGACGAAAGTGAAAACTCCACACATTACGGAATTCGCAATCAGAGACATTGCAGGAAAGAAGATTTACAAAAGATTACCGAAACACAATTATGGGCAACTTTAGAAAATGGCCAAAAAATAAAGATTGACTCCTTGTACAATCTTTAATATAATACTAAAATGAGCACAACCAACGATCAACTCGTACTCCAACTTTTACAAAAGGTCAAATCCAAGCAGGCCGAAATCAAGGCAAGCGAAAAGCCTCAGTGGTTAACCTCATGTAGCTTAGGGTTTACTGATAATCTGCACGACAAAGTAAACATCCAAACCCTATCTGACATATCCAAATTGATAGATTTATACGCGACACTTTCATATAAACATGAAAATTGGGTGGCCGCTGCTAAAGAATTAGGTCTAAAACCAAGCCATAGGATATGCAGCTATCCAGTAGAAGATTGGAAAGACGATATTAGAACGCGAATAAACCAGATTTTAATCACAGAAAAGCGAAAAGAGCTTAAAACTTTGGAAGATCGTATTGAAAAACTCGTGACCCCCGAACAACGACGCGATCTAGAATTAGCAGCCATTCAAAAAGAACTAGAAAATTAACATTATGCAACAAGACAACATTGAAAATACAAAATCCCTACAATTCTATAAACCTTCACGTTCATTAAATGGGCACGCAATTGGTTTTAGCTTCAATTCCAAGAAGGGAAAAATGTATGTCAACTTTATTAAACAAACTGCAGAAAAAAGCTTTAAAGGAGGCAAGCAATTTGCAGTTTCTTTTGGTATAGCCGAGCTAGGATCGTGGTTAAATGTCATAGAAAGAAACGTAAGCCGAAAGCTTTTCCACCAAAGCGAAAAAGGCAACACTTCCATTGAATTAAAACCTTACTCGCGAATAGACAAAGAAACCCAAGAAAAAATAAAAGACGGCTTTACAATTTCTGTCAATCCTAGATCCAATTCGGAAACGGAGGAAAGGACTTCTTTCAGTTTTTGGTTTAGTGCGGATGAAGCGCGGGCAATTAAAGAGTATTTGCAGTTTGTTTTAAGTCATTTTTATCAAGCGATTTATGCCGCTGATAAAAAGAGGGCGGAAAATTACATTAAGAATAAAACAAGTCAACCCGCAAAAGAGCAAACTAGTCCACAAAAGGATGAGTCAGAACAAAACGACGAAGAAGATCCTTTTGCGTAGAAAAGTATTCGATTATTGTCTATAATAGACAATATGCGAAAAAAGAGGGTTCTGATACATAGCAATTTTGCGGGTGCTCCAACTGGATTTGGGAATTTTACCAAACGTCTTTTGTCCCATCTTTACAAAACGGGGAAATACGAATTAGCTAATTATGCCGGTGGATATCCTAGCAACGCGCGGGATCATTTAAAATTTCCGTGGAAAACTTATCCCGCAATTCCGTTACATCGCCAAGATTTAATTTCGCGCGCAAACCAAGATCCTCATTTTGGAAAAATGCTCTCTTATGGAGAGCCAACTTGGGAAGACGTTATTAAAGATTTTAAACCCGATGTTTACATCGGCGCAGAAGATTTTTGGGCGTTTGGTGGGATTTTTGATAGTCCACTTTTTTCAAAAATAAATTCTGTTATTTATTGGACAGCCGATAGTCTGCCGATACTAGAGGAAGCAGTAAACAAAGCCCCAAAGATTAAACACCATTATGTTTGGAGCGGTTTTGCAGAAAGGGAATTTCATCGTTTAGCAAAAGAATTAGAAGGTTTAGAAAACAAGAACGAAGAAACTTTAGAAAAGATAGCTTCCTATAAAAGAGTTAAAACATTAAATGCCCCCGTTGACGACAAACAGTTTTTTAGATTATCGGAATACGAAAGAAAAGACTTGCGGGCAAAATATAATGTTCCAGAAAACGCTTTCGTAATTGGCACTCTTTCTAGAAATCAGCTAAGGAAGTCTTTTGGCGTTGTAATAGAAGCGTTCTCACTGTTCAAGAAAGAGAATCCTAATGTAAATGCAAAGCTGTCTTTTTTTACCTCCTTTAGAGAAGGGTGGAACATTCCACGTTTCGCAAAGCAGTATGGTGTAGATATAAACGACATACTGGCAGTTTATCGCTGTAAAACGACAGGAGAAACATTTGTTCTTCCTTACTCTGGCGAAAATATACAAAACCCTAAAACCGGGCAAAAGGATTCCCTTATGACTGTTGGGTTAGATAACTTCGCGACAGAATCCCAAATAAATGAATGGTATAATCTTCTTGACGTATTTACGCTTCCTATTACTTCTGGTGGTCTTGAATTAGGGTCTATTCAGGCCAAACTTTGTGAATTGATTACTTTAATTAATGACTATTCATGTTTTGAAGATCAGTGCGTCCCAGAAGCGGGATCAATTACTTTGGACTGGACAAAAACTTACGAAATTGGCACTCAATTTATTAAAGCGGTAGTCTCTCCATATTCGTTAATGAAAGCGTTAAACAAGGTCTATAAAATGCCTAGAGACAAAAAACGCGAACAGGAGCGGCAATCTCGAAAATGGGCGCTAGAGAATTATTCTGTAGAAGTTTGTGGCAAGAAATTTGAAGATCTTATAGACTCGTTCTCTTTTGTTGACGAGATTAATTTTAATATAAAGAAAGATTTAAAAAATCCAAACGCCGAAATCCCAGAAGAAAAAGACGATACAAAATGGATTATTTCTCTTTATAAGATTTTATTAAATTGCGATGTTGATGCGAATAACGACGGAGTAAAACATTGGCTTAATAATATTTCCCGTGGACAACCAAGAAATCAAATAGTAGATTTTTTTAGACAAACTGCGGCAAAAGATAATAGCTCTCACAAGATTGAAATAACTCCCGAAGAATTTTTAAGATCTCAGGGCGTAAAAGAAAATGCCGTCCTTGTTTGTTTTAAAGAAAGTGCTGGAGACGTGCTATTGTTAACTTCTCTTTTCAAATCGTTGAGACAGCAATATCCCAATAACCAGCTTGTTGTCTCTGTAGAATCTAAATACCGAGAGTTATTAGATGGAAACTCCTACATAGATCTTGTGATTAATTACGCTCCGTTTTTAGACAATCAACTTTTATTACAGGGGATTGGCACAAACAAACCACTCATACACAAAAGCCTACATCCAAGAAACGGATCTCAACTCGCCATAGATTATTTGGGCGCAGACAATATTAGTTTTGATTTGTTTTTAAAAAATTAAAATATGCACCTTTTATCTAGATATTCTCTTTCGATGGGGGCTAAAATAGACGAGCCTTATGTAAACACGTCTTTCTTTCCTCTCCCTTTTAACAAGTATATTGTTTTGTCACCATTTTCAAGCAATATGCCAGCCAAAAACTATAGATTTTGGAATTTTGTTTTGGATAATATTGCCCCAATTTTAGCAAACAAAGGAATCTCAATAGTTCATTTGGGTGGGATTGGAGAGCCAGTTTACAAACATTGTTTAAATTTAGCTGGCAAAACAACGTTTTCCCAATCGGCATTTTTAGTTAAAAATTCACTAGCTTTGTTGGGGATAGACTCGTTTTTAACTCATGTTGCGTCTGCACTTAATGTCCCTCTAGTTTCTTTGTATTCTGTGTCTTGCCCAAGTGCGTGTGGGCCATTTTGGGGAGATCGAGATAAGCAAATCTTATTACAACCGAATTTTAATGAGGGAGAAACGTATTATTATAACCCTTCTGGGCCAGATAAGGTTAACACTATTAAACCAGAACAAGTAATTCATGCAATAGGAAAGATATTGAATCTCTCTTTCCCCGGTATTAAGACTCTAAATATCGGTGCCCATTTCGATATTGGGTTATTAGACATAGTTCCCAATTGTGTTTTGCCCCCAAACATTTTTAATGATAAGCCTCTTAGTATCAGATACGACAAAGGGGGAGAAGAAAATAATGTTTATAAACAGCTTTCTTTTAGAAGATGCGTGGTTTTAACCGACAAACCCTTAAACACTGATATTTTATCACAGCTAAGGCAGAACGTAGAAAGGATAATTTTTGTGGTTAAGGAAGATTCTAAGCCAGACTTTATAGCAAAAGTTGCTAATGCTGGAATTCAAATTGGTCTAATTAGCAGACTGGAAGAATCTTCTCTCAACTTAAAAAAGCTAGATTTCTCAGACGTTGGCATTATTGAACAAATAAAACCCGGACGCAAACCGGATTCAGTAACGAACCCAAACAAAACTTTTTTCAAAACAGGAAAAAGAATAATCTCCAGAGAAAAAATGTTTTTATCTTACGCGCACGAACTAGAGAACAAAAATCTTGACAATCCCAGCATAGATGAGGATACTATTGTAGATAGCGATTTATTTTGGAATGATATTGAAAATTATTTAGTTTATGAAAAAGAATAAAAAAAACCCAAATTACGTGGAAGCCGAACAGCTTGATTTACCCTTTTATAAGGAAGTAAAAACCAACACCCCCCAAAAGACACAGTCAGGTATAGAAGAAAATATCAAAACAGACGCTTGTAAAAGCGAGTCGCCGGATTATGTTTCTAGACTTAGAAGAGATTGCTTTGGGCTACTCCCCAATACAAAGTATGTATTTAAAGAGGATGGGAGGGTAGATTGGAGAGCGATGATTCCTTCTAAATATCTTGTGCCCAACAAAGATAAATATCCACAAGGAACAGATCTTTCCAAGATCAATGTAGAAGAAGAGGATGATTCCAAATTGCTTGTATTGCTAAATGGATTTAGGTACGTCGCTCAACTTCGTGGGTTCCGCTCTTTAACAAAAAGTTTTAACGCGGCACAACCCGATTTTGTTTCTTGTTCTTGTAAGATAACTCTTCTTCCAAATTATGAAACCGATTTGCAAGAATTTGAATATGAATCGGAGGCCGATGCTCATATCGGAAACTGCGACGGTTTTGGAAAAAAGTTTTTGACTACAATAGCTGGAAACCGCGCGGAAGTAAGGGCAATAAGAGCCGCGCTGGGAATAGAAATTCTGGGAAAAGACGAAATAAGTTCAGAGGCTTTAGAAGACACCAAGCAAAAAACAGACATAAGCCCAATACGCAGTTTGGAAAAGCTATTGGGAGATAATAATATTTCTTTTGAAAGATTTAAAAACAGAATGATAAAAGACGAAGTTGTTGGAGCGGACATCTGGGAATCTATAACGGACATTCCTTCCGATCAAATTTTCACTTTAATATCGAAAGTGAGAAGCTTGTTATCTAAAAAAGTCAAAGATTAAACTATTGTTATTTCGGCACTTCTAAAACGATCTCTTAGAGATTCTGAAATTAACGTTATTCTTATAGTCCCACTTATTTCTGGGGCTCGTATAAGAATAGAGTCTTCTGAAAAAGAATGTGTTAGTTTAACGCCCCTACAAAATGGTTGATATTCTTCCAGATTAGAAAATTCCCCAATTTTAGTTAAAATTATGTTTTGTTTTCTTGTAACTTTATTAAAGGCGGGCTGTAAATTAGAATATCGTTCTAAGATTGAAACCGTCCCATTTGCCAAAACCCTTGTAGAGTAAGGTTGGGTAGAATAAAGAGGCAGCGATCCAAGATTCTCTATTTCTATAGATCCAGCCTCATAATTTCCTACAATTTCGGCGTCTCCGATATAAGCATCTAAATATGGATAAAAATTTCCTCCATTATTTAATGTTTTACCAAAATCTAAAAACAACCGACTTCCAAAACCTCCTCCAGAAAATCGTGGGTAAAAAGAATCTATAAATGTTATTGGGTGCGGGATCAAATCTTCTTCTTCTGGAGTTAAAAGTCCAGTTCCTAAGCTTTCTCGTTGAATTAAGGCTGTTCCACCAACCGGAATAATGTCTCCGTCTTGGAGGGTGGAAAAGAACTGAGTAGATGCGACCTGTTGGGTATTTTGTGAAAAGCCTACGCTTGTAAATTTAATAACTTTAGCGTCTAAAGCAAAATCCATAAAATTACGCATAGACATTCCTAATTGGTAATGGGATGAAAAAGAAAATCGTTTATTTAAACGTAATGGGAAACTTGAACTAAACATTATGAAAATAAATCGTCTTCTATGTCTCCGTCTAAATTAACAAATTTATTAACCGGAGAAGTAAACGGCACGGGTATTTTAGCGGCGTAGGAGTTGTTAAAAACAGTATCAATACATAACAAGTTTGAAAAAACACACTGAACTAATTTGATATTGTTGTTGGATTGCGATTGGGGAATTTCTCCTTGGGCAGTTATCTTTATTGGAATATTTATAAAAGAGCCATCCAAAAATCCATCAAAATTTTTGGTTGTATAAGCTAAAAGGGTGAATGTTCTGAAAAGTTTTTTTGTTCCTACGCCGTTTATAAAAAAGTTATTAAAATCGTTAATATAGCCACGAACTCCGTCTTTTAAAGACTGATATAAACTATTTAATTCTTGTTGTTTTATAGTGAATTTTTCCTGCGATATGTATTTAAAATCTAAATAATCTTGATAAAGGTCTAAAATTCCGTTTTTTGTCGAGTCCAAACCCGAATAAAAATCTTCAAGTAACACAATTTTATTGTTTATATCTCTATGAGTTATATATTCAAAATAAGAAGGGTAAGACTCTATAGGTAAGCCTGAAGAGTTTAAAGAGCTAGAAGACCATCTCTTGCCCTTTTGAATCCTAGAGAAAGAAGGATTTAAATCAAAATCATAAAAAGTTTCTAACCAAATTTTGTCTCCATATTCTATTGAAAAAATATATTCCAAACCCGCAATGGGGACAGAAGACGTTGCGGAAAAATTGTCCATTAATACAGAATACGGAGAAACAAAAACCTTTGCTTTCTGATTTGGAGCGTCAACAGAATTTCTAATTACTAAAAACGGAGAGGCGTTTTGTGTTGTTGGGGTTATTACAGGAACGCCCTTTGGTTCAGGCTGAATGTTATTTCTAATAGAAAGCGCCATATTATAATTGTCCAGACAAAATCATTTCTATGCCAGATCCTATTCCGTAGCCAGAAATAATTAATTTTACAAGGTCTATAGTAGATACTACAGGATTATTTGTATATCCTACTCCAACAGGCAAGAAATAGGGGTTGCCCGAATAGTTGTGGAGGGTTTGTAGTCCATAATTTTGTAAAGATCTATTCCCGCTCACTAAATTGGAGTCGCCAAAATCCATATCTCCAGTAGATAAAGACCATACTCCGGTGAAATATCTTATAAAGTCTAATTGTTTTACGGAGCCAGTAATCGATCCGGTTGCTTCGGCAGTAAAAAATCCAGTAGCGCACAATGATTGACTTATGTTTCCGGTGAATAAATTAATAGGAGATAGAGGAAAATATATATTTAAACCGCTTACTGTTCCTGTTTGAACAAATGTTGGAGAGCCAGAAGCATAACAAGCAATTCCGTTGCCGGAAACACCCAAAGCAGTTGATTTTATTATGATTTTGTCTGCTCCAAGTAAATCGCCAGTAACACCAAACTGTCCAGATCCCGAATTAATAATACTTACCAAGGCGTTACGGTTATCGAAATAAGTTGGGCCAACAAATCCCGATTGATTGCTGTAAATAATTGGTATATCGTTTATAAAAATACGATCCCCGGATTGTGGAGATCCATATTCTAAAATGTTCAAAGCTGAAACATTGCCACTAACTATCGGAGAATAAGCAAACGGAACCGATCTTGTTATTGTTTGGTTAAATGTTAAGCACCCCCCCGATAATACGTCTCCTGTTAAAGACCCTGTATAATTGTAGAACGCAGCAATATCAGAAAATAAGCTACTAAAATTAGGAATAATGCCGGAATGTATCGTTACTCCGCTACTTGATACGTACGAGACTCCTGTTAGTTTGTATATTGATTCGTCTTTAATTATTAGATAAGGCCCACCCGAAAGTAAACCGTTTCCACTAATCGTTCCTGTAACTGGTTTTGAAAATTCTACACACCCCGCGCCGTTCCAATAATATCCTATAATATTTTCAACGTATAATCCAGTGCCTCCAAAACATCCGTTGAATACGCCAGTAAAGGGAGAGCTTGGGTATCCTGCCGCTGTCCCTATTTTTATAGATTGTGGTGTTCCAGTTATTTGTTGATAATCAAAACACAAAAACCCAGACGCATTAGCATTACCGCTCAACGTTCCAGTTAATATTCCAGTTGCCAACCCCATTATTTGTCCCGTGAAATACGATCCATACAAACAGGCTTCTCCGGTATGAAGAATGTTGCCGGTTTCAACCTTATAGAAAGTAATATTAGAAATATAAAACTCATTTCTGGGAGAAAGTCGTTGTCCCAAATCATGATTATAAAAATCCGAAATTCGCACTTGATAATAATTATAGCCCGTGTTGGAATTAGATTTCCATCCAGTTTTTAGTAAATTATAAGTGATTAAATTCCCAGAACCCTCTGGCGAAACGCCCGCTTGCGCGTCATCGCTCCAATCGGAAGGAATGTCGCAACCAAAACCAGAAGAAGGCTGAACAAAGCTTATTTCTTGAGAAAATGCTGTTCCACATTTGTTTTTGCCAGTGATTGTTGCGGAGTATAACAATTGAGTTTTTGAGCCTCCCGTTGCGCCAATTTCGGGGACTTGTTCGTTGTCTTGGGAGAATCCCTCAACTAAAGAATTGTATTCTCCTATCCGTGTTGATTTTCTTGCCTTTTCCCAAGTAATAGAGTTATTGTTTAATATTGTAGTCCAATTATTTTTATCGTTCGATCCTAAAAGCTGAACTGTTTTAGGCCACAAATATTTATAGCTATTTTGGTTCACTTGTGTTTCTCCCGATCTCGCAGCGGAATAAAAAGAAAACTCAAAAGCGCCCATTCTTCCTAGTCTATGAGAAACTATAGAAATAAGATTATCGTTGATCACTGAAGCTCTCAATAAAAACCCTGTTTCATAATATCCCGATCTGTTATCGTAAGCGCAGTCCATATCTCTATTCCATAAGTAGAAAGAGTTAGGTTCATCGAGACTATTGTTAATGGCGTTTGCAAGCGATTCTATGGAAGAATAAGAAGATCCAAAATACCAGCATTCTCTAATCTCGGAAAAGGGTGGGGCCGCATTAAATTTTCCCGAATAAGTTCCAGTATAATCGAAATTGTAAGCTCTAAAACAAATATAATCTCCCGAAACAGGATCGTTAAACGCGATTTGACCGCTATAAAAAGCATAATCTAGCTCAGTGCTAGACATAGCCATTTCCGAATCCGTTAATAAAGATGGAGATCTTACGCCTTGCTGACTTAAATTATTATGTAGTCGCGAAGATGTTTGTTGTATCGTTTGACTTATAATGCCAGAAGATAGTCCAGTGGGCAAACATACTGTTATCGGCGCATCGTTGCCTGTTTGAGCGGCGCAGAACATGCCAGAAGTAATTGCCGCTAAATTTACTTCGTCACACCTACCACTCATTTTGACACCAGAGTAAAATAAGAGTTCGCTAGCCTTTTTATGATCTACGATGATGTTTGTTCCTGTATTCCCAGAAATCAGATCGACAATCTCTATAGACAACGCAAAAATTGCGTTATTTAATCCTGTTAAGTTGTAAGTAAGCCAAGCGAAGCCGTTCCCAGAATACTCAACAGAGCTTTCGAACATTCCAGAAGTAGTAGGACGAATTAAATCTATTCTACCCCTTTTGCCGTCTAATAAAGAAACAGCTTGATTGTTGCCACTTCTGAATATTACCGAATGGTTTCCAAAAAAGGGGTGTTTTAAGTCGGCAGCTTCTTTCAAGCCCGTAGGAGCCAATCCGCCAGAATACATTACCCCAGAATTTAAACTACCCGTCCAGTCCGCGTTAACGCTTATTCCGTTATTTATGGAAAATTGTAAAAAAGGATCTTCAACCGAATTGTTAAATCTCGTGCTTGGCCCCATACCCCTTATAACAACGGGAACAGAGTGTCGCGTTTGTAGATTATCAAATCTTAAAGAAAAATCTACTTGATTATAAGAATCTACAGTTCCTTCGCATATCGCCCAAGCAATATAAGGTGTTCCAGAAGTGTTTTCTAGATCAAAAATTTCTAACTTAATATTGCCCGGCGTATTCATTAAACTATCGTCTTTATGTATTTACTTACATCTAAAAAAAACTCAAAACATTTAAAACACTGATCGCGCAAAAAGTTTTCTCTATATAAATTTTTGTTAATTAGTGCGTCTATTTTATTAGGAAATCTTAAATCTTTTTCTTGAATTCTTAAAATTGTATTATCCCAATCCCAACCTAGCGGCAAATTATATTCGTCAGATATTAAAATGGGGATAGAGCCGCATTTTAACGATTCCCAAAATCTATAACTGCCAGAAGCCACTCCTCTAGGACACAAAGAAAATCTTGATTGTCCTAAAGTATTGAGATAGTTCTGCCTACTATCGTTGTTCGGGGATTCATAATAAAATTTAGATAATTTTATAAAAAATGGATTGTTTTTATAAATTTCTGAAAGACGATGCCTTATTGGATTATTTATCCACCCAACAAAAGAAACTTCTATCTTTTTTTGTTGTGGAACTACATCGTTCTCTACAAAGTATGGTATGGTTTTTTGTGGAATTGCTAATTTTGTGGAATTAGAATTGCATAATATTAATTTGGGTTTGGCTAGTAATATTTTTTGTCTAAAAAAATCGTCCTCCATAGACCCTACTACTAAAGTCGCTCTGTTTTTACAATTACTAAATTCTCCGAGCCTCCATTTGACAGTAGCAATTGAGGGGATTGTGTTTGTTATGTTGGAAAAATATTCTTCGTCTTTTATAAATTTATTCATAACAGAACGGGAGGGCATACCGGAAGTTGAGATTGTATGGACGGAGGAACGGTATAACCCACAAATGTCCAAGGGCCACCACCATAACTATGAGAACAATTCGCTTTTACAAAGACATGTTCGTACCTACAGTTGTCTCCAACTGGTAAACTTTTGCCAGTGACGTTCCCGCTTATTGCTGTTACATATTTTGAATAATCTGGACAATCAGTAGTTTTGTAAAATTGGCATCCACCAACTTGTTCAGCGTTTATGTTTACAGTTCCAGAAACAGATCCGCAATTACCAGAACATAAAGAGAAATCGTTATTACATCCGTCTATAGGCCATTCTGTACCAATTGACGGGCAAGGGTTTCCTTCTCCCGTGCATCCTCCCGCGCCATTCAACAAGGGCACCAAACAATCGTCGGGAACAACTTTGACTGATAGGTGGCAACCTTGATATTGATATCTGAATTTAGAGCCTCTAGCTGAACAAATTTTACCCAAATAAACATACCCGTTTGTAGAAGATGCTCCATTGCCGTTTATTTCATCGCAATTCCCCACCACCACCTTCGAAGTAAATACTCCTGAATGCCCAGAGCATTGAACGTTCACAGTAACTACATTATCACATTCGCAACAGGGTTTAGGTTGACAAGGTGGGCACGGAAGAGACTCGGCATTATTTGTGGCGCTTATAGAAGCAGCGTGGCGAGTAAATGTGGGCACCGGAATTGGAGAAACATAAGAGCAATCTATTCCTAAGTTTCCAGATACACCGCTAAAAACATTCACAAACAAACCAGAACAGCTATTGTCACAAAGTTTTACGTTCGCTATTCCTCCAAAAATATCCGTAACTGGCATTTGGATTTGTGTTTGGTTAATTAACAAAGTCGCATTATCGTTTTCTATAATTCTTCCAGTAGCTTCTTGGCCTCCAGCTAAAAAGGAGCACCCACTACAGTTAGAAAGCCTAATTATAAATTCATGATTATTTCCAAAAGAAGCGTTATCGTAAATTGGAATCGTAAACGAAAAATCTCTATGATCTAGATCGTCTCCCGGCAAGAAAAATCCGCTAGGAACAAAGACAGGATCATAATTTACTCCAGAGTGGGCGGTTATTTCTTCGTATTCCATCATTTCAAACCATATAGGTTGACGAAGTTCTCCCGTAACAGAAATATCTATTCTTAAATTTCCAGCACTTTCGCAGCCCGAAAAGACAGGTTTTTTAAAAAATACTTGCGGAGGCTCAACGTCTCTTGAGACTGTATATAAACTATAAATACCCGAACTCAAGTTTTCTAAAACGACCACCGTATCGTTCCAATCTGCCCCGTCCATTACAGTAGTTTGCCAACGTCTATAAGCAATACTATCGTTGATACCCTCTGCCGCCCAAATGTCGCTAGGTAGGGCGTTTTTAAACAGATAAAACATCAACGATCTATTATTCGCGTTATCTGTATTTATAGCCCTGAAGGCCATTGTTTTTAACCCCGATCCGCTAATCGCGAAATGCAACACTCCAGAATCATGCCCGGTTATTCCTGTAAAATAATTGTTGACTTCATAATTGCCACTTCCAGACAAATAAACTTTGGAACTAATTTTTCCAAAGGTATTATTAAAGCTGTCGTATTTTGCAAACCCGCTGGAAGTTGCCAAACTACTTTTCCAAACTCCAAAATTATCGCAGTCCCCAATAACAGAATCAAAAAAGCCCGTTCCGCTTGGTGTATATCCCGAATGAGAGATTGTTGTCCTAGTAAAACCTCCTCCGCTCCAATAAGTTAGGTTTTCGTTGCTAGAAAAACCTTCCGATGGTCTTACTAACAACACCTTATTTGGAGACATCTCATTTCCTTCCCCATCAAAAACTTGAGAGGGGTATCCATATACCGGAATTGTAGTTAAAGAAGAGAAGTTGTTGCAAGATAATAAAGCCGCAATACTAAAATTACCCGATAAGATGCCCGAAGTCGTTGGCGTATAAGAATCTATACACCGCATAACATCAAAAACGCCCGTGTTAATCGCAGACCCAAAAACAACTCCGCTAAAAAACTTGGTAAAAGTATATTGTCCCTGAACAAAATCTTTAACAAAGGAAGAATCTACATATCCTGATCTATAATTACCCGTTCCCCATCCTACAGATAGGATAGAGTAAGGAACATTTATATTGCCTTGAAATATCTTTTCGTATAGAATTATTCCAGTGTAATAATCGGTTATTGGAGCTAAGGCGGGCAACAAAGAAACACAGCCGGTAGGATAAACAAATTGCGTTCCCGTTCCTACGGGCACAGTTCCAATAGCTATTCCGGGGTTGTCGCCCGTTCCTACAAAAGAATTAGCAATAGAAGTGACCCAAGTTCCAGTCATGGGTATCTCTCCGCTATATATTCCATACGCCAAACCACTAGCCAAGTAATCTATTGTTAAATATCCTTGACCTCTTCCTGTTAAATTTAAAACATAATTGCCAGAAACAAACCCGGTAGGACAAATTTGTGCCGTAGATAATATACCTGTTCCGGTTCCAATTTCCCAGATGTTTGTTTTAACATCCAAACCGCTAACAAGACCCGTTCTTTGTGCGCTTAAAGCCCCACATCCCGTTAAATAACCCGAAACCATAGATCGAGCCCCGGTTCTGGTTATTTGTTCAAAATAATAAATATTACCTGTAATTCCCGAATAATATTGTAAAAAAACTCCTATTTGGGTGCCCGATGGATAATTGGAAACCTCAACCATATAAGGTTTGATGGTTTGGTTGGGGATATTGATAGTATCAGGGGATATATTTAAATAAGTGTCGGGAACAAGACCGTAATCGCCACTTACTACAAAATTATATCGAAGCTCTCCAAAATTAGTTTCTAATAATACGGGTATAACATAATCTCCTAATCCGACCAAATCACTAGAGAAAGCAACATAGCCTTCCGAACCAATATTTCCAGTTGAAAATCCGGTTATAAAATAAGGAGAGTCTGATTGTTCTATAGTCGCATTAAAAACCCTAAATCGTCTATCAGGATTGTTGTTTATTATTTTGCCTGTAACTGTATAGTTTTGATAAAGATACTTTCCAGTTTCTTGTAACGAATAGCTTGGTAAAACACCCTTTATAGATCCTTGAAAATCAAAGCTTCCGTGTTTGGCTTCAGCTACCAACCAAGAATATTTACCAGTAGGCCAAGAGTCCCCCAAAACTACAATCCGATTATTAATCCACAAGTCGTAAGAATGTTGCCCCACTTGCCCAGAAATAGACACTGGAAAATTAGCATTAAAAGTATCTAATTCTTGATGCTTCGGAGAAAAAATCCAACCGCTTTTTAAACTGATTAGGAATTCCGAAGAAGATCCATTGTCCCCCGAAAACCCAAAGGAGTACACGCCAGTAGTTTGCGAAGCGTTAGCCAAAAACGCAAATTCTAACGTTTCCGACTGATCGGAAATCGATCTTTTCCTTAAACCTGATACTAACATATACCTAGATAGGTATTACACTATTTATTAGATTATATGGGATTTTTTTGGCTATTTATATATTTGTTTCCCAAACTTAATTCTAGTTGTTTTAAAATATAGTTTGGAGAAGCGGGCGTAAACAGACTATTTCCTACAACAATATCAGTAAAGACGCCTTTATCGTCAACGCGCACGCTTATTGACTCTAATCCGTCTAAAATACCTATTTTTTCTGGAATTTGCAACCCGAACAACGAATAGGTTTTAGATTCAAACGGCGTATTTACACTAAAGTTTAGATATTTAGACAATTTTGAGTGTATTATAGATAGTTTTTGTGGATCTATAACGCAATCTTTAGAAAGTTGTCCTATGTACCGAATACTATCTTGGTTAATTTCGTGTATATTATATTCTGTTCGTATTCCCTCTTGGGATGGCGGGGGAGAAATTAACAAAGACTCTGTTTTAGGCACTATCCCTCTATTTGTTATTTCCGTGCTTACAAAAACTTTATAACGTGGTGTAGAAAACTCTTTTGTTTCTGGCTCCCTATCCTTCCATCTAAATCTTGTTTGTTTATCAAATAAAACCGAAGATCCTGCGGGCATATAAATAGGAAACCCATTAACGGTATATCTAACACACTTTTTATCAGTTAGTCCGTAAGTTACCAATTTGTAAGGCTGAACGTCTTCTCCATGAAGAGGATCTTCTTCTTTGATATTTTTTACAAAATCTTGACTATTTGAATCAGGAGTAACCCTTACAACATAAGGGAACACAACAAAAAGCTTTATGGATTCCGCTTCTGATTCCGGTAGCGTGATTCCGTTTTCGTCTCTAGTAAGAGAAAGCTTCGTCTCTTTAGATAAGGAAGAGATGTCTATTTCTTTAAAAATATGATTATCAACTTCTGTTTTTAATGCTTGTATAGCGGTTTCCGAGTTGGGCAGTGGATTCCATACCTCTTGGGCGTTTGACCTGTTAAAGTAAACAATAGATCTAACATTTTTTTTGGCCGTATTTTTTGCCGTAAAATACCTTAAATGCCCATGCTGTCTATAACTATTTCTTTGCTTTTGAACAAAAGCCGAAACCATTTGAGACACCGTAGATTTATAAGTGTGACCAAAAGACGTAAATGGTAAATCTTGGACGTTAGTGCTTAAAGCGCCAAAATATTGACCATTTGGAGTAATACTAGGCGCTTCTCCATAGTAAGGAGAGGTATAAGCTCTTAACCAGTGTTGCCCTACAAATTCCGAAGCAAGCCTATGTTCAATTTCGTATTGTTTTTTTAACAAATCAGTATTACATTTAGCTACAATAAAAAACCCCTTCTTAGAAGTAATGTCGGCGCTCTCTTCTTCACTTATTAATTTAACGGGCTTGGTTCCATCCTCACCTTCGTTTGGTAGGGTGCCATTTAGAAGATTTAAGTATTGATTTCTGTAGATTTCATTACTTACTTCTGCATCCATCACGTTTAAAATCTTCATTTGACCTAATCTGTCCAGCCACTTATTCTTAGAGTCTATGGCCGCTTGGGCATCAATTATTCCATAGTAATTAGATAGAATGTAAAGGTTTCTAAGATTTTCTGAATATAACGATAAAACGACTGACTTCTCAAAAGAAGAAATTGGTACTCCATCTGGATATAAACTATCTTTATACTCTATTTGGTTATCCGAAGCGGAGTCTGTAGGGTCTGGATACGGAGGGTTTAAAGCAGAAGCGCCAACCAAAGACGGCAAATCGCTTTGGGTTATAGCGACCGAACTCCATATTGGTTTATAGTATTCCCCGTAAAGATCGGCTAAGTCTAAGCATCTTAATAAGAGAGGTCTTGATTGAGAGCAAGAGGTTTCTGCTTCTATTGCGGGGGTTAAATAATTTGATACAAAGCCTCTATTAATTGTGCCCTCTATTGTCTTGCTTGAACTTTTTTCTGCTAAGAAAGAGTAATTTCTTTGTTTTAGTTTTGGTCTTGTTTTTGTGTCTACAAAATTTAAAACATCATTTTCCCAATAAAAACTCCAACCAAATTCAGCACACCAAGCCCCTAAAACTTCTCTAAGTGTTCCCGTAAAATCCGCCAAATATTGAAGATTTATATTGTTGGGTATTAATCCTATTTTTATTCTATTGCGTGGATTGCTATTTGTATTCTTTTGTGTCGCAGGAAGAGAAATCTCTAACGACTCTCCATCATCTACTGGCAAAGAGACAGATCTTGACGAGGAAAACTGACTTGCCGTACCTTGAATTGCATCTAACAAATCTTTAAAGGAATATTTTATTGGTAAAACTTCTTTAATTTCTCTTTCAATACATTGTTTTACGATTGGGTCTTGCCATTTTTCAGAGTGTGGGCACCTTAATTCGCATGGATCTTCTTGGTTTGCCTGTATTAAAGATACGTCGCTTTGGTCAAAAACACCATCTTCGTTTGCGTCACACGGATGAACCTCTCTACCTACTATAATTAACCCATCTATATTAGTATTTTCGTCTCCATGTCTTTTATACAAACCAACAAATAAACGATCTAAAATAATAGATCCGTCCAAATATTTAACAACCAAAACGCGACCACTGGAGGTTTCGGTTTTTTCCCACGATATAGGATAAACATTTCCCGAAAGGATATTGCCTATGGATAACTTATGTGGTTTTGTAGCTGATAGCTCCGGCTCAAAAAAGATTCCATCTTCGTTTATAAATGCTAGTTCTACAGAGGTAGGAGCGTTTATTAAACCTATTTGAACTTTACAGGAATAAATAAACCCTCTATAAGCTTGGTTTTTTCCGTCTAAAGTGATATTTTCTATTGTGTGAATTGCCATTGTTATTCAAAATAAGCTGTTTCGTTATTAAAAACTTGACTCAAATTCCCCTCGAAAATTCCTGACTGTTTAATCAAATCAAACTTTGAATTTGGTAGATAATTAATTTGATGAAGTTGTCTTTGTCCATTTAAGAATAATTGATTTTGTTTCCAACCTGCGCGCAACGAATTATTAAAAAATATTCCTGTAATGTTTTTAAAATGGCTTGAATCTTCTTGTCCAAAAATGACGCCAGAAACACCACTAAAATCATTTCGTTTCCAAACAAAATTATTACTAACTATTTCGTAATCTAGGCCCGATATTAATGCTTGGCCGTTTAAGAAAAAGATATGAGAATTTTTATTAATTAATACGGGGGCACCAGAAACAACACCCGTTAAAATAGCTGCCGTTTTCTTTCCCGATACAGCGTCATAAATAGCAACATCGTCTCCGTTATAAAATCCCGTAGTATTAATATAAAATCCATCCAAAACAAAATCACCTGATATAACTATTCCACTTCCATATATATTGCCCGTTACCGAATATCCGGTATATAGTTGACAAATACCATTAAAAAATAAAGAAATCTGTTCTGGAGTATAAATATCTTTTGTTTGAAACTTTGTAGTTACATCATCAAACAAGCCTAGTTGGTTTAATTCTAAAAATGTATTTTGTGGAACCCTAAACAAAGAAATGTCTAAATGGTCTATTTTTCTTAAATAGCTTAATTCGTCATAACCAAAAGAATAAATTAATCCGGTGTTTTGTATAAGATACCCAGAAACATCCCCCGTAATGTAGAAAGCCATATTTCCGGTTTGTGGAGTCAACTTTAGACCTGTCGTTAAATAACCCGTTAATCCGACGTTCTGATAGTAATATATATATTCTCCTGTAGAGAACGGATCTAAACCACTACCCGTTATAACATTAGCATACCCCGTTACGCCCGTCACACCCGTTAATCCAGAAATATAGCCGGTGATTTGATTTATTTGTCCACTAGCTATGATGTTTCGTGTTTCGAAATAATCAGAAACAAGTCCAGAAGCCAAATAACGAAAAATGGAAGGGGAGACTCTTTGATCTAAAATTACATATTCAGACAAATAACCACTAAAAGGTTTATTTAATCCAAATCCAGAATGGAGCATTAAAGATTGTGCAATATTTGCTTTATTGCTTGGCAAGCAATAGTTTCCATTTATGGTTTTTTCGTCAGCAAATATTTCTTGCTCTGAAAAGTCATAATTATAAAAAGATATGGTATTATTTCCTTTTGTAATACAAACTAGGTTTTTATCTCCCAACATCAAATTAGATGTTTCAAGTATTGGATAGTTCGCGTCAGAGTATTGAAAATATAAACGATTGGATTCTGTTAGTCCAAAAGAGTATCCCGAAGAAATTGGATTTCTTATAAAAGAGTCAAAGATAACGCCCCCACCAAAACCCGTTTTTTCATAAATAAATAGATGCCCCCAAGCATCAGATGGTAAGTTTTCGGCATTTCCAATATTTATAGACTGTCCGCTAAACCAACCGCTTCCAGAAACCGCATAAAAAGTTCCAATAGCACTCAAAAAACCAGAATGTTGCGGATAGTTTGCTTCATTGGGTATTTTTTGTCCAGATCCAGAAACATCAAAACGATAGTGTAGCCGATACGCTCCCGTATCAACTCCTATTTCGTTTAAAAAATACCTTAATCCAGAATGTCTCATTATAAAACCTTGTTCCTATATTGTATTTACACTATTATATAGTAAATTCGTCTTGCTGGGCAAAATAAGTAGCCTGTATAGAGACTTCTTTGCTGTTATTATTGTTACTATTTGATATTTGTTGGGATTCAAGGGTCTTTTTTATTCCATTTAAATATTCATTTTGTAGGTTCAAAATCATAGCCTTACCCACAACTAGCGCCGACGATCCAACCGCTCTTAAGTCTATAGTAAGTTCTCCCCGGCGCACGTAACCCATGTCAAAAATATAATAATCGGCCTCTCCATTTAAAATCGGATTAGGTATATATTGTCTAATTGCAGGTTTAAAGTTCAAAGTATAAGAAACGTCTTCAAGATCGAAAGGCGGCTCCGGTTTATTGTCGTAATTAGCAGACAGCGTTATTTCCAACCCATATTCGTTTTCAACTCTAGAAATCGGAACTAATTTGTTAACTAAGGGAAACGGTGCGAGATGAGGGGCTACTAAGCTTATATACTCTTTGTAAGCTGCTTGTGCAATCGGAAAAAGGTCTATAGTCCCAGCAAAGCTCAATAACTCACTCCAAGAATTCGTATTAAATACTCCTCTTCTAAATAGATTCGCTGTCACTCCGCAAGTGATAACGTCTCTTTCAAAATCATAATTAAAATCAAAAACATAAGAAACCCCTATATTCGGTCTTGGATCGTCGTCGTAAGTATAGCTAAAAGTGATTTTTTTAGCGGTAGAATTCTCTCCGACCGATCTTTCTGTAGGGGAAGGGTTTAGATCGGTGCGGGACGTTATTTTCCTAAATTCGTTAACGGCCTGATTGTAAGCATTAAAAACAGAATAGCGAGATCTTACATTTTCAATAGTGTCATTCTTACAGCCGTCTATTGTTCCTTGAATCGTTATGGTGCAAATGCCTTGTTCCAGCCCGGATTGAAAATCCGAGGAAAATCTTAAGATACCATTTTGTCCGCTTCCATAAATATCGGATAGGTATGTTTCGCTAATTTCGTATGTAGCATTAAGACGATCTATTTTTTCCGAAACGGTTTTTAAACATAATGTATTATTAAATCCGCTTATAAATTTTGGCACAACGCTAGAATTCCAACCAGTTCGTGCAGTTACCCAACTTTTTGCGTTAGATAAGGCATTTGAAGTTGAGGCATCTGTAACAAAACCCTTAGCAGAAACAGTGTGAGTTATTCCGACAATCCCGTTTTGCTCTTCTTTAAACTGAATTGAATCGATTGGATCAATAATTCCGTATGTTCCAGAAAAAAATGATTGAGGATAACACTCAACTGAAACTGAAAAGGGGAGTTGGCCGTTATAAACAGATTCGGCAAAGCTAATATCTGACATTTTTGACAAGGGCATTGAAAAAACTACCCCTCCCGTCTCTTTTATTTGAAGCTCTTTAAATCCCTGCTTAAAACCAGAAAGTAGGCGTTGTTGCCTTTCCGACAAGGCGGAAAAAGAACTGCATCCTGTTAAAACGCCGTTTAGTGTCAAAACTTGAATTTGCCCCCATCGTTCTCCCGCGTAAACCATTTGGTTTTGTCGAGATACTAGGGGTGTAGGCGCACCAACTCCAGAAAAGACATTCTCGTTATTATAAAAAATTTCTGTCATTATGTTATTGTTAGGTCTTGTCGCGTTTTGTAACTTCCGGCGAAGTTGTAAACAGCAGTCATAGAAAAACTGTTTTCCAAAGGAGCAAAAGAGTATTCGCAATCCGCTAAAAAAGTGTCGGTTTCGCTTGGCGCCAAACTTAAAATTTGAGATTTAGCTTCTACAATATAGGAAGTTATGGAAGTCCCCCTCTTTCCTAATATTGATACGGTTATAGTTTTTTGACCTAAAGAACTTTGTTTCTGTGTTTGAACTAATTCTGCTAAATTAAATACATTATATTTTGCTATTAAGTGAACGGGGTTAGCCAACGATATTTGATGTTCTATTTTTTTAAACGGAGAAGAAACGTCGTATAAAGGATCGTCCGTATATTCAAAAGTGTAAGATATTGTTCCGGCTATTTCGTTTCTTTCAAAAGAACTATTTGTTAAAAATAAAGTTCCATAACTATCTGTAGATCGAGATATGAAGCTAGCAACCCTAGCCGCCGATCCCGTTTTGACGGAATTATAAAAAGTGCTAGCGTTAGCCCATTTGCCTTTAATTGGACGCCAAAATCCTATAATAGATCCATTCTCTGCGATAGAATTAATACCAAATTCGTTTTTGTTAAAATTAAGAGAAAATTCCCAAATTGCAAAGTCTTGATAAGATGGGTTGTTTGTAAAGGTATGACTAAATTCTATAGAGCCCTCAAATTGGTTTCTCGATACGCTTTTAGTTAAAGCTTGCGAGTATAAAGTCGCATTGCTTATTCCGTAGCTGGTATAAACAGAATTTGTTCTTGTATAGGCAGCGGCGACCAAGGCGTTATAACCTTCCTCCGCTCCGCTCATTTTAGGATGGTTGTTTCCGGTAATGGATACCGTCTCTTCTATTGTCGCATAACCCTTTTCGTCAAAGCCCAACGAATACGAAAGCGAATAAGAGTAATTTCCTACTTTAGTTTTATTGATGATTACGGTTTCTGAAAAAGAACACTGTCCGCTTACTATATCGTAGGTTTCTGTATAAAACTTTTTTGAATTATTGGCGTAATCACCAAGAAAACCCCCCAACCCCGAAGTCGCTAAAAAAAATAAATTAGCTACAGTTTTTGCGGCAGCTATAGCAGTTGCGGCAGAAGTTTGTTGCGCTATTCTTATTGAAAATTCGTGGTTATAAGTTCCATTTCCATCCTCATCTTCTTCGTAGCTTAGTGATTCTGATAAGCTGTCCCATAATTTAGAATCCGCCCAATTTATTCCATTATAAAGAGATCCGGCGTTTGATAAATCTCCCTCTTCATAACACTCTATTTCGTAAGAATATTTTTCTGTTCTAACTAACGTTCCATTTTCAAAATCTACAGAAAGAATTTTACCACGACCAAAGAATATTCCATTTAAATAAATATCATCGTAGTCATTAGCGGCAGCTAATATTTCGTTTTGCTTTGTTAGAATATGGCGGGCGTGCTCAATAGAATTTTGTTTGTAAAGTAGCCCCTTAACGCTAAGTGTCTTTTTTATGCGGAATTTAAGACCCGCATCTAATATTTCTGGGGTGTGCTTATAACCCAAAAGCTGAACTTGATCGAAATAAAGCATAAATTATTTTATTTTTACCGGAGGCGCCGGTATATTATTTTCGTTTGCGGACGCTTTATTTTCTAAATTATTTATTCTTGGAAGAACTTGTTCTGCTAAAGCTTTGGAGATCTCTTGTGCCATATGTGTTTGAAAAGCTTGAGGATCAACAACCGCTATCCCTTTGGCGTTTAATGACACTTCAAGTTTTTGAACAGTGGGTTGTGGTGTTTTTCCGGGTTCTTGTTGTAGGGTTAATTTTTCTAAGATTTTAAGGGCGCGCTCCTGATAAATGGTATAAGTCCTATTGGTTAATGGTGTTTCTCCACCAAAAACGGCAGCAGCAGCTTCTTTTTCGGCAAATTCTTTAACAACCCCCTCCTTAGCTTGAATTCCTCCTATTTGCGATAAAGCGTAGTTTCTGGCCTGTGTGCCTTGTTGATTTAATGTTAATCCCCCCAATAGCGATTGAACGCCTGCGTAATCTCTAGAGTTTATTGCTGTTTGTAGCCTTCCAGAAAAATCAGAACTTAAGCCCATCCCAGAGGGGAGATATTGGGAAATTCTAGACGTAAATCCGCCAGTTGCGGCGCCCAATTCTTGTCTAAGTCTAGATCTTCCAGACTGTTCAAAAATCCCTTGAAGCGTATTTTGGGCGTTTTGTTTATAAGCTCTTAATGAATTTGCTTTTTCTTTTGTTAGAGAGCCTTTGTTTTCTAGCGCGGTTATTTCGTCGTCGCTTAAAGCGAATCCTGTCTTAAACTGATCTATAATGCCAAGCCCGATAGTTCTATTTGTTTGAAACGTTTCCGAGTTTCTGTTAGCTACTAATTGAGCGCGTTGAGCGGGAGAAGCGTTGCGATAAGATGCTCCAAACAAAGAATTGCGTCTGGTATTGAATTGGTTAGATATGGCCCCGAAAACCGCTTCGTTTCCAGATTTAACCGTAGAGAAATCCTCGCCGCTTTCTACAAAAGATCGCGGCGAAAATTTAGAAGACAAGCTTCCATAGCCAAACTTAGAATTATTAAAATCAGTAAGAGCTTTCGCCGCTGCAATTCTAGAATTAGCTAATACTTTTATTGATTGTGTTTCTTGTGTGTGGGATTTGGTGGCCGCTTGTAATCCTTCGTTGTAATCTTCAATTCTGGTTATTTCTAATTCAATGACCTTGGCTAAATCCGTAGCTTGTTTTTCTTTAGCAATACCATATTCTCTACGCAAAGAATCTAAAGTAGAAACCTCCTTCCCAGATCGAGCTTCTTCGTTTGCTTTTAATATTAATCTACTTACTTCTTCGGGTCTTTTACCAACTAAAGACGAAGTGTTTTGTGTGCCTTGTAAAAAATTTGCAAGTATCGAATTTTTGTCAGTGGCAAATTTAGCGTCTAAATCTGCTACATTAAATAAAGAATCTAAACTAATTTGTTTTTCTGTTTGTTTAAGTTTAGACAATTCCCTCACAGAATTAGAAGAAGCTTCACCCAAAAACTCTAAACGACCCTCTTCAAGAGAAGATGACGTGCCTTCGCGGATTCCAATTAAAGATTTTACTAGGTTATTTTGTATGTTTGCGGAGTTTAGAGACAAATCTGACGATCTTAATAGTGTTTTAGATTTTTTTGCATCGGTTTTAAAAAGATTGTCTATTGAGGTTTTAAGATTGTCTATTGAGGTTTTTAATAAGTCGTTTTTGTTATCGTTATTTTCTAGGTTTTTTAAAACAGACAATTGATCGTTTCCAGTTTCTACTGTTTGTCTAAATAACCCAATGAGATCTTCTAATTCTTTTTTTGTATCTACCTCTTTTAGAATTTGTTCTAAGGCGTTTGTATTAAATCCCTCTGCTTTGGCTAATCCCAAAATCTGAGATTTTGCAGAGCCTATTGGTGCATCGCCGGTTAATGATTTAATTCCTATTTTTCCAGCGGCGGCATTGAAATTTTCTAGCGATTTAAGTAGGTTTTCTCTGTTGGAAATTTCTTCTCTTGTTGTTTGTGAGATATCTAAATCTTTTAACGTACTTAAAAAACCTGAAGCGGCAGTAGAAGTGCTTAACTCTGATCCGTCAGAAGTAGAAAATTTTTCTTTTAATAGTTGTATTGATTCTAATTGTTTTTCTTTGTCTTGTCTTTTAGCGATAATGCTTTCAAGGTCGTCGGGGCTAAAATCTCCTTTATATCCGTCCCCTCTAATAGAATTAAGCTCGTCTTGTGAAAAACTGGATATTACTGAATTCCTTTGTAGTAATAAAGTTTTTCTTTCTTTGGGGGATAACCCTTCGTTATTTAGTTGAGAAGAAATTTCTGATAATTGAGATAATCCTTGTGTGCCTTTATCCCTCACTTCTTTTTCTTTGAGGTATGCCTGTCTCAAATCTTCAACGGAGGGTTTTAAATTTTTGACTATTGAATCAAAAATACCTTTTAGTGCCACCGCTCCACCAACGGCCAATCCAACCGGACTACCACCTAAAGATCCCGCTATTGCGGCGCCCGTTCCAATAGCATTAAAGACTCCCTCGGTCGCTCGCTTTCCTTGGGGGTTGGATATTAAAGAAGAAGCGCCGCCACCAACAAAAGACAAACCAAATCCAGTGCCTAACAGCTTCCCTGCCCGCGCTTGTCTTTCTGGCGTATTTGCAGAAAATTTATCTACAACAAAAGACCTTAAATTCCCTATGGGGGAAGTGTTGTGTTTTTTAAAAGACGAATCTGCGTGGTTTTGGGCTGCGATTATTTGTGGTATTTGCAACGTTCGAGCGCCAGCAGAAGAAAGCCCCAAAACTAAATTCTGATCAAGGTTTTTGAATTGAGAAAGATTTCTTAAAACATCAAATCGAGCGTTTTGGACTTTAACCTTGTTTGCCTGTTGTCTATTGTACGCTGAAGTCAAAAGAGATTTTGCGTCTTTTATTTTTGTGGCAGATGTTATAGCTGGAGAAGCTAGGCCGTAATATTCCGCAAGATCTTTTAACCCTTTTAAGCTTCTGGATTTTTTTATTTGATTTAATGGATCTAAACCAGACGCGACGTTTATATATCCACGAGCAGCAATATCATAAGTATTTCCTTCTGCGCGTATTTGTTTTATGCCTCCTAGTTTAAAACGTCTAAACTTAGCTTCTTCTTCTCCGGCTTTTTTATTAAACAATACTAAAGTTTGTGTCTTGTCGTCAAAATCTGTCCAGTTTTTATAACCAGCAGGCGCAGACGCCCCAACCAATAAGTCTCTACGAACATGGTGTTGGGCGGCGTTGTATTCTCCTGTTTCGCCGCTCTCTTTTTGATAGGTTATAGAAGAAAACTTTTTGGATTTTAGTAGTTTTGCTAGTTGTTCACGAGAAATTCGTCCTCCTGCATATAATCCAAAAATTCTTTCCGTCGTTTGAAACAAACCTGGATCAATAACCTTGGCGCGTCGTTTTATATAGCGAGCCGCGCCCTCTTCGCCATATAAGTCTATAGCCGCTTTAATTTCAGCTTTCGACATATTAACTTTATAGTTATGAGGGCTAAGATCGATAGGTTTCAATCCATAATATTCTTGGAAATCATACGCTAATCCTTCCCTCACTCGCTTAGCGAGATTAGGTGCGCTTTTTCTAGTAAAATCCGCTAGTTCGCTACCACTTAATCCCCCTATATATTCTTTGGTAATGCCTCCACGTTTTAAGCTACGATTCAAAGAACCAAACACTTTGGCGACGGGCGCTCCCATTTCTTCAGCAAATTTAGAAATTCTAAACTCTTGAACCAAAGCCCTTTTAGCATCAATGCTTTCTAAACCATCACCAAATTTTTTAAAAACTGCGTTGTTCAACCTACCGCTGCCTTTATAAACGCTTCCATAACTCCCGACTCCGATTGCTTTTTTATCAAACCCGCGAGGTAAGCGACCGGAAGGAAAATTAATATAACCACCCGCTCTTGTTTCGTATGATTTATTTTTTAATAAAATATTAGCAGACTGAACTAAATTATCTATTCTGTCAAACGATCCAGAATAACCCGGAACGGCGCCTCTATAATCGGCTGTGGGATTTAACTCTACTACTCCACCCCCTTTAAATAAACTAAAATTACCAAATGATTGTGCGACTAATTGGGCCACCGCTTTTAACCCTCGGTTTCCTGTAGCTAAAACATCAAGACCGAAGCTTGTACCTTTTAGATCTTCTGGTTTAATCCCTTGCAAAACTCTTTTTGCTTGCTGCGCGGCAATCTTTTGAGCGACAGGGTTTACAAAGTCATCAAATATACTATTTTTTTTAAACGCTCCATTTCCATTCTTAAAACGTGAAGATATTATTTCTCCGTCCGTAGCCGTTATTCTTAATTCCCTCAAGGAAGGATTTTGTTCTTCTATGTTGGGGATTGCAGATTGTATAAGAAAGTCTTTTCTTGCTCCTTTGGGTAGAGATTTTAATCTAGACAAATCGCTTTGACTAAATACCCCTTTTTCATCCGAGTTTCCCCTTATTCCTTGCGCCCCAAGAACGTCTTTAATAAAAAATCCCTTACCAAACTCTTCTTCTCCTGCGGCAATTATTCCTTTTAAATCTTTTGATTTTAATCCCCTTCTTTTCATAAAGGAGTTTAGTGATTCTGTTTTTGTAAAATTTTTGGAGAGCTTAGCTTCTTCTAGCTTGTTCAAGGATAGGCTTCTGGATTGTCTAATTAAAAAATTGTCGCTTTTTCCAAAATCGTCAAAAAAAGAGGCGGTTGGATCAATAATTTTTAATTGATAACCTTCTAGAAGGTTGTTTGATTTTAAATAACCTACAGTTGAGGGCGTTAGCAACTCGTAGCCTTGCTTTCTAGCGTATTTTCTTCTTGTCGGGTTAGAGTCCCCCATCGGATCATACAAATATTCGCGATTGTTGCTTAATAATAAGCCCTCAAAGTTTTTATTTTTTAAATTAGAGAACGATTGTTTCGCTGATTTAAAAAAACTTCCTATTCCATAATTTACATAGCCATTCGCATAAGATCCTATTTTCCCGGTGGGCGGAATTATTGCAGGTTCCCCCGTTCCCATGAAATCGTGTATTACGGTTTCTTTGTTATTATAGACTACTGTTGTTGGTTTGCCGTCTATTTTTGCCTTCATCGCCCGCACGTTTTGCGGCCCGATTGAATAACCAGCAGATTTGGCTCCGGCGATTTCGTTAAATACCGCTTCTCTAGGAAGCGAGCTAGTAGGAATATGGCCTGCGGCTGTATTTTTTGTTCTGAATTTAAACCCTTCAGAAAACCTAGAAGCCGTTACGCCTCTACCCACCAAACCAAGTGCAGTAACTTCTGTAAGCCGCGCGATTTGTTGTTTTATTGCTAACTCTTGTTGCAAATAAGTGACTAATTGACGTTCTTTTTCTATTTGAGAAGTCGTCGTATTAAGAATAATACTTCTTGCTTGAGAATCAGAACTTAATAACGAGTTGATTTGTCTTTGAACGTTTTGGACAACTTCAGACTGTTTACCTAAATTTGCAATAGTACCGGAAGCGTCTTTCGCGTAATTTAAGAATTGAAAAAATAATTTACTTATTAAAGTCACCCCAATAACCAATCCCGGCCCAGATAAAGCACTACCAATTCCACTCAAAATTCCTGTGCCAATTTTTTGACCAATGGACTCCGTTCTTGCGCCGTCCACAAATTCATTAAACCCACCCAAAATTTTCTCTAAAGACGGGCCAAACACCAATTTCCCAGCGCCAGCGGCCAATTCTTGTAAATTTAGTTTTGCCGCGTTGGCTGTCGCTGCCAAAGTTTTATTTAACTTTTCGTTTCTTTTGATTGCTTCGTCGGTTGCGTTATTGGCGGTATCTAAAGCGTCTGCGTAAGTTCCGTTTGCCGTTGTTAAAGTTGCCAAGCCCGCTTTTAATAAGTTAATTTGGTAAACGCCACCAACTGTTTCTCCAATAAAAGATTTTTGAGCGTCGTTTAAGGTATCATAAGTTGAGGCTAGTTGACTTAAAATCCTAATAGCTGGAAGGGTATTCCCCGCCGTGTCTCTGACCGCAATCCCCAATTCTTCTAACTGATCTAAAGTATCTGAACGAGAGATTCTAGTAAAAATGGTTTTAAAAGCGTTACCAATAACCGCGCCGCCACGGGCCGTTCTTTGTTGAACCGCTGCGACTAACGCTATTAATTCATTAAATGAAACGCCCGCTTCTTGCGCCGACTCACCAACACGGGTTAAAGCGTCGGATAAGTCTTTTGTAGAAACCGCAAATTTTGCATCAACGGTAGCTAACCTGTTAACGATCTCGGTAGTAGTTAAACCCTCTTTTGCAAAACCGTTAACAGACGAGGTTAGAGTATCAACAGCTTTTTTAGCATCTATCCCAGCAAGTCGAACTAATAACAGCGCGTCTCTAGTTCTTTTAGCAGTCTCTTCAGCATTTAAACCTTGACGGGAGAATTCTTTTGCTGCTTCTGCCACTTCGCTAAACCCTTGTCCGGTTTTTCTACCAATGGCAAATAATTTAGACTGAAAACCTGAAAGCGATTCGTTCGATAAATCTAATAATACATTAATATCAGCCAAAGATTTTTCCACGCCAACAGCTTCACGTATCATTGCCCGCATAGCGGAAGTAATTCCATTAATAATGCCAACGGAAGCGCCGAAAGCTATAACGCGGGCATTGGCAGAGGCTAAAGCCTTGTCAAATTCCCCAACTTGCCCCGTAATCCGTCCTAAAGACAGGTTTCCGTTTACGCGAAGGTTTATTCCCCTTTTCTCTATGTCGCGTACAAGTTTTTCTATCCCCGTATTTTTTTGGGGGATTAAATCTGTTGTTAATAGAATGTCTGAAGCTGCCATACCTTATGCCTTGTATGGTTATTTACACTAAATAATTGAATGTTTTTAGCCTTTTTTGTATTCTGTTACGCCCATCATTCTCATTATTTCGTCTCTGCCCATAGAAGTTTTACCACTTTTTTGAGCTTCGGACTCTACAGATATAGTTGGAGCATTGGATGTTTGAGCTATCAACGAAGCGTCTTCTTGCGTTCCTACTATGCCAACATTTCCTTCTTTATTCGCAAGCAATGTTTCTACGTTTTTTGAATTAGTGTGCCACTCGATTAGAAGTTCTGGATCTTTGGCTACGTGTGGAGGTGGAGGGGTTTTTGAATTTATCAAAATACTTCTAAAATATCTACCATAATTTAACAATTCGGTTTGATAAAAGGTCAAAGAGCTAAAAGGTCTTCCAAAAAAACCATATAGTCCTTCTTCACCACACAAAGAAAATGTATTTTGAAAAAACGACGCAAGAGCAACTTTTTGTAAATTGGAACTTATTTTTTTATGAGATTCATTATGTAAATTAACTAATTCGTCCAAAAAAGAAGCTTCTAAAGAATCTGGATCATTTATATCCAAAAATAAATATTGCCCTTTTTCGTCTTTAAATAAACTTGTTGTAATATACCGTAAGTTAATTTGCCTTTCCGTGTACGATTCAGCGGTGCTTTCTAATAAAGATTGTTTTCTAAATTTTAATAAAAACAATTTTTCTTTTTCAGTTTCTAGAATTTTTTTAACTTCGGATTTTTGAGAAGGGATTAATGTTTTATCAATCGATTTTTTTAAAGATTCTACGTAGTCGCTGGCAACAATCAATTGTTTCTCGTCTTCGTCCGTCCAAAGGTTTTGAACCTTTAGTTCCAAAAGATGCTGTTCTTGGGTTGGCAGTCCGTTTTTTACAGCGTCTTCAAAAATTGAAAGGTAATCTCTGTCTATTTTTCCCTGATCGACTAAGGATAGATGTTTAACAAAAAGTGGCTCCCCTTTGCGTGTTTGGATGGGGGTTATGCCCTCAACGATTTCACAGTACAAAACCCTTAACAGGCTTTGTTCTAAGCCGTTCATTCTTTATCGGGGCTGTCTGTTTTTTTTGCCCTATCAAAATCTTCTTGTTTAGATGCTTGTCCGTTTAGCCACAAACTAACCGAAGTAGAAATTTCTTTTAATAATTCTGTAAAAAATACCCTATCTTCGTCTGAAACAAAGCTTTCCTCAAAAGAATCGTAAAAATCTTCCTTTTCTGTTAAAGAGTTTCCTTCGAAAAGAGGCTTCCAAACCCCGTTTTCTTTTTTATGCGGAAGATTTAACATCCACCACGCCAACAAGCGTTTTCTTGCGCGTGCTTCTGCGCTAGATTCAAAAAGGTTGTGTTGGCGCATCTCCAAAAACTGAATTTCTGTTTTTATTTCAGAGATTTCTTTTTTAAGCTTGTTTTGTTTATCTAAAAGATCTTCGTTGTTAGGGGCAGTCTTTAAATCTTCCTCTACCTTAGTAAGTTCGGTTTCTTTTAGCCACCAAGAGTTAAGTAGCTCTCTACCCTTAGTTCTTTCTTCTTCTGTTAGGTTGCCATCGTCTTTTCCTATCGTTTTGGCTAAAAAGGCCGTGCTCATAAGGCCAGCGCGAATTCCTTCATTTACCGTGCTATGATAAAACAGGTCGGCGGCATTGGTCATTGCACTATTAGGTTTTTTTAGACAAAAATCATGCGGAGAGAGTTTTTTAACTTTTTTAGTTATTTTTATTACTTCGCCCGCTTCGTTAGTCGATTGGGTCGTTTCGTCTATTTCTTCTTGTTTATTTATCGTGAAAACATACAAGGGTTTAATTTTATCATTCATGTTAATTATTATATTCTATATTAAAATTTTCAACTTCTCTACAAACGGATCTTATTGTTTCGTTGCCAGTGTCCAAAATGCGTTTTCTTAACATTTTCATACACTCTTCACTCATAAAATCCGTACATTCTACAATGACAGAAGCCTCTTTAGGCAAATTACTTTTCAGTCTAGAAACCATAAGGTTGTGAGCATCTTTCAAATTTTCAACGAGAGTTAAAAAATCTTTATATAACTTAGTTATATCCTTTTTTAGATGAAACTCTAAATTTTCTTTAGCTAACATAAATCCTTGCGCCTATTTAATATTAAGAAAAAACACTCAAAATAAACATAAAAAAACGAGGCTTGGGGGCAAACCTCGTTTTTTTTATTTGGTTACAATATTCTATCTTAATCTATAGTTCCAGAAAGGAACAACCCGCGATTTTCTGTAGCTGCTCCGGCAGGGGCGGTGAAGGAAAGGGAAACTGTTTGATTGTTGTTTCCTACGGCTGTATTAAAGTTTTGAGACTCTAAAACTGCTCCATTTAGGGTATATTTTACTTTAACTGCTCCTTGGGAGCCGTCGCATGTTGGCGCTCTTAAGGTGATAGAAAGGTTATATTCTTGGTTTGAGCACTGTAATAGCTGTAGGTTGCCCGTTCCAATATCTCTCATGTTAACTTCAAAAGAAGCTTGAGAATTTACTGGAAAAGTTGGTTCGTAAGAGCTTGGGAATTTAGAACCTAAACAAATAATTGGTTCCAAACTTAAATCGGTGCTAATATCATAAGATTGAACGCAGGCGTTTGATAAACCTAAACCCGCCCCGTTAAGATCTACCGTAATGTCGCCGGGTTTAAGGACAGCTAATTGTCCACCTACGCCCGTTGTCGGGGTGGGCAAAGTAACAAACCCGTTAATATTAGTTCCGTCTGCGGGATTAATTGCGGGAGTGTCAAAGTTTACGGAACTATTCGTCCATCTAATATTCAATCCTTGGGCAGAAAAACTAGCGGTTGGGAATCCTCCGACAGCGCCCTGTGCTCTGTAAGAAGCTAAGTTCATGTTGCCAAAAGCATAAACATTGGTATCGCCAGCGTTTGCGGCAGCAACTTGCCCATCGGGCACAACTTTTACATAATAGTTTCTGTTTCCAGCGTTTTCTAACAAAACACGAGCCAATGCACCCGAAACAGTAGATCCGCAAATAAATAAACCAATTCCAGACTCATTCCTCACATTTGTAGCTAACCAATCTGCCGAAAAATTAACAGTTGGTGGGTTAAGCTTCTCATAAGAAAGTACGCTTAATTGACCTAATTGATTAACTGGCTCCAAAGCCTGAGAAAAATCAAAAGAATACGACTGAATTCTATGAAGCTGATTTCCAGAAGCTTGTGTGTTAAAAAGCTGATGTCCAGTTGCAGGAGATGGCCCGGCAAAAACGGCTTGTGCGGCAGGAAGGATACGTTTGTTTGGCATATTAAGTTAAAATCTTGTATTTATTTTTACACGAAAAAAACAGAAAAAGGAATCTTTTTTTAAGAAGGTTGTCTATACACAGAGAGGGTTAGATCTATTATTCCAGCAAAAATCCTGAATCCATGCAATTCTGTAGTTACTCTAGATGGCAAATCAGATATTGAAACTTCTGTAATATACGCTAACCTTGTTGCGTCGGATTGTATTGAAGATACAGAATTTGAATAATTAAAAGGAAACTTAAGAGCCCCAAATTGATTAAACGGCATTTCTGAAGCATTAAAAATTGGAAGCCAAGAGTCTTTTTTGTCTCTAATCCTTCCACAAATAGATTTATACAAATAGGGCGTATCTGCCAAAACAATGAGCCTAACATTGAAAGAGGTATCTACCATTCTATCAAAACACAACATGTTGTTCTTGCCCGCGCTTTGTTTAATAAATATTAAAGGATAAACTTGATCTGTAGGTAAATAACTGGTGTATTGTGGGTTGTGGCGACGGCTGGGCTCGTATTTTTTCTCAAATAATACGACTTCATCGGGTTCATTTGTAAAATATAGATTGACTTCTTTATAAGAAAAAGATCCTGAAACGGGAGCCGTAACCGTCGCGGTAGAAATAAACTGTCCTTGATTAAAATCAAGCTGTTTAGCTACGCCTGTTGTTTGAAAAACACCATTAGCGTAAACACCACTAGGAATTTGAGCCCCGGAAACGTCTTGACTATATACCCACTGACGGAAAGGAGAGGCGTAACTATGAAACCCTCCATAAGACCCGGTTGTTTTTGTAAAATTGCCAGCAAAATTAGCAAAACCCGACCCTTCTTTTAGCAAGATATTATCCAGCCAAAGAAATACAGAAGCTTCAACTAAAGTGTCTATTGTTGGTAACATTATTATCTATTATATTGTATTAAATTAAATTGTCCTCCAGAGCGTTTTCCTGCACGGATAGCAAATTTTTGTATTATTTCACTTAAATAGGGGGTCGTTTTAAATGATCCCCCTCTTATCTTTACTAGGTCGCCCTCTTCATCTTTCGCCTGTATGCCCCCTAAAGATCTGGAAGGTGGGTTTCTAAATTTTCCAGATAAATAACTAGAAAGTCCACTTATACCTCTTTCAATCCCCAAAACCCATGAATTTCCCGGCTCCCAATCCATTTTTGTGTTATTTTTAATGATGTTTAAATTAACCCCTACAGAAAACTCAAATCTTACTCCATTATTGGTTGGAGTCCCGCGTTTTACCGTTTTAAGAATTAAAGTGTTTGGGTTATTCATTACTTCTATAAACTCTCCTACTGGATCTCTTCCATCTTCAAACCCCAAAAAAGAATATAAGTTACCATAACCCAAAAGAGTATTTGAAAAATTTGACGCGCTAATCCCTTGCCTAATTTCTCTACTTATTACGTGAGACTCTATATCGTTAGATAGTTCATATTTTGCATCCTCGAATTTTGAGTGCATAATAGTATTAACCCTTTTTGCCGCTTGGGGGCTATTCGCTATACTTGTTCGAATTCGTTGCCATAAAAACTTAGCCATAAATTTTAATCTATTTTAGATAGCCACAGATCGGAGAAGTCTCTTGTAAAAAGCCCTCGTCTTTGTAAATCGCTTACTACTTTAAAATTTTGATCATCGAATGTTATTTTCTCTGCTTTTTTTAAGAAATTAAAAGCCTCCACACCAGACACACTTATTCTCACCAAGCCCTGTTTAGACAAAATGGATTCGTTAAAGATAGAATGATCTATTCTCTGTAGGGATTCGTTGTTCATATATTCTACCGTCGCCCAAAAAACACCAGACTGAGTAGTATTAGTTACCTGAATATCAGGCTGATCGTTGCCAAAAGACCATACGTAGTTAGGATCGGTAGAAATAACAGTTTGTTCTGGCGATTGATAGACATAAATCTGCTCTTTGAACGTATTAAACGCCTCATTAAGCATAGAAACAGCTTCCGCCTTCTCTTCTTCGGTAAAAAAAGACATTATGAGCTACCTCCATATCTAGCATAATAATTTACTCCAATAGAAAAATCTTCATCAATAATAGGATTTGATACCAAAACCTGAACGGGATCGGCGCTATTCATTTTACAATTAAGAATAATAGCGTCCAATTCTTCTTGTGCAAATTTAAGGGCAGACATATAAGTTTTCGCAATCTCGTTTTTACTTGTTTTCCTAGCCGTTCGATTTCCTTCTTCTATTTCAACAATTGAAGAGTAAGAAGCTGCTCCTAAATTTTTATTTACTTGTCTTTTTAAATAATAGACTTCGTAAAGTTTTTTTAATACGGTTTGCTCGCATTGGGACATTGTTTCATTTACCTCGTTATTTGTGACAGTCAACGATCCATCCATAAGAGCATTTAACCTATTAATGTTATTAGCCATCCAAGCAGAAATAGAAGCTACTGATATATCGCTTGGTTCTGCTAGTTCCGTGTACATTTGTTGTGCTAAATCGGCAATCATATTAGAATATAGAAGGAGAAACGTTTACCAAACCAAATCCCTGTCTAGCAGAAATAAAGTTACTACCCGTAATCTCAGAATCGTAGTAGTATTGGCCCGGATTTAGGTTTTGTGTTTGTCCTGTTGTTAGTTTTAAGAAGAAGGTTCCTTCGTTTATAGACTTTACTCCCCACTCAAAATTTGTTCCGCTGGAGTCGTCAAATCTAAATTTCATAGAAGCAAAACCAGAAACTCCAGAAAGAGGAAACATAACGCCAGAAACATAGGCGCTAAACTCCTTATAAAAGGGAAAACCTTTTGTTAATTCTAAATCTATTTTGTATCCGGTATTATTCACATAATAGTTTACACTATTAAGAGCGCAACTTACCTAAATTGAACAGAAAAACCTCTAACAATTGGATCTGCTACACCGTCGCCAGATACAGAAACAATTCTAAATATTTTATCGTATTTAGCTAATTCCGGTATCGTTTGCCAATCCGTTATTCTGGTAGTTGCTGTGGCGCCGCCGCTTACTGTCGCCCATTCCGGCAAAAACCCCGTCCAATTGGTCGCGTCGTTGCTATATTGAAGTCCTATTCTGGCACTTGGAGATCCTTGCGTAGAAGTATATATACTATATCGTGCTTGCGAATATGACGAAAGATCCCATACGTATCTTGGGGCGGTTGCTAACTCGGTTAACGCAGCGGCTTGGTTGGTGAATGTTTGTGTCGCAGTCAAATAAGGAAATACCCAAGGAGAATCACGATTAATAGTGACTTCTGACGTGTTTGAAGTTATAGTTATTCCACTTCCGGCAACCAAACTCTTAAAACGTAAATCTACACCGTTTTTATCGGAAAACAAACCTTCTCCAGCTCCTAAATTGCTTGCCGTATTAGCCTCTCCCCCGCCCACCCCTGTACCTGCTGAAGATCCAATTACAATAGTATTAGAGCCACTAAATTCCAAAGTAATGTTTCCAGACTGTAGGAAATTGATCCCGTTAGTGTTTGAGTTTCCAAAATTTACAGAAATTCCTGTGACTTTAGGGCCACCAACCTGAGACTGTAAAAGGCTCCCGGTATTTTCTATTTTGGTATTTAATGAACCACTAATTGTATCCAATTGGATTTGTATAAAAGCCCCTGAAGAATCTATTTTCGCTCCCGTTGCTACTAAGCGCGAAGAAATATCGCCACTTACCGAATTCACATAATTGGTTGAAGCATAAGGCCCAACGAAACTAATAAATAATTCTTGGCTATCGCCAGTTATTAAAAAATTAGAATCCGCTCTCAACGACTTGAACCTAAGATCAAAACCGTTTTTTGAAGAAAACAGTCCACTTCCCGCTCCTAAATTACTAGCAGTATTAGCTTCCCCGCCGCCAGTTCCTACAGGGTTTCCAGCAATATAAATGCCCTGAGAAAAATTACCGTAACCACTAACGTCTAATGAGTGTTGTGGGGAAGCATGATTAATACCCACGCTTCCATTACTCGCAATACACAGCCTTTCTATTCCAGCGGAGGCACTAGTTGGGATCGTTAGTATTCGCACTTTTGTTGGAGTGTTTCCGACAATCCAATCTTGAGCAGCTAATACTTCAATCACAAAATCATCAACAAAACCAGAAGCGGCAACATAACCGTTGATCGATAAACTAACTAAAGAATCATTAGCCTGAACCCCTTCTGGAGATCCGGTAACGCCCCTAGCCCGAACCCCCTTAAAAGAAGTTCCTTTTTGGTTAGATGTGTAAGACGAAACAGATAAAGAGTTAGTTCCATTCGGATTAGTAGGCAAGACGCCTTCCGCAATACGTGAATTAAAATTTTTACCTGAACTTGTAAAAAAATTCCATATCCCAATCCCCGAAGATGGCGGTGAAACCGAATAACGATCATGGTGATACTCGTCACGAGCATACCTCATAACTAGCTCATCTAAAGACGGATTCCCTGTTTCGGAAACCTTAACGCATAAAGGAACTAAATAATCCATTTAGGAAACCAGCATCCTTGATAGAATTGAATGGGCTTTTTTAGAAGCTTGTTTTGGTTCTGTAGGAATTACATTAGACGCATGAATTTTTGCAATATACTCTCTAAACTTTTTTAGAAGGCGCGCTTTCATAACTTCGGTTCTGTCATGTGGCACCAAAAAAACACGTAAACATTCCCTCTGTAGATCTACCTTAACCATTTCATCCAGAGCCTTGTTGTATTGTTTTTCGTCGGTTGTTGGGTATTGGTTAAATTTGGCAACCCCTAAGACCTGATCTATAGTTTTTGCGTGCGATAAAGAGGAATGATTTTTTCCATCTACTGTGTTAGCGGGGGCTTTTCTTTTTTTTGCGGTTTTTTTCATTTTGTTTTTCCTTAATTTCTTCTAATCCCCAATCTTCTTTGACCGAAGAAGATAGTTTGCCGGTTATTTTAATTTTAGGCATTTTCATAGTATTATGTAATAGAATTTACACGGATTTAATGAAAAATGGAAATTTTTTTTGAAAGAATTGGCATTTTATTTTATTTCTTATCGTTGGGCCAGAAAACAAAAAAACCGGACGTTAATCCGGTTTTTTTATGAGATTTTTTATTTCTAATTTATTAGATGACAAGAGCGGCTAGGCTCCTACTGTCCAACCATAACCTGCCCTCACTTATATGTCCATACCAACCAATTTTTTCGCTTCTCTTAACCCATTGATCGTCGGGCTCTAACTCAAAAGCGCGATTGGTTTCTGGATCGGTCGCTAAGGGGCGAACGCCAGCGTCACGGGTCGCGTCCAGCACAATTACAAGATCGTCTGCGGTTGCTGAGAAAGTCTCGGAAGATCCAGAGGTTCCAATATAAGGTAGGGTTGTTCCACCAATATATTCCGCGAACAGGGTTTGATAATCCTGACCCTTACCTAGTTCTAAAAGTTCCGTAATGGAAACTCCATAGAATTCAGGAACGCCAGCAGAATCAAAGAGTGCCGCTCTTTGAGCGTCGGGGAGAGCAACTACTGCCCCAGCCGATTGCTGAGAGTTGGCAGTGATAGCAGTTCTATTGCCACCTTGGGTATTGATGGGGTTGTAGCTCATCGCGCGGAATTGCTGCATAATTTCTGGCGAGACGAAAATATCAGTAGGTTTGTTGGCTCCGTCCACAGGAGTTCCACCAGCCCAAGAACTTCCTAATCTGCGGAAGAAAGTTAGAAGTCTATTATAGTCTTCTAGCGTAAATTGTCCCGCTGTTTGGCTAGCAAAAACGTGACCCGTGCTAGCAACGCCGTTAATAGTAACGGAGTGAGACGCATCGGAGAGAGCGGCTAATAGAGTATTCCACGCGGAAAGGTTTGTCTTTAACAAAATTTCTTGAAGCAAACGCTCCAAAGCTTTTGCAATGACTGGCAAACGCATTTTCTTTGCATATTTTTGAAGGAAGCTAATTGCACTATCAATACGATAGGTTTGAAACTTCACTTCATCAATAGGTTGATGAACCGTGTTGGTCGCTAAACCACCGGGAGCGTTTTGTTGCCATACCGAAAAATGACCCTCGGTAGTTCTAGAGAATAGCTCTAGCGGAAGCGAAGGATCATCATCGGGATCAAAAGTCCAATCCGTATAGAAGGCTTTTGTAGTATCCGCTTGCTGATAGAAAGTGTTTAAAACGGGGCCAACCAAAGCCGCGAAAGCCTCTTGCGCCTGTCTTGCAACAATGGGGTTTTTAGCCGCCATGTTTTTGATTAGCTCTAGCTGTTCTGGGTTTGCATTAAATTTGATTTTCATATTTTATAGAGTCTTTCTTATTCGTGTGATTGTATGTTTAGTTGTTTCTATTTATTAGGCGTAGCAGTCGATGCTCACTAAAGCGTATCCGTCTGCATCGTAAGAGCTAACGCACTCACCGAAAGACACGTTTTTCGCGGCTAAAGCTTCGCCAGTTAATTGTCCACCAGTTAGGTTGGACATAAACGCCCAACGATCTCCGTCGTTTTTAACAACGACAAATTTATTAAGCGCAGGAGTTCTTTCTGGAGTTGTTGCCGCAAATGGCCCGACCATCATAAGTCCTTTTCTCAAAATAGGCACGGCTTCGCCAGAAACTACACATTGTAATTCGTCTTTTCTTTGCTTGTCCCAAATTAAAGAATATCCAAATTGGTTAGCCTCACGGACATCGTAAAGAAGAACGCCAAATGGTTTTTCGCCAGAGTTGGCAGGACGCACTTTCGCTTTAAGTTCGTAGCGTTTTGAGGTAATATTGGTGAAGGAGGGAGCTAGATTTCCGTGGAAGCGTGCAGTCTCACCAGACCAAGCGGTTGTAATAACAACGGGAGTGCCCTGAGATCCGGTCGCTTGATTGTAAGCGTAAAGACCGTTTACTACATCAGTTTCGGCGTATTGTCTAAAAGGTTTAAAGTTCATAGTATTGTATGTGTTATGTTATATTTCTTGTTTCTTACTTAATTATTTTTTTCTTGTTTCAAACGAAATTCCTTTACCTAACTCAAAGGCATTGGCGTATTTATTATTGTCAGATGGGGTGGGGGTGGAGGGAACTTTTGCTCCTTGAGGATCTACGTTGTCCAATTCATCTTTGATTACTGTAGATGCCTTCGCTTGTTCTTTATCTTTCTTTGCGCCTTTCTTTTTGGACTTGAAGAAAACGGCGGCGTCTTTAGCAAAAGCATTATACTTTTCTTCGTCAGCGTCTTTGATATTTTTGGCAATCGTTGTACGATCTTCGTCATCTAAATCGTACTGCTCATCAAAACTTGCCATTCTTTCGTTGTATAAATTATCAGCGAGAACCTTAGCTTGCTCATCTTTAAGTATTTGAAGTTCGCTCTTAATTTCTGAAAGTTCTTTTTCGGCAGCGGAAACTTTTTGTTTTAAATCTTCAGCTTCTTGTTTCGCGGCTTGGGCGGCTTGTTTTTCGGCTTCAACTTTTTCCTTCCAATCTTTCGCCACTTTTTCGATTTCTGTAGAGATCTTATCGGCAATACCAGCTTCAACTACGTGGTTAATGTTGGCAAAGCTATATTCTGCTTTGGTTTCGTCGTTTAGGCTGACTATTTCAGCTAGAGAAGTAAATTTCTTCATAATTTTGCTTGTATTAGGTATTACAGGAGAATTTGTTAAAATGGAAATATTTTTTTCATCTTTTTTACTTTTTTCTTCATTTTTATTTAAAGAAGATGCTTCTGATTTAGATTTTAACGTAGTTTTTTTACCACATTTTGCACAAGTAACCTCTTCTTCGTGCATTTCTTCACCTTCGTAAGTTTCTCCACATTCAGAACAAATCATTTCATCTTCGCCTTCTTCCGTCTCGTTTTCTTCATCTTCGTCGGTTATGGGAGTTACGACGCCAGCAACGGCAGCGGCGGGATTTAGCGTGAACGCCAAACCCATAGGAACAATACTATCTAAATCGTTTGTCCCGTCTTCTTTTTTAGAAAAAGATATTAAACGATAAACCTCTTTTCCATCAGGGGTTTTTCCAGTGCCACCTTGACTTTTGTGATATTTAAATAATTCTTTAATTCTCGCGGGGTCTTCTATTATTTCGGCTTCCGATCTGTCTCGTGAACCTAACTGAATTTTGAAAGATTCGAACCCAAGCTCCCAAGATGTAGAAGCTTTTAAATAAGATGGACTAGCCGGATCGCTAGATCTTAACAGTTTATCTACTACAGTTGGGAACATCATCGCCCAAACATATCCACCAACCGCAATATTAAAAGGTTCGTAACCTTCTATTTTAGAATTGTCTAAAAGCTCCGAACCTACCCCTTCCTTAAAATTAGAATTAAATTTTGTAAGCCCCGCATTAGTTACAAAACCACATATAGTATCTGGATTATGTTCTAGATTTACTTGCGTGTTTTCAAACTTTTTAAAAATAGCTAAAGCAACATCGGTATCTATTAGATCTCCATTTTCATTTCCCAAATTAGCAACCGTAAGGTTAGCCGCCCAAGGAAATAGATCGCTTCTTTCCTCAAAACCTTTCGGGAAAAATGTCTTTAAGTCAGATAAAGAAGCCTTTGCTATTTCTTTGCTTGCGTCACTAACAACTCGTATATTAGAAGCAAAAGAAACCTTGTATGGAAAATCTTCTAGTTTTCTTCTCATTTATTTTTCTGACTTTGGAGAAATTGTGAGCCAAGAGCTTTCTTCTTTTCCAGAGGAAGCGTAAATAGTTTTCTTTTCTATCTCATAATCACCAGACAAACCTAAAACGTCTAAGGCTTTTTGAAGCTTTTCGGCACCATTTATTTTTGGTAAGTGACCTTCAGACTGGTGTGAATATAATGCGTTCCAAACCCTAAATACCTCATTCCACAGGCTTTCTATTCTTGAATGAAGATAAGAAATATCACTTAAAGAAACTTCGCAGCATGGTTCTGGACATTCTTTGACTGGCAAACAGCAATCGGCCCGACTTACGTGTTTGATAATAGAATCTTCCGGCGACTTAAGCGAAGAAAGTTTATCTTTAATTTCTTTTGCGGCTTTACAAACATCTAAAATTGTCATAAGTAATAATCTTTACACCAAAAACTCTTAATTAGGAACTTTTTTCAACAAGTTTTGCCTCCGCATCTCTTCTTGTTAATAACCCGTCTAAGCCTTTCCCTATCCAAAGTCTTTTCATTTTTCTGATTTGATCAGCTATCCCAGAATAGTTTTTTTCTAAAGTCATATTGGCGATATTTCTCATTTCTCGCCTAGAGTCTCCAACAAGCGAGCTTCCTCTATTAAATACTATAGAGGTTAAGGCGCCTTGGCAGTTAGGGTGTAAATTTTCAAAGCCGGGAAAAATCTTTTTAGCTAATCCATAAAATTTAGGCACCGTTCTTTTATTAAAGACTTCTACCGCGTCTTCCCACTCAAAAACAATATCTTTGAGAGTTTTACAAGCTTCTTTAGCGCGCTTGCCTATGTTGATTACTTTTATAAGTCTTTCTAAGTGTTCTTCGTTTATAAGATGTTGCCAATCACTTTTAAAACCTTCTTCGGTTTGAAAATTTAAATCATATCCAATTCCTATAGTTACTCCAGAAGCCCCGCCCGGCCAAGTCGGGCGACTTAAATATTTACGAAAGTAGTTTCCTGTAGAATCTCCCACTTCAAATTTTAAAATTAAATCTAAACTATCCCTGTTTAATAAATTGCTCATGTTTATTCGTCGTTATTTGGTTTATAATCGTCGTCTTTTTGGTTTGCTATGATGTTAGTATCAACCTCTATATTATGGTTTATTGTGGTTTCTTGTTCTTGGTGACTATAAGAAGTTTGGAAGGAAGAAGAAGAGCTTAAAGCTTTGGTTTTAATAAAATCCGATAAAGTAGCCCCGCCAATAACAAAGCTACCTAAAAATGTCAAAAAAGTCATATACGGAGTAGGATCTATAAAAAACAAAATTTGACAAACGAGTAATCCCGCGCCAGCCAATAAGAATATTAGAGCCCAACGCTGGCGATTTCCTTTCAAAAAGTTTTCTTTAGTAAAGAAGTTTCTGTTTGGGGGTGTTTTTTTCATAATTTTTATCTTTTGTTAAATAAGTTCTTTATTGATTCTAACAGCATTCGTATCCATCCTGCTACAATTCCAAAAATATTCATAACAATAGGTAGCGCAGCGGGGAAAAACGCTATTAAGACTACCGTTCCCAACAAACCCAACCCGCCAATAAGACCCCATATCCAAGAAAATAAACTCTTTTTTTCTGATTTTTGCTTCTCTATTTCTTCCAAAAGCTGTTTGTTTGTCGCATCCACGGACTTAACTAATATGTCCATTGATTTTTTCTCCATTTCAAATTGTTTTTTTAGATGTTCGTTTTCTAAAACCAGCTTTTGAAATTCTATAGAATCCTTAACAACCGAAGTTTTATCGCCATAATGCGTTGGTAATACCGCTATTGGCTCTTTTATATTTTTTGTTGTTTTGTAAACAGGGGTTATTTGAAGCCTTTGTTTCGGTGGTGCGACTAGCTTCATCGCTTGTTCGCTATAAGAATCCGCCAAATCTACCCTACCCGCTTTAATTGAATCACCTGTAGCATAAACGGTTTGACTTATCAATTCTTTTTGTTTTCTTATAGAGTTCTGGCACCCCCCAAAAGAAAATAGAAACAGTAAAATTAAACACGCCGTCTTCATAATAATATTTACACGTTTAATATGTTAATAAGCCATGTATTTGATATCCGGTAGTAGGAATTGTATTTGAAAAAATTAAATAAGCTCCAGTAGGATAGCCGGTTACTAAATAACTTTCTATTAAATGTCCAGCACTAATATTCTGAGACTGCACATTAAAAACTGCAACAGGAGCATTAGTAAAAGAAGTGTTATAATTTAAATACATTTCATTAGCTCCAGAAGGAATAGTTCTAGAAACCCCCGAAGCTCTACCACTTTCAAGAGCGTCTATCTGAGACTGCAACACTCCGCTTAATGATGAAATAATTGGTGTGTAATCCCCACTAGCCACCAAAGAAATAAATCCCGATAAAAGATCTTGCCGAAGTTGTTTTAAAGCAATTAAGTTCATAACTTATTCAACGCTTGCCAGATTTAACAACGCCGCGCTATAGAAATCTAAATCGTGTTCGACTTGTAGGTTTTCTATTTTTGTTATAGATTCTTTATTTTCTTTTGCGGGCTTCAAAAGACTTTCTTTAGAAAGATTTTTCCATTCATAAATAGGGATATTGGCTATTATTGATTCGGCTATTTTTTGAGAGAGGATCTTACTTGATTCAGAAAGAGTTTTTTCATTAAATTTTTTCTTAATGGCTTTTTCTACCTTGTCATGAAGCAGCGAAACTAGCGGCACAATCTCTTTTAGTGACGACAAAGAAGCTTTGGTTTTTGATATTGGTTTTCTGGTAGTAGAAGACTTTGGGGACTTTGAGCCTTCTGGACGCCCTTTTGTTCCGGGCGCCGGGGACGCAACTTGTTTCATTAAACCTAGCTTTTCTGTAACTTTTAACTGTTCTTTTTGTAGTTCTGTAGATCCTCCTAGTAAGGGAGCATACAAACCTTCTTCTTTTAGTTTTTTGAATTCCTTTTGACTTTCTTCGGAATCTTCTTTTAATGGTAAAACTCCGCTTTCCATCGCTTCAAATGTCTCTTCTGCAGTTAATAACCCCACTTGCGCCATTTGAACATAAAGTTTCCAGTATTGAAGAGGATCATCTAAAGACAACTCTTGAAATTCTGCCGTAGGATAATTTTTAGCATTAATAGCTTTACAAACACGCACAATTTCTTCTTGAAGGAAATTATTCAAGAAAGCGTTTTGAGCTTCTTTTAGTCTTTCGATAAAGATTTTAACCTTAATTGAAGTGTTCGCAAATTTATCATTACCATCGAAAATAACGGCATTAAGTCCGACGCTAATATCTTTGTCTATTTGTTTGTATTTCTCCTCTCCTAAGATTTTATTGATGTCTGGAATCAACCATTCCCCTTTTACTGTATAATCCGCAACCAATGTTCTCGCCACACCTTCGTTTGCGAAAAGAGTTTGAAGGGCTTGAATCGTATTGGGGTTTATGTTCGCGCCTTTAGTATATTCATTCGGTGTTTCGCCCACTGTTAAAAGCAAAAGGGCGCGATCAGTTGTTCTCGCTATGGACAAGTCAATCCTTTTCATCTCTTTCTTGGCTTCTATATCTTCTAGCACAGGATAAACCATAGGGACGCCCATTGGTTCATAAGATTGACATTTATATTTTAAAACACAAAGCCGCTCAGAATCCAATGTTAAAGAAGGTTTTGATAGACTGTACCCGTTTTTGAGTTTAGATAGTTCTGCCTTATCTAAAGAAGCGACAAAATCTCTATCTTCTTGAGTTTGTGGGTTTCTGATTCTTTCTAGTTCATAAGGGGAAAGCTGTTTGACGTAATTTGGATTGCTAAAATCCAACGAGCTTTTTACTCTTACGTGCTCTGGATTTAGTAATAAATATTTTATTGGAAGTTGAGTATTAACCTCTCCGTAAACTTGAGTTAGTTTTTTTACCTGTCCTTCGTTAAGAACCCCGTCAAACCTATAGATAAAAACATTTGCAGCACGAAACCAGTCTCTAAAGAACTGTTCCTTTAAATGCCACAAATTAATTCTTTTAAACCACGCTTTCAAAAATTCGCGGGTTTTTGCGTTACCACCCTTTAATAGTATAGGGCTATTGGCAAATTCCCCCATGACTTCAACAGTATTTCTGTATAATGGAAAACTCCAATAAGCTTTAAGCGATAAAGTAATAGCTTCATTTGCGTCTAAATAAGCGTTTCCACTATCGTTTTTGAATGGTATGGGTGTATTATTTAGGTTAGGAAATTTTTGTGCAGGAGAGTCTTTAGTTTCGTTTAGGTAACTAGTTGAAGCCAAAGTTGTTTCTAAATCTGCGAACGCAGGGGGCATATAATCACTAGACGCAAGAGAAATATCGGTTGCAATTCGTCGTGTTTGTTTAGTTTTTTTTATTCTCGCCATAATAGATTTTACACAGAAATTTACACTTTTTATATACAAAGATGATTAGAATCTACCTGAAATTGCCAGTCTATATTTCTGGAGTCGCCAATAAAAGTAAAGATTTTAGTCAAAAGTTTAGCTGCCGCACTCCTTCCATCGACAAAAACAAATTGTAAATTTTCATAAGTCTGACACAGATCTCTTATGCGGGACGATATAAAATCAGGAGACGCTTTGATTCGTTGGGTTTCTGGTAAAAATGGTAAATTCAATAATTTTTCTAACTTCTCTTCAACTAGAACCACCAAATATAACCCCAACTCTTTCGCTCGTTCTATTTCTCTTATAAAACGATCATATCCTTGGGAAATTGTTCCACACAGATCAACTAAACTTTTTCTATCAACGGATATAGAATTAAAATGACTTTTAGAAATATAATCTCCCACATCTAACTTTGCTACTGTAGTTTCGCACGCGAGTTTTAAAGGGTTTTGTTCTCTGGAATCTATCAAAATTGACAATGGTTCAAAATCATCGAAAATCAAATCTTTAGCATAATCATAACGAAGCTTAAGGTTCGTTAATGTAGCGAAAGTATTAGAACTTTGTCCTATTTTTTGTAAAAATAACTCCGATGGAAGAATAGATGTTCTAGTTTCAACCGTACTAGGAAAAAATTGCCAATTTTTTTGTTTTTTTCTGCTTTCAAACAAAGCCCAAATCTCATCCGGGTTTGGATTTTTAATAAAATAATTAAGCATGTTTTTTCTAGTATTAAAAAACGAATACAGATAAAAGTCAACGCTCTTAAACTCTATTGGCTCCCCGGTTAATAAATCTTTCCTATCAGGAAAAGCCTGTCTATAAAAGGTTTCTTGTTTAATTCTTAGTTTTTTTAAGTGCTCATGTAAAGATTGGCGGCTCGCGTGTTGCGTGTTGTCAATCTGACAAAAGTACGTTTCCGTTACGATTTTCATCTGAAATACCCCTTAGAGCCCGGCGCTCTCTGTAAGCTCTTTGCCTACAAGTCGCATTACAATAATATCTATTTGAGTCGCACGCAAAACCACACACAACGCAGTTTGGCCCATATTTAAACCTTTTATCAAATTTTTTTGGTCTTCCGGGGTTGTGTTTTTCCATTTCTTATTATAAAGATGGAAGATTTAAATTAACACAAAAACGGAGTAAAACCTATTGGAGCTTCGTCCTTCGGGGTAAACATCAAATCAAAAACGTGTTTTGAAGCATAATAAGCTAACATTAAACAAGTATAGTTATCTTTTCGGGCTCTATTTGCGCTCTTCGAGTTTTTAACTGAAGATGGGAGATCGTATTGAAGTGTTCCTAAAGAGGTTGTTTTCACTTCTATTAGCCCCAACTGACGTTTTGTTTGAGCAATCCAATCGTCTTGTGCATCAATAAGGCTAGCGGTTGTATAAATTTCGCCGTCAGAATCCTTAAATTCAAAAGGAACACTAAAAGTTAAAGCTTTGTTATAATCTTCTTCGTGCAAGGCCAATTTTGATCCAAACCAAACTTTTCGGGCGCTAATACCTCCTTGTAGGTATTCGTTGGTTCTACGGTTCGTGTGTGAAGATTGAGTATGCGGATATACTATCGTTTTAGTTTCAATATTCCACTCGTTTTTAGCATTTTTTATTTCTTGTAAATAATTCTCCTGTTCAAAATCAGCCTTAATATATCCCAACTTTAAACCTCTTTGTTTGGCCAATTCAGATTCGTTGAATCCATCAATAAACTCTGTTCCTGAAGCGTCAATTATAATCCAAACAATGTTAAAATTTTGCAATAAATAAATTAAATATTGATAATGTATTTTAATGTCCTCGCCCGCCGTACCCCTAGAGTGAACTTGGTATATTCTACGATTTTCGGGTTCAAGTTCATATACCCCCATCGCAAAAAAGTCATTATTAGCATTGTCTCCGTAGGCTGCGTCTAATGCTAAAATATATTGTTTGTCTTTGTCTCCTTTAAGTTTTACGGTTGGTCGCTCGCCATCAATAACGGTACATTCATGGAGTTTCTCGACGTTGAAATAGCTATCCGAAGCGTCGGTAAACAGCGCATCGTTTTCTCTTTTTGAAGTTGGATCGTTAGAAACGGAGCTTTCTATCTCTTCAAGTCGCGCCCTGTCCATAAAGGAATCGGCTTTTTCTATGGCGCTTGCACTCATTCGCATAGCAAACCTAGTTGGAGTAACTTTGGTTCTTTCCTTTGAAGAATCTAGGATATCATCAATATAAGGTTTCCAAATCCCATAATAAAGATATTCAAATTTATAAGATGCTGAACTCGTTATTATCATCTTATTTGGGGGGAAAATTGTCATGTCTTCCTCTTTTATAACGCCCAAACGAACAAGTTCTTTTTCACGATGTGCCGTAGCCAATTCTTCTTCGGCGTTTAGTCTAGAACTTAAAAATGGCTCTAATACTTGTTTATGAACGGTTTCGGAAAGCAATAAACCCTCATCTATAATTAAAACGCTAGCTCTCTGACCGCGTATTTTTTCCCCGCTCATGGGCAAACCTTTTATTACAGATCCATTGAAACAGCTAAGTTGGTATAAGTCGGGTTGCCGAGAATAATGTCCAAAACATTGTCTTAAAAGGCCGGAGCCTTTTCGTTTTAGAAACTTATCCATGTAACCAAAAATTTCTTTGACTTGCCTAAAATTTGCTCCGACAATAATAATAGAAGAGTTTTTAAATACTATACTATAAAGCATGGAAAAGGCGGCGATCAAAAAGCTATTATGGTGAATTAACCCCTCTGACCAATAACACTCATCATCTTGCACTTGAATATCTACAGTTTCTATTTTGCATGGTTCTATGCTTTCTACTTGAGTGAAAACCCAATTTTCTAATAGCGGCTCAAAAAGATTTTTTTCTTCCTCTGTAAGTAGATTTTTTTCTAATAAAAATTTCAGACGTTCTTCTGATACGCCAGAGTGAATCTTGTGATAGCCCGAAGAACGATAACCACTTGCACCATATTTTGCTTTAAGTATGTCTCCAATAGGGAAAATATTGCTGTCATAATCTCTTGTTGACGAGGTTTTTTCAAGATAGTATTCTAGTAGTTTTTGCTTTCTAGGAAGTTTAAATCCAATTTCGTCATAGAATTTTTTTAAAAACTTCCTAGAAGTAATACTTAAACGGTAATTGTTCTGAATCTTACATTCTTGACCCATTACCATCGCATTTCCTGCTGCGCGATGCAACCTTAGTTTAGACACGACGCCAAAATTTAATAAAATGCGCCTTACTTGGGTAATTAACTCTAATGAAGAACTACTATACTCAATATGCCCCTGTGTTGCGTTCTTTTTTTTATTTTCTTTAATGCAACAACACCCATCCGAATCAAACAAACCCTGAATCAACGATTTTATGAATTCTTTTTGTGTATTAATTAATTTGTCAGACAACCTTTTTTCGTGAGCTTTTGCGTCAATATCTATTCCGATATGTTGCAAAAATTTCATAAAAAATCTATTACTGATCTTGAAATCCGTGGCTCGATTTTGGGGTTTGTGATATCTTTGAATATTATTTTCTGGGAAAAACTTGTGTTTTGCTTTCCTTATAAAATTAGCAATATAAGCATCTTCGGTGGAAATAGAAAACGCGGTTCCTCTGGTTCTGGTTGTTCCGTCCCCAAGAATTAAACCAATTAAATAATACAAATCTTTATCGTTAATTACATTAAATCTAGTATTTGTATTCTTGTACGATTCCATTTCAAATCCCTTTGTAATGTCTTCGTTAAAAAATTGGTTCATCCCGAATTTAATAGGGATATAATCTCCAGTTTTGATGTTTTCTATCTGTTTATATTCGAAAAGTGCGTTTGTTTTATTAAACGTAAGAACTTTGTGGCCGAACTTGCCAGTGACATTGAAATTTTTTCTGGTTGTAATAATTAGACCGTCTTCCAAAGGGTTGTTTATTTTTTTTAGAACGGGTCTGAATCGGTTTTTTGTCCATACTGCGTCGCCCGCTTTAATATTGTCAATTTTAATAAAACCTTTATCGCTTAATACAATAGAGTTTTTGTCAATACATTTTCCGCCCCCACGCGCCATAACAACCACAGACCTATCCTTTTTAAACCACCCATTTAAAATTATTTCTTGGAACGGTTTTAATCTTAAGCTAGTTAAAAAATACCAAAACAAACCTAAGTTTTTACTTAAAAACTCACCCAAAAAAGCTTGCGCGTCTTCTTCGGAAAGCATATCGGGCAATTCTTCTATTTTGGCAAAAATATCTTCTGCCGGTTTTGTAATTTGATAGCCTATTTGCCAACCCATTTTATAAAAATATTTCGGACGGATCGATACCAAAAATTTCGACTTTTAGATCCTCCATCGTTTCAAGTCTCTTAACTTCCTCTTTTACTTCTTGGGCTCGCGCCCTACCTATTTTGGCAATTTGATCTTTTTTTATCTTTTCTCGGAAAGCGTCTATTAAAGTGAGCACCGTAATATTGCCCCCCCCTTGATCTTTTAACCTAACGGAGCGTTTGCCGTTCAAATCCTCAAGTGTTTTCTTTTGTCGGCTAGAACACCTATCTTTATCTTCTCTAAGTCCGCCCAACTGATCGATTAAACTGGTTGGCGCTTGTCCATTTTGGCTGTTAGATCTTGCATTTTCAATTTCTAATAACAAAACCTCTTCTTCTCTTTTCATTCGGTAGGCTGCTACTATATCACAACAATAGTTTATATATAGCTCAACCTCCTCCTCTGTTAAATCGGGCTTGTCCCAAGTCAAACGAACAAAAGTACTTTCAAACGCCTTTCTTTCTTCCACTTTATGTAAACAATTCATTTCGCTTACAAAGCGATATGTGTTCATAAATTTTTGAAGTTTTTTTATGCACTCTTTTTGTTTTGGGGTTAGCTTATTTCTATCAATTCCATCAAAGCAATATCTATTTATACGACTAATTGCTTGATCGTCTGAACGCGGGGGGTTATAAACGTCAGTAGAAATATCTTCTTTAGCCGAGACTTTCAGTTTTGGATCTAGCGCGTCATAATATTCTTTAACCGCTTTTGCTTCCGCATATAAAGGGGTTAATTGGGGGTTTTGAAACATTTCTTTAGCTAAGTCTAACCACGAGTCATAAGCATTTGCGTTGTTTGCTATAAACTCTTTTTGTGATTCGGCTAATACGTACGGCCCATTCTTACGAGCGTCTTTAACATTTAATGCTTTTAGTTGGCGACCCGCCAAAAATTCTTTAACGGCACGTCCTTGTAAACTTCTTCCATCTAAACCCTCTCCGGGGAAAACAAAATTCACAATATCCTGTAAAGAATCCATCTTCTTTACATTCCAAGCTTCCAAGATTTTATCTTCTTGTTCTTTGTTTAATATAAATTTATTTAATTTCAAGCTCATTAACAGCAGAATGTTCTAGTCCATATTCTTTAAGAATCTCTTTGGCTTTTTTAATTGCTAAAACTTTTACTTGTCTTAATCGCTTTGCTCCGACTGAACCATTGGTTGTTTTGAAACCTAATTCTTCTGCAACTACCGCCTCATCCTTATTGTCTACAAAAAGACCTTTATAAATCAACCATTCGGATTTTGTAAGGACAAGCTTCATTCTTTTATGTAGATTTAATGCCGCTACATCCAGATCCACATACCTGTCTTGTAAACAGGATACTTCATCTAAGTGATCTTCAAGAGATTTAGGAAGTCTCGCAAAATGCTGTTCTTTTTTATTTTCGCTCCACGCTTTATAAAGAGGACATTCGGCACATTGTTCTCCAAAAAAAGAACAAAAACCCTCTCCTAAATTACCCGCACATTGAGAGCAAGGAGGGCTAGTTGACATATAAGTGTCTCTTAAAATATTTATCAATTGATTCTTGATTATTTGAGACACCCAAGCCCCTAATGGACGGCTTTGATCGTATTTCTCCCACTTTTTCCAAATATGAGTAACAATACGACTCTTAATGTCGTCATAGTCTTCCATTACCGAAGCTTTGAAAGTCCACTCGCCCCTTCTCGATTCCACTATTTTTTCTATTTCGGGCAAACATTCCTCAAATGTTTTTTTATTATTCAACATCTACCGATTTTCCTTTAGAGGTTTTTAGAGCAGCTAAAACTTCTTCAGCATTATTTTTGTTTGGTGTTTTTGTCCTGTCAAAGTTTAGAGCGGTAGCTTCTTTTAACCTTCCAAACTCTGCTTGTGCGTCATACTTATTTCTTGGTTCTATATCTGAGACTTGAATATCAAAAGGTTGTATATTATCAATATCAACAGGAGTTTCTTCTAAATCGTCATCTTCCTCAACCTTTTCGTGGCGAGGCTCTTCCTTTGTAGGGGCTTTTGGTATTAAAGAAGATAATATTTTAATTCCTCCAAATTTAACTCCACAACTAGAACAGAATTTTGGATCGTGCCCCGGATCGTATTTGTTTATATGGCCTTTTTCGCAATATTTGATTGGCATTTTATATATTTATTCTGGTTTTAACTTATTTAAAACAAAATACAGCAATAGAGAGAAAAAGCCGGAACAAGGAAAAATTAACATCCACAAAGTTCCAACCCAATAAGCCATACAAAGAGAAGTTATAAAACACAAAAAGGCGCAAGAACATAAATTACATCCAATCAACCCGGTCAAAAAACCCTCTTTATATGTTTCTCTAAAGAAAACCGGGTAATAATATCCAGTATTTTCTCTTTTCTCTCCCCACTCTTTGTATTCTTGCAGTCTCAAAACGGTAAAATATTGCCAAATAAACGGCAGTGTTAAATAGTGATATAAAGCGTTGGTATTATGGAAGACGAAAACAATAAAAGCAACAACCATACCAACCACAAAAGAAATACTTAGCAATTCTAACATATCTGTATTATTATAAACAAAAACTAAGGAAATTTCAATTATCTATTCACGGTAGAATAGTGAGAAAAGAAATCTAAATAAACAGACCTTGAAGCTCCGCTATAAGATTCTATTCCCGCCACAGGAGATAAATATTGGCTTATTAATAAATTACCAACTGAATTCGTTTCTGCTCCCCCGTCTATTTTTGCCCTAAAGCCTCCAGTTGGATCTTTGAATAATAAAAAGGAATGCCAGTTGGTATCTACAGGAACAGCAGTATCAACTATATTCGGCGTTCCGGCGTTAAAACTTATTAATTTAAAGGTAGTATCACCGGCAGAAGCGTTAAATCTCAAACCTATAAACCTTGTGTCATTGCTGCCCTGACCATTGCCATAACCCAACCATAATCCATTAAAATTGGTATGTAACAATTTAAATATCCACCTTTGTTCTACTATGTCTGAACTTGTTAGGCTATAGGTTGGCGACGTTGTAGATCCTACGAGCCCAAATTTTACATTCGCTCCCGAAGAGTTAGCTGTTGATAAATGAAATATGCCGGGATGATTTGCTTCACCTATTATGTAAGCACTATTGCTAGTAACTCCGGTCACACCAAAGATTCTCCAACCCAAATTACCAATTTGTCCATCGGTATTTGTTCCTCCTACGAAGTCTTCACGAAGTTGAAGGGTTGACCACCCAACTAAATGATCTTTAAGGTTAAAATGATTTACAAGATCGCCCGATCCACTAACGCTACCATTTGTCGTCCATTTTCCAGATAAAATTTTGTTACTTAAATCAATCGCAGGCTCCGAAGATCCAGAGCTATGAATAAATCTTCCTGAAATTCTATCAGATATAATATTACTAACAAAAGTTTTAACCCCGCCGACCGTTTGATCTCCGGTAGTTCTTACTACATTGGTATTTAAAATATTACCAGACGCAGTATCAACATAGCTTTTTGTTGCTATTTGGTTTGTTCTAGTTGGGTAATCAGCTACCCATACACCACTTAAAGTTCCACTGTCTGAATAAATTTCTCTTCCGCTTACAATTTCAAGTCTGTTATAAATACCAGAACCAAAATCTATTGTTCCGAGATATGATAAAGGCAAAAATTTAACCCCAAACGCCCTAATACTATAAGGTGTTCCTCCTGCATTATCGAACGCTCTTTTTTGTGTCCCAGAGTAAATATTAATATATCCACCGTTTAAAGTTATTGTCGAATTATTTACCGCATCAGCAGAAATTGCGGTAACGGCAGGAGAACCAGCGTGATTGTTTCCAATATTAAAACTACAATTATTTAATATCCATTCCCAATCTCCCCCAGCAGAATAAACGGCTCTTACCGGGACGCTGGATAAGGTATTTATTGTTCTAAAATGACAATCATTAAAAACAATCTTTCCTGAGACTCCAACCGTTGAAGTCACCGCCTGATCGAAATTGGACTCAAAAATACAATGATTAAACTCCATTTCGGAATAAAACGAAACGTCTCCAATAGGATCTTGGAGATAAAAAGCGTCCTGTTCTCCTTTAAACCTACAATTATAAAAAGTAGTGTTAGTAAAAGGAGCTTGATTTTTAAATAAATTGAACCCCACCGCTTGTTGAGATGTACCCCCAACGGTAGCAGAACCAGAAATAAACAAATCTCTAACAGAACTATTTGATCCGGGGCATAAAATTGTGCCGCTCGTGCCAGAGCTTCTTAATATTGTAGAAGATATTCCCGCCCCACGTAACGAAACGCCGCTCGGAACATCTAATCTTCCGCTTAATAAGTTAAATTCTCCGGGCGCTAAAGAAAGCACGTCTCCACCACGAGAATCGCTTAGGGCCAATAATAGCGCCGCACCGCGTGCGGCATTATCGTTGTTATTTATGTTATAAGTAACAACCTTACCAGAATAAGTGTGTCTTGCGACCGTATAGTTTTGATTTCCCGTCGAAGAAATAGAAGACAAGGCGGAATCTAAATAAGACTTATTGATTAAATGTCCGCTTTCGGTAGGGGTTGTATTTGTTGACCAGTTACCAGTTAAAATTCCAAGCCCCCAATATAAAGCCCTAGATAAATCTGAAGTTGACGCTCTTAAAACCCTATCAGACCAAGAAAGAGACGAATAACCTGTTTCTCCACCCGCATCATATAATGCGTAATTGCCCCAATCTATCGATGTTTTGTCATCATTGTAACATCTTTTCGTACCCCAATTTAAGTTTGCATAACCCAAATCACTAAAACATTCTCTGCCCAGCCAACTTAAAATAGGACGGTTAGATCTTATATCTATAACTCCCGATCCGTTTAGCCAAGTTTGTTCGGACTGACCGAGAAGAGGGTCTTGAAGACCGCTTAGTATTATCCCTTCTGTGAATTTTTTTAGACCAGTGATTACTTGGTGTCCTGTCGTTCTAACTACATTATCATTTAAAATCGCGCCGGTTTTTGAAGTTATTACAAAATCGCCAGTCCGATCTATACGAACTAGCACCCCCGTTTGGGCATCAAAAAAACCTTTGTTAATTATGTGCTCTGGTATCGTTGGCAAAGTATTTGTTGACCAGTTTCCACTAAATAAAAGTCTATCCCAATTTAAACTTTCATTAGAACTTTGGTTAAAAGCTTTTCTCTGTCTCCAGTTTATGCTTTGTCCGTAGCCGGAATATAAAAACCCAAGCCCCCAATCTATTGCTGGCAAACCATCTAAATCATAAGTTTGTTTTTGATTCCAATCAACGCTTTGAAGAGAGTCGGAGCTATAAAGACTATAATTTTCAGAATTTATAGACGTTACGGTGCCTAAAGAAGACTTAACTAATATTCCAGAAGAAAAAATGACTGTATTTTTAAAATCTTTTGTTCCGGTTATTGTTTGGGCGCCTGTAATTCTAACAACGTCGGCGGGTATAGAAGTTAAACCAGATATGTTTGAGGTTCCACCCGAAACGGCAACACCATTAACGTACAAGGTATTACCATTACCAGAAACAATGCTGTTTCCTAAATAAGCGGCTCTAAAAGATGGAATTGGTAAATCCGGCATAAGTAAAGATATTTACACTATTTTTGGCCGGGCGACCAAGAATCTTTTTGTTCGGAAAAGTTTATATTATCAAATTTATCCAACACATAAGAAAGAACGTCGTTTCTCATTACCTGCGACAGTTCTATACAATGGATTCCTTTATTCTGAGATTCCGGGTCATCAAATAATGAAAACACCTTTTCAAATCCACTGTCTCGTACATTGGATTGTCTTTTGTCACCAATAAAAAACAAACTAGAATACCGACCCAACCTAGAAGCCACCAAACGAAAATCAATAATTTGCATATCTTCGCTTTCGTCACAAATAATCGCGCAAACGCTTAAGGATCTCCCCTTTAGATACCCAAGCGGCACAATCTCTATAAAATTCCCATCTATTAGTTTCTTTATTTGCGATTGAGGCAAAAGCTCATTTAGATTATCTAGTGCGGGCATTGAATAAGGCATTAATTTATCTTTTTCGGTGCCGGGCAAGAAGCCCAACCCTTTAGAAGAGCTTTCTACGGGGTTGCGGACAAAGTATATTTTGGATATTTTCTTTTCTTGTAGTTTTTTAAGAGCGATATATAAACAAACAAGTGTTTTTCCTGTGCCCGCTTTCGCCTGACAGAATATTATTCTGCTATCTTTCTTTGTCCCGGCCTCAATAAGTTCTTTTTGCTTATCGTTCCATTCAAACTCTCTTATGTTTAGCTCAAAATCTATTTTTGGAGGGTTATAAACATGGAGGCTCTTATCCTGCTTCTTTTCAACTGCGGCTTTTTTTGACATAAAGTGATTTCCCACTGTTATATATTACACAAAGCCGGGGATTTATAATAGTATTTTTTATAAATGGTGTTTATGTTCCACACAATGTTCCACAGGTTTAGAGAAAAATGGGCGCGGCTAAAAATTTGATTTTTGTAAATGGTTTTTTGATTTATGGAAGTTTGTATTTCTGGAAAACTAGCCCCCCATCTTTTTATACAGACAAAGAGAGACAAGGAGAAGAGAGATGAGGAGAGATATATAGAGATAAAGATAGATGGGTTTGTATGAATAGGTTTGTATTGATTGATGGTTATTGAGAAAAGATCTTCCCCCCGTCGCCCGTCGCAAAAATGCGACGGGCGCTCACTTTTGATAAAATCACCCTCTCATAAGTGAGAAAATGAGAAAGGCGGCGAAAATCATGAAAATGACGATCATACGGGAAGGGTGCGCGCCGCGCCCTTACGAGCGCGGCGCGCGTTGCGTTACGCTGCCAAGACAAGCGGCGCGCCTATCGCGCGCATTTCTTTCCATCCAGACCGTTCGATGATGGCACCGCGCTTTGTCGTCTTCGTGAGAAGCTGAAAGACTTCCTCTTTAGAGCGCGATCCGTCGCCATACTCTGAAGAAACGAATTGCTTGGCGCGATTGTCCCCCGCCGATTCGTGGCTGTAATAATCCGTAACGGCATGGAAAACGTCGTCGAGCCCGTTCCCATCGTTTCCGGCGCCGTTGCGGAAAAGACTCACAAGCCGATCCGTGATGTTAATCGCGCGCGTGCTAAGCTTTCCAGCTTTCACGGATTCAGGCGTCGCCAAGTATCCCGCGAAAAACTCGCGCGCTTGATCTTCTGACACTTTCACGCTTGCGAGATCGTCCATTGCCTTTGCGAATTCCGCGCAAACGCCCAATTGCGCCTCGATAGCGCGTTCAAATGCCGGAAGGCGCGAAGCCGCAAACTTTGTCTTTTTAAGCGTGGCGATTACGTCCCCACCCTCGCGCATCGCAAGCGCGTAGGTGTTAGCGCACACAACGACGGTCAACCCCACTTTTGCGATCACTCTGGCGATCCCGCCATGGCCGTTCATGATGTTAAGAGTGCGGGCAGTTTCACGCCCCGCCGCTTTGAAGTTTTCCGCCACTTTCACAGATATCGCAAACTTTTGAAAATCATCGTAACATCCGACGGAAACGATATCGTGTCCCGCTCCAGCCAATGCGTCGATCACTCGCGACATCAAATCGCGGTTTTCGATCACCGTAGCGTCATCACCGATCACCTTAGCAACGGGAAGCGGCCCTTGATCAGTATCGATCACCGTTTGCTTCCCATTCGCGGGAATATATCCGCCTTTACCGTCTTCGATAAAGATAGGAGCGGCGCGCATAGGACGTACAGCGAGCGGCACGTCTTCGATGCTTTTTATAAATGGCACGATCACCGTTTCACGATGCCATGCTTGTTCTAGTCCGTACTGAATGGAGATATTGGCTGACATATACTTTATCTTTCTAACGCGCCGTCTTGCGGAGCGTCCCGCTTGTTACTTGATCGCAAACTGCGGGCGCTTGCGATACGCGAAGAAAACCTATTCCATCCAAAAATACAAGGAAAATCTTTCAAATCTTTTCACGCGCACCAGGAAATTGTTTATATCCCTTAAATAACAATCTTCATGCCAAACCCAGGAAATTTCTACCTTGGCACGCTTTTAGCGCGGAGCGGTTTCCATGCCAGCCCGCGCCTTTATTTGTCGCGGCACGCGGCCTGCTAGATAAAGCCTTTATCATCGGGGCGGGTTCCCTTAGAATTTCCCGGCTACGGTTTCCCGCTCGGCGCCCATATTTCGCCAGATCGCGCGGCATTTGTCAATTATTTATTTCATTTTTATTTAGCCGCCCACAAAAAAAACATTTGACTTTTTATATTTTCAGCGAGCGGGTTTTCTATTTGGTTTTTATTAGGGAGCGGGCCAATCTTTTATTTGTTTTTATTTCAGAAAAGATAAAGGAAAAGGGGCGCGGGAGTTGGCCCGCGCCCCCACCGTTCGACCTTAGCAACGGCACCGTTTCCTCTGAGATTTTTTTATTTCACTTTTTTCCGCAAAAAATTCCCGCCACCATCCCGCATACAAATCCAATTGCGAGAGTAGTGAAAGAAATAATCCAAACCAATTTTTCAGGGTAATAATCCATATATGTTAATTGTTAGGGTTACTTTACAAGCTGATAGGTCATGCCGCCTATGCGAATTTTTTGAATAGAAGAAAACTTGTAATTATTCACACGCACGTCGTCTGTCAGCCCAATGACGGCTTGTTTTTCACTTGTTTTCTTTTCGGGAAGGAAGGATTTCACTTGATCAAAGGTGAGCTTGGCGCCGTTTTCTGCGCGATACTCTAAAACCTTTGCGGGCTGGCGCTTCCGCTGTCCCGGCGTATTCTGCGCGCGAAGATAGAATTCCCCTTTGTGCTCGATAACTTTGCCGGGAAGATGCCACGATCCCCACGGCAAACCTTCAGAAGAAAACTCATTTGATTTTTCCGCACCTTGGCGCTCCCCTTCGCGTTTCACGGCGTTTTCGTAATTGGCGCCGACAAAGCCTACGGATCGGCTTTTCTTCGTAATCGTGCCATGCGGGTTTCCCGTTTTTCGGGCGCGTGCGTCTGTTACGGCTTCGATGCCAACGATGCGCGCACCCTTGCCAGATAGTTTTTCAATCAGTTGAGAATAAGTAAGCGTTTCCATAAGGGCGCCAGTAAAGCGGCTTTGGCGGAAAATTGCAAGGGAAATTTTCGAGAATTTTTCTTTTATTCTATTCTTTCCTATGGGCGGACTGAAAAACGAATTTGAATTTTCCCCCAATTACAAAAAAATCATTTAGAAATTTTTGTCATCTTTAATCCGAGTAAAAAAACAATAAATCAAACAAAAAATCGAAGGGCCGAAAATTATTAGGATTTCTTTCATATTTATTTTTTTTATATTTATTTGGAGAATTTTGGGAATTTTTATTTGAAATTATTCTTCAATACAGTCGGGATTTTCGGAAATTTCGATTTCCATCATGGAAATTTCATCTGAATTTTCATAAGCCCACTCTGTTATTTCACGCGGAAAAAGAGAAGCATTATCGTCTTCAGAAATGTTATTCCAATCGCATTTGCGATAGCGGAAACTTTCAGCAGCCGCAGAGAGGAACGAAAGCAAACTTTCCATTCCATTTTTAATATCGCCACCCTGACAACCGGATTTTAATCCTGTTATTTCAAACTCACGTCCGTCATCAAAATCAATAAATGTCCCGTATTGCGTGCGTCCCTCGTCATTGCGCGCACCCGCTCCAATAGAAATCGTTGCGTTGCTAATTTTAACAGCCGCCATAAGACGGGAAGAAATAAAAAAAGGAAAATTCAGTTTCATAAGACGCACAGATTACCATGCAGCACACGATTTGTCAAAAACAATTTTCATGCCAATGGTGGATTTTTATGAAGATTTTTAGAAATAAATTCCTTGTGTTTCAGCCGCGCGCCATTAGTTTCCTCATGTCGCAAGCGCCCCACGTTTGCGGCAGCGGCAGAAACTTAGCTTTTGCGCGTGAGCCGCTTAGCAGAAAACCGGGGAAAAGCAGGGGCGGGCCGATAGTGGCCCGCCCTTTCTATTTTCTTCTCTCATTAAAAAACTGATTTAGAATTTCAGTATCTTCGTCCCCTCGGCTTTTTACATTTAAGCTTTCGCTTTTGCCATAAGCGTAAAGCGTTCGATCTTCTGGATCATTTGATTTTTTTATGAAGCCCGCGCCAATCACTTCTTTTATTTCAGAAAACTTTTCACGCACCTTTTTGTGTTCAAGATATGGCGGAAAAATAATTGGAAAATGCAAATCCCCATCTGAAAGAATAACGTACTTGTATTTATCGATGTCCATTTTCGTCTGTTATTTAAGCGTTTTCCATGCCAACTAAGGCGGGGGTTTCGTAATTTTCTTTTAGAAATTTTCCGACTTTTTCTTTTGTTTCTTTTGTTTTGAAAATTTTGGGATAGGTCGCCCAATTTGAAATTTTATTTGTTTTTTTATTCCAATGTCCCGCCACAGAGAATTTTTCGCTATCTAAAACGAAATTGATTATTTCTCCTTTCGCGGCTTTTTGGATATCGGAAAAGGTAAAATTCATTTGTTTATTTACAGAGTGGCGTCACGCGCTATTTCAGAAAGGAAACGATCAACGTCACTCGTAGCGATCCAATCTTTTCGCTCTCCACCTTCTTTTGTTTGAAATTTGTCAGAAAGCAGAAAGACCCGAAAATTTGAAATATTTTCTTCTAGAGTTTCAATGGTTTCTTTTAATTTGGCGTTTTCCTGCTGAAGTTGTTGAATGTAATTCATAAGGACGCCACCTTACGCGAAAAAATGGAGAATGTCAATAGGTTTTTTGTTAATTCGCCAAAGAAATAAGATAATTCATTTTCTCCGAATCCAACGGAAAAGATTCCATGCCTTGATCCGTATGCGGGCGGAAAACGTATGCAGTAAGAAAATTTGTTTCTTTTTTACCTCTAATGAAATGTTGCTCTTCTACTGTAACGTAGCCCGTATAGGTTTTTTTATTTATTTTTGCTTTGGCGGGAATGGAGAAATAAGTATCTGCCACCGGGGCCAATTTAACAGCGCGAATTTTTCCATCTGGGAAAAGTACGCGGTGCCCATAGCGCGTGAAACACCCGAAAGGGCTTTGGAAAGTGGTGATGAAAGTTTTTTTCATTTGTATTAAACCCAAAAATTGACAGACTTAAGTCCAGCATTAAAAGTTTCACCCAAAAAGGAAATTGTTTCTTTATTGGTTTCAATTTCCGTTTCCATAGGCAAAACGCTTTCGAAAAGCGTAGGAATAAACAACCCTTCATCTTCCCACGAAATAGGATGAGCGTTTCCGTTTTTATCTAAAAGGAAATTGATTTCGTTTTTGTCGCAAAACTCTTCGAGGTCTATTAGTGTTTTCATAAGGCACACAATTTAACAGGGCCGCGCAAAAACGCAAGCATTATTTTATTACTATTCTGTAACCATTGTCATTGCACCATTGGCGCGCATCCTGCGCGGCAGAAAACGTGCCAAGCGTATTCCCTCTGCTATCTTTCAAATGAAATAAGTTTTCAATAAATGGGTGTTTATGAAGGAATAGGGTTTCCATTTTTTTGTTTCAAAAGTGTTGCTAATGCTCGCTTGTATTGTTCGTATAGGCTTATGTAAATGTATCTATAAGAAAAACTCGCGGAATTGTTTTTTATTTCTTTTATTCCTTCTCGGCAACCAACAATACGCTCACGCAATTTGTCAGCCGTCCATCCACGAGAAATGAGTTGAGTTTTTGAAAGATGATCGAGCATAAAAAAGAAAATTAGAAAAATTGGGGAGCGGAGCCCGCGACAAGCTCCGCTCCCCCACGGCTCAAGCCGTAGCCGTGCTTATGAAATTTCAGGAAAAATCAAATTAGAAAGAATTTCGCGGATTTCTTCTGATTGACTATTTTCGAACGCTTCCCGTTCGTCCGTGTCAACCATTGCGTCGTTAGTTAAAGTGTGGTCATTCATAAGGTCGTCACTTTAACCCGTCCAAGGCGAAAGTCAACAACTTTTTTCAGAATTTTACAGAGAGTTTTTTCATTTTGCCGTTTTTGTGGCTTACTCCATACACGCAACTAATCCGCGCGCCTTTCTCATAACGAAAATCTTTCAGAATAGAAATCGCGTCACGGAGTGAATGGGCTTTGATCTCCATTTCATCCTCGCCATCCACGTATTCGCTAAAGCGTTTGCTCCAACCTTCCCAGATAAAAAAGAATGTGAATGTCTTCATAAGAGCGCCACTTTATGCCCCATCTCGGAAAAGTCAACAACTTTTTTAGAAAAAATAAAGCATCTGGTTTTTTAGATTGGAGATTTCTTCTTCTTTTTGTTTAATTTGTTCTTGTATCGTTTCTACTTCTTCAATAGTATAATCCGATCTGAAATGTTTAGGATCAAATTTATCCGCATACACCGTATTTACCAAAACCCCATCGTCCAAATCTCCCAAATATAAATTTTCCTCCTCGTAAGCAACGCTGTTCTCTATTTGGCGACATTCGCGAAACACCTTAAAAAGCGAATGGTGAAATTCTCCCCAATAATCGCCGGGAGTTTTCAAATGTTCTATCGCCTTAACAAATGCTTTAGATTGATATCCGTTTGCCAGCTTAACCTTTGTCCCGACTAAACTGCGAATAGCTTCAAAAAACTTTGGGGCTAGCTCCTTTATCCGAGCATGGACGGCGTTACGCGCGGCAATTCTTGCTTTAAGTAGGTTTCTCGCGGTGTTATTCATAAGAGCGTCGTTTTAACAGAAAAAGTGCAGTTGTCAACAATGATTTACCGCGATTCCATACTTTGTTACTTTGCCGTTTTCTTCTATTTCAAAGTATCGTTGAAAAGAGCGGGGGCCAGTATGTTTTTCGTATTCTTTTAGAATGTATTTTTGGCCACACTTGCGACATTTACACGTTTGTTTTCTAAATGCAGGGGAAAAATAAGGATAGTTTGTTATTAGTCGTGAAATCATAAAAATTAAACAAAAATAATCGTTTTAGACGTGCTCCCCACAAACGTATTAAGCTGGTTTCTGTCATTAAAAATGAAACCGATTTTTGCGGTTGCCGCGTTGGAATAGCCGCCCGCAATTGCATTTCTTGCGCGCATCCTACTGCGCGCGGCAGTGCAAACGTAATGATTATTCATGTCAAAAATGAAGTATTTCATGGGAGAAAAGTAGCACAAAACTTCACCGCGTCAAGAAGAATCTTACTACACTATCCATAAAACGGAATAGTCATTTCGTGGAAAAGTTTGTTTGAATTTAAGTATTTGTCCGTAACATTCTTTTTGTGTCTTGTAAGAAGAAAGATACAAATAAGTTTTGCCGGTTGTTGCGGATTTGTATTGTATTTTGAACATGTTAAACCAGAGCCGCGAAGCACAACCCAATTAGAATTAGAATTAAAATTTCCATATTTATGCTTTGAAGTCTGCCATTACTTGTGTTGCGGTTTCGAATGGACAATAAGTAAAACTATTCTTTTGTGAGTTTTCCCACTTACGAAAACGCCGGTTGCTCGATCCTTCGCGATTAGAAAGCCCGCGCCGTTTTGTGTCGCGCGGCCCTTGCCGGATTGTGTGACGAGCGTCCAAAAAGATTTGATTGTGTTTTATTGTTTTCCCGCCACTTGGATAAAATAACTCTCCGCGACGACGAAGAGAAGAAAGAGCGATTTGGTAATGGGTAAGGCGGTGTTCCATAAGAAGAGGCTTTTTGGCTCAAGAGCGCGAGACTGTCAATCGTTTTTTTTGTAAAAAAAATGAGCATATTTAGACACAAGCGTAGAATTGTGAATTTCTCGTACAATCTCGTTTGCGTGCGATGGATTAGGATCGTCTGATCCATGTAGAAAGCGTGCTCCCTCTGGAACGTCTTCGCAATCAAATGGAATTTGTATTGTCCCCCTAAGTATTTGTCTTTTACCTAATTTAACCGGAGGATTATGGGCGTAAGGTTTGACGCCGGTATCAAAATAAAAGGTTTTCATAACGCGCGAAGATTAGATCGTGACCGTTGATTTGTCAACAGTTATTTTTCACTTTTTACTATATTTTTTATCCAACTTTCCACAATTCTGTAACTTTTTGATTAGGTTTTGGGGGGCGGGCGTCCCAAATGCGCCCTTGGCGTATTGTAAAAACGTGCCCGCGCACTCCTACAATATAAGTCCCAAAATTGTCAATTAGTTTTTTTAGCCCGGCAACGGTCTTGGCGGGCGGGCGGATTTTTTTGATTGAGTTTTTCCGCCAATTTTTAAGGGCGCGAGCATGATCGTCGCTATACATTCCTTGATTCCATTTTCGTCCATGTAATCGCATATGACGCGCGGCTTCTACATAAGGAACGCACGCCGCTACCGCCAGTGAAATAACCGAACAATCGGATTTTTCGCGAAGAAACGCCCCTTCGGCGCCACCATTGGAATAGCAATAAGGTAATTCCATAGCTGCAACCTAACAAAAGCGCCGCTAATGTCAAAAGAATTTTTCGACAATTTTCGCCACGGCAAAAACAATGCCAGTCAACGCTGCTAATGTCAAAAGAACAAAACAAATAACCATTCGTCGCTGCGCGGCACGAAACTTGCGTAAATTTTGAGATATATCTTTAGTCATTTGGTTTTATTATTGCGGTGTCTATTAGGGCGATTTCGCCGGTTGAAAGTTTTATTTCAGTTATTGAAGTATTAGTTGAAGACTCTAAATAGAAAGTGTCTCCGGGGACGAGTGTTTCCACTCCCCCTTCCTCCAAAATCACGTTAGTTGGCCGGGTCACTGTGTAAGTTGGTTCCATTTTTTTCTGTGGCTTTTCTGGTGTCGCGACGACTGCCAAGGGCGTTGATCAATTCTCCTATTTTATCTTTCCCAAAAACCCGGACGCGAGAAATGGCGTCCCACACTTGGAGATTTGTTTTGTAAATTATTGGTTTGAAGACTTTCATTCGTAGGACGGGATTTTGTCATAAAAATCGTTTTTGTCAAATGTTTCTTTTGGAAAATAAGTCATCGCTTCCGCAACAAAGGAATCGATATCGCGAAGAACGGCGTTCGTGGCAGCTTTGCCTTCCGATTTGGCGAGTTGAAGACCAGCTTCAAATTGCGCGGCCATCGCATCGATAAAAAGTTTCATATCCTCTGGAAGTAACACTGTTGTTACCGAACGATCTGCTTCGGTAATAATCCAAAACTTTTTCTTTTGTGGGGTTTCGTATGCGCTAAAGATTCGTCCGCCATGTTTTAGGGCGTCTTTATTTATTTGTTTATCTTCTGCGTCAAGATCGCCATCGTCGCCTGATTCGTGGCGCGCGATTGAAATAGACACAAGCGCCGGAGGAATAACGGCTTGCGCGGTGGCAGTGATTACGACGCGGCCCAACGGAAAGAGTTGTTTGTGCATGTGCGAAAACTAAGCCCCAAAACTGAATTTGTCAATCTCCTTTTTCAGAAAACTTTGGTTTGCGGCTATATTGTTTCTTTGATTTATGTTTTTTCGATGGGCGCGCGTAGGGTTTTCGGCACTCAATCAAAATTTGAATTTGTTTAGTCGTTTTCACTGAAAATAGGATTAAATTTATCGGAAAATGGCTGATTTTCCAAGTCGGAAGTCCAATTCTCATTTATAATATCGCCCGCGCGATTACAAGCGAAAGTTTCTACCTTTGCCCCCGCCTTAGCCGCCCCACGCACGAACGCCTCGCACTCCCGAAAAGTGTGTTGTAATACCCTTTCACACTTGCGGCGCGAAGCCAAAGACGCCGATCCAAGAAAAGAATTGATTAGAAAGACGTTAGCGATACCAGATTGATAGACGAGACAGAAGTGTGTTTTCATTAAATAAAGTTTTGGGATTTATTGGTTATACTTTTGGAATCTTGCGCGCCCAAACGCGCTTTCCATAGGTTAGCTTTTAACGGTAGCAACCTACACCGCTAGAAAATGTCCGCGTTGCCGGAATCGAACCGACTTCTCTCGCCTTACTCGCTAGCGAGACGAACCCTTGGTTAATCAGACCTTGGTTTTCGTCAAGACACTTTCAGACGATACAAAAGAAATGAAATGGTTGATTAATCCACACTTCTTTTTTGGCCCCGTAAGCGGCCAACGCATTTCCAAATGCTAAACGCGGTTTTAATCAAAGAACTGACGACACAATAACGGCCCGGCTCAAAAATTCAAGAGGTAATTTTTATTATTTTTTTTGTTCGTCTTGCCCGGCTGGCACGCTTTTTGCCAAGATATTCAAAAACAAAATCAACCTTTTGTCTTGGCCCCGGCGCAAACATATCATAAACGCGCCCCTTTTTAATTGGAAAAACGTGCATAAATACTCCAACTAAATAATTTTTATTTGAATTATATTTTTTGGAGAAAAACGAATTGATTGTTCCATCGAATCTAATCCTTTTGAAGCCGCCGTGCGCTTTTAGGGCGCGGAAGATTTCTTCATTGAACATTCCCTGATTCTTTTGTTTCTTGTGTTTAGAAAGAAATTGCGCGGCTTGGTCGTAGGTTTTGTCCGTGCAAACAGAAAGAGCACGTATTACGCAGTCGTTATCTTCTTCGCGGGACGAGTATTTACACCCGGCTTCCGAATAGCAGTAAGGAATTGAAGGCATTAGAAAATATAAACAATTTCGTTTGGACTAAAATCCCAAACGCCTTTATCGTTTTCGCCAAAAATATCACTCCATTTAAGGTATTCAGCGCCCTTGTCGCACCGAAACTTCGCGCCGATAGGAACGTCTTTAAAAGGAATTGGTTTCATATTAGTTGGTAGCATGAAGGGGTTGAAAAGTCATTATGATAAAAATGCCAAGTTTTATTTTTGTATTTAGCTTTTAGTCCGCAATTTTTTGCAGCTTTAACCACCGCCGCGATGAATGTCCTAGCTAAAACGCCCGCTGAAACTACGGTGCCGTATCTAAGATGCTCAAATTTAATATAAAAAGGTTTCATTAGATTGTGGTTAGGGTGGCAAAGGCTGTGTAATCCACTTCTAACATAATTTCGTCATATGTATAGCTCAAATCTGTAATGTCCCGAACGCGGGCTTTGGGAAGATAATTCAATTTGAAAATTTCCCAGCGATCCCTCAAAATAGAAATCGCATCTTCCTTGTCAGCATTATTGTGCGCTGTCCAACTGTCATTCACGCTCCACCCGCCTTCAGGTTCACACACCAATCCATGAAAAACAATCTTAAACACCTTTCCTTCGGGGAGTAGTGAATCAAGGCGGGCTTCAAGGCTATTTTTGCGGTAATTCATGCGAAGAAACATAGCACGGGCTTTGAAAATGTCAATACTCTTTTTACAAAAAAGCCACAATTATAGTTCCCAACAGGAGCGACAAAAGTAAAACAATAATTGCCGCCTTCATTTTATAAAACAGGAAAGCATCGAAACTACAAGGATTTTCGCCAAAACCAATCCAAGCAAAACACTAAAAAGAGGAATAGAAATAGGATTTTTGAATCTCATATTTAAGAAAGATTAACGCTAGTTTCCGCCCATTATTTGACCGATTTCTTCGGCTGAAAGAAATTCAACTGTATCAAAATCATAAGCCCCCGCAGGCTTCGTGCCAATGGATGTAATATAGGCTGGAATTTTGCCATTATTAAAGGCGCCCGCCCAAACGACAGAAAGAAAATGAAACATATATTTATTTGAAAAAATCGACTTCCTAGAACGGAATTGCACCGCTCTTTGCAAGACTCTCTTAGGCTACTCAGGCCGAACCCGGTTTCGCTTCAGAGTTTCGGCGTCTTGTCGCGCTTGCTAGGAAGATGTGAAAGCTATCATCGTTGACAAAATACGCAACACAAATCAAAAACAATTCTCATGCCATACTCAAGACTTTCTTAAAATTCCTTTTAGCGCGGGAGAGGGTTTTGCGAAAGAAATGAATTCCGTCCGAAGTGTGAATTGGCGACCCCTGTAAAAAAACAGTAAATCCATGCCTTTCGTAACAATTACCTTCAAACCAAAACCATTTTTTCGTTGGTGTTATTTGATGGAGAAGTCCCGTGCGCGAAGATTGTTCACGCGCCCACGCGGCAGCTTTGGATGGAGTAGAGAAAAACATTTGATTATTTTTGTTTAATTCTTAGCTTCCGAAAGAATTCGAATAAGAACAGATGCCAGCCCCAAAGCAGATTTGGTATGAAATCCTTCGTTGAGTTGGTAGCGGTCGTTTTTAGCTTTCAAACCTAACACGTTGGCAATACGCTGCCCCGCCGCCGCAAGCTGATCGTCTGTGAGTTGATCGATGCGTTGTCCATCTGTTAAAACTTGGCGTGCGGTTAGAATATCGTTAGAGTAAGGATTGGCGTCTCGCATGGAGTAAGGTTGCCCTAGTATTAGATTAAAGTCAACAACTATTTTTCAAAATTCTCCTAGTTAATACCAATCACAAAAAAACTTCATTCAAGACAAACCTTATGTCCGGGATAAAACTTTTTAGCTTCAATTATCGCTAGTGATTGGCTAAAAAAGAATTTGTTTTGTGGGTATTCTGGCTTACCACCCTTCTTTTTTATGACGCCCCAATACCAGCCATTACGACAATGAGCAACAAAGATTTTCATTTTTTTAGTTAAAACAAGTTAAAATTTGGTAGTCCCGGCTGGATTTGAACCAGCGACCCCGCCCTTATAAAGAGCACGCTCTAACCACTGAGCTACGAGACTATTTTCGGTGTCACAAAAGACGTTGATTGTTATTGTGGCGCGGAAGCTATTTTTCTTTTCATGTCGCAACATTACCATTATCGATGCAAAAGTCAATAGAATGTTTAACAATTTTGCTTAGCCCAAGAAATAAAGACCTTTTTCATTCTTTTGGAAAATTTTCCCATTTCTCTTTCAAATCAAGGTATTTTACCTCCGTCATTCTAATTTGAGACAGCATTACGAGTATTTGGGCTTTTAGTAAATCATTTTTAGAATAAACTAATTTATCTGAAGATAGGAACAATCCTTCGTCCCTACCTCCATATTTCCAATTCTCGGAAGGTAAAATTCCATTTAGAAAATTGCCTATTTCATCCCTAAAGTGTATTAAAACGTCTTCTTTCCTTACCCACTCCCCTTCATCAAAACTTTCCATATCACCCCCGGTGGCTTGCGAAAAGGCAGGAATTTTAACTAACACGATCTTATACCAAACTTTAAATACAAAATGAAAAATTCCAATTAAGTTAGGTTCGTATTGATAAACCTTAGAATAAAGTTTCTCCAAATTATTCCAAGTCGTCATACATTTATCAAAATGACCCTTGGCCAACCATATAAGTTGTGAATCGTTTTTGTCAAAAGTAATTTTCATGAGTTATGCCTCTGTCACGCTTTCAACGCGCTCTTGGCCGGGCTCCATGCCTGATCCGTTCCACTCAATTCCATCATCGCACGACGACAACATTTCTTCCGCAATCATGCGGGCTTCATTGATGTCCTCGGCTTCAATTGTGGCGGTTCCGTGCTCAGTCCATTCCTTTGAAAACTCTATGGTAAATGTCGGCATAATAAGTCAGTGGAGCGAACCGCCGTTCGCGCCTGTTGTGTTGTCGTTGCCGTGAGCGCGGCGGTCGCTCACTTCTGCGCTAGGCGGCTTTGGCAGGTAGAATGTCGGCCCCATCCCACAGGTGCATTGGTTCTCGAAGTTCTGGCAGCATTGGCAGACTCGCAGTTCTCGCCGGGGCCTTAGCATTTCTTCGGCCTCTTGCTCTGCTGTCCACGGTCGCCGCCTAGCCATGCGCCGCAGCGAACCATCCGGGCGTTGAGAGTTTTCAGTGTCCATTAGAGTCCTTGCCGCCCGGCTGGTCGCTGGGCTTTTCGTTATACGTTTTCACAGTTTTGTGTTTATCCACTTCCATACGCCTTCTCGAAGTCGTTTCGTCCGACGCGATTGCCCTCATCGGGATACGGTCTGAACTACTTTGACAATGGAGACTTTACACTCTATTCTCAAAAAGTCAACAAGTTTTTTCAAAAAATCACAAAAGATTATTCATTTTACTTAAGCTACGCATTCCGGTATAGGCCCGTAACTAGTAGACGATCCTAATTGTTTCGCAAGTTTAATTATTTCTGGAAAGAATTGCTTGGATTTTTTGGAATGAAGTTTCGCCAAGCGGTGATAGGTAGTTATTTCATTGCTACTATTTGTCCAAACACTTCCCCAAATTCCCTTTTCAGGGCCAATATAGATGTAAAAATCCGTAGGATGCCCCACCAAGGAAACCTTATAATCCCCATCAAAATACAAACTTCCTCCAACATTAGAAAATTTACTCTTTTTCATCTATATCGGAATAAACAAGAAGAAATTCTTCTTTGCCATCGCGCTCGTAGTGCCCTTCGTTTAGGCAATCCTGAATCTCGTCATCGTCGCACCTGTATTTCCTCAAAAGAGAAACGAAATGTTTTTTCGCGGCTTTTTCTCCTTCGGGCGAGACTTCATAAGCTGTGATCTTATCAACACACCCGCCCCAAAGTTCTAGGACATTAATTGTTGTTAATTTGTTATTCATGCGTGAAAAATAGTATAGCCCCGGCTAAAAGTCAATAAAAAAATCGCTAAATCCCCCAAATTTCTCGATAATCGCTAAGAATAAGTTTTTTGCAATCTTCGGGTAGATCGGAGAAGTTAATGCGTTTGCCCAAATGATTTTTTCTACCAATCGCAGGCGGGAAATGCCAACCGGGCACATTACGAAAAGTGTCTGCTGGCTGTTCATCCAAGGAATCCACGGGCGGCGAGATCGCATCGGCGGATTTCGTCACATTTCCATTCGCGCTTTAGATCGCGGACAGTCGCCCCGCCTCCTAGTGGAGACAGTTTCGGACATCCATCGACTACATAAGCGTAGTCCCAATGAACGGGATGGTCGTCGGGCAGCACCTCCTCAGAAGGATAAACAAGACGCTGCTCCCGATGGGAGGAAGTCTCTTGTTCTGCTGCGTTTTTCCGCTTCGATTTCGTTTTCATTTTTGCTGAGTCGTTAGTTGTTATTTCCTCCCACGGGAGAGCTAGACGTTCTCCGCAAGGGAAACAGCCGCCTCTAGCTTTTCGTAAGCCCCGCACGTCTCGTGTGCGAGATACGTAAACCGCAGCATTCCTTTAGCTGCCGCTAAGAGCGCCGGAGCCGCTGCCTCTAGCTGCATTTTTTTACGGTAGGCTGCAAAAACGGGTTCGTCTTTTTTCAATAACGCCAAGATTTCTCGGGCGTTTTCTTGAGTATCAAGATCAAGCGGAGAACAATGCGCCGCACTCGAACGCGCCTGTTCCGTGTTGGTTTCAGTTTTAGTAGGCATGTTTGTTTTCGTGGATGTGACGCGCTATCTCGGCGCGTCGGTGAGCTTGTCGGTTAGGCGAAGCTCTCATGGTATTCGGGAGGGTCGTCGAATGGGCTGTATGCTGGCGCGCAGTTGCACTTTTCTTGTGCGCCTGTCTTGCGGCACACCGTTTTCCAGCCCGTCCCGAGGCAACGCATACACCCGCTTCGCCTAACCATGCGCTGCTGCGAATCGCGTTGCGATTTGGGCGCAACGCCCTCGGTAGTTTGGTCAGTTGTTTGCATATTCATGTTCCCTCCCCGCGCTCGCAGAGCTTCGCGTCCGGCTTGGTTTCATGGTTTTGATTGGTTCTCTCCGGTGGTTCGCTGCGCTGTGTCGTTCTTTGGAAGATGCAAAAATTCCAACACCTTGCGGATGAAAAGGATTATTGCTCATCGCGCGATAAGGGTATTCATTCACACAGCCCGGCGCCTTCATCGTGGCAGCTTTGCCAGTAAAACATACGGTGTAACGATCCGCTGATTCGCCGCCGTTATCATAACAGCGAATATAACGAGGAATTCCTGCGGGCATTAGTCGTTGCGTGCGAGCCATGAGCGCAATTTACCAAACGATTGTGCGAAGTCAACAAAAAAACTACTAATTTTGCCGACCAAAAATAAGGTATTTCTTTTGTTTGTCCTTTGGGGAAACTTTAATCAGTTTATTATTACTTAGATTGAGCGCGTATTTGGGATTGGCCCGCCAAGCGGCTTCGGCGGATTTATATCCTAAACGACTAGAGATAGAATATATCTTGTCATACTCCACAAACTCTTCAAAAGATTCATAGTTCTCGTGGAGAAAATAAAGTTTTAGTTTTATTTGGTATTTTTTCATGTTTTGACTATAACACTGGCACTAAAATTGTCAATTTTCAAAAAACATCAAACGAAAAATTTCCGAAAGATTAAATTCTGTTATTATATCTTGAGGAATAAATGTTCGGAAAGCTATACGACCAAACCAAACGTGAGGCCCAACTTCGGCCCAAATGTCCAAATTGGGATAAATTATTTTAATTTTCTCCATGCGTGGCTTTAGCAATTCAAAAACTCGATCTGCCGATTCTTTTATTTCGGAGCGTTCTGAATCTGCGTGTTCGTACTCTAACTCAATTAATACTCCATATTTTCCATCTTTCTGTACGACAAAACAGACTTCTTCAACAAGAAATTCACTTAAATATTGAACCGTTTGTTTTTCGTTTTCGGTAAGATCAAAATGAGAACCATCGCCCCACCTATCCGAAAGTATTCTCGCAGAGTCTTTTGTGTTATAGATAAGATTCATAGAGTTCTACTTGTTTGCCATAATAACTAGCAAAGAAACAACCAAAATAATTGCATTTGTAAATACCGATTGGATGTTTTTTATTTGCATTGAAAAAAATACGTTTTGTAGAGCCAAAAAAGAAATAAATATACAAGACGACAAAGGAGAATAGTAAAAATACAAAGCCCCAATGGCGCCTAAATGAATTAAGTTGATGCCCCCACTTACACACTGCCCTTGGTTCATCAGAACGATTGCGCCGAGGACTAATAGAAACGAGTAAATGATTACGAGTGCTGTCATAGTTGAAGGGCTATAGTTGATTTTTAGGATTTGCAAGAAAATTGTGAAGATTTTAAGCCGCCCAATGATTTTATTATTTTTGATATAATTTTATTCCACCGCTTTTCGGATTTCATTGGGAGCTTAACTAATTCATCTAAAACAACATCAAAATCTACCCCATTATCTCCTAAAAGAGTATTTTGTGCCAAAAAGCACGCGACTTGATAAGAAGTTACTTCCAAATAAACTCTCCTATCTTCCGGGTCTTTAGGCCACGCCGCCGTATCGTTTATATGCTCTTGGGCATAATGGCATGTCTTAGATAAAAAATCTAAAAGGTTATTTTGTTTCATATTAAAAGAGTGCGCCCGGCTGGATTTGAACCAGCAACCAACGAATTATGAGTTCGCTGCTCTAACCATTGAGCTACAAGCGCAAAAGCGTAACCTGTTGAAATTAGTGTCCTTACTTCGATTTGCACGAAGGATAATCCTTTAGAAGAGGATTGTGATATCTGCTTCACTATAAGGACGTTGATTATTTTAGTAGATGCGTCAACTTTGTCAATGAGAAAATAGACTCAGTTGCAAATTTTGTGTAAAGTTATATTGAATCATGGATAAAGAAATACTAATAAAACTAACAGCCGAAGGGCTTTCTACCTACCAAATCGCCAAAAACTTACAAACCTCACAAACAAATATCAGATATTGGCTAAGAAAATACTCAATAAAAACAATATCTAATAAAAGAAACAGAACAGAACAGTTATGTAAAAGATGCAATCAGACTAAACCTGTCTCAGACTTTTATCAAAAACGGAGAAGCAAGGGTTTCGTAACATATTGCAAGAAATGCTCAAAAGAGCAAGTTATAGAAAGACAAAGAAGGTTTAAGAAGCTGTGTGTAGATTATAAAGGTGGTAAATGCGCCGATTGCGATTACGACAGATGTATAGCGGCTTTAGAGTTTCACCACATAGATCCCTTTAAGAAAGATTTTACTATTTCAGAGGGTAAATTAAAACAATTTACAGATAAGATAAAGAAAGAGCTAGACAAATGTCTTCTTGTGTGTTGTCGGTGTCACAGAGAAAGACATAATTTATAACTAATAGGTCTTTTCTCAGACCGATCTACGGTTATTTATAAAAGATTTCAACAGAGTCGTCTTTGCCATTCGCATCGTGGCGATACCGATAGTAATACTCCACTGGCTTATGCAAGTCAACAAATTCCTTCCATGCTTTTGAAAAAGATCGATGCTTGATTGAAACAAAACATCTTTTCGCGGAGTCTTTGAATTGTTTAATCTTTCCCGCGTATTCCAGTTGGCGCCCGAAAGGGAGCTTTAGATATTCTTTTGCGGGCAGAACATCTTTTATTTTGAAGTTTTCTTTAAACATGGGAAGTGCGAGTTTGGAGTTCCTTAATGCCCTCCGTGGTGATGTTATACTGCTTATAACCCAAAAGCCATCCTTCAAACTTCATCAATCCAAGAGCCACAAGCGCGTCAATTTCTTTTCCTCCGGCTCCGATGTTTTTTCCGTGTTTTAGTATTTGTAGCTGATTTTCTGTTAGTGGATACATTATTATTTTTGTGTTGAGTGCTTCCACGACTCTGCTAGTTGATTCACGCCAAGGTGGTGATCGTAGCGTTCGGTGTTCTCGCAAAATTCAGGATAGACGTTCTGTTCGGAATCTCGCGGGCAGTCCACGTACGTTCCCCACCGTCCGTTTCGCGCAAACATGCGGAAATACCCAGCGTTTCTTTTTAGAGCGATTTGAATTTGTGGACTCATCGGCGCGACTTTGTTATAGTTAATAGAGATTAAGGATGGATAGATTTTATCCGTTTAGTTTGGATCGTCCTCTACCATTTCCACAACGCCCCATTCTATTTGATCAAATGGATAATTGTCAGGCTCTTGATTCACGTTATAATATCCGCCCCGATAATAGGCGCGAAAATAAGGTTTTTCTCCGAGCGGCGCGCAGTTCACTACAGGAAGAATGTTCCCGTTTGCGTCTTTGTATTTGCCCTCTTTTGTTACTATCATGTGGTGACATTATTATTCTTTTAGAATATAATCAAAATAGAAAAACGCCGTATCTTCACAGTGTTTTGGCGTAGGTTGACAAACCGCAATCTTGTATTGACCGATATCAAAGCCCCCTTTTGGCTGGCCCCAACAATCCGAAGTTAGAGAATTTGCATAACGATCAAACGCTCCTTTGATATGCGCGGCTTTTCTACTTCCCTTATGAGAATTTACCCAATCTATAACTGCTAGTGGTAATGTGGATGATGTCATTGTTGGAGTTTTGGACTTTAGAGTATCGCCGGGGCTTTGTCAATGGTTTTTGTAAAAAACTTTCACTAGAACTAGTGCTTATCTCTAGCTTTTGGTTGGTCTTGTTGGGTCATGGTTTTTTCTTTTACGTCTTCGTAGGTTGCGCTGCGAAGCTTACCTTTTTTCTTCCGACTGAATATACGCTTACGCGAAAACAGTCTGCCGGAATTACGAGATACCCATTTCGCCGCAAGATGCGGATGCTTTTGAGGTCTGTGTTTTGCGGGACTACGATTATTGGTTTGTTGGTTTTCATCGGTTGAGTTTCATTTGAAAGTGTTTCCCGCCGTGAGAGTTCGGTATTAGTGCTCTCTCTCGCTTAGTCGTCTCTCATGCCAGAAGAGCAAGGATCGTAGAGATTGCGACTGGCCAGCACGGGCACGGGAAAATTGAATTGACGCAACCGTAACACTCGAATGTTACACGCAGGGTTATTAGCTCTGTCTTGCATTTCGGCTGTTCGAGCAGTCCCGAAGGTTGCAATCAAAAAGTTAGTGATAGTAATAGAGCCAGCGGACTCGTTTATTGTTTTCACTCTTATGGAGGTTGCAATTAAGCACTTGTCTCATTTGTTTTTACAAGATGAGTTGTCAAACTATCCATCATAGTTACTACTATCAAATTGGTGAGCGCGGCAGGGTTTGAACCTGCAAAAAGCGACGCGCCCAAATCGTCTGTCAAAGAACTGTATCTATACTAGCCCAATCGCTAGAAAGAACAACAAAAAAATCACTATTATTTCCATACTTGGGTTTGGTAGTAGCAGTGGGATTCGAACCCACACTACAGAGATTTTAAGTCTCTTGACTCTGCCGTTGGTCTATGCTACCTTTTTATTTATTCTTTTGTGCCAAAACCAATCTCAATCACAAAATACTTTTCTTCTCCCCCATTATTTTTGTTTTCCTCGTCCGCTTTAGCTTGGGCGCCCTCATAAGAAGTAAAGAACCCAAAACTCTTAATTGGATGATCTGTGAGGTCGCCCCAATCAATATTTTCATCGTCGGGGCTAAACACGTTACAACTTTCTGCAATCATGTATATTGTTTTCATCGTGAAGTCAGCTTAACGCGCGCTTTTATAAAGTCAATGACAAATTTCCATTATTAGACAGGATTAAGGTTTTTTAGAGCATTTTCAACTTCGTCTTTGTAAAATTTCAAATCTCCAACAGAAATAGTTTCGCGGAATTTGGTTGGCTTGACAATAACAAGATGTCCGTGGGCAATGATGCCCGCACGGAGTTCTTCGCATTTTATTTGTAAGTCTGTTGTAGTAGGAATTCTCCACGAACAAAGGCCAGCGAAAATACGAAATTTAACTGACAACCATTTACAATCAATGCCCTCCCCCGCTTTAATACCCCATCCTGCTTCAATGCCCGATCCTGCTTTAATGCCCTCCCCCGCTTTAATGCCCTCCCCCGCTTTAATGCCCTCCCCCGCTTCAATGCCCGATCCTGCTCCAAAATATATCCCGAACTTAACAATTAAGCTCCCTTTAAAATAGACCATCCCCAAATTATCATCGGAAAAAATATCGCCATTAACCGCCGCCAAATCTGGCCCGATATATTCGTTGCCCGCATCAATATGAGCTTTTGTAATTCTAAAGTTGGTCGTTTTCATTTGTGAAAAAGGTATTAGGTTTTGATAGAAAGTCAACGACTATTTTTGCCAAATATGATGAATACTAGAATGAAATTTACCTTTTTTGGCTTTTATATTTTTGCGGTATTAATCTGTGGATGGATTTTGTCCTCGCTCACCAATAAATAGTGAACCAGAAAAACTCAGTTTGATACTCTTTTTCCCGGTCTATTTGGGGGTTGCAGATAAACCCTTCTTTATTAAGCCACTCATAAACTCTTTGTGTGACGGGGGTTAGAGAGATTGCCTGTTCAATAGATAGAAGACCTTTAGTGACTAAATTATACAAACAGAAAGGGTCTGAATCCATGCTTGCGTCTTTTTCGTAAAAATTCCCAAACTCTATTAGAATATCGAAGCTAAAATAGTTTTCTCCTCTTTTTGCGGCATCTTGGGTTTTAGTTTTTATCAAATCTAATATTTTAAGATAGAGTTTTTCTCCGGCTTCTTTTTGTTTTGTATCTTCGGATTTGTTTATCCTAAGCCGGGCAGCTTCGGTTTCTGCTCGTAAGATATTGATCAATGGTGTGGATTCGCTGAGAACTGGTTTGTCTGACATATATTTGTGCGTGCTGTTATTTAAGCTTCTTTAATGTTTTTAAAAGTTTAATTTATTGATTTATACTACCATTAAACATGGGCCAATGCTAGCGCGATATCTACAGATGATAGATGCTGTTTCGAAATTTCCCTTGCTTCGTCGGCTGTCATAGAGAGAGCGACAATAATATCCCTTTTTAAAAGATCAAGGATTTTTTTGGGCTTTTTTAGATATTGTTTGAATTTTTGGACTAAAAATGTAGGATTTTGAATAGGTAGATTTGGGGACTTTTTGATCTATCAGAGAAACTGTTTGTGTTTTACTATGGGGAAAAATTCATCAGTGATAAATCGCAAATGTGTATTTTGAATAGATTAGAGACAAGTAATAAACAATTTTTTACTCGTCAACACAAATTCAAAATCTCCCCATTTATCCGCTAATTGAATCCAATTTTCTAAAATACTAATCATTAAATTGTGAGTTTTTTTGGTAGTTTTTTATCACAAGAAGGCGGCGGCTGGAATCATTTTTAAACGAATAAATCCCCTCATTTGCCCATCGTAACCCCTTGTCAGTAAAGGATTTAAGAGGAATAATTCGTTTTGGAAATGATGTTTAAGCTGTCACGGGTTATACGTGCGGAGAGTAGAGAGTATCAATATGAAATCAATGAAGATAATCATTAAATTTTATAAAGGGTATTAAATAAAGAAATAAATTGAAGAAATACACATCATCCAAATCCATTCCAATTAAATCCCTCTATTTCTTTACTTATACTATCTCTATATCTTATCTATTATCTAATCTGTATAAATTTGTGTATTTTTCTCTGTTGGGAGAAGGTTTTTGGGGGGGGCGGTGTAGGGGGCTAAAAATGGATTAAAATCAATACAAATTTCCATCAATTTTTGAATGGATATTTTCTATCTATCTTATTAGCGCCCGAAGAAGAATGACTATTTACTACTAATTGCCCCTAATTACCCCTAATCGCCACTTTGCGCGCTCCGTAATAAGGGTTCAAAGGGGGGCACCCTTCACACTTTAAGAATTACCTCAAATCCATAAACGCTCGTGTATTTTTAACTTGTGAGTTAATTTAACTATTTCGTCTAACGAATCGACAAATTGATCTGCCAAGTCGCGAAATTCAACGTCAACAGCAATTTTGCGAAAAAATCCAACCGTCCGCTCTAGCGCAGACAATAGAACGTCTCTGTTTGTTTGAGTATCTTTAAATACTTTTATTAAATCTTCCGTGTTTTGTTTTATTATTGCGTTGTTGTCTTTTAGTTCTTGAAGAAGGGTGGTTATAGAAGAGTCCATGTTGGGCATCACTAGAGCTTCGAGTTCCGTGAAGCAGTATGCGCCTATGTCCGCACTGTCATCATGCTTGACCCACCAAACATCGCCGCCGTGCCCCGGAACGTATCCACTCACAGTTCCGGTGATGCCTGCCTTACGGCAGTCTAGATGGCGCGGATTGATGAGGAATCCTTCGGTGGCGCCGAGTTCAGTGGTTCGCACCCTCAACCCGTTTTTTATTTCGTTGCAGTTCATAGTTTGTTTCGAGTTCGACGTGAATCAAAGTAAGTGTTTCCCCCATAAATGCTTAAACCGGCTCTAAGTCAGAAAGCTCGCTCTCCAAATCTTTACCGTTGCACGTCCAACGATCATTTTCAAAAACATAAACAAATCCATCATGACCAATTTTGTCTGAAACTTCTAAAATAGACTTTCCTTGTATTGGTTTAACGTCTTCGTAATTTTCGCCCCTGTCTCTGTGATAGGCGGTTGCGGAGCCGTTTCGATCAATACAAGATAAATCCCCCAATTTAATCAGTCCCGCGACTTGTTCTTTTGTTTTAAAATTATTAAATAAAACAAATCCATTATATGACAGATAGCCGTCGCTATGGCAATAAATGCCTTCGTAGCCCGTTTCTGTTTTGTGGATGATTGCAGATCGTGTGCTCATGTTTTGTAATGTATCAGAGGCGTTCGGCGCCGTCAATGGTTTTTTCTCGCAAATCTACGAGATATTTAAATGTTTTATCCGAAACCGCTAAGCCGCCGCAATCTTTTATAAAATTTACTTGTTTCAAAACCTTGTCAAGATTTTCTTTTTTTAAGCTTTTTAAAAGCTCATGACACGCAAACCCGTTATTATGCGACGCCAAAACGTAAGCACTGCCTTTCCCTGATTCTTGAAAAAGTAAGGCATGATTGTCAATTTGGCCCACCCAAACAACTTGAAAAATTCCTATTTTAGTTTTAACCGGGGCTAAAATTGTTGGATTGAAATTTCCCAAAACCGGGTTTGCGGGTGTGACGGTTAGAGTCTTCATGTCGTGCAATCTATTACTATTTTTGTCAAAGTCAACCCCTTTTTATCTTTGTCCAAAAATTAAAAATTGTCAATGCTCCGGCTACGATAAGGGAAATTAGGATTTTATTTTTCATTTAGTAAATGTTTGTCGGGACAAAGGTTCGGGGAGTGAACCAAATCGAATTGCGTGGCACGAAACTTGTCTTTCCATATCTGAATTGCTTTTTTGATAGCACGCCCTTTCCTCCACATATAAAAGGGCAGAGATTTACTTACTTTAATACTAACTAAAGTTTCGCCAGCCCAATTAACTATTGCTACCTTATCGTATTCCCTTAACTTATTGTTTTTATTGAGACTAACTTCAAGAAGAGCATATTTTACATATCTTAAATCTGTTTTAAGAATTTCTATCTTCATATTTTTAATATAAATTTTCACTAAAAAGAAGACCTTTTACTCCTACGTCTTTAATAATTTGGTTTGTCTCTTCGGCTCTGATCCAAGCCTGTTCTCTATCAAGAAAATTACCTAAACTATCAATAAACCCCTGTTCTTTCACTTGTAGGTGTCCACTTGGGCCATACAAACGCTTAATAAGCACCCTCATTTCTGGCGAAAAGTGACGCACCCCCGGAATAACAACGCCGTCTACCATAAGCATTGCGGCGCTAACTATTCGCGGTTTTGTTTCGTTCATTTGTTTTTCATGTTTAAAAATGACAGCCCATTCATCCGCAAGTCGCAATGCGTCTCCATAAGTTTTACATTTAATGATTTCATGATTTCCCCGATAATCGATGATTACGAGTGGTTCAAAATTGTTCATAACTCTGATAGATATAACCGCTTTTGGATCGATCCAGTTGCCGCTAGGTAGTTTGATTAATGTCATGTAAGATTAAGTTTTAGAAATAAAAGCCTTAGCCGCCGCAAGCGAGGGCAATTTGTCGGCTATAACCCTTTTGTATTTTTTAGAAAACACCCAAAAGACAACTTTATTGTCTTGTTTGCCTTTTAGAATAGAAAACCAATCGTCTTCAAACACTCTGAGATAAGAATCGACCCTTTCCCCGGAGGGAAAGTTTTTTTCATTGATTTTTACGCAGTCGTATCGATTGGCTTTGTTTGTTAAAGTAACCCAAAATGTTCCACAACTACCCGAAAAGCTGACAAATCTATCGTCTTCCTTGAGTGATTTGATTATTTTTTCGAGATCTTTGTCTTTATTCCATTTTACCACGTCCTGCCGGGAGCGGTTAAAGTAATAATCCTTAATTGCGTCGAGGGTGTTTTTCGTAAGTTTCATAAGATTAAAGCTGTGTAGGAGGAACAAAGCTGCCGCCCCCTTCTTTTTGCTCGCCCTCGCTATTTTCGGCAAACCATTGCTTTAACGCTTCTAAACGAGAAAGGCCAGCGTCTTTATGGGCGTTTGTCATGCGAAAGTTTTTTCCTACAATCTCCCGGTATCTATCCGCAAGATCGTCCTCTTCTGAATCGCCCGTTCTTACGGCGCGTGCTTTTTCGTCATAAATTCCCGACTCGGAAACAAAATCCCAAAGGACTTCAATCTGTTCGATGGTGTCGGCTTCTAGTGTTAAACCTTGGTATTGGATTTTCATAATGAAATTGATAGCAGGATTTTTCTAAATGTCAATTACTTTTTACAACCCGTCCGTTTTTTAGTTTGTAAAAGATATTGGGTTTTATCTTTTTGCCGTCTATTTGTACTGTTTTGCCCCCTACAATTAAATTATTTTTATATTCAATTAGATTTAACCACCCCCCAACTACCCCCTTGGCGCAACTATTAGCGCCGAGGGCAGCGGCAACGGTGTTGGGTTGGGCTGTTGAAGCGTGCGCGAAGTCTCCCGTCGTTGCGGCGTGCGCGAAGTCTCCCGTCGTTGCGGCGTGCGCGGAGTATCCCGTTGTCATCGCGTGCGCGTAGTTTCCTGTTGTCGCCGCGTGGGCGGAGTTTCCTGTTGTCGCCGCGTGGGCGGATTTTCCCGTTGTCGCCGCATGTGCGTAGTTTCCCGTTGTCGCCGCGCGGGCGGAGTATCCCGTTGTCGCAGCGTAGGCGTATTCTCCCGTCGTCGCCGCGTGCGCGGAGTTTCCCGTTGTCGCCGCGTGCGCGTTGTATCCCGTTGTCGCGGCGTGTGCGTAGTCTCCCGTCGTCGCGGTGTGCGCGTTGTATCCCGTTGTCGCGGCGTGGGCGTATTCTCCCGTCGTCGCAGCGTGTGATTTTCCCTCCCCCGCCTCTTTAACCTGTGCATTGATTAGTTCCACCAATCCAATCTCCTTCACGACCTTCAACTCCGAAGAGCAAACCTTTGAATCTTCCCCCG